>OFHK01000252.1_pt1 | contig 17092 bp, 12 predicted proteins | sample 1521951 | NCBI WGS metagenome assembly OFHK01 (sample SAMEA2468436, study PRJEB22500) | soil metagenome | biome: Glassland; feature: Farmland; material: Clay | place: Australia | collected 2013-01-31 | depth 0.55 m
GGGTGGGTTGGCTGAGTCGCGTTGTGCGCGGGGGCCCCTGGGCGGAGACGGTGGGGCCCTGGCGGTGACGTGTCCTCGGTGCGGTGCGGGGGCGCGAAGTCGCCGGGCGCGGCCGGGGAGGGCTGCGATCGCCCCCGCCGCCACGCCGGGCCGGAGCGGTGGTGGTCAGCGCCGCTGGCGGCACCGCCGCTGCCGGCGGGCTGGCCGCACTGGCGTGGGTCGCGTTCAAGGTCGGTGCGCTGTCCTACGGTGGGGGTTTCGTGATCATCCCGCTCATGCAGCACGACGCCGTTCACACCTACCACTGGATGACCGCTTCGGCGTTCCTCACCGCGGTCGCCCTCGGCCAGGTCACCCCCGGGCCGGTGGTGCTGACCGTGGCGGTGGTGGGGTACGCCGCGGCCGGGGCCGGCGGCGCCCTGCTCGCCGTGCTGCTCGCGTTCTCCCCCTCCTTCGCTTTCGTGCTCGGCGGCGGGCGCCACTTCGACCGGCTCCGGCGCAACGCGGCCGTCCAGGCGTTCCTCACCGGGGCCGGTCCAGCCGCCATCGGGGCCATCGCCGGGGCGGCGATCCCGCTGGCGATGTCACTGACCCACCTGTGGCAGGCGGGGGTGCTGGCAGTGGCCGCCGGCTGGCTGGTCGGGCTGCGCCGCGGCGTGGTCAGCGGCATCACCGGCGCGGCAGCCCTCGGGGTGGTCGCGTTCCTGGCCGGGGCACCGGTGCTATGAGCGCACACACCGCGATCACCATCTACGGCGTGCCTCAGCGCTGGTCACCAGCTGCCGCCTCCGGCCCCCCGCAGCCGCCCCAGCCCCTGCCGCCGCGGCAGTGAGTGCACGCCCTCACGTTGCGGAGCAGGCCGGAAGGCAAGATGCTGGGACTCATGCCAGCTGACGATGGAAGCGCAGGCGGGACGCCACCGCCCGGGCCGGCCGCCTCGGCGCTGCCGGGGCCCGACTACGGTGCCGTGCTGTGGGAACCCGGCCCGCAGGTCATCGGGAACGCGCGGATCACCCAGTACCGTCACTGGCTGGCCAGCCAGCGCCACATCGGCACCGATGGCTACCACGATCTCTGGCAGTGGTCGGTGAGCCAGCCCGGCCAGTTCTGGGAATCGTTGTGGGACTACTTCGGGGTCATTGGCCAGCGCGGGGAGGGGCCGGCGCTCAGCGGCGGCCCGATGCCTGACACGCACTGGTTCCCCGGCACGACCATCAACTACGCGCGCAACGCCCTGCGGACTGCGGACACCGACCCCACCCGCATCGCCGTGATAGCCCGCGATGAGGAAGGCCGGCAGGTCACCTTGACCTACTCCGAACTCGCCGCGGAGGTGGCCCGGGTCCGGGCCGGGCTGGTGGCGGTGGGCGTGACCGAGGGCGACCGCGTCGCGGCCTACCTGCCGAACGTGCCTGAGGCGCTGATCGGACTGCTAGCGGCGGCCAGCCTCGGGGCGATCTGGTCCTCGTGCTCGCCCGACTTCGGCGCGCACAGCGTCATCGACAGGTTCGCCCAGATCACTCCCAAGGTCCTTTTCGCCGTCGGCGGCTACCGCTACGGGGGCAAGGAGTTCAGCCGGGAACAGGCGGTCCGCGAGATCGTGTCGGCGCTGCCAGGCCTGGCTGCGGTGATCATTGTGGGTGACCGGAGCGTGCCGGAGGCAGGCGTCACGACGCTGCCTTTCGCCGCACTGCCGGGCAGCCACGGTGGGCAGCTGGAGTACGCCGAGGTCCCGTTCGGTCATCCGCTGTGGGTGCTGTACTCATCGGGGACCACCGGCCTGCCCAAGGCGATCGTGCACAGCCACGGCGGGATCGTGCTCGAGCACCTCAAGGCGCTCTGCCTGCACCAGGACCTCAGGGCAGGCGACGTGTTCTTCTGGTACACCACCACCGGCTGGATGATGTGGAACTACCTGGCCGGCGGGCTGCTGGCAGGGGTGACCATCGTGCTCTACGACGGCAGCGCCACCTACCCCGGCACCGGCGCGTTGTGGAGCCTCGCCGCCAGCAGCAAGGTCACCTATTTCGGCACCGGTGCGCCCTATCTGATGGCGTGCGCGAAGGCTGGCCTGTCCCCCGGGCAGGAGCTGGACCTGGCTGGCCTGCGCGGCATCGGCTCGACCGGGTCCCCGCTGCCGCCGGAGGGCTTCCGGTGGGTCTACCAGCACGTGGGCAGCGACCTGCTGCTCGGGTCGTTCTCCGGCGGCACCGACCTGTGCACGGGCTTCGTGGGGCCATGCCCGCTGCTCCCGGTCCGGGCCGGGGTGATCGCCGGCCCGTGCCTGGGTGCGAAAGTCGAGGCCTACGACCCTGACGGCAAGCCGGTCACCGGCGAGGTGGGGGAACTGGTGATCACCGCGCCGATGCCGTCCATGCCGGTGGGGTTCTGGAACGACCCGGCCGGTGACCGCTACCGGGCCAGCTACTTTTCTGCCTATCCCGGTGTGTGGCGGCACGGCGACTGGATCACCATGCTGGCCGGCGGCGGGTGCGTGATCTTCGGCCGCTCCGATGCCACCCTGAACCGGGGGGGCGTGCGGATGGGCACCAGCGAGTTCTACCGGGTGGTGGAACGCCTGCCGGAGATCGCCGACAGCCTGGTGGTTGACACCGGGCAACTCGGCGCGGACGGCCGGCTCGTCCTGTATGTGGTGCTCGCCGCCGGTCACGAACTCGACGACGGCCTGCTGTCCAGGATCGAGGCCGCGCTGCGCGCGGAGCTGTCGCCCCGGCACGTGCCCGACGAGATTCACCAGGTGCCGGGCATCCCCCGGACGCTGTCGGGCAAGAAGCTTGAGGTGCCCGTCCGCAAGATCCTGCTCGGCACCCCGGTGGCGGAGGCGGCCGATCCTGACGCGCTGGCCAACCCGGAGGTGCTCGCCCTGTTCGCCCCGCCGGCGGCACCCACGTAGAGTCGGACGAAGCGAGGTACGACGATCAACGGCGATCGAGGAAACCGCGTGACATCACCACGGGCAGTCACCGGGCGCAGATTCGGCGAAGAGGGTGGGCTGCTCACCTACGGCAGTTACCTGCGCCTGGATGAGCTGCTGGCCCAGCAGATGCCGCAGGCGCACCCCCCCGCTCATGATGAGCGGCTGTTCATCACCGTGCACCAGGTGTATGAGCTGTGGTTCCGGCAGATGCTGTACGAGCTCGAAACGGCCCGCGACGCGATGACGGACGGCCAGACCTGGCGGGCCCGCCATCTGCTGCGCCGGGTGCATGCGATCGAGCGGCTGCTCATCGCCCAGGTCGACATCATCGAGACGATGACGCCCCAGGATTTCCTGGAGTTCCGGGAGCTCCTTGCGCCGGCCAGCGGATTCCAGTCAGTGCAGTACCGCGAGCTGGAGTTCCTTTCCGGTCTTAAGGACGAGGCTTACCTCGCCAGGTTCCGTTCCATCAGCGGTGGCCAGCGCGGCCGGCTCGCGCGCCGCCTGGCCCAGCCGTCGCTGTGGGACGCGTATCTGGGCTTGCTGTCGGCGCGAGGATTGCCGGCGGGCGCAGACAAGCAGATCCTGGAGTCGTTGCGGGTGATAGCTGGTGACCGCGCTGCCTACGACGATCTGTGGCAGCTCGCGGAGGACCTGCTCACCCACGACGAGCTGGCCGGGCTCTGGCGGGCGCGGCACGTACAGATGGTGGAGCGGCAGATCGGCACCAAGTCGGGTACCGGCGGGTCGACGGGCGCGCCCTACCTGCACAAGAGGGTGCCGCTGCGCTACTTTCCGCTGCTGTGGGAGCTGCGGGACCATCTGTAGCACTGGGAGTGGGAATCGATGTTGGAAAGCACTGGCGAGGTGACACACACCTTGCTGGCCGAGGCGGCACGGGCCGCCGGGGTGGCGGTGGCGGGCGCAATCAGCGTCGGTGACCTGGTCAGCTACCTGGAGGCGTACTGCCGTCCCGTCGCACCGGAGGGTCTGGTGCCGGCTGGCCCGCTGCGTGCCGGCGCGGTCGCGGCCGAGCACGCCAGGGCCGCTGCGCGGCGCCCCCAGGGCCGTGCGCTGGTGCTGGTGCGGGCGGCGGGTGAGAGCACCTCGCTGGGAGAATCCCGGGGCGTGGTCGACATCGTCACCGATGACATGCCCTTCCTGGTCGATTCGGTCACCATGGAACTGGCCCGCCACCACCTGGACAGCTACCACATCGTCCATCCCCAGCTCCTGGTCCGCCGGGATGTCGCGGGGGCGCTGCGGGAGGTGGTCGGCCCACCCGGCAGCGACCGGGTAGAGCACGACGTGATCCGCGAATCATGGATGCACATCGAGATCGACAGCCCGCCGGGCCTCAAGGCGGCGGAACTGGAGGACGACCTGCGCCGGGTGCTGGGCGATGTGCGGGTCGCGGTCGAGGACTACTCCAGAATGCAGGACAGGGCCGTGCGGCTGGCCAACGAGCTCGCGGCGGAAGGTCCGGGCGCACCGGCCGAGACCCAGGCGCTGCTGCGCTGGCTGGCCGACAACCATTTCACGTTCCTCGGCTTCCGTGAGTACGACCTGGTGGAGGGGCCGGACGGGATGGCCCTGCTGGCAGTGCCCGGCACCGGCCTCGGCATCCTGCGGCACGACAAACGCGGATCGTCGTCCTTCGCTTCGCTGCCGGCCGAGGTGCGCGCCCGGGCGCTGGAGCCACAGCGGCTGATCCTGACCAAGGCCAACTCGCGCTCGACCGTGCACCGGCCCGCCTATCTCGACTACGTCGCGGTCAAGCGGGTCAGCAAGACCGGCCAGATCAACGGCGAGTACCGCTTCCTCGGCCTGTACACCCACGCCGCCTACCACGAGAGCATCACCCGCATCCCGGTACTGCGGCGCAAGCTGGCCAGCGTGCTCCAGCGGGCAGGAGTGGCGCCGGACAGCCATGACGGCCAGGACCTGACCGAGATCCTGGAGGGATACCCACGGGAGGAGCTGTTCCAGATCTCGGTGGAGGAGCTCACGCCGATCGCCCTGGGGGTGCTCCGGCTGCGGACCCACCGCCAGACCCGGCTGTTCCTGCGCAAAGACGTCTACGGGCGGTACATGTCCTGCCTGGTGTACCTGCCCAGAGACCGCTACACCACGCCGGTGCGGCTGCGCATGCTGGAGATCCTGCGCGAGGCGCTGCACGGAGCCGCCGTCGTGTACAGCGCCACAGTCGGGGAATCACCCCTGGCCCGGCTGCACGTGGTGGTGCGGCCCGAACTGGGCACGGCGCTGCCGGACGTGGACCCCGCGCAACTGGAAGCGGCACTGACGGCGGCGGCCAGGTCCTGGGACGAGGACCTGGCCGCGGAAGCCAGCCGGACGCTGGGGGAGGTGCCCGCCAAGGCCCTGCTGGACATCTGCGCCGGTGCGATCCCGGAGACCTACAAGGCGGACGTGCCGGCCGCGAACGCGCTGACCGACCTGGTCCGGGTGCACAGCATGGTCTCCTCCGGCGAGAGCGTCGCGTTCGACCTGTGGGAGGCCGAAAGCTACATGGCGGGCCGGCCGGTCCCCGAGGGGGCTGAGCATGGCGTCTGGCGGCTGACCATCTACCGGATCGGCTCCCCGATCACCCTGACGGACGTGCTGCCCCGGCTTCAGCACATGGGGGTTGAGGTGGTCGACGAGCACCCTTATGAGTTCGCCGGGCCGGGAGGGGCACAGCCGTTCTGGATCTATGACTTCGGGCTGCGGCGCAGCGGCGCCGGCCGCCCGGCCGGTGAGGCCGCCGAAATGGGGGAGCCATCCGGTGAGCCGGCCGGAATTGTCCCGGGCCCGCCGCCGACCGGGCCGGTCAAGGCCCTCTTCGAGGACGCGCTCATCGCGTTGTGGAAGGGCAAGATCGAGGATGACGGGTTCAACGCCCTGGTGCTCGACGCGCACCTGACCTGGCGGCAGGTGGTCGTGCTGCGCGCCTACGCCAAGTACCTGCGGCAGGCGGGCACGACCTTCAGCCAGCGCTACATCGAGCGGGTCCTCGCCCTGAACACCGCCATCACCCGGCTGCTCATCCGGCTCTTCGAGTCCCGGTTCGACCCCACGCACCAGCGCGGGAGCGACGAGCGCAGCGAGGCCATCACCGAGGAGATCCGCGGCCAGCTCGACGAGGTCGCCATCCTGGACCATGACCGGATCCTGCGCAGCTACCTGGGGCTGATCCTGGCCACCCTGCGGACCAGTTTCTTCCAGGTGGGTCACATTCCCGGGCAGCTGGCATCGCCGGAAGAGCCGCCATACCTGGTGGTCAAGCTGGACGCCGGGCAGGTGCCGGAGCTGCCTGCCCCCCGGCCCCGGTTCGAGCTGTTCGTCTACTCACCGCGGCTGGAGGCGGTGCACCTGAGATTCGCCCCGGTGGCGCGGGGCGGGCTGCGCTGGTCCGACCGCCGGGAGGACTTCCGGACCGAGATCCTCGGCCTGGCCAAGGCCCAGGAGGTCAAGAATTCGGTCATCGTCCCGTCCGGCGCCAAGGGCGGATTCGTCTGCAAGCATCTGCCCGACCCGGCCGACCGGGAGGCTTACCAGCGTGAGGTGCGGGACTGCTACCAGACGTTCATCCGGGCGATGCTGGATGTGACCGACAACCTGCGGGGCGGCGAGGTGGTGCCGCCACCCGGGGTGGTCAGGCACGACGGTGACGACCCGTATCTGGTGGTGGCGGCCGACAAGGGCACCGCCACCTTCTCGGACACCGCCAACGAGATCGCCAATGCCTACGGCTACTGGCTGGGCGACGCGTTCGCCTCCGGTGGGTCGGAGGGGTACGACCACAAGAAGATGGGGATCACCGCCCGCGGCGCCTGGGAGTCGGTCAGATTCCACTTCGCCACCCTGGGCCTGGACCCCGCCACCACCGACTTCACCGTGGTGGGAATCGGGGACATGTCCGGCGACGTGTTCGGCAACGGCGTGCTGCTGTCGGACCACATCAAGCTGCTGGCAGCCTTCGACCACCGGCATATCTTCCTCGACCCCACCCCCGGTCCGGCCACCAGCCGCGCGGAGCGGCGGCGGCTGTTCGCCCTCCCCCGTTCCTCCTGGGCGGACTACGACCCGGGGCTGATCTCCCCCGGAGGGGGGGTATGGCCACGGACGGCGAAGTCCGTGCCCCTGTCCCCGCAAGCGCGGATGGCGCTCGGGCTCGACGATTCCGTCCTGACGCTGCCACCCGACCAGGTGATCTCCGCCATCCTGGCGGCGCCGGTGGACCTGCTGTGGAACGGGGGCATCGGCACCTACGTCAAGGCGAGCACCGAGTCACACGACGATGCCGGTGACCGGGCCAATGACGGCGTCCGTATCGACGCCCCACGGCTGCGCGCCCAGGTGGTCGCTGAGGGGGGCAACCTGGGGCTGACCCAGGCCGCCCGGATCGAGTACGCCCTGGCCGGGGGAAAGGTCAACACCGACTTCATCGACAACTCGGCCGGGGTGGACACCTCCGACCACGAGGTCAATATCAAGATCCTGCTGCAGGAGAGTGTCACCGCCGGCGACCTGACCGGCCAGGCCCGCGGCGAGTTGCTGCATGCGATGACCGGCGAGGTCGCGGCCCTGGTGCTGAGGCAGAACTACCAGCAGAACCGGGCGCTGGCCGCCGCCAGCGCGCAGGCCGCCCAGATGCTCCATGTGCACGCCCGTTACCTGCGCAAACTAGAGCGGGAACGGCGGATCCGGCGGCGCATGGACTCACTGCCCGGGGACAAGGAGATCGCCGAGCGCCGGTCGGCCAGCCTGGGGCTGACCGTGCCGGAGTTCGCTGTCCTGCTGGCCCAGGCCAAGATCTCCGCGGTGCAGGACGTGCTCGAATCGGATCTGCCGGACGATCCCTATCTGCGCTCGGTGCTGACCGCCTACTTCCCGGAACCGTTGCGTGCCACCTACAGCGCGGAGATGGACCGCCATCCCCTGCGCCGGGAGATCATCACCACCGCCGTGGTCAACGACATGGTCAACCGCTGCGGCACCACGTTCCTGTTCCGGATGAACGAGGAGACCGGGGCGTCGGTCCCCGACATCAGCCGGGCCTGGCTGGTCGCGCGCGAGGTGTTCGACATGCCGGGGTTCTGGGCACAGGTGGAAGCGCTCGACGGCCAGGTGGACATGGCCACCCAGGTCACCCTGCTGCTGGAAGGCCGCAAACTCAGCGAGCGGGCGGTCCGGTGGCTGCTGCACAGCCGCCGCCCGCCCTTCGCCATCCAGGCCACGATCGACTTCCTGGCCGGTGGCGTGCTGGCGATCGCGGCCGGGCTGCCCAAGCTGCTGGCCGGCCGCGACCTGGCCGGGTTGACCGAACGCCAGGAGGCCCTCATCGCCCGCGAGGTACCCGCCGGACTGGCTGAACGGGTGGCGGCGATGGTTCCCGGGTACTCGGCCTTCGACGTGGTGGAGATCGCCGCCAGCACCGGCCGTGAGGTGGCCGAGACCGCGGAGGTCTATTTCGACCTGGCCGAACGGCTCCAGATCGCCCGGCTGCGTGACCAGATCGTCGCGCTGCCCCGGGATGACAGGTGGAACACGATGGCCCGCGGCGCGCTCCGCGACGACCTGTACGCGGCCCACGCGGCGCTCGCCAGGGATGTGCTGATGGTGACCGGGCACGGCACCCCCGAAGAGCGCCTGGCGGAGTGGGTGGGCCGCAACGAGCCGACGGTGCGCCGGGCGACTCAGACGCTCCGGGAGATCTGGCAGACCGACCGGTTCACGGTCGCCACCCTGTCGGTCGCCGTCCGCGCCATCCGCACCCTGGTGGCGGCGAGCACCCTGCCGGCCCAGCCATGAAGCGGCCGGTGGGCAGCCGGTATGACCGCTGGTTAATCGGTGCGTCAGCTACGGTGAACCGGCGCGCCACGGAGGTCATCGTCCGGCGGCACCCTCCTTCTCGCGTAGGCTTTCCGGCATGACAAGTACCGACCCAGCAGCCGAAATCTCGGAACTGTCGTCGACGCTTGCCTCGGTGGCGGCCGTCCTTAACCCCGACGTGATGCGCGCGGAGGCGGAGGGTCTGCGGGCACAGGCCGGGGAGCCCGGCCTGTGGGAGGACCAGGAGCGTGCGCAGGCGGTCACCCGCCGCCTGTCCTACCTTGAAGGCGAACTGGCCCGGCTGGACAAGCTGCGCAGCCGGCTCGACGACACCCGGGTGATGTTCGAACTGGCCGAGAGCGAGAACGACGAAGCGTACCGGGTCGAGGCCGCCCGCGAACTCGCCGCCCTGCGCAAGGAGATCGACCAGCTTGAGATCAGGACCCTGCTGTCGGGCGAGTACGACTCCCGTGAGGCGCTGATCTCGATCAACGCCCAGGCCGGGGGGGCCGACGCGGCGGACTGGGCGCAGAACCTGCAGCGCATGTACCTGCGCTGGGCGGAGCGCCACGGTTACCCGACCGAGGTCTACTACACCTCTTACGCGGAGGAGGCCGGCATCAAGTCCACCACCTTCGCGATCAAGGCCCCGTACGCCTACGGCACGCTGCGCGGCGAGCACGGGACGCACCGGATGGTCCGTATCTCCAAGTACGACAACCAGGGACGCCGCCAGACCTCGTTCGCGGGCGTGGACGTGATCCCGGTGGTCGACCAGGCCGACGACATCGACATCCCCGAGGACGAGATCAGGGTCGATGTGTACCGGTCCAGCGGGCCCGGCGGCCAGGGCGTGAACACCACCGACTCCGCAGTCCGGCTCACCCATCTGCCGACCGGGATCGTGGTCTCCTGCCAGAACGAGCGCAGCCAGATGCAGAACAAGGCTACCGCGATGGCGGTGCTCAAGGCCAAGCTGCTGGAGCGCAAGCGCGAGGAGCAGGAGGCCAAGCTGGCGAACCTGCGCGGGGAGACCACGAGCAGCTGGGGAACCCAGATCCGCAACTACGTCCTGCACCCCTACCAGAACGTCAAGGACGTGCGGACGGGCCTGGAGACCGGCAACACCAGCGCGGTGCTCGACGGTGAGATCGATGACTTCATCGAGGCGGAGATCCGCTGGCTGCGCACCCAGCCCGCGGCAGGCTGACGGGCCGCCTGCCCGGTCGCGGGTACGCCGGCTGCTAGTGCGCCCCGTGGTTAATGGGCGTGGTTAATGGGCGTGGTTAATGGGCCAGGTGCAGCGCGAGCAGGAGCAGGAGCAGCGCGAGCAGCGCGGCCGCTGCCAGCGGCAGGCTCAGCCCGGAGGAGTGGTGATGCACTTGCGACCTTGCCAGCCGGCAGGCCGGGCAGCGTCCCTCGACCACGGGTGACGCGCACTGAGCGCAGATCAGGTGTTCGCAGCTCATCTTGGTCCCCCCTGGCCGGGGCGATCCCGGTCACTTCACCAGTGTTGCACGTCTGAACCCAGTTTCCCCCCTAGACTGTCCTCTGGCCAAACCGGGCAGTAGTGAACCGAGCCGGGACGGCTGATAGCAGCGGCCGCCCCGCCCCCGTGGCCGTATGGTCCTTATTCCGTCGAGCGCGTGTGATGGGCCTGTGATCCACTTCGATAACGTCACTAAGACGTACGCCAATCAGAGCCGTCCGGCTCTGGAGAACGTCAGTCTCGATGTCGAGAAGGGCGAGTTCGTCTTCCTCGTCGGCCCGTCCGGTTCGGGGAAGTCCACCTTCCTGAGGCTGATCCTGCGTGAGGAGCGGCCAAGCGAGGGCCGCATCTACGTCGCGGGCAAGGATCTGGCCAGGCTCACCAACTGGAAGGTGCCGTACCTGCGGCGCCGCATCGGGTGTGTGTTCCAGGACTTCCGCCTGCTGCCGAACAAGAGTGTGTATCACAACGTGGCATTTGCCCTGCAGGTGATCGGGAAGCCCCGGCGGTTCATCCGCAAGGTCGTTCCCGAGGTGATCGACCTGGTCGGGCTGGAAGGCAAGCACGACCGGATGCCCGATGAGCTGTCCGGTGGCGAGCAGCAGCGGGTGGCTGTCGCCCGGGCGTTCGTCAACCGGCCGATGATCCTGCTGGCGGACGAGCCGACCGGGAACATCGACCCAGCCACCTCGATCGGGATCATGAAGGTTCTCGACCGCATCAACCGGACGGGCACCACCGTCGTCATGGCCACCCATGACGCGGCCATCGTGGACTCGTTCCGTAAGCGGGTCATCGAGCTGGAGTACGGCAAAGTCGTCCGTGACCAGTCACGTGGGGTATACGGCCAGGCGTACTGACCTGGCCGGCCGGCGTAGCTGGCCGATTGCCACCGATTGCCGAGGGATCAGCGACCATGCGTGCACAGTTCGTCCTCCAGGAGGTCTGGACCGGCCTCCGCCGTAACCTGACCATGACGATCGCGCTCATCGTGGTAGTTGCCATCAGCCTCTCGCTGCTCGGCACCGGGCTTCTGTTCGTCAAGCAGGTCGACAACACCAGGACCTACTGGCAGGGGAAGGTCCAGCTCTCCATCTACCTGTGCACCAAGACCAGTGTGAGCCCGCAGTGCCAGCAGAACGGGGCGGCCACGCAGGCGGAGAAGAACCAGATCGCCACGGACCTGCGCGCCCTGCCGCAGGTCGAGCATGTCTACTACGAATCGCAGGCGCAGGCCTACCTGCACTTCAGGCAGGACTTCTCGCGTGACCCCTCGTTCACCAACCTGGTCAACAAGTCCGAGATCCCCGACTCGTTCCAGGTGAAGCTCTTCAACACCCAGGCCGACTTCAACATCGTGGCTGGCACGGTGCAAGGCAGGCCGGGGGTGGACCAGATCGTCAACGACTCCTCGATCCTGGCCAAGTTCTACAAGCTGCTCGACGGGGCCAGGAACGCGGTGGTCATCATCGCGATTGTCCTGATCATCGCCGCGGTCCTGCTGGTGGCGAACACGATCCGGCTGTCGGCCTTCAACCGCCGCCGGGAGACGTCCATCATGCGGCTGGTCGGTGCCTCGAACTTCTACGTCCAGCTGCCCTTCCTGGTCGAGGGGGTGATCGCCGGCCTGTTCGGCTGGCTGATCTCGGCGGGCCTGCTGATCGCGGTCAAGCAGCTCGGGCTGGACACCCTGCAGCAGTACTTCCCCTACGACATTCAGCTCAGCGTGACGGACCTGGTCGAGGTCATCGCACTCGCGATGGTGATGGGAATCGTGCTGTGCGGCGCCACTTCCTTCCTCACGCTGCGGCGTTACCTGCGCGCGTGAGTCCTGCGGCTGCCAAGGGTTCGGCGGCGGGGCCGGAACGCAAGGTTATTGCCCGCAACCGCAGGGCAAGGCACGATTATCACATCGAGGATGTCGTGGAGGCCGGGCTCGTCCTCACCGGCACCGAGGTGAAGTCGCTGCGGGCGGGCCGCGCGTCCCTCACGGACGGGTTCGGCCAGATCACTGACGGGGAGATGTGGCTGCTCGGGGTACACATACCCGAGTACACCCACGGGACCTGGACGAATCATGAGCCGAGGCGGCCCCGTAAGCTGCTGCTGCACCGGAAGGAGATCGACAGGCTCGCCAGGATGACGGCCGAGCGCGGGTTCACACTCATCCCGCTCTCGCTGTACTTCGTTGGCGGGAAGGTCAAGGTCGAGCTGGCGGTGGCCCGCGGTAAGCGGACCTACGACAAGCGCCAGGACCTGGCGCGGCGGGACGCTGCCAGGGAGGTGGAACGTGCCTTCAGGCGGCGGAGATAGCGGGAAGGCGGGCCATGGCCTCCTACCGTAGGCGGGGTGCGCACGCGGCGCGGGTCAGCCCCGCCCCTTTCGTCGCGGCTAAGCGCGTACCGCAGACTGGCACTGCTGGGAGGGCGGGGCTGAAGGGCAGCCTCCGGGGGAGAAGGGTGAGCGGGCTACGCAATCGTCCGTCGTTGCCGAAGGTGATCGTGGCGGTGCTCGCGGTCGGCTTCGGGGCTGTGGGTTTCGCGGGGGGTTTGTGGTCGCCGCCCTCGGCCGAGCCCACCGTCCAGACGTTCCTGCTGGACTGGCAGGAGAATCAGTATCAGGCGGCCGCCCAGCTGACCACGGGTGATCCGGCGACGGTGGCCACCGCGCTGAGAGACGCCTACCTCCAGCTCGACGCGGCTGCGTTCTACCTCACGATGGGCAGGATCACCCAGCACGGGAACACCGCTCAGGCGGCGTTCCGGGCATCGGTGGACCTCGGCCAGGACGGCGCGCCGTGGAACTACAACGGCTGGTTCCGCCTGCGCCAGACCGCATCGGGCTGGAAAGTGGTCTGGTCCCCCAGCGTGATCAACCCCGGCCTGCGGCCCGGCCTGCGGCTGGCAGTGGTGTCGAGCACGCCGCCCCGGGCTCCGCTGGAAGACGCGGCCGGGACCCCGCTGCAGACGCCGTCGGTCGCCTATGTGGCCGGCGTCCGGGCCGGCCATCTCGCCCACCCGTGGGCGACCGCGGTCGCGCTCGGCCGGGTCACCAAGCTCGATCCCACCCAGCTTCTGGGCTGGATCCTGACCGCGCCGCGCAATTCGTTCCAGGAACTGGTGGTGCTCCGGCCGGCCCAGTACAGCCGGATGGCCAGGCGGCTTGCCCGGGTTCCAGGCCTGCGCATCAGGCAGGAGAAGCTGCGGCTGTTCACCAGCATTGCCCCCGCTATCGTCGGATCGGTCGGCACCGAGGTCTCATCCGCCCTGCGTGATCAGGGCATCGCCTACCGTCCCGGCGCCACGATCGGCCTGTCCGGCCTGCAGAAGGCACATCAGCGCGACCTGGCCGGGACACCCACGATCGAGGTGGTGACGGAGACAGCCTCCGGCCGCCTGGTCTCGGTGCGGGCTCGCTGGCCCGGCCAGGCATCGACGCCGGTGCGCACAACCATCGACGCGCACGTGCAGACGGCCGCCGATTTGGCGGTGGGCTCGGTGCCAGCCTCGGCCGCGGTAACAGCGGTGCAGGCCTCCACCGGGCGTATCCTCGCCATCGCCAGCCACGCAGCGGGCGCGATGCCCGTGATCGATCCGCTGGCCGGGCACTACCCGCCGGGTCCAGCGTTCACCATCGTCTCCACCGAGGCGCTGCTCGCCGACGGCCTGCGTGTGAGCACACCGATCCCATGTCACCGGGTGAACAATGTCGGCGGTCAGATCTTCCGCAACGTGCCGGCCGAGCGGGGGTTCGGTGCACAGCCGGCCTTCGCGGTGGATTTCGCGCATGCCTGCGGGACGGCTTTCAGCGGGTTGTCCGAGCGGATGACCGGCCACGACCTGGCCACCGCGGCGGAAGGCTTCGGGATCGGTGCATCGTGGCCGCTGCCACTGCTGCCGCTGGCGAGCTTCTCCGGGTCCGTGGGGCCGATCAGCGGTGTCGCTGCCGTTGCCGCGAGCACGATCGGCGAGGGAAATATCCAGGTAAGCCCGCTTTCCATGGCCCTGGTCGCAGCTCAGGTGGACAGCGGCGGCAGGCACGTCCCGTCACTGATCGCCGGCCCGGCCGGCGCGACCCAGACACCGAAGACGGCGGACGCCCCGTTCAGCGCGGCGAACCTGGCCACGTTGCGGACGCTCATGCGGGGCACCGTGCACTCGGGCCTGGCCAGGCAGGCCGACCTGCGTGGGCAGGCGGTCTGCGGGCAGGTGGGAACGGTGCAGGTCCGGGTCGGCAAGCACCCGGTCTGGGCCAGCTGGTTCGTGGGATACCGGGGCGATGTGGCCTTCTCGGTGCTTGAGCTCAGCCCCTCGCCCGCCACCTCAGCTGTGCCGCTGGCTGCCCGTTTCCTGGCCGCGGTCCACGCCCGCTGAACCAGCCCACCGGGGCCGGCGATCTCATGGTGGGATCCTGACCTGGATTTTGGTAACTTGGAGCAACCAGGTGACTACTAATTGACGTCTTACCTAGTGACTGAGTGCCGCTTGGGGGGTTGCGGCCCAGTCGTCGTGATGAGAACCGGGCCTCATCTCGGGGGAGGCCCGGGCGTTATGACCGGCCCCGACCCTGCCGGTCGGCCCCCGTGGGTGCGATTCGGCCACCGCCAGCGCCCACGGGGGCATCTCGCTGTCCGGGCACGGAATCGGTGTACGCTGCTGAGCGTTGACACTGATAAATCCATAGGGGGTGACAGGCTTCGACTCCGGTAGTTGAGCCAGGGGAAGCGGGCCGAGGACTGCGGACATAACCTCGTTAATCCTGTGACCGCAAACCTATAAGTGCCAAGGTTAATCGCACTGCCCTCGCCCTCGCGGCCTGACCGCGAGTTAGGGGCTGTCAGCCCGGGAACGCCTCCGGCCCGGTGTCTGGCATCAGCTAGGAGGATCCACCGCTCAACCCGGTCGCGGGGATGAGCGGGACACCTCACAGCGACTGAGCCCGTCGGCGGCTGGCCTGCAGGACCGCCGGGGCTGAGAAAAGCAGGGCAGGCTGCGCCCGGAGAAGCCCTGGTGATGTACCGAAGGACGCGGGTTCGATTCCCGCCACCTCCACCATGACCGTCTTACTAGAACCCTGGCCACACAACGCCAGGCCTATCGAGTCGATCAAGGTCTCCCGTTCAGGGGCAGCCTCCGTTAGGAGGGTGCCCCTGCTGTCTGTCTGGGCACGTCCCAGAGCCCCACTGCGCCGGTAGTACGCCCTTGTGCTTGCCTCCGTCGGTAACAGACCTCGTACGCCCATGAGCACGTCGAACGGCTCCCGAAGCTCCTGCCCGGTGATCTTCCTGCGATTCACATACAGCTTGGTGAAGAACGCCTGGTTGAGGATGGTTCGCACCTGCTCGTTGCCTCGGGCGTACATCTCCTGCGGGTTGCTCAGCAGTTCCAGCGCCTTGTAGAACACAGCTCGGCCGGTCTCAAGTTGCTGCTCGGCCTGCTCAAGACTCGCCTTGATGCTGGCCCGCTCCGAGATTCCCAGACTCACCGTCTTAGCTTGCTGTTTAACCTCGGCTGGCGCCGGTCTTGACATGACACGGCCACCGCATGGTGATCTTCGGGTTCCTACCACAGAACTGGAAGACTCAGGCGGTGGCCGTGGCGTTCAGTATCGCGTGGCCCGGGGGCACTGTCGAGCCCGGGCCGGGGGAAGATCAAGCGCGGGACCGGCTGGCAGGGTTCCGCCGCGAGCTTTATGGCTGCTTAACCGCGCGGGCGGATGAGCTGTTCGAGCTGGCCGGCGCGGTGCTGTGCGCTGGCGGGCCGGTGCGGATGCTGGCGGAGCTGTCGCTGGCACCAGGGCACCGCGCGGGCATGGGGCGCTGTATGACGCGGTGAACTGCGGCCGGGCCGATGTCGCGCGGCTGCGCTGGTCGCTGGCGGCCCTGCCGCTGCCGGCGTGGGAGGATGGGCGGATCCGGCTGGCGGCCGATGTCAGCAACTGGCTGCGGCCGGACGCGGTCACCAGCCCGGAGCGCTTGTTCTGCCATTGCTACGGGCGGGGGAAGAACAGCGCGCAGATGATCCCGGGCTGGCCGTACTCGTTCGTCGCGGCGCTGGAGGCGGGCCGCACCTCGTGGACCCGGCTGCTGGACGTGATCCGGCTCGGCCCAGATGACGGCCTGACCGCGGTAACCGCCGGGCAGGTCCGCGACGTCGTGCAGCGGCTGATCGCCGCCGGGCACTGGCAGGACGGCGACCCGGACATCCTGGTGATCTTCGACGCGGGGTACGAGTCGGCCCGCCTTGCCTGGCTGCTCAGCGACCTGCCCGTGCAGGTGATCGGGCGGCTGGCCGCCCACCGGGTGCTGCGGCAGCCTCCCCCGGCGCGGGAACCGGGCCAGATGGGCCGGCCTGTGCGGCATGGCCCCGAATTCAAGCTCGCCGGCAGCACGCATCCCTGCCCGCAGGTGATCACCACCACCCAGACCAGCCGGTACGGAACCGCCATCGCAGCCGCCTGGAGCCGGCTGCACCCCAAGCTTGCCCGCCGCGGCGCCTGGGCAAGCCACCAGGGCAACCTCCCGGTCATCGAGGGCACCCTCATCCAGCTGACCGTCGATCATCTGCCGCACGACCATCACCCCAGGCCCGTGTGGTTATGGACCTCGCACGCCACCGCCGCCCCCAGCGAGATAGACCGCTGCTGGCGGGCGTTCTTGCGCAGGTTCGATATCCCGCACGTTCCGGTTCCTCAAGCAGGGCCTCGGCTGGACCGCGCCGAAAATCCGCGACCCGGCCGCCACCGGCCGGGGGGGCGTGGGCACCATCGCCGCCTATACCCACCTGTGGCCCCCCCCCCGCCTCGCCCCCGAACACCGCCTGCCCCGGCCG
>OFHK01000253.1_pt1 | contig 17073 bp, 16 predicted proteins | sample 1521951 | NCBI WGS metagenome assembly OFHK01 (sample SAMEA2468436, study PRJEB22500) | soil metagenome | biome: Glassland; feature: Farmland; material: Clay | place: Australia | collected 2013-01-31 | depth 0.55 m
CCCGGACGCCCCTGTCCTTGTACCGTTCCTTGGCGGGCTCCCAGTTCATCTGGCGGACCTGGCGGTAGTAGGCCACGTGGGGGTCGTCGGGGACCGCGGGGGGGGCGGGCGCAGCGGCCGGCGGCGCCTGCGCGGTCGTCGGGGCCGCCATCACCAGCCTCCCTTCCGGCCCGGCAGCGGCGCCTCCTTCCGCTTGGGGTCGATATTGCTGCCCGTCGGGTAGTCGCCGGGGAGGCGCTCCGCCAGGAACTGCGTGATGTCCATGACCTTGTACGCCTGGCGCTCCTCGCCCGGCTTCCACTTGTTCTCATGGTGCAGACAGCCGAAGTGGGTGAGGCACTTGGGGCACGCCGTGAGGAGGTAGTCCGCGCCCACCTCGTCGGCCTCGTCCATCCGCTTCCGCGTGAGCCCCTTCGTCTTGTCGTTGCAGTACATCATCTGGGCCACGCCGCAGCACTGGGCGTCCGCGCGGAACGTCTTCAACTCGACGAGCTCCGCGTTGTCCACCCGCTTGATGAGCTCCCGCGGCTCCTCGTACACCGGGTCCACGGGCATCTGGCGGCAGGAGCGGCACGGATCCTGGTACGCCACGCGGATCTTCTTCGCGTTCTCGCCCTGGGGCGGTACGCGCAGGCCGCGCTCGTACAGGATCTGGGTGATGTGGACCACGCGGATGCCCTGCTTCTCGAGACCGTAGTCCAGCTTGAACGTCCGGTACCCTTCGGCGCAGGACGTGACCAGGGTCTTCACCCCGAGCATCTGGATGATCTTCGTGTTGTAGTCCCGCATCGTCTCGAACACGTCCACCTTGCCCTGCCAGAGCTGGTCGTGCCCGCAGCACTTCATGAAGGAGCGGTCCAGGATCATGGGCTCGATGCCCACGGCCCGCAGGAGCTTGATGGACGAGTCGAAGATGATCCCGTGGTTCGTCTCCCCGTAGTTCACGTGGGAGAACTGCATCTCCATGTCGTAGTAGTCCACACAGCCCGGGTAGTACGCGAACTCGGACTTCTGCTCCACCTTGATCTCGGGGACCGTGGTGTCCTCCGCCTCGCTGTCCAGCACGCGGAACAGAATCGGATGGGGGATCGTCCTCCCGGGTCCGTACTCCGTCTCATCCGTGGTCATCATGTGCGCTCGCCTCCGTCCGCGGCGGCCCGGGCGTGGGCCCTCGCGCGTTCCTCGATGATGTAGTCACTGTACTTGATGTCCAGCGGGCAGACCGCGCTGCAGGCGTCGCACGCGAGGCAGGTCCACAGGGGCACGCCGTCGTGCTGCTTCTTGAAGCTGTTGTAGACCAGGTTGAGCCCGCCCAGGGCGTCGTCCTCCACCTTGGTAATCGGGCAGACCGTGTGGCACTTGCCGCACTGGTAGCATTCGTTCAGGAGGTACTCGTAGCTGCTGTAGGGCCTCCGGAGACCGAACCAGGCAGTGACCACGACGAACCCGGGCAGGAACAGCAGGGTGTTCACGTTGGGATCCAAGACCGACGCAACCCAGAGATAGCCGACGTAGTCCGTGTAAAAGAGGAAGGCGAGGAACCCCAGGAAGGCCAGAAGGGTGACGGGCCCGACGATGTGGACCGTCGTGCGGGCGCTGGACTCCGGGAGGATGAGCACGGCGAGTGCGGTGGCCCCCGTGGCCACGCAGAGGATCAGGAGGACGACGGCCACGTCGAGCCAGTACGGCTGGACGGGAGCGCCGAGCCATCCCGGCATGAACAGGATCAGGAGGGACTGGACCGCGACGACCAGGAAAGGGAGCGTGGTCAGCGGCACGAGCCACTTCCGCATGGGCGCGAACCCCAAGCGCCGCAGGGCGACGTACGTGGCGAAAAACGCGAGCAGGGGCGGCACGATGAACAACCACTTCAGCGTGTCGTCCGGGAAGAGCGAGGCGCCCGAGGGGCTCTGCCACCGTTGCTCGATCACCTCGCGGATGGCATACAGGGAGGCGCAGAAGATGAAGACGAACAGGAAGGACACGCCGAACGCGGAGCGGAAGGGAGACTTCGCGGGGCGCGCTTCACGTCCGCGGTCGATGAACGGGAGGACGACGAGGAAGATGATTGGGATGCCGCTCAGGATGTCGCCCCAGAACGCCGCGTTGAACTGGGTTTCCAGCGGCGTGCCCGCGGCCAGGATGAACTGGGGGAACAGGTCACCGATCTTGAGGAAGCCCCACGAGAACAGGAGGTACCAGTCCGGCACGATGAGCTCGGAGAGGTTTTCCGCCCGCGGTGGGCCCAGGGAGGGCACTACGGCCGCCGTCAGGAAGAAGATGATCGCGGTCAGGAGAAAAGTGACGACCACGTCCCGCGTGACCTCCTGGGGGAAGAACGGGATCCCGGGCTGGTGGTCCGAACGGCTGGGGCCGTACTGCCGGGTGAAGCCCGGCCGCCCCTCCATCAGCTTCTCCTTGACCTTCTCGATCTCCATGACCCACCTCAGTGCGGCTCGGCGACCCCCTGGATCCAGACGAGAGCCATGTGGACGATCATGAGGCCGACGCCCACGAAGGGCAAGATGAAGACGTGAATCCAGTACCAGCGCAGGATGTAATAGCCGGACAGGGTGCTCGTGCTGCCCCAGAGCATCGTGGCGAGCTGGTCCCCGATGACCGGCGAGGCGCGGGTCATCTCGATCCCGATGTTCGCGGCGCCCTCGCTCAGATCGTTCGCGGGAAGGAGGTACCCCGAGTACCCGAAGAGGATTGTGAGGAGCAGGAGGACCACGCCGATGATCCAGTTCAGCTCCCGGGGCTTCTTGTACGCGCCCGTGAAGTAGACCCGGCACATGTGGAGGAAGACGGCCGCGATCATGATGTGCGCGGCCCAGTGGTGCATCCCGCGGATGATGTAGCCGAACGGGATGTCGTACATGATCCGGTTCATGGACAGGTAGGCCTCGTTGGTCAGCCCGCCCGTCGACGTGTACGAATACGCGCCGTTGGGGACGTAGAAGAAGCCGAGGATGATTCCCGTGATCGTGAGGATGATGAACGCGACGAAGGAGATCCCGCCCAAGCAGTAGAGCGGGTACCAGTACCAGATCGTCTTGAGCTCATACTTCTCCGCATGGCTCCGCGGCATCTGACGCTGGTCCGTCTCCAGCGCCTTGCGGGTCAGATCGGACCAGGGGACCGTGGGGAAGCGGGTCTTGATCCACCCGAACACGGTCCGCCGGCTGTCCTCCCGGAGCGATCCCGACGTTCCCGATGCCACCCTTCCCACCTCAACAGTAGATGTACCAGCGCGGGTCGGCCATCCCGCCGACGAGGGCTCCGCCCTGTTCCTTCACGCAGATGATCGGCAAGGCCCGGGGCGCGGGACCGTGCACCCGCATGCACCCGATGTAGTTGATCGCGGGCGTCACGTGCGGGTTCACGTTGACGACCTGCAGGAGCGGGTCGTACTGGGACCCATGGCAGATGCAGTAGATCGGGTCCTCGTGGTAGACCTCGTACGTCGGCGGGTTGGCCCCGTACGCGCTGTAGTCCCGGCCCGGAGGCGGGTTGTCGACGACGTGCCACCCTGGATAGCAGCAGAGGTGCACGCAGCGGTCGAAGGCCACGATGATCTGGGTCTTCGTCGCGTCGTCCTTGTAGAGGTACTCGAAGCCCGAAGGCGGAGGCGCGACCCCGCCCGATTTCAGAGTCGCCGCATCGGGGAAGGCGAACTCGGGGGCGTCGTAGGGGATGCGGATGATGATGCAGGGGAAACCCGTCCCCGGAATGAGGAGGTTGTTCTGGAAGAGACCTCGCCAGACCCCGGTCGCGCCCTGCCACTCCTGGAAGTCCCCGACCCTCACAGGCGTGCCGTCCTTGCTGTTCCACCACTGGGGGGTCGGGAACTTCGTATAGAAGACCCCCTCCCGCACCTCGCCGCTCGCCTTGATGGGCGGCGGGAGGAAGTCCCCGGCCGTGAGCCCGCCCAAGCCTCCCAGGGTGCCCACGGCGCCCAGCGTCAGGCTCAGCTTGACCCACTCGCGGCGGGTCCAGGTCTTGCGTTTCTCCTCCTCTTCCCAGCTCATGGCTCACCTCAGCGGAAGACTCGCGGCGGGACGAGCTTCGGCCGTCGAATCTTGTGGATGAGCTCGTCCGGCATGAACTCTTTGCGATAGATGTCAATGGCCACCGCGGCGCAGACGAAGACCATGCCCAGGAACAGGGCCGTGTAGGAGTCCGCGTCGTTCGGGTAGTTGCCGCTCAGGACCTGAAGGGCGATGAAGATGACCAGGGCACTGAACCAGAGGGACCCGATGACGAGGCCCGCGATGGCGATGGCCGCCATCGCGCTCCGACGGGGCGCATCACTCCGTATCAACGTGGTCACGGGAGACCCTTCCTCACGTGCTCCTTGTGATCCTTGAATCGCGGCGTTGAGCCCTTGATGATGAAGTAGCTGATCCCCACCCAGACGAGCATCGCAGCGATGCCGATGATCCCGATCCAGTAGGCGCGGAGGAAGATTCCCTTCTGCTCCTGGCCCGCCGCGGACGGAGCGCCCGCGAGGACGATCTCCCCGACCATTTGGGGCTGGTGGTAGACACAGTAGAACCGGATGCCCCCGGTCGGCCCGACCTCCGGGGTGAACGAAGTCCCGTTGTACGTGATGTTCGTGAGGGAGTTCACCGTGAACTGGAACGTGGCGTTCTCCTGCGGTTTCAAATCCGAGTTGATGACCGGCTTCGCGGCGTTGTTGTTGATCGTGAATGTGTGCGGTACCCCGCTGGCGACGGACTGGTTGTTGTAGAACGTGACGTTCAGGATGATCGGGACCTGGGGCAGCAGAATCTGGCTCGGCGAGAACTGGAATGCAGTCCCGTTCTGGAGCCCTTCAATCGTGATGGATAGCACGGGGATCGTCGATGCGGCGACGGGCGCACTCGCGGCAGGGAGGGCGGAAACGGTCAGTATCACTGCCGCTACGAGCAGTACGATGGTCCTCATCCCACGACCCTCTTCATCCGGAGCCGCCCCGGGGGCGCCTCCGAGCGTTTGCGACAAAGAAGGATTACACTTAAACCTTGTGTTGCCCGGTCCGGGGAACCCGTCAGGAGGGCGGTTTCGCGGGTCCGATTTTCGGTGCCCCTAAACGAGGATTCGGCGTCTCCGGCGGGTTCCGTGCGCAGGTCCACGGACGCACGGCCACACGGCCGCGGGACCGCACAAGATGCATTCATGGATTTATATAAAAATAGACCATGAATATCAGCCGAGCCCGCCTCGGAGCGTCCGCCCAGGGATGCCTCAACACCTACCAAACGCTTATAAAGGACCCGAGTTTACGGCCGCTCGGAACCCATGAATAAGGAGGAAACTCTCCAGAAAATCAAGGCAGCGGAGGGCCAGGTCCGCGAGGCGAAGGCGGCCGCGCTCGAGGAAAAGGAGAGGATCCTCCGCGATGCCCGCAAGGAGGGCTTCGAGTTGAGAGAGGCCCTCCGCGGGCGGGCGGAGAAGCGCCAGGAGGAAATCCTCAAGGTGAGCGAGGCGTCCATCGCTCGCGAGAAGGAGGCGCTCCTCGCGAAGGGTCGGCGAGAGGCCGATGCCCTACGCGCCGAGGCGCACGCGAACGTTGAGCGCGCGGTCGACCGCCTCATCGAGAGATTCAAGGGTGCCCTGAATGCCTAGGCCCTTGCCGATGTCCCGGGCCCTCATCGTCGGCCCACGGGATGCGCTCGAGCGGTCTGTGGAGGTCCTGTATCAACTCAAGCTGCTCCACATCGTCGACCACCAGCAGGGCGAGTCCGAGCTCGACATCGGCAAGCCGCTTCCCGCGGCCACGGAGGCCTCCGAGGTCCTTGTGAAGCTCCGCTCGATTGCGAACATCCTCCAGGTCCAGGAGCCCAAGGCAACCTCCGCGGCGGAGGACGTGGAGCAGCCCCCCGAGGGGGATCTCCGATCGAAGATCCTCGCCCTCGAGCTGAACCTCTCCGAACAGGACGCGTCCAAGAAGAAGATCCAGGGACTTGTCGCGGACCTGAACCGGCGCGTGGAGGAGATCACCCCCTTCGCCCAGCTCCCCCTTTCGCTCGAGGACTACCGGGGCTACGAGAGCCTTGAGGTCTTTGTCGGGAAGGTTCCGCGGGAAATCACCGGACTGGAAACCGTGACGCCGGAGTACGAGTCCTTCTCGGTCCCCGGGTTCCTCGTCGTGTTCGTGGCCAAGGCGCATGCGGGCCGGATGCGGGACTTCCTCGCGCAGAGCGGCTTCACGAGCGTCCCGGTGCCGGAAGGCCGCGAACCGCCCCGCGAAATCCTCGCGAACCTGCTCGCGGAGCGCGACCGGTGGGAGAAGCGCCTCACGGACATCGAGGAGACCCTCACGACGCTGCGGGAGCGCTATGCCCAGTTCCTGACCGCGGCGAAGTCTCGCCTCGAAATCGAAGTCGAGAAGGCCGAGGCCCCCCTCCGCTTCGCCGTCACGGATCACACGTTCATCGTCGAAGGCTGGGTGCCGTCCGAGCGCTTCGCACCGATGAAAGCGGGGCTGGAGAGCCTGGACGGGGTGTTCGTCGAGAAGCTGGAGACGGCGGGCCACGAGGAACCGGAGACGGAACCGGAGCCCCCCGTCCTGCTCAAGAACCCCAGGCCCGTCCGCCCGTTCCAGACGCTCGTCAACCTCTTCGGGACGCCGAGCTACAAGGAAATCGATCCCAGCATCCTGATCGCGTCCGTTTTTCCGATCTTCTTCGGCATCATGGTCTCGGACGCCGGGTACGGCCTCGCCTGGATCCTCTTCGGCACGTGGGCCGTCAAGAGGTACCTGAAGACGCCGTTCTGGAAGGATGTGATCACGGCCATCACGTGGGGCGGCTTCTGGGCATTCATCTTCGGTTTCTTCGTCTTCGCGGAGGCGTTCGGCATCCCGTTCCACGCGCCGCCCGGGAGCGCGCCGGGCACCGCGGCGTACTTCAACTGGTCGGACAGCATCCTCCATTTCGACATCCCGATTCATCCCGTGATGGAGAAGTTGACCCAGGTCCCGGACTTCATCGTGCTCGCCGTGCTCGCGGCGTACATCCACCTGGGAATCGGCTTCGTCACCGGTTTCTTCGACGAAATCCGCCACAACGTGAAGCATGCGGTCGGCAAGGCGGCCTGGCTCCTGATCCTGACCTCTCTGTTCATCATCATTCTCGTGCGCGCGGCCCGGTGGCCCGTGGACCCCGAAGGACGGGTGCCTCTGGGGTACGCGTTGTGGAACGGCCCTCTCGCCTGGTTCCCGCATGGCGGGATCACGATGAGCAGCGTGGGGTTCGGCGCGACGAACCCAATCCCGATGGCGGCCCTCATCCTGCTCGGCGTGGGGCTGGTCGTCATGCTCGCCACGGAGGGGGCGATGCACATCATGGAGATCTTCGGACTCCTCGCGAACATGATCTCCTATGCGCGTCTCGCGGGCATCGGGGTGGCCGAGGAGGCCGTGACCTTCGCGCTGAACTCGATCATCCTCGGCGGGATGATCATCCCCTGGATGAACGGATCGAGCTTCGTCTTCCTGATCGTGGGGCTCGTCTTCTTTGCCCTGGCGCAGATCGTCCTGTTCCTCCTCTACGCGATCTCCGCGACGATCCAATCCATCCGTCTCAACTACGTGGAATTCTTCCTGAAATTCTACAAGGGCACCGGGACATTGTTCCGGCCCTTTGGAGAGAGAACGACAACGGAGGTGTGAGCAAATGCCCATTGCGGACACGCAGCAAGGCATGGTGGCAATTGCCGCCGCCCTGACCATCCTCGGGACGGGAGTGGCGACGGCATGGGCCGAGAAAGTGATCGGCGCGGCATCGGTGGGTGCCCTCGCGGAGAAGCCCGAACTGTTCGGTCGGGTTCTTCCGCTCGTCGTCATCCCCGAGACGATCGTCGTTTTCGGCCTGGTCATCGCGTTCCTGCTGCTCGGCACGCTCGGCTGAACAGGAAGGGTCGGGATTGACCCTCGACACGGTCATCCAGGCCATCCAGGCGAAGGGCAAGGCCGAGGTCGACGCGATCTTGGCGGAGGCCCAGGCGGAGCGAGAGCGCTCCCTGGCCGAGGTCCGCGCGGAATCGGACAAGGTCCTCGCGGACGCCGAGCTCCGTGCACGGGAGACCGCGGAACGCAAGCGCGTCCAGGACCTCGCCCGGGCCGAGCTCGAGGCGAGGAAGCTCGTCCTCGCGGCGCAGAAGGAGGAGCTGGATGAGGTGTACCGTCGCGCCCTCGAGCGGCTCGGAAGCCTCAAGGAGAATCCGGAGTTCCTCCGGCTGCTCCTGAAGGCGAACGAGTCGGAGTGGAGGAGCGGAGGCAAGGTGTACTCGAACCCGCGGGACGAGGGCGTGGTCCAGGGCCTCGTCGGGAAGGCCTACGCAGGACACGTCGACGCGACCGGAGGGCTCGTCATCGAGAGCGCGGACGGTTGCCGGCGGGTCGACCTGCGGTACGAGTCCATCCTGCGGGACGTGTGGAACGACAGCGTGCGGGAGGTGGCGGAGATCCTATGGCCGTCTCGGAAGTCCAAGCCGTGAAGGGGTCGCTCCTCGACCAGGCGAAGGCGCGCTACCGCCGGGTGCGGCAGCGCATCCCCCTGGAGTCGGGGAACTACCCGTACGTCACGGCCCGGGTCAAGGCGAAGCGCGCCCTGCTCCTGCCCAAGGACACGTACGACCGGCTCCTCCTCATGGAGGTGCCGGAGATCGCGCGGTTCCTCGGAGAGCGGGAGTACAAGGCCGAGATGGTCGCCCTGGGTGCCCGCTACTCCGGCGTGGACCTGATCGAGACCGCGGTCACGCGGAACCTGGCGAAGACGTACAACCAGATCTACGAGTTCTCCGAAGGAGACCTGCGGACCATGGTGGGCCAGTACCTGGACCGGTACGACCTGGAGAACATCAAGGCCATCGTCCGTTCCAAGGTGTACGGAGCGTCCGCCGACGAAGTCATCGAGGACTTGGTCCCCGCGGGCAGCTTCAGCGAGGACTTCCTGCGCGAGCTGGTCAACGAGACGAACCTGGACGGTGTGTTCAAGGCCCTCGAGGGCACGATCTATGCCAAGGCGTTCGCGGCCCTCGGGAAGAAGCCCTCCGACGTGGGCAACTGGGCCGAGTGGGAGGACCTCGTGTCCCGGCTGTACTACGCGGACCTGCTTGCCGCCATCCCTCCGTCCACGGAGGCCAACCGCTTCATGCGGCAGTTCGTGAAGCGGGAGATTGACATCGTGAACCTGAAGACGCTCCTCCGAGTCTGGGACGCGAAGGCCCGGTTCACCCGCGAGGTCTTCCTGGAGGGAGGGGACGAGCTCGACTTGGAGAGCCTTCATGAGATGGCCTCCCTGGACAAGCCCGCCCTGCTGAAGCGTCTCTCCGAGTACTCGTTCTACGAGGAGATTGCCGGAGCCCTCGAGACGGTGGAGGAGACCGGCGTCGGCGCCCTCATGCGCCGCGTGCAGAAGCTGCATCTGCTCGAGGCGGCACGGTATGCGCACCTGCAGCCCCTGAGCATCCTCCCGATCCTGGACTACATCGTCCTCAAGGAGGTCGAGGTCCAGAACATCCAAATCATCGCCCGCGGGAAGGAGAGCGGGCTTTCAACGGAGGTCATTCGGGACCTCCTGGTGGTGTGACATGGAGATCGCCGCGGTGGGTCGGGCCGACTTCGTCCAGGGCTTCAAACTGGTCGGGGTGCGCAAGGCGATCCCCGCCACGAAGGAGGACTTGGAGCGGAGCATCGGCGCGGTCCTCGATGATCCCGACGTGGGCATCTTGGTCCTGGACACGGCCGACATGAAGTCCCTGAGCCACACGATGCGGCGGCGGCTCGAGACCGTCGCGAGGCCCGTGGTGATCGGCGTGGGACCCACGGAGGACGAAGACCTCCGAACCAAGGTGAAGCGGGCCATTGGCGTTGATCTGTTCAAGTGAGGTGTCGATATGGCGATGAGCGCAACGGTGGAGCACGAGAAGGGGACGGGGGAGATCCTGCGCGTCGCGGGTCCGGTCGTGACCGCGACGGGCCTGCAGCCCCGGATGTACGACGTCATGTACGTCGGCACGGAGAGACTCATGGGCGAGGTCATCCAGCTCCGCGGCGAGAAGACGGTCATCCAGGTGTACGAGGAGACCGCGGGGCTCCGCCCGGGCGAGCCCGTCGTGGACTCGGGGAAGCCCCTCACGGTCGAGCTGGGACCCGGCCTGCTCGGGAACATCTACGACGGCATCCAGCGACCCCTGCCCGTCCTCCAGAAGACCATGGGCGATTTCGTCCTGCGCGGGGTGCGCGCGCCCGGCCTGAGCCGCGAGAAGCTCTGGGACTTCAAGCCCTCGGTCAAGGAGGGCGATGGGGTCCATGGTGGGCAGACGCTCGGCACCGTCCAGGAAGCGAAGAACGTGGAGCACCGGGTCATGATGCCTCCGGACCTGTCGGGGAAGGTCGCCCGCGTGCGCTCGGGAAGGATGAAGGTGGACGAGACAGTCGTCGAGCTGAGCGACGGCCGCAAGATCCAGATGATGCAGGAGTGGCCCGTGCGACGACCGCGTCCCGCAAAGGACCGTCTCATGCCGACGGTGCCACTGATCACGGGGCAGCGGGTCATGGACTTCCTGTTCCCCATCGCGAAGGGCGGGACCGCGGCCATTCCCGGCGGATTCGGGACGGGGAAATGCGTGGTGGGCAGCACGCCGGTCTATCTCGCCGATGGACGGACAGTCCCGATTGAGGAACTCTACCAACAAGCTCGCGGCGATTCCCCAGACGAAGGCCCGGAGCGGTTTGTCTTCCTCCGACAGCCCCTTCGCGTCTGGACGTTCGACGGTGAGACGATTCGAGAGGGTTCTGCGTCAGCGATTTACCGCGGAAGGACACGGTACCTGACGGAGGTGAGGCTCCGAAGTGGGCGTCGTGTTCGACTGACGCCCGTGCACAGGCTCTATCGGATTTATGAGGGGGCGATTGAGGAGATCCCGGCAGCGGAACTCAGACCCGGTGAATCTCTGCTGGTGACCAAGGAAGTCCCTGCACGGGCCAATGTCGCTCGCGGTATTCCCGATGGGGCAAGGGGACAGGCTCTCATAGAAATCCAAGGGGGTGATTGCATTGGGTGCGGCGTCATCGCCGATGTCGTTGTCGCGGTCGAAACGTGGACTGAACGGGCGAACGTGTATGACCTGACGGTTGACGACACGCACAACTTCGTCGGCGGCGAGCTCCCGATGATCCTCCACAATACGGTCTCGGAGCAGCAGCTCTCCAAGTGGTGCGATGCCCAGGTCGTCATCTACATCGGCTGCGGCGAGCGCGGCAACGAGATGACCGAAGTGCTCACGACGTTCCCCAAACTCGAGGACCCGTACACGGGGGCGCCCCTCATGGACCGCATGGCCCTCATCGCGAACACGAGCAACATGCCCGTGGCCGCGCGGGAGGCGTCCGTGTACACGGGGATGACCCTGGCCGAGTACTACCGCGACATGGGCTACAACGTGGCCCTCATGGCCGACTCCACGTCCCGGTGGGCCGAGGCCATGCGAGAGATTTCGAGCCGCCTCGAGGAGATGCCCGGCGAGGAAGGCTTCCCGGCGTACTTGTCCGCGCGGCTTAGCGAGTTCTACGAACGAGCCGGTCGCGTGACCACGTTGAGCGACCTCGAAGGCAGCGTCTCCGTGGTCGGCGCGGTGTCTCCGAGCGGAGGCGACTTCTCCGAGCCCGTCACGCAGGGCACGCTGCGCATCGTCAAGGTGTTCTGGGCCTTGGACACCGCGCTCCGCGCCCGGCGCCACTTCCCCGCGATCAACTGGCTCACGTCGTATAGCCTGTACGGCAACCAGCTCGAGGACTACTTCCGCACGAAGGTCAACGAGGACTGGCCCAAACTCAAGTCGTGGACCCAGCGGACGCTCCAGGAGGAGGCGGAGCTCGAGGAGATCGTGCGCCTGGTCGGCGCGGACGCGCTTCCGCCGGAGCAGCAACTCACCCTCGAGGTCGCCCGGATGATCCGCGAGATCTTCCTCCAGCAGAACGCCTACCACCCGGTGGACACGTTCTGCCCGCCCGAGCGGCAGTTCAAGCTCATCTCCTCGATCAAGAGGTATGCGGACCTGGGACGGAAGGCCGTGTCCCTGGACGTCCCGGTGAAGGACATCGGGTCGCTCAAGTCGCGCGAACTCCTGACGCGGGTGAAGTACGAAGAGAAGTTCGACGCGGAGCTGGACAAGACCCTCGCGATGATGGACGACGACTTCAAGAAGCTGGAGGCGCGGTGACATGGCCAAGGAGTACCGGACGATTACGGAGATCGCGGGACCCCTGATCTTCGTCGAGAAGACGGAGCCCGTGGGCTACAACGAGCTCGTCGAGGTCCGGCTCACGGACGGCACGCGGAAACGAGGCCAGGTCCTGGACTCCTCCAAGGACCTCGTCGTCGTGCAAGTCTTCGAGGGCACGTCGGGAATCGACCGCCAGGCGAGCGTGAAGTTCCTCGGGGAGACGATCAAGCTCTCCGTGTCCCGGGAGATGCTGGGCCGCGTCCTGACCGGCTCGGGCGACCCCGCGGACGGCGGACCGCCCATCCTCCCGGAGAAGCGCGTGGACATCAGCGGGTCCGCCATCAACCCGTACTCCCGCGAGCACCCGGCCGAGTTCATCCAGACGGGGATCTCGACGATCGACGGGCTGAACACCCTGGTCCGCGGGCAGAAGCTGCCGCTCTTCTCCGGCGCCGGCCTGCCGCACAACGAGGTCGCCCTGCAGATCGCCCGCCAGGCGAAGGTGCTCGGGTCGAAGGAGCCCTTCGGCGTCGTGTTCGCCGCCATGGGCATCACCCACGAGGAGGCCCGCGTCTTCATGAACGACTTCGAGCGCACGGGCGCCCTGAAGCGCGCGGTGCTGTTCCTGAACCTCGCGGACGACCCCGCCGTCGAGCGGCTCATCACGCCGCGGATGGCCCTGACCGCGGCCGAGTACCTCGCGTACGAGATCGGCATGCACATCCTCGTCATCCTGACGGACATGACGAACTACGCGGAGGCCCTGCGGCAGATCGGGGCCGCGCGCGAAGAGGTGCCCGGCCGGCGGGGATATCCGGGGTACATGTACAGCGTGGACGGGAGTCGGAACGTCGTGGTGCGGGACCCGGAGGGAACGCTCCGCGTCGTGGCCATCGGCAAGTTGTTCCGGGAGATCTCCGCAACCGCGGCGCCCGTGCGGCGCGGCATCGAGGAGCGCATGAACGTCACGGGATGGACCGCCTTGGGCGTCACGCGCTCGGGGAAGAGCGTGTTCCGGCCGATCCGGCAGATCGTCCGCCACCGGTATCAGGGCAAGCTCGTCCGCTTGCGGACCCGCTACGGCGAGACCGTCGTAACGCCCAACCCCTCCGTCTTCACCATCCGGGACGGCCGAATCGAGCCCGTCCTCGCGGAGAACATGGCCCGAGGGTCCCTCCTCGCCCAGGTCAACCGAGTGCCGACGGTCGAGACCGCCTCCGCGAGTCCGCAACTCGCCCAGCTCTGGGGATCCTACGTGTCGGAGGGGCACCCGCTCAACGACTATGCTGTCATCGAGGAAATCGGCGAGGCGTACGGGGCCGGCCCACGGGACAATCTCGCCGTCGTGGCCGACCGCATGATGCCGCAGCCGATGCTCTCCTTCCGCGATCGGGAGGGACGGACCGCCTGGAAGGCCCATCCGTCCACCTCGACCCGTCCCGAATTCGGCGCCTTGGAGGACTCGTTCACCGCCGAGGTCACCGAGCTCGAGTGGGTGGACCCGACGGAGGAGTTCGTCTATGACCTGTGCGTCGAGGACACGAACAACTTCGTGGATGCGTGCGGGGGAGTCATCCTCCACAACACGGACTTGGCCACCATCTACGAGCGTGCGGGCCGCATCCACGGGAGGCCGGGCAGCATCACCCAGATCCCGATCGCCTCCATCCCGGACGACGACTGGACCCATCCCATCGCGGACCTGACGGGGTACATCACGGAGGGCCAGATCGCGGTCAACCGCGAGCTCCACCGCAAGGGCATCTACCCGCCCATCGACCCGCTGCCCTCGCTGTCGCGGCTCATGGACGCGGGGATCGGCAAGGGCCGGACGCGCGAGGACCACAAGCAGGTCTCCGACCAGCTCTATGCCGCGTATGCGGAAGGGAAGGATGTCCGGGGCCTCGTGGCCATCGTCGGCAAGGAGGCCCTTTCCGACCGCGACCGGAAGATGCTCGAGTTCGCGGACCGGTTCGAGCAGGAGTTCATCCAGCAGGGCTCCGAGGAAGATCGCGGAATCGAGGCGACGATTGACATCGGCTGGAAGCTCCTCGCGACGGTGGACGAGGCGTGGCTCACGAAGATCGACCGGAGGACGCTCGAGAAGTATCACCCGAAGTACCGCGGCACGGCGACAGCTCAGGTGACGGCGTAAGATGGTCCTCCAGAACTACAAGCCCACACGGTCCCAGCTACTCCAGCTGCGACGGACGCGCCGCATGGCCGAGCGCGGCTACCGGCTCCTGAAGCTCAAGCGGGATGCGCTCATCGTGGAGTTCTTCCGCGTTCTCGACCGGGCGAAGACCCTGCGGTCCAACCTGGCGGAGAAGTACAAGACCGCCGAGCAGCGCATCGTGATCGCCCGCGCCATCGAAGGATCACTCGGCGTGCGCTCCGCGGCGCTCGCCTCGCGGGAGGTGCCCACCCTGGACCTGAAGACGAAGAACGTGATGGGCATCATCGTCCCCAAGATCGACGCGAAGAGCGTGCGCAAGAAGCTTGAGGACCGCGGGTACGGCGTGATCACGACGTCCGCGCGCATCGACGAGGCAGCGGAGGCCTACGAGGCCCTCGTGGAGGACATCGTCGTCGCGGCGGAGATCGAGACGACCATGCGCCGCCTGATCGAGGAAATCGAGAAGGTGAAACGCCGCGTGAACGCCCTCGAATACCGCGTGATCCCCGAGCTCAAGGCCACGGAGGCGTTCATCCGCCAGCGCCTGGAGGAAATGGAGCGGGATAACTTCATGCGCCTCAAGCGGTTCAAGGCCATGTGATGGAGCGGCTGGAGAAGGCGTGGGACAACCCGGAGCAGCGGGCCCGACTCCTCCGGTGGATGTGGCTCATCTCCACGGGGTTCTTGCTATTTGGCTTCGCGGTGATCTTCTACTTGCTGTTCTTCCAAAAATGACGAGGGCGCTCAGCTCTCGCCGCCGCCGACGTGTGGCCCCGGATGGTAGCGGACGTGAGACACGAACCGCTGCATGTACTCCTTGAGACCACGGAGGTCTTCCGGCGATCCGGTCCAGTGCGCGAAGGCGTCGCCGAACCTACGTTCCAGGTCCAGCATGAACCGGTGCATGTCCTTGCCGGCCCACCGCGGCACGCGGCCCGAGTAGACCGCGGTCAGGTAGACGTGCTCGCCGCGCTCGAGGAGCGTGGTCTTGCCGCCGACCTCGAAGCTCTTCAGCTCCCCGTTCTCCTCGGGGTCCTGGTCTCGGAGGAAGGCCATGATCGCCGTGAGCATGCCCGAGAGGATGTCCTCGTCGCGGTCTGCCCGCATGCGGCGCGTGTTGTGCACGATGAGTCGACCGTCCTTCGCGATGAGGAAAACGTCATCAATCGCGAACAATCGGCGAATCACGAACTCGTAGATGGAGAAAACCGCGACCGCGGCGATTGCTATGACGAGCAGCGGCCACGTGTCCCTGAAACTGAACGGGGCGGAGGACTGGGTCGTCGACGCGGAGACGTTCACGCGGATGGAGGACGTGATCAGCGTGCCGATGACCACCACGCTGATGTTGTACATGCCGGGTTTGCCCACCGCATACGTGCCGTTGAGGTAGACGGTGCCGCCGCTCGCGTTGCTGACCGTCCAGGCCACGGGTGCCACGCTCGCGGGAAGCGCGTGATGCCCTGCGTCGTAGACGATGGCTCCCAGCTGGACGTAGTCTCCCGAGGTCACATTGAGGACCGCGTCCGGGACCAAGGGGATTCCGGATCGCGTGATCTCGACGCTCGCGGGAGGACCCTGGAACTCGTAGGTGACCGAGACGCTGTGCAGCCGCGGAGTCCGAAGGCCGTCTGCCGTGATCAGGACGGCCCGCCATTGGATGAACGGCCCCTGGAGGACCGTGGTGAGGAGCGAACCCGGGGCCACGGAGACCATGAAGGACCCGTTGCCGACCTCGAACGTGACGTTCGTGCCGGGGGGCGTCGAGAGGTTCGCGTTGAATGAGCGCCAGCGTAGGATGGTCGACTCCGCCCGGAAGATGCCCGAGAGGACCGTCCCATGGTCGACATGATGCCGGGTCATCAGAGTCAGAGACTCGAGGAGCGGCGTGACGCTTGCGTTCGTTGTCGCGAGGTCCGCTCGGAGCTGGAAGTAGAGAGCGCCCGGGACTGTCAGCGTGGCAGGAGATACTGACCACGCCTGCCATGCGCTCCAAGTCGGATCTCCCATGCTCGTGGTGTTCCCGGTGCGTATGGCCAGCGCGACCGCAGTCTCCGACGACGGAAGGCTGGCAAGCCACGCTAGGGCTGTATAGCTAGAGTCCACGCCCATGCTCTCCAAGTCCGACAGATATGTCCCGTTCTGGGTCCCTGGGAAGATGAAGGATGCGTTGTCGATCAGGAGCGTGACGTTCGACGCGGCCGTGAGGTTCAGGAGGACGCGGAGGGAGAAACTGAGATTGTATGTTCCTGTAGACGTCACATTCCTCGATATGTCCGCCGTGAAATGCGACCAAGACCCGATTGATGAAGGCACCAGACTCCGGTTCGCATATCCCGAGGGCCCGGAGAGATTCGCGTCTGCCACGTATCCGGTCACCCCGGTGGCATTCGTGAAGCACCAATCGAAGGAGAGGAAGGCACTGCCCTCGGACGGTGTCGTCGACTGCGGCTTGGTGAAGAGCTGATAGACTCGCGCAGTCGTGTCGGCGACCTTCGCGATGCCCACACGGATGGCGTCGAAGTAGACGGTTATGTTGGTGACCGCCTGCCCGTTTGCGCTCACAAGTCGTAGTGCGAGGGAGGTGAGGGTGGACCGGTCCGGACCGAGCTGAGTCAGGCCCACAGCTAGGTCCGGCCAGCCGGGACTCAGGGCGATTG
>OFHK01000254.1_pt1 | contig 16987 bp, 12 predicted proteins | sample 1521951 | NCBI WGS metagenome assembly OFHK01 (sample SAMEA2468436, study PRJEB22500) | soil metagenome | biome: Glassland; feature: Farmland; material: Clay | place: Australia | collected 2013-01-31 | depth 0.55 m
GGCCAGTGCTCGCGAGGCGGGCCGGCGTGCCCCCCGCCCGGCGCGCCGCCCGCGCGCGCGCGCCCCCCGCCATACCCCGCGGCGACTGGCACGCCGTCAGCGCGGAAACCACGTTTGCCCGGCTGCGGCCCGCCCAGGTGCCCGCGCCGCCGGCCCCCGTGGCCCGGCAGCCAGCCCGGTGGGCCGCCCCGGCCGGGAGCGGCCGGGCTGTGCTGGCCGCGGCTGCCCGGCACCGGGTCGTCACCACCACCGTCGTCGGCCCGGCGCGTGCCACGGCGGAACTGGCGGGCGCCGTCCAGCATGAACTGCAGGACCCGCTGACGCCGGTGCTGGCCCTTGGCACCATGGCGTCCGCCGTCGTGGGATCTGGCGTGGACGCGGCGCTGGTGGCTGGCGTGATGGCCGGGAACGCGCTGGTCAGCGGTGTGCAGCGGATGCATGCCGAACGCACACTCGGGCGGCTGCTGCTTGGTGAGCAGCCGGCTGGGCGGCGCGTGCGGTGGCAGGGCGGGGAAGCCTTCGCCGGCCTGGCCCGTGCACCGCTGGAGACGGTTGCCGCCAGTGAGCTGAACCTGGGTGACATCATCGCCCTGCACGCATCCGACGTCGTCCCGGCCGATGCCCGGCTGCTGCTCGCCGACGTCCTGGAGGTGGATGAGTCCACGCTGACCGGGGAGTCGCTCCCGGTGGCCAAGGGGACCGGCCCGGTGCCGGGCGCACCGCTCGCCGAGCGCACCTGCATGGTCTACGAGGGCAGCACCGTCCTGGCCGGGAGAGGTTTCGCGGTCGTGGTCGCCACCGGGGCCGCGACCGAGGCAGGGCGGGCCGCCATGGCGGCCGGGCGGGGGGCGCCGCCGACCGGGATCCAGGCCCGGCCGGCCGACCTCACCCGGATCTCGGTGCCCGCGAGCGGAGTGGGCGGGCTCGCCGTGGCCGGGCTGGGCCTGGTGCGTGGCGTCCCGCTGCGGCAGGCGATCGCGTCCGGAGTCGCCGTGGCCGTGGCCGCCGTGCCCGAGGGGCTGCCGCTGGTTGCCACCGTCGCCCAGCTCGCGGCGGCCCGGCGGCTCACCGGGACGGGAGTCCTTGTCCGCTCGTCCCGGGCGCTGGAAGCGCTCGGCCGGGTCGATGTCCTCTGCTTCGACAAGACGGGCACCCTCACCCGGGGGCGGCTGACGGTGACCGGGGTGGCCGCCCCTGATGCCGCTCTGCCGTTCGGCGCCCCGCAGGCCAGCCATCTGCTCCAGGTGGCCGCCCGCGCCTGCCCGCCGCTGGGAGATGGCGGGGCCCGCAGCCTGGCGCACGCGACCGACCGGGCAGTGGTGGAATCGGCCCACGAGCGGGCGGACGCCGACCGGTCCTGGCGGCTGGCCGAAGAACTGCCCTTCGAAGCGACCCGGGGCTATTCGGCGTCGCTGGGACGCGATGGGAAGACGACCTGCCTCGCCGTCAAGGGAGCGCCGGAGGTGGTGCTGCCGCGCTGTACCCGGGTGGCCGCGGCGCAGGGCGCCGCGATGACCCCCTCGCGGCGGCGGGCGGCGCAGGCGATGCTGCACAGACTTGCCGCCCAGGGGCTGCGGGTACTCGCGGTGGCCGAGGCGGACCTGCCCGGGCCGCCCGGCCGCTACCACCTGGCCAGGAACGGCGACGGCCACCCAGGGCCGCACCCGGACGGCACTGCCGGGGCCCGCCACGGCGGCCAGGCCAGGCGCCCGGGAACGGCAGGCACCCCAGGGGCCGGCCCCGGGCCGGCCGGCCCAGTGCAGCCAGCCGGGCACGAATCAGACGACATGGTCTCCGGGCTGACCCTGACCGGGTTCCTCGCCATCGCCGACACGCCGCGGCCCTCGGCGCGGGCGACGGTGCGCAGGCTGGCCGAGGCGGGGGTACAGGTCGTCATGATCACCGGAGATCACCCTGCCACCGCGGTGGCCGTCGCGCGGAAGCTGGGCATCGCACACGCGGGGCGGGTCCTCACCGGGACGGAGATGAGCAAGCTTCCTGAGGCCAGGCGCTCCCAGCTGATCTGCGCGAGCACGGTGTTCGCCCGGGTCTCCCCGGAACAGAAGGTGCAGATCGTCCAGGCGCTGCAGCGGGCCGGGCACGTGGTCGCGATGGCCGGCGACGGGGTGAACGACGCCGCGGCCATCCGCCGCGCCGACGTCGGGATCGGGGTGACCAGCCGGGGCTCGACCTCTGCCCGGAGTGCGGCCGACCTGATCCTGACCCAACCTGACACCCTGCCCATCCTGGACGCGCTGGTGGAAGGCAGGGCGCTGTGGTCCCGGGTCCGCGACGCTGTCTCGATCCTGGTCGGCGGTAACGCCGGGGAGGTGGCCTTCACCCTGCTGGGGACCGCGGTGACCGGGCGGGCGCCGCTGACCACCCGGCAACTGCTGCTGGTCAACACCCTCACCGACATGCTGCCCGCACTGGCGGTCGCGCTCTCGCCGGCCCGCGTCAGCCAGAACGGGGAGAACCCGCTCATCACCGCGGGACCGGTGGGCCCGTTCCTCGCCCCCGAACTGGCCCGGGCGCTGGCCGTCCGGGGCGGCGCGACCGCCCTCGGCGCGACCGTGGCCTGGCAGATGGGGCGGCTGACCGGGCGGCGCCAGCGGGCGGGCACGATGGGCCTGGCCACCCTGGTCCTCACCCAGCTCGGCCAGACGCTGCTGACCAGCGGGCGCAGCCCGCTGACCATCGGCACCAGCGCGCTGTCCGCCGCCGCTCTCGCCGCCATCGTGGAGACGCCCGGTGTGAGCCAGTTCTTCGGGTGCACCCCGCTTGGCCCGGTCGCGTGGACGATCGTCACCGGCTCCGCGGCCGGTGCCACCCTCACCGCCGCCATCGCACCCCGCCTGCTATGGCCGGATTAGCCTGTCACTCCCGATTCCGGCCCGGCCATGGATGATGCTCCCCGCCGCACCCCCCGCGGCGGCGTGATCAGCCGGGCCGCCGCAGTGATCGCCGCCGGGGCGCTGGTCATGGCCCGACGTCACGAGGGCATGCCCGCCCGCGCCCTCACCAGCACCTGTTCCACGTCACCGGCGCCGTGGTCGAGCTGGTAGTCGAGGTTGACCGCGGCGTTGATCAGGGCCAGGTGGCTGAACGCCTGCGGGAAGTTCCCGAGCTGCTCCCCGGTCAGCCCGATCTCCTCGGAGTACAGGCCAAGGTGATTGGCGTAGGTGTGCATCTTCTGGAAGGTCAGCTCGGCCTCGTCGAGCCTGCCGGACCGGGCCAGCGCGTCCACGTAGAAGAACGTGCACAGCGAGAACGTGCCTTCCTGGCCCTGCAGGCCATCGGGTGAGGCGGCGGGGTTGTACCGGTAGACGAGGCTGTCGGAGACCAGTTCATGGTCCATGGAGTCGAGCGTCTGGAGCCACATGGGGTCCATCGGTGACACGAATCCCATCAGCGGCATCAGCAGCAGCGAGGAGTCGAGCACGTCGGTCTCGTAGTGCTGGATGAACGCGTGCCGCCTGGGGTTCCAGCCACGTTTCATGATCTGCTGGTAGAGCCGGTCACGCTCGGACCGCCAGCGGGTGACGTCAGCCGGGCGGCCGCGGTGCTCGGCGAGCCGGATCGCACGGTCGAGGGCCACCCAGCACTGGAACCGCCCGTAGGTGAAGTCCTTGCGGCCGCCGCGCGTCTCCCAGATGCCTTCCTCTGGCTGGTCCCAGTGCTCGCAGAGCCAGTCCATCATGCCGGCCAGCGCGGTCCAGCCCTGGTGCGCCATCTGCAGGCCCTGGGCGTCGGCGTGGGACATGGCGTCCAGCACTTCGCCGTAGATGTCGAGCTGCAGCTGGTCGGAGGCGCCGTTCCCGATCCGGACCGGGCGTGAGCCGCGCCAGCCCTCGAAGTGATCCAGCGTCTCCTCGGACAGGTCGGAGGACCCGTCCACCCGGTACATGATCTTCAGCGGCCCGGCGCCGTCGCCGGCCTGCTCGACCAGCCGGTCCTTGACCCAGTGCCCGAACGCCGCCGCCTCCTCCACATACCCGAGCCCGAGCAGGGAGTACACGGAGAAGGACGCGTCCCTGATCCAGGTGTAGCGGTAGTCCCAGTTGCGCTCGCCGCCGGTCTGCTCGGGCAGGCCGGCGGTGGGCGCGGCCACCAGGGCGCCGGTGGGCGCATAGGTCATCAGCTTGAGGGTCATGGCCGAGCGGGTGACCATCTCGCGCCAGCGGCCGGCGTAGGTGGAACGGCGCAGCCAGTCCCGCCAGTACCGCACGGTGTCCTCGGTCAGGTGCTCGATCTCGGCGGGCGGCACCCGCGACGGCCGGCCGCCCATCGACTCAAGCACCATCCCGGCGGTCTCGCCCTCGTGCAGGGTGCGGCTCAGCCGCACATCCTCCCCCACCCGCTCCGCCAGGATTCCCTGCTCCCCCAGCGGGACTGTCCGCTCGCCGACCGGGTGGAGGGTCAGGTGCATGCCGCCGGCGTCGAACACCACCCCGTCGTCGGAGATTTCCATCTTGTGTGACCGCCGGCCGTAGTCGAACCGCGGCTTGATGTCGACAACGAACCGCATCGTGCCCCGCACCACCCGCAGCATCCTGACCAGCCGGTGCCGGTCGGTGACGGAGGCCCCGGCGACGGGCATGAAGTCGGTGACCTCCCCCACCCCGTCCGGGGTCATGAAGCGCGTGATCAGGACCGCGGTGTCCGGGAAGTAGAGCTGCCTGGTCACGTAATCGCCCGTGTCGGGTGCCACCCGGAAGTAGCCGCCCTTGCCGGCGTCCAGCAGCGAGGCGAAGATGCTGGGCGAGTCGAACCGGGGGCAGCAGAACCAGTCGATCGTCCCGTCCGTGCTCACCAGCGCCGCCGTCTGCAGGTCACCTATCAGCCCGTGGTCACTGATGTTGGGGTACCGCTCCATGATCATCTCCTCGTACCGGGGTCGTCAGCTGCTGGGTCAGGGCGACGCGGACGGGCAGGCTGTGCTCAGCGCGGCCAGCAGGCTGCTGGCCGCCGTGGTGACTGAGCCGAGTGCGGTCACCACCGCCGCCACCGTGCTGGGGCTGGGGTTGGTGCCAAGGTCCGCTACCGCGGCCTGGACCTTGCCGAGTGCGGTCGTCAGGGCAGTGGTCTGGGCCTGCCATTGGCCGTGTGCGTCAGCAGCGAGACTGGTCAGCTTCGCCTTGGCGTCCGCCAGGTCGGCCTTGATCTCGTTCGCTGTGCCCGCCCCGACACTGACGTGGGTGAGCTTGGTCAGCGAGGCGCGCAGTGCGGCCGCGTCCTGGCACAGCACCGGGGTCGTGCCCGGCGCGGCCGACGGCGGGGCGGCGGAGGTAGCCCCGCCGGATGGGGTGCCGCCACCGGATGGGCTGCTGCCACCCGATCCGCAGCCGGCCGCGAGCAGCGTAACCCCGGAGGCGGCGGCGATCGCGGCGATCGTCCGCCAGCCGGGCCCGGCCACCAGGAGTCTTCCCATGTTCTGACAGACTCCCGCCGCCCGGCGGTGCGGTCGTCACCCGCTGTGGGCTATCTCAGCCGTTCCAGCAGATGCTCACCGGCCCGGATCGCGTTCGCCATGGTGGTCAGCGCCGGGTTCACCGCGCCGATGCTGGAATGGCTTACCGTCCGCGTCGTCCCAGACCGGGCGAAATGTACTTTCCGTCCACAAATACCGGGCCTGGATCCCAGTTCGCCATTGCCCTGGGCAGGTAATCGCCGCGTTCCAGCAGCAGGATCCCGTTTCCCCGACGGGGCAATGGTATGGGCCAGTGTGCCGCCGCCCGCGCCGGTGCCGATGATGATCACGTCGTAAGGTTCGGTCACCCCACCACCATGGCTGGCCGCCCCGGCCACGGCACCGGCAGGGCGGGTGAGCGGCCCGGCCGGCCGGTTCACCGGGGATCACCCGGTGAGGATGATGCCCGGCAACGGGGCCCCGGGAACAGTGCTGTCCATCCGCCACATGTGGAGGAAGGGTGTCATGGCACAGCGGGAGACGAACGCGGCCGCATTCCAGGTCCAGGGAGGGATGCTGATCACCGGGGCGGTGCTGGCCGGGGTCGGCAGCCTGCTCGGCCTGGCGGGACTGGCCATCAGCGGCGCGGCGCTGGCCAGCGCTACCCGGCGGTGGGTCAACGCGCAGGGAACGCCGCCCAGCGAACTGGCGAAGCAGCAGTGGGCCAAGGCCAGGGCCGCGACGGTGGCGGGAGCCCACGCCTGGCGGAATGGCGTCGCCCAGCCCGCCGCACGCTCCTAGCGGTGCACGCCGCCGGTAAGCCCAGGCCGGTGACAGACGGCTGCCGATGACACTGGATCTCGCGCGCTGGCAATTCGCGCTGACGTCCATCAACCGTGCTGTCGATCTTCACCGAGCTGTACCCGCACGTCATGATCTCGGCCACCGATCCCGCGTACAGCCTGACGATCGGCGACAGCGCGTCGGGGTCGTACTCCCTCACCGTGATGACGGTCGTGGTGGCCATCTTCCTGCCGGTGGCGCTGGCCTGCACGGCCTGGACCTGCTACGTGTTCCGCAAGCGCCTGAGCGCCCGCGACTTCGAGCCACCCGGCCCGCCCGGATGAGCGCGGCGCCTGCGGGTAGGCGGCTGCGGGCACGGGTAGGGGTCGCCCTGGCCGGGCGATGCCACCCGCCGCCGGCCGCGATCGGATGGTGACCGGGCAGGCAGGAGGAGCTCCCATGGCGGGCAACCGTGTCGACGCACTGGTGATCTTCGGGGCGACCGGCGATCTGGCCAAGCTGGAGACCTTCCCGGCGCTGGTGGGGCTGGTCGGCCGTGGCGTCCTGGACGTCCCGGTGATCGGGGTGGCCAAAAGCGGCTGGGGGCTGGAGCAGTTCCGCAGCTACGCGGCCGCCTCACTGAAGCTCAACGGGATGGACCCGGCCAGCCCGGCCGCGACCAGGATGCTGGGCCTGCTGCGCTATGCCGACGGTGACCTCGGCGACGACGCGACCTACCAGGCCATGTCGGACCAGGTGGGCGACGGCAAGCGGGTGCTGTTCTACCTGGAGGTGCCGCCACCGCTGTTCGGCCGTATCGCCCAGGGCATCGCCACGGCCGGGCGCGCCGCCGGGGCCCGGGTCATGGTGGAGAAGCCGTTCGGCTCCGACCTCGACAGCGCCCGCAAGCTCAACGCCACCATGCACCAGCATTTCGCCGAGGACGACATCTACCGGGTCGACCACTGGCTCGGCCTGGACCCGGTGGAGAACGTGCTGTTCGCCCGGTTCACCAACGCGGTGATCGAGCCACTGCTCAACCGGACCTATGTGGAGAGCATCCAGATCACCATGGCGGAGGCTTTCGACGTGTCGGACCGGGGCCGGTTCTACGACCGGACCGGCGCCATCCGGGACGTGCTCCAGAACCACATGCTCCAGGTGCTGGCCACCGTGATGGCCGACCCGCCGGTCGGGCAGGGGCTGGCCACCTGGCGTGACTCCAAGTCGCGGTTCGTCTCCTCGCTCACGCCGATCTCGGCCGCGCACACGGTGCGCGGCCAGTACGACGGCTATCACAACGTTGACGGCGTCGACCGGGGCTCCACCGTCGAGACCTTCGTGGCGGTCAGGCTGGTCTCCGACTCGTGGCGGGGGGCGGACGTGCCGATCGTGATCCGGGCCGGCAAGTGCATGCCGGTCACCGCCACCGAGGTGACCGTCCGGTTCCGCAAGCCCCCGCGCGACATCTTCGGGCTCGCGCCGCTGCCGCCCGACAACGAACTGCGGTTCCGGGTCTGGCCGGAGACCGCGGTCACGCTCAGCCTGGCGGGCAAGAAGCCCGGCTCCGGCTGGGAACCCGAGATGGAGGAACTGGCCTTCGCCGAGCGCCCCGGCTCCGACATGCGCCCCTACGACCGGCTGATCGGCGCCGCCCTGGACGGGGACCGCTGGCTGTTCGCCGAGCAGGACACGGTCGAGGCCGCCTGGCGGATCGTGGACCCCGTCCTGGGTGACGTGGTGCCCGTCCACCCGTACGCCAAAGGCAGCTGGGGCCCGAAGGAGGCTGACCGGCTGCTGCCCAGCCGGGATGCCTGGCACGACCCCGCGGCCCCGGCGGGCTGACCATCAGGCCCACGGGACAGAACGGGGGATCGGGGCGACTCATGCACGATCAGCCCGGCCCGCCGCACGGCCGGCCGAGCCCGGCCGGCAACCAGCCCGGCCCGCCCCGGGTGGTGATCGTCGGCGGGGGCTTCGCCGGCCTGTTCGCCATCCGGGCGCTGCGGCGCGCGCCTGTCCACCCTCGTCGGCCGCGCCCAGCACCACTTGTTCCAGCCGCTGCTGTACCAGTGCGCGACCGGCATCCTGTCCGAGGGAAAGATCGCCACTCCGCTGCGCGACCTGCTCCGGCACCACCGCAACGTCGACTGCGAACTGGCGGAGGTGACCGGTATCGATGCCGGGCGCCGCCGCGTGCTGGCCACCCGGCCGCTCGGCGGCCAGGCCGAGTACCGCTATGACTTCCTGATCGTGGCCGCCGGCGTGGAGCAGTCCTACTTCGGGCACGACGAGTTCGCCGCCTTCGCGCCCGGCATGAAGACGCTGGCTGACGCGCCGACCATCCGGCGCCGCGTGTTCGGGGCGTTCGAGATGGCCGAGTCGGCCGGCCACGCCGCGCAGCGGGCCCGCTGGCTCACGTTCGCGCTGGTCGGTGCCGGGCCGACCGGGGTGGAGCTGGCCGGGCAGATCCGCGAACTGGCGACCAGGACGCTGCGCGCCGAGTTCCGCCATATCGAGCCGGGGGAGGCACGGGTCCTGCTGTTCGATGGCGGCGATGCGCCGCTGGCATCGTTTGGCCCCGTTCTTTCTGCGAAGGTGGCCCGTGACCTGCGGAAGCTGGGGGTCGGGCAGCACATGGGCACGATCGTGGCCCGGGTGGACGCCGGCGGGCTGCTGGCGCGCGGCCCCGACGGCACGGTCCGCCGGCACCCGGCCGGCACCGTGCTGTGGACCGCTGGTGTGCAGGCACCGGCCCTGGCCGAGGCTGTCGCCGGCGCGGCCGGCGCGGACCGTGACCACGCCGGACGCATCAAGGTCGGCAAGGACCTGACCATCCCCGGCCACCCCGAGATCTATGTGCTGGGCGATCTCATGAGCCTGGGTGGGCTGCCCGGTGTCGCGGAGGTGGCGATGCAGTCGGGCCGGTACGCCGGGCGGCGGATCCGCCGGGGGGCCGCCGGGCGCGAGCCGGCCAAGCCGTTCCGATACCGCGACCTCGGCTCGCCCAAGGTGGGTGTGTTCCTGATCGGCGCCGTTGCCTGCACCCTGGCCATCGGCTTTGTGGTGGTCTTCGCCCTGCACGGCGCCGGGCTCAGCCAGGACAGCGCGCAGCCGGCCAGGTACGGGCTCGAACTGGGCGTCGGCGTGGCGTTCATGGTGGTGGCCGCGGTCCTGGCCGGCCGGCCACCCAAGCCGCACAGCGGCGAGTCCCGGTGGTCCACGGCCGCCCGGGAAGGCGGGCTGTTCGCCGCGTTCCTGGCCGGGCTGGCGCTGTACCTGCCGTCACCGGTCTACCTGTCAGCGCTCCAGGTGGTGGCCACCGCCAAGCTGGACACCGCGGCGATGGCGGTCTGGGTCATCATCGTGGCCGCCCAGGCGCTCATCACCGTCGAGGTGCCGGTCACAGGTAGTCCTCGCGGCGGATCACACCGGTGACCGGCTCGCCGTCCAGGAACCGGCGGACGTTCGTGGCGGCCCGGCGCGCCGCGGAGACGAGGACACCGGGCACGATGCCGGAGTTGTGCGGGGAACCGATCAGGTTCGGCAGGTCGAAGAACGGGTACCCGGTGGCGAACCCCGAGTCCGGGGTTGGCTCGTGCCACCAGGTGTCGATCCCGGCGCAGAATTCGGGGTGGCCGCGCAGGTGCGCATACAGCGCGCCCTCGTCCACGATCGCCGCCCGTGACACGTTCACCAGGATGGCGGTGGGCTTCATCAGCGCCAGTTCACGCGCGCCGAGCAGTCCCCGGGTGGCCTTGGTCAGCGGCAGCGCGATGACCAGCACGTCCGCGGCGGCGAGGACCCGGTCCAGATCTGCCAGCGTGCCGGCGAAGTCAACGGGCTCGCTGGTGACGCCGGAGGAGTTCACCGCGTGGATGCGTGCCCCGAATGGGCGCATCAGCCGCGCGGTGGCGCTGCCGATGCCACCGAACCCGAGGACCGCGCAGACCGCGCCGTCCAGCGTGAGCAACGGCTGCCACTGGTTGAACTCACCCCTGGCGAGGCCGGCGTGCCGCTGCGGCAGGCGCCTGGCCAGGGCAAGGGTCATTGCCAGGACGTGCTCGGCGATCGGCTCCGCGTAGGCGCCCACGTTGCTGGCCAGCACCAGCCGTGGCGGGATGGCGGCGAAGTCGAGCGCGTCCGCGCCGGCCGACAGCAACTGGACGAACCGCAGCCGCGGCGTCTCTGGCCAGGGGCCCGGGGGCAGTTCCCGGCGCAGGTTCCAGCAGATGAGCGCGTCTGCCTGCGCCAGCGCCTGCTGGCGTTCGCCGGCCGGGCGGCCGTGCAGGAAGACGACCCTGGCCCGGCCGCCGAGAACCTCGGTGTTGATCCGGGTGAATTCGCTGTCCGCCGGGTAGCTGACCGCCACCAGCCGTTCGTGGGCCATCGGGTTCCCTTCTGCCGGCATGTTCCGCGTGTCCAGGGTGCCCCACCCGCGGCGGAGATGACTCCCGCCCCGGCGGAAGCGGAAGGTGATCGGATGACCAGCGATCAGCACGCGGGCTCAGCGGCTGCCCCGTTCCGCGGGCAGGCCGATGGCCGGCCTGGGGCGGATGAGACGGCGTTCGGGCACCTCGGGTAGGCGCGGCGGGCCGCCCACCGCTGGGGGCGGGCCGAGGCGGGGCCCGTAGCGCCTTGCCAGCGGGCCGGCGGTCAGCCCGTGTGCGATCACACTGAGCAGCACCGTGAAAGCGATGACCGTGGTGGCGGGCTTGGCCGCGGGTTCGCCGAGCGCCTCAAGCGCCAGCAGCCCGAAGACCACCGATGCCAGGCCCCGCGGGCCGAACCAGCCGACGAACGCGACGGTGGCGCCGCCCAGGTGTGTACCCACCAGGGCGATCGCCACCGGCAGCAGCCGGATCACTGTCAGGCTGAGCACGGCGTACGCCACTGCCTGCCAGGTCAGGTCCTCGAATGCGGGCACCACCGCGATCACGCCGAACAGCAGCCAGACCAGCAGCGACACGGTGGTCCCCGTCTCCTCGACAAAGGGCACCAGCCGGGCCGCCTGCCCGCCCGCGGCGGCGAACGCGAGCCCGCCGGCGAACGCGGCGATGAAGCCGTTGCCGCTCAGCGCCACCGAGGTGGTGTACGAGCAGACCGCGAGGCCCAGGACCGCCGCACCCGCGAACCCCTCGGCCACCCAGCCATGGCTGCGGCACGTCTTGAGCAGCCAGCCTCCGCCACCGCCGGCCACGATCCCTACCGCCAGGCCGAGCGCCAGTTCCGCCACCGCCGCCCCCGGACCGGTGTGGGTTGCCTGCTCGGCGGTGGCCGCACCCGCGATCGCCACCGACACGACCGGGGTGGCGATCCCGTCGTTGAGCCCGCTCTCGACGTTGATCAGCCGGCGGATCCGGGCAGGCACCGCGGGGTTGACCATCATGCCTGCGCCGAGGGCGGCGTCGGTCGGCGCGAGCGCCGCGCCGGCCAGCAGCGCCAGCCAGATGCTCATCCCCCCGGGCAGGGCGAGTGCCAGCAGGGTTCCCAGCCCGATCGTCAGCGGCAGCCCGATCCCGAGCAGCCGCAGGCACAGGCCCGCATCCACCCTCAGGTGATGCAGCCCGACCCGGGATGCGTCGGAGAACAGCACCAGCGCGAGGGTGGCCTCCGCCAGGACCTTGACCACTTCCTTGCTGGGCGTGACCCCCAGCGGCGCCAGCGGCCCGTGTGTCAGCAGCAGGCCCACGGCGGTGAACGCGATCGGCGCGGTCATGTCGAAGCGCTCCAGCCGCGCCGACACGATACCCCAGACGAAAATCAGCCCCGCGATGATCGCCAGGTCCGCGATGCTCACCGGCCCGCCCGGCAGCCTCTACCCGGCCGGCGCCAGCGGGGCAGGGCGGCCAGCGAGTTCGGGACCGTGAACCGCGCTGGTGCGGGTCCTCACCGGCGGCGTGACACGCGTGGTGCTCCACCAGCAGCGGCACCGCCGCGCCCGATAGCCATGACCTGCCCCCTTTATCCGGTCAGCCAGGTGACCCCGGCCACCGCGGCCCGGCCGGCCAGCAGCAAGCGGGCACCGGCCAGCCCGGCCACACGCGCAGTATGTGGCCCTGGCAAACGGCGGCACATCACCCGTGGCGGGTTGACTGCTCCCCCACGGGCGCCGCCGGGGCACTGCGGCATTGGCCGTCACCGCTCGCTGCACGCATGGCGGGTCAACCCGGCATGCCTCCCCGCGCTTTTCACCCGGGCCAGGTGATTCCGGGGCGATTGGCCTACCGGCACAGTGGACCCTGGTCGCGGCTGCGACGGCACGGTTCCTGCCGCGTTCCGCGATCCTGCCGGTCAGGCCGAGGCGTGTGCACCGGATCACCGGGATCCGGCGCGGCCTCGATAACCCCGGATGGGGGGCGGCGATGAGGCAGCGACACTGGCTGGCTCGTTCTTCCTTTGCCCTGATGATCGCCGCAGCGGCTGTCCTGCTGGTTTTCGCGGGATGGCGCAGCCTGGCGGTCATCGCGCTGGCGGTGGTGGCACTGTGCGTCATCGCGGCGGGCGCGTACTGGTTCCTCGCCTACCGCGGCGTGGTCCGGTGGATCGCGCTGGCGCTGGTGATCCTCGCACCCGTCGGCGTTCTCGTGCTCTACGGGCTCAACAACCTGATCTGGGTCGCCACCCTGTCGGTGGCGCTCATGCTGCTCGCGGCCGGTGCCGCGCGGCTCGCGCTCAGCACGGACGGCGAGAATCAGGCGACGCCCACCGTCCCGGCCGGGCCGCCGGGGCACGCCTTCCTGATCATGAATCCGAGGTCGGGTGGCGGGAAGGTGGCGAAGTTCGGGCTGAAGGAGAAGGCCGAGGCGCTAGGGGCGCGGGTCGCGCTGCTCGAAGGGCCCGAGGTCGTGGACGTTGCCGCGCTGGCCCGGCGGGCGGTGGCCGACGGCACGGATCTGCTCGGCGTCGCCGGGGGTGACGGGACGCAGGCCCTGGTGGCCGGCATCGCCGCGGAACATGACCTCCCCTTCCTCGTGATAAGTGCCGGTACCCGCAACCACTTCGCGCTGGACCTGGGCCTGGACCGGGAGGACCCCTCCACCTGCCTGGACGCGCTCACTGATGGGGAGGAGTTCCGGATCGACCTCGGGATCATCGGCGACCGCACCTTCGTGAACAACGCCTCCTTCGGCGCCTACGCCGAGGTGGTGCGGAGCCCCGCTTACCGCGACGACAAGCGCGGCACCACCCTCGAACTGCTGCCGGACCTGCTGAAGGGCGAAAGCGGCCCGCGGCTGATCGCGCACACCGACGGTGTCTCGATCATCAGGCCGCACGCGCTGCTCATCAGCAACGACCCATATCAGATGGGCGACATCGCGGGTCTTGGCCGCCGGGCGCGGCTGGATGCCGGAACCCTCGGCATCGTCGCCGTGACGGTGGACAGCGCACGGCAGGCCATCCAGTTGCTGCGCCGCGGGCACGGTCAGGGCCTGACCCTGCTCACGGCCCAGGAGGTCGAGGTGGATGCCGACGCACCCGAGATCCCGGTCGGCATCGACGGCGAGACCGTCATGATGCCCACCCCGGTACGCTGCGCCATCAGGCCCCAGGCCCTGCGGGTCCGCGTGCCCAGGAACCGCCCCGGCGTCCCCCCTCCCAAGCCACCCGTGGACTGGACACAGCTGCGGCAGCTGGCATCCTTCCGGGAATCTGGGAGGGGATGAGGCACGCCTGACCAGGAAGAGGCCGCGGCGGGGCGGCGGCCCGGCTGGCTGGAGCGGCAGGTACGCCGCGCCGACCGGTTCCAGCAGCGTCACACCCTGCTCGGGTTCCCGCTGGCGGTGATACAGAAGTTCGGCAACGACCAGGCCAGCGGCAAGGCGGCGCTGATGGCCTACTACGGCCTGTTCGCCCTTTTCCCGCTGCTGCTGCTGCTCGTGACCGTCCTCGGTTTCGTGCTGTCCGGCCAGCCGGGCCTGCGTGAGCGGCTGATCGACACCACGCTCGGCAGTATCCCGGTGATCGGGGATCAGCTGCGTTCCCAGGTGCACCCGCTCGAAGGCAGCGTGCCGGCACTGGTCATCGGGATCATCGGCTGCATCTACGGTGCCGTGGGCATCGGGCTGGCCTCGCAGAACGCGATGAACACCGTCTGGAACATCCCATTCGTGCGCTGGCCCAACATCTGGCTGCGCTACCTGCGGACCTTCGGGGTGATCGGCCTGCTTGCACTGGCATCGCTCACCTCCACCGTGCTCGCCGTCATCGCCACCGCGGTCGCCCGTGGCGCCGGCACCACCATGCTCGCCATCGCCGGCTCGGCCCTGTTCGACCTCGGGCTCTTCCTGCTCGCGTTCATGGTGCTGACGGCCGAGCCGCTGCGGCTGCGTGAGGTCGTGCTCGGCGCCGTGATCGCCACAGTCTTCTGGGAGATCCTCCAGCTCATCGGAACCTGGTATGTCGCCCGCCAGCTACGGACCGCCACCCCCACCTACGGTTTCTTCGCCGTCGCCATCGCCCTGCTGCTGTGGCTCTTCCTCGGTGCTCAGCTCACGCTCTGGGCGGCCGAGATCAACGTCGTCCGCCGCTACCGGCTGTGGCCGCGTTCGCTGACCCAGCCGCCACTTACCAGGGCGGACAGGCTGGTGTTCCAGCGGCTGGCGGCCATGGAGGTGCGCAGGCCCGAGGTGCGCATCGTCACTGACTTCACCCAGCAGGCGGACGAGGACCCGCTGGACCGCCCACCCTGAACCCGGCCGGGTCAGACGCCATTCTCGGCGGTGATCCGGCCGGAGGCGGCCGCCTCCGCGAGCGCGTCGTAGTCGCGCTGGTTCTGGTCGGCGTAGGCGGCGGCGAAATCGGCGATCGCCCGGTCGAAGACGCCGGAGTTGCCGAGGTAGGCGGCAATGGCGACGCGGTCCCCCGAGCGGGCATGCGCACGCGCCAGGCTGGCCCCGCACAGGTGGGCGTAGATCTGCATGCTGCGGGGGATCATCGCCTCGATCGGGAAGGAGAACTTCCAGTCCCGCAACTGGCGGACGTAGAAGTCCCGGTACTGCCCGTCCATCCCGGTGGTCCGCTGCCAGCCCAGGAAGATGTCGCTTGCGGCCTGCATGAGGCGCTGGCCCGAGACCACCCGCTCCCCCTGGTTGGCATACTTGCTGGCCCCGGCGAACGGGCTGAGGACCGACGGCTGGGCCTCCTTGATCTGCAGGAACAGCGGATCTTTCTGGTCGCGGCCGAGCATCAGGATGATCCAGCAGCGGGTTCCTACGCTGCCGACCCCCACCACCTTGCGGGCCATGTCGGCAAAGTCGTACTGCTCGAGCAGGACCCGCCGGTCGGACTGCAGGGTGCGCCGGTACCTGGCGATCAGCGTGCGCAGCCCCGCTTCTATCCCGGCGCGGTCCAGCTGTTCGGGGAGCAGATCGGCGATGGGCACCACCAGCGGCGGATCGGCCACGATGCGCAGCAGCCCGTCCTGCACCCGGGCCAGCTTGCCGAGCGCCTGCTTGCTGTCGCGTGATCGCGCCTTCGCCGCCACCTTGCCGATCGCCTGCCGCTGGCGGGCACTCATCTGGCCGCCGAACTCGCGCTGGAATTCCTCGACGTCCACTTCGGCGTACCAGATATCCAGGTTGGTCATGCCCGCCAGTTGCCGCATCGTCTGCCGGTACCGGCTGGCCGCGGCCAGCACGATCTGCTGGCGCTCCTTGCGCGCGAACCCGTTGTCCCTGGCCGCCACCTCCAGGCTGGCGGCCAGCCGCTTGAGGTCCCACTCCCACGGGCCTGGCAGGGTCTCGTCGAAGTCGTTGACATCGAAGAGCAGCTTGCGTTCGGGCGAGGCGTACAGGCCGAGATTGGACAGGTGCGCGTCGCCGCATACCTGGACGGTCAGCCCGGAGACCGGGGTAGTGGCCAGGTCGGCGGCCATCGGCAGGGCCGCGCCCCGGTAGTAGCTGAACGGAGACACCAGCATCCGCCCGTACCGGACCGGAATCAGCTCCGGGATGCGGGTCCGGGACTGCTCCTCCAGCAGTGCGACCGGGCCGGCCCGGTCGGCCGCCGGCTGGAACCCGGCGTGGCTTTCCCGCGGGGCCGTGGCCCGCGCCGCCTTGCCCAGGGCCGACCGCTGCGCCGGGGTCAAGGGCTCCACCGCAGCCCCGCGCCGCGGCCCGCTGGTCCGGGGCCGGTCACTGGTCCGGGGCCGGTCACTGGTCCGCGCCTGGGGCATGGCGCCTCCGTTCGTCCGTGCGCCCTACCCTCGCCTACCTACCCGGCCGGTGTCCTCACCCATCAGGAATGAGGACCCCGGCCGTGTCACCGCGATGTCGTGATCATCGGGGCAGACTGACACTTCGCCCCTTAAGGGTGATGCCCCCGGCATATCCGGACGTCCACGCTGTATCACGGCCCTCCCGAGCTGACCCCGGCCGAAAGGACGGGATCAGAGGCCAAAGAAGCGTCGGAGCACAATGCCGGCCCGGAGGCGCCCATGAGCCGCTCGCGATTCATGTCGCTTCCGCTGCCGCTGCCACCGGCCAGGTGGCCGGGAGCCCGCCCGGCCGCACCCGCCCCAGCCGCCCGAAGCGGTCCATACGCGTCCCCTCTCGACATCCAGTTGCGGGTAGTGACCAGCCCGCGGCCCCGCAAGAGTCTCACCCAATGGGCTTACAAGCGCGAGTCCCTCCGCTGAGTGCCAGAGGTCCACCATCCGCCAGCTTTGGACCACGAGGCCTCGGCCGCCCCTCCAGAACCCAAGTACCGCAATTCGCCCTTCCAATCCTGGCCTCGGTGCCAGGTCAAATGACGACAGCCACCTTGCTGAAGTTACGTCCCACACGTGGACGC
>OFHK01000255.1_pt1 | contig 16975 bp, 17 predicted proteins | sample 1521951 | NCBI WGS metagenome assembly OFHK01 (sample SAMEA2468436, study PRJEB22500) | soil metagenome | biome: Glassland; feature: Farmland; material: Clay | place: Australia | collected 2013-01-31 | depth 0.55 m
GGGCCGCGGGCCGCGGTGGGTGGGCGCGGTGGGCGCTGTCGAGGCGGGCTGGTGGGCGGCGCGGGGGGGGCCGTCCAGGGGGGGCGCGGGCCGTGGGGCGCGTAGACGGAGCGCGCCCAGTTCGGGGAGGCGCCCTTCTCGACGCCGCGCGCGGCGGCCTGCGGGGTGCGGCCCGCCGGGCGCCGTGTCCGCGCCCACGATATCGTCCGTAAACATTCCGCCCACCGTGTAGCCATGCTCCTTCACCCAGTCCACCAGGTGCGTGCTGCCCAGCAGCCCCTGTTCTTCGCCGGAAACCGCCGCGAACAGGATTGTCGCGCGATATTTTCCGTGCCCCTTCGCGCCCGCTTTGCTCAGCAGCCGCGCGCTCTCCACGCTCACCGCCACGCCGGAAGCGTCGTCGTCCGCACCCGGCGCATCCGCTTCCGCATCCATGACGTTCGAAGGCCGCGAATCGAAATGTCCGGAAACGATGAAAATTGTTTTCGCAAGTTTTTCGTCGCTGCCCGGCAAAATCGCGTACACATTTTCCAGCGGAATCGGTTTTTCCCCCGTTCGCGACGACGTGGATTCGAATTTGTCCACCACCACTTGCAGTCTTCCGCCGGAATCTTTCGCGATTTCGTGGAATCGCGCCGCAATGTGGTCTCGCCCGCATCCGGGTCCCCGCTTCGGATCGCTCCACGAGGCAAGCGTCAGCCGTGTCCCGCAGCCCACCAGTTCATGGATCAGCGCGCGCATCGATTTCTCATCCACCGAAGTCCGTGCCACCCGCCCCGCCGGTCGCGGCGCGGCCGGCGGCTGGCGGCATGACCAACCTGCAACGCATCCGCCGCATCGACGAGGTGTTGCAGCAGTTGCGGCCGATGCTGCAACGCGACCACGGCGACGTCGAGCTGGTCGAAGTGGACGGCAACATCATCTACGTCAACCTGATCGGCGCCTGCACCGGCTGCATGATGGCCGGCGCCACCCTGGGCGGCATCCAGCAGCAGCTGGTCGAGGCGCTGGGCGAATTCGTGCGGGTGCTGCCGGCGAGCGAGATGGCGCGCATGGCGGCGGGAGGGCGTTGATCATGGCCGACATCTATCTCGACAACAACGCCACCACCCGGGTCGACCCGGCGGTGGTGGAGGCAATGCTGCCGTTCTTCACCGAGCAGTACGGCAACCCTTCCAGCATGCACAGTTTCGGCGACCAAGTCGGACGCGCGCTGAAGCAGGCGCGGGCCCAGGTGCAGGCGCTGCTCGGCGCCGCCCATGACTCGGAGATTGTCTTCACCTCCTGCGGCACCGAGTCGGACAGTACCGCGATCCTCTCCGCCCTCAAGGCCTATCACGAGCGGCGCGAGATCATCACCACCACCGTCGAACATCCGGCGGTGCTGACACTGTGCCAGTACCTGGAGCAGAACGAGGGTTACACCGTTCACTATATGGCGGTGGACAGGCAGGGGCGGCTCGATCTCGACGCCTACCGCTCCGTGCTCTCGCCCCAGGTCGCGGTGGTCTCGGTGATGTGGGCCAACAACGAGACCGGCACCCAGTTCCCGGTGCGCGAAATGGCGGAGCTGGCCCACGCCGCCGACGTGCTGTTCCACACCGACGCGGTGCAGGCGGTGGGCAAGATCCCCATCGATCTCAAATCCACCGCTATCGACATGCTGTCGCTGTCGGGTCACAAGCTGCACGCGCCCAAGGGCACCGGTGTGCTCTACCTGCGGCGCGGCATGCGCTACCGTCCGCTGCTGCGCGGCGGCCACCAGGAACGCGGCCGCCGCGCCGGCACCGAGAACAGCGCCGGCATCGTCGCCCTGGGTAAGGCGGCGGAGATGGCGCTGGCCGAACTGGATTACGAAAACACCCAGGTGCGGCGCCTGCGCGACCGGCTGGAGCAGGGGATCGTCGCCGCGGTGCCCAACTGCTTCGTCACCGGCGACCCCAACAACCGTCTGCCCAACACCAGCAACATCGCCTTCGAATACATCGAGGGCGAGGGAATCCTGCTGCTGCTCAACAAGGCCGGCATCGCTGCCTCCAGCGGTTCCGCCTGCACCTCCGGTTCGCTGGAGCCGTCGCACGTAATGCGTGCCATGGGCATTCCCTACACCGCCGCCCACGGCACCGTGCGCTTCTCCCTGTCGCGCTACAACACTGCGGAGGAAGTGCAACGCGTAGTGGCGGCAGTGCCGCCCATCGTCGCCCAGCTGCGCAAGCTCTCGCCCTATTGGGACGAGAGCAGCAGCGCGCCGGTGGCGCAGCCGGAGAAGGCGTTCGCGCCGACATACGCCTGAGTCGTGGATGGCGGTGGCGCTAAGGCTATTCGTTGCGCCAAGGGATTTGTTGTTCTTGGCGTCTTGGCGAGTCGATCTTTGTTCAAGACAAAAGAATCATTCTCTGCAAAGACGCAAAGACGCAAAGACGCAAAGACGCCAAGAAAGCACCGTAGGCCGGACATAGCGTGAGCGGTATCCGGCGGTGTTTGCCCGATAGCGCCGTGCGCAATCGGGCCTACGGTGTCTCCATTTGCCCGGCACGCGGAACACGACATTCACCGTCGGCATCGGCACCGTAGGCCGGACATAGCGTGAGCGGTGTCCGGCGGTGTTTGCCCGATAGCGCCGTGCGCAATCGGGCCTACGATCTCCATTTGCTCGGCACGCGGAATACAATGTCCACCGTCGGTATCGGCACGGTAGGCCGGACATAGCGTGAGCGGTGTCCGGCGGTGTTTGCCCGATAGCGCTGTGCGCAATCGGGCCTACGATCTCTATTTGCCCAGCACACGGAACACGACGTCCACCGTCAGCGTCAGTTGTTCCAGCCGGGCAGCGGCTTCCTTGCCTGCCTTCGGCGCGCGGTAGAGATGCGGTCGTTATTCGACGGCCAGCCGATAGCCGACGCCAACCTCCGTCAGCAGGTAGCGAGGACGTGCAGGTTCCTGTTCGAGTTTGCGCCGCAGATGCCCCATGTAGATATGCAGATAGTGGGCGTGCTCACCGTAGCCTGGTCCCCACACTTCCCGCAATAGCACCTTATGGGTCAATACCTTGCCTGCGTTTTTCACCAACACCGACAGCAAGCGGTATTCGATAGGCGTCAGGTGGATCTCTTGCGTGCCGACGAACACGCGCCGCCTCGAGCGCTCTACTCTCAGCTCTCCGACATGGATGACATCATTTTCATCTGCGGACGAGGAGCGGTGTCGCAATGCGACGCGCAAGCGCGCCAGCAGCTCGCCGGTGCCGAAAGGCTTGGTCAGGTAATCGTCAGCGCCGCGATCAAGGGCGCCGATCTTGTCGCGCTCGGCGCTGCGTGCGGAAAGGATGATGATAGGAATGGATGTCCATTCGCGCAGCCGGCCTATCAAATCCGTGCCGTCGATGTCCGGCAATCCCAAATCCAGAATCACAAGATTCGGCTTATGTGCCGTCGCTTCGGCCAGCCCGCCCCGTCCGGTATCGCTTTCGATTACCCGGTATCCCGCGCCTTCGAGCGCGGTACGGATGAAGCGCCGGATCTGCCGCTCGTCTTCGACGACAAGGACACAGGCGTCCTCACCCATTACTGGCCCGCCTCGGATTCATTGGCCGGCGCATCGGAAGGTGCGGACAAAAGCGGTGGTGTCCCGACAGGCAGTGTAAAAGTGAATCTGGCGCCGCCGCTGGCGCCGTTTTCCGCCCAAATGCGGCCGCCGTGCACCTCCACAATGGAGCGAGCAATGGCAAGGCCGAGACCGACGCCGATGACCGCGGATTCATGCGCTCCGCGAGTGAACTTATCGAAGATCGTCTCTTCGCTTCCTGCCGGCAGTCCCGGTCCGTTGTCGGTCACCGAAATATAGGCATCGCCGCCTTCAACGCGAGCGCCGATTTCGATGGTGCTGCCTGGCGCCGTATATTTGGCCGCATTCTCCAGCAGATTACATAGAACGACTTCGATAAGGACCGGATCGAATTCCAGCGCCGGCAGATCTGCCGGCAACGCGACGTTAACGTAGTGACTCGACAGCAATTGTTCACGTGCATTGATGGCGCTGCCGACGACCTCCTCAAGCAACTGCCAGCGCATATTCAATTTTACTTCGCCCGCATGCAGGCGCGCCATCTGCAACAGATTATCGACCAACATCCCCATGCGATAGGACTCGTCCCGAATAACGTTGGCAAGCTCCGCTTGTGCCGGGAGCAGCGGGGGTTGGCTGTGTATGAGAGAGTCGGCCATACCGACCAAAACCGTAAGCGGCGTGCGCAGATCGTGCGATAGCGCCGAGAGCAGCGAGTTGCGAAGCCTTTCCGACTCGATCTTCACCAAAGCATCCTGCGCGACCTCAATGTAATGGACGCGTTCCAGTGCCGTGGCGATCAACGCGGCGAAGCCATCAAGCTGCCGGCGTTGTTCGGGGACCAGCAACCAGCGCGGATCGCCCGGCTCGATGGCCAACACCCCGCGCATGCGCATCGGAGCCCGCAGCGGCAGATAGAACAGCGGGCTTCCGGGCAGTGTACCGGTCCCGTAACCGGCCGACTGACTATGGTCGAACACCCATTGCGCAATGCCAAGGTCTACTGTGAATCCGGCGCCTTCCGGCGCCTGCAGTTTGTCGCGATAGTCGGCCAACAGCAACGCCGTCCTGGCGCCGAAACTTCCCTCGAGGTATTTGCGGCTGATTTCGATAATCTCTTCAGGCAACAGCACGCCGGAGAGGTCGCGAGCCATCTCATAGAGCGCGCGAAGCCGCTCTTCGCTCCGCGCGCTGACCTGCGCCTGGAAGCGTAGCCCAGCGGTCAGATGGCCTATCATCAGCGCTACGGCGAGCATGACGCCAAAAGTAACGAAATACTGTACGTCCGACACGGCAAAGGTAAAACGGGGCGGCACAAACATGAAATCGAACAGACGCACGGAACAAAAACCGGCCGGCCCCGCCGGCCCCCGCCCAAGGCGCACGGCGAGGAGGACGACCGTGAGCAGAAACACCATCACGATGTTCGCGAGGGCGAAGTATTCCCGCGCCGGTGTTACGATCAAGGCGGTCACGAGACAGGCGGCGGCAGCCCAGCCGTAACGGTGCATATTATGCGGGGCGGATTCCTCCTGCGCCTTCGATGTGGCCGCACGTTCCCCCTGCCGTTCCGGTCCCTCGCGCATAATCTGGATCACGTCCATGTCGCCTGATAATCGACCGACGCGATCGGCGAATGCGCGCCGCCACGGATTCTTGCCGCGGTAGGCGCGCCCAACCACCACCTTGGTCAGATTGCGTTGGCGAGCGTACTCCACTACTGTGTACGCCGCATCCTGCCCGACCAGCAGCGCGGTCTGTGCGCCGAGTTCATGCGCCAGCCGCAAGGCTTTCAGTATGCGTTCACGCTCTGCCGCGGGAAGACGTGCCAATGCCGGTGTCTCCACATAAATCGCGTACCACCGTGCGTCGAGTTGTGTTGCCAGGCGGGCCGCGCCACGGATCATCTTGTCCGCACCCGGTTCCGGTCCCACGCATACCAGCAGCGCCTCGCGCGTGCGCCACACGTCTTCGATGGAGCGCTCGCGCCGATAGTGGTGCATCTGGTCGTCGACCCGATCGGCGGTGCGGCGCAGCGACAGCTCGCGCAGTGCGATCAGGTTGCCTTTGCGGAAGAAGTTTTGGATGGCTGCCTTGGCCTGTTCCGAAACGTAGACCTTTCCTTCGTGCAGCCGCTGCAATAATTCGTCCGGTGTAAGGTCCACCAGCACGATATCGTCAGCCTGATCGAATACCTTGTCCGGTACGCGTTCGGCAACACGGATCCCAGTGATCTCGCCGACCACATCGTTGAGGCTTTCGAGATGCTGGACGTTGAGCGTGGTCCAGACGTCGACGCCTGCGGCCAGCAGCTCTTCCACGTCCTGCCAACGTTTGGTGTGGCGTGAGCCGGGGACATTTGTATGGGCCAGCTCGTCGACGAGGAGCAGTGCCGGCCGTCGGCGCAACGCGCCATCCAGGTCGAACTCTTTCAGCATCCTGCCGTGGTAGCCGATCTCATTCAGGGGCAATAGCTCCAAACCGTCCAACAGCGCCTTGGTTTCGGCCCGGCCGTGTGTTTCCGCAATGCCGACGACCACGTCGAGTCCCTGGGTACGCAGCGGCCGCGCGGCGGAAAGCATCGCATAGGTCTTGCCGACGCCCGCGGAGGCGCCGAAGAAGACCTTGAGTTTTCCACGATGCGCCTTCGCCTCCTCGCGTTGCAGGCGGTCGAGAAGCTCGTCGGGATTGGGACGTTGTTCGGCCATGGAATGATCCTAGCGCGTTATCACCGCGACAATGCATCGAGCGCAAGGTTGAGCTGCAACACGTTGACGCGCGGTTCGCCGAACAGGCCGAACAGGCGCGGCTTGGTGTACTGCGCCACCAGCCGCCGCACGGTCGCCGGCGGCAGACCACGCAGGCGGGCGACCCGCGCCGTCTGATAGTACGCCGCCGCCGGCGTGATGTCCGGGTCGAGCCCGCTGGCGGACGCCGTAACGAGATCCACCGGCACCGGTGCATGATTGTCCGGATCGGCTTTCCGCAGTGCCGCGACCCGTGCCTTCACTGCCGCCAGCAACGCCGGATTGGTCGGCCCCATATTAGAGGCGGCCGACGCGCCGGCGTCGTAGGGTGTCGGCGTCGTGGCCGAAGGGCGGCCCCAAAAATATTTCGGGTCGGTAAACGACTGTCCAATCAGCGCTGAGCCGACGAGGTGTCCGTGCTGCCGAATCAGGCTGCCGTCGGCCTGATCCGGCATCGTCAGCTGCGCAACGGCGGTGACGAGAAGCGGGTAGGCGACACCGGTCAGGAGCGTCAGCAACGCGAAGCTGATCAGGGCGGTGCGTATCTCTTTCCACATGACGCTATCTCCTTAAGCCCAGCCGAGTGCGGCAATGGCGAGGTCGATCAGTTTGATGCCGACGAACGGCGCGATGATGCCGCCGACGCCGTACAGCAGCAGGTTGTCGCGCAGCAGCGTGCCGGCGCCGAGAGGCCGGTAGCGCACGCCTTTGAGCGCCAGAGGAATGAGGAACACGATGATCAGCGCGTTGAAGATCACGGCGGAGAGTATCGCGCTGGCGGGCGATGCGAGCCGCATGACATTGAGCGCGCCGAGGGCCGGATAGGTGGAGACGAACACGGCCGGAATGATGGCAAAGTATTTCGCGACGTCGTTGGCGATGCTGAAGGTGGTGAGTGCGCCGCGCGTCATCAGCATCTGCTTGCCGGTCTCCACGATCTCGATCAGCTTGGTGGGATTGGAGTCGAGGTCCACCATGTTGCCCGCCTCCTTCGCCGCCTGGGTGCCGCTGTTCATCGCGACCGCGACGTCGGCCTGCGCCAGGGCCGGCGCGTCGTTGGTGCCGTCGCCGGTCATGGCCACCAAGCGCCCCTGCGCCTGATAGTCGCGGATCAGTTTCAGCTTCGCCTCGGGCGTCGCCTCGGCGAGGAAGTCGTCGACGCCCGCTTCGGCGGCGATGGCGGCGGCGGTGAGGCGGTTGTCGCCGGTGATCATGACCGTCTTGATGCCCATGCGGCGCAGCTCGCCGAAGCGCTCCTTGATGCCGCCCTTGACGATGTCCTTCAGCTCGATCACGCCGAGTACGCGTTCGCCGTCGGCCACCACCAGCGGAGTGGCGCCGCGCCGCGCGACGCTGTGCACCAGTGCATCGAGGCTGCGGGGAAATTTCCCGCCGAGCGCTTGCACGTGGGCGCGGATCGCCTCGGCGGCTCCCTTGCGGATCTGACGTCCGCCCAGATTGACGCCGCTCATGCGCGTCTGCGCGGTGAACGGCACGAAGGTGGCGCCCAGCTCGTGAATGTTGCGTGCGCGCAGCCCGAACTCCTGTTTCGCCAGCACCACGACGCTGCGCCCTTCCGGTGTCTCGTCGGCGAGCGAGGCGAGTTGCGCGGCATCGGCCAACTCGCGCGCACCGACGCCATCCACGGGCAGGAAGTCGGCGGCCTGCCGGTTGCCCAGAGTGATGGTGCCGGTCTTGTCGAGCAGCAGCACGTCGACGTCGCCGGCCGCCTCCACCGCGCGGCCGGAGGTGGCAATGACGTTTTTCTGCATCATACGGCCCATGCCGGCCACGCCGATGGCGGAGAGCAGACCGCCGATGGTGGTCGGGATCAGGCAGACCAGCAGCGCCACCAGCGCAGTGATGGTCACAGGTTTGCCGGCACCCGCGGCATGCACGCTGTAGAGGGAAAACGGCAGCAGCGTGACGGTGGCGATCAGGAAGATGATGGTCATCGCCACCAGCAGGATGGTGAGGGCGATCTCGTTGGGCGTTTTCTGCCGCTTGGCCCCTTCGACCATGGCGATCATGCGGTCGAGGAAAGCCTCGCCCGGATTGACGGTAACACGCACCACCAGCCAGTCGGACAGCACGGTGGTGCCGCCGGTTACCGCGCTGAAGTCGCCACCCGATTCGCGGATCACCGGCGCCGATTCGCCGGTGATGGCGCTTTCGTTGACCGACGCGACGCCTTCGATCACTTCGCCGTCTGCGGGGATCATGTCGCCCGCCTCGATCAGCACCACGTCGTTGCGGCGCAGCTCGTGGCCGTGGGTCTGCTCGACGGCGGCGCCGTAGTGCGGCTCGGCGAGTCTCTTTGCCATCACGCTCTTCTTTGCCGCACGCAGCGAGGCGGCCTGCGCCTTGCTGCGCCCCTCGGCCAGGGCCTCGGCGAAGTTGGCGAACAATACGGTGAACCAGAGCCAGAAGCTGACGGCGAGAATGAATCCGGCCGGCGCCTCGCCTTTACCCGACAGCGCCTGCAGAAACAGCAGCGTGGTGAGCACGCTGCCTATCCATACGACGAACAGCACCGGGTTCCTGGCCTGCTGACGCGGGTGCAGCTTGCGCAGCGATTCGAGCAGCGCCTCGCGCAGAATGGCGCGATCGAACAATGAAATCGTTTGGGTTCGCTTGGTCATGATGATCGTATCTCTCTCTAATGCACGCCGAGCATTGCCAGTTGTTCGGCGATCGGTCCCAGCGCCAGCGCCGGCACGAAGGTGAGCGCCCCCACCAGCAGCACGACGGCAATCAGCAGCGCGACGAACAGCGGCGTATCGGTGGGCAGCGTGCCGGCCCCGGCGGGGATGCGTTTTTTTCCGGCCAATGAGCCGGCGATGGCGAGCACCGGTACGATCAGCCAGAAACGGCCGATGAACATGGCGATTCCGAGCAGAGTGTTGTAGTAGCGCGTGTCCGCTCCCAGGCCCGCGAATGCGCTGCCGTTGTTGCCTGCGGCGGAGGAGAATGCGTAGAGGATTTCGCTGAGGCCGTGGGCGCCCGGATTGGCGATGCCGGCGCGGCCGGCGTCGGCCAGCAGGGCCAGCGCGGTGCCGCCGAGGATCAGCAACGGCGGGATCAGAATCACCAGTGCCGCCATCTTGATGTCGAACGCCTCAATCTTCTTGCCGAGATATTCTGGCGTGCGCCCGATCATCAGACCGGCGATGAACACGGCGACCAGCACAAATACCAGCATGCCGTAGAGGCCGCAGCCGACGCCGCCGAACACTACCTCGCCCAGTTGGATCAGTGCCAGCGGCACCAGACCGCCCAGCGGCGTGTAGGAGTCGTGCATGCTGTTCACCGAACCGTTGGAAGTCGCTGCGGTAGCCGTGGCCCACAACGCCGAGTCCACGATGCCGAAGCGCACCTCCTTGCCTTCCATGTTGCCGCCCGCCTGTTCGGCGGAGGCGGCCTGATCGACGCCGAGGGCGGCGATTGCGGGATTGCCCCTTTGTTCCGCATATTCCGCCAGGGCGAGAAAGCCGATGAAGATGATTACCATCGCCGCGAGGATCACTCGCCCTTGGCGCCGTTCGCCCACCATTGCGCCGAAAGTGTGGCAGAACGCCGCGGGGATCAGCAGGATGGCCAGAAGTTCGAGAAAATTGGAAAGCGGCGTCGGGTTTTCGAACGGGTGGGCGGAGTTGACGTTGAAGAATCCGCCGCCGTTGGTGCCCAGCTGCTTGATGGCAATCTGCGAAGCAGCCGGTCCCATCGCCAACAGCTGCGTGCTTTCCGTTGGCGCTGGGGCGGCATCATGCGGCGTCGATTTGTAATCGGCGGCCTGTATGGTCGTCACCGTTCGATACGGCGACAGATTCTGGATAACGCCTTGTCCGACCAGCACCAATGCCAACAACAGCGACAGCGGCAGCAGGACGTACAAGATGCTCCGTGTCAGGTCGACCCAGAAGTTACCGATGGTCTCCGTCGTATGGCGCGCGAAGCCACGGATCAGCGCAACGGCAACGGCCATGCCTGCGGCGGCGGAGACGAAGTTCTGCACCGTCAGCCCGACCATCTGGGTGAGATAACTCATGGTGGTCTCGCCGCCGTAACCCTGCCAGTTGGTGTTGCTGACGAAACTGACGGCGGTGTTGAACGCCGAATCGGGCGCGACGGCGCCGAGCCGTTGCGGATTTAGCGGCAACCAGCCCTGTAACCGCTGCAACGCATAGACGGCGACGAAACCCGCCAGGCTGAACCAGAGCAACGCACGGGCGTATTCGGTCCAGCGCATCTCCTGTCCGGCGTCCACCCTGCACAGGCGATAAAACAGCTTTTCGGCCGGCATGGCCCAACGCACGAAGGCGGGCAGTTCGTCGGAATAGATCCGTGCCATGTAGTTCCCCAGCGGACGGGCGAGCAGCAGCAGAACGACGAGATAAAATCCGATTTGCAGCAGGCCGTTTGCGGTCATGAAAATATCTCCGGCTTAAGGAGTGCGACGACCAGGTAGATCATCAAACCGAGGGCGATGACACCGCCGAGCAGATAGATCAGCGTCATGTCGGCCTCCGCAGCCGTTCGCAGACGTAAAGGAGGAGGAATGAAAGGCCGGCAAGGGCTGCCGGCAGCAGTAAGAATAGGATGTCCATAGGCACTCCATCGATCATCTGATGGCGAGAGCCTAGCGGTCGGCCGCTAAAAATGCTCTAAAGAATGGTGAGGCGCTGACCGTCGACGGGGAGGAGTATCCGCAGTAGGACTGCCGCAACAGCAGAGAGCGTCCTAGCGCGTGCCCAGTACTCGGAACACCACATCCACCGTCGGCGTCAGCCGCTCCAGCCGGGCAGCGGCTTCCTTGCCTGCCTTCGGCGCGCGGTAGAGATGCGGCGTCATCACCAGCAGGTCGGCGATCTGTGCGCGGTCCAGTTCCGCGGTGTCGTAGCGCAGGGATTGCGTGTCGAGCAGTTCGAAGCCGGCTTGTTCCGCCTTGATGAGCGACGGCGGCGGCGAGGTGCGTACCTCGGGGTAGATCACCTCGCGCAGTTGCCGCAGGTGGTCGGGTCCGGGGTCGACCAGGATCAGCCGGCCGCCCGGTTTGAGAATGCGCTGGAACACTTCGTAGATCGGAAAGCCGAACATGCAGAACATCATATCGACCGATTGCGGCGACAGGGCGGGATTGTTGTTGGATGCCACCAGCCAGGTGATCTCTTTGTTGCGTCGCGTTGCCGCAATGACCGCTGGCTTGGCGATGTCGAGGCCGATGAGTGTGGCCGCGGCAATGCGGCCGTCGGCCGCCAGTGCGGCGGCGAAGCGATCGAGGTAGTAGCCCTCGCCGCAACCGGCGTCGACGGCGCAATACGTATCGGCCGCAGTCAAATTTTTTAACGCCACAGCGTTGAGCCGGTCGGAGATCGGCGCGTAGAGGCCGGCGTCGAGAAAGCGCCTCCGCGCGTCGATCATCGCCTGGCTGTCGCCCGGTTCGCGCGACTTCTTGTTCTGCACCGGCAGCAGGTGGACGTAACCCTGGCGTGCCACGTCGAAGCTGTGGCCGTTGGGGCAGGCCAATTGGGGCGTGAACGGGCCGAACGAGGCGCCGTCGAGCGGGCAGGCGAGGTTGTCGGCTTTGACGATATGCATAGGGTCGGGCGTGTTAGGCTAAGATTTGATTATGGTTTTCAATTCAACGAGCGAAGATTTTAACCGCTTCCAGCGCTGCGTGGTTAATGCATCTTCAGGAGTGAGGCGTCATGAGTACCGCAACACCGTCTGCCAATCTGCTCAAGCGCAAGGTGGCCCTGGCCGCTGCGCCTGATGTCGGCTGGGATGCCTTGAGCGCCACCCTCATGGCTATGGACGGTGTCGAATCGATGGCCCTCAGCGGCAACCGCTTGGTCGTGGTCTACAACGTCGAGCGCCTCGATTACCGCATGCTGTGCGCTGCCATTGCGGCTAATGGCGGCTCCGTCGCCTCGTCTTTCAGGCAGCGGATGTGGGGCTCGCTCTACCAGTTCATGGACGAAAACGCCCGTTCCAATCTCCATCTCCAGGGCGCCTGTTGCAGTCGCCCGCCGCCGCAGTACAAGGGGCGCCGTTGATCGGAATCGACGCTATGGCGTAGACACCGTTCAAGCTCGCCCAATGACGTCCGCCGCGACGCCGATACGCCAACAACACAAGGCAACGATTTCTTGGCGATCTTCGCGTCCTGGCCAATAGCCGATTTTGATTGCTGTGCGCGCCATGTGCGCAAATAACGTGAACACCGCGCCGCAACTTCGGTGAAGCCCATCGACCCACTGGAGCGGCTCTGCCGCGATGGGTTTATCGCGGCAGAGCCGCTCCTACGGAGGCGTTGGTTGGTAGCACAACAACGATGGGGGTTATCGCTGATCGGCATCATCCTGCCGGCAGGTGTCGTCTGGTACGTGCGCCGCCAGCCGCAACACACACTCCATGTCGCCTTTGCGACAAGTTGTCTGCAAAGGTAGCGAACCGTCCCTCCTGTTATTTCGTAATTCACTGTAAATAAAGGTGTTTTTTGCTGGCATGACCATTGCAAAACTCCGCTTAAACGGAGCGAGGTCACGGCCATGTTTGAGACGCATCCTCAGGTTGTAATCGACGACACCACGCTGCGCGACGGCGAGCAGACGGCCGGTGTCGCCTTCAGCGGCGAGGAACGGCTGGCCATCGCTCGTGCCTTGGACGCCATCGGCGTGCCGGAACTGGAGGTGGGCATCCCGGCGATGGGCGTGGAAGAGCGCGACGGTATCCGCGCCATTGCCGCGCTCGGCCTCAATGCGCGGCTGCTGGTATGGGCGCGGATGCGCAGCGACGACCTTGCCTTGTGCCACGATCTCGGCGTCAATCTGGTCGACCTCTCCACCCCGGTCTCCGACCAGCAGATCGCCCGCAAGCTCGGCCGCGACCGCAGCTGGGTACTGGATTCCATCCAGCGCCACGTCGCCGCCGCCCGCGACCTCGGTCTCGACGTAATCGTCGGCTGCGAGGATGCCTCGCGCGCCGACGGCGATTTTCTCTGCCGGGTGGCGGAGACGGCGCAGCTGGCCGGCGCCCGCCGCGTCCGCTTCGCCGACACCCTCGGCCTGCTGGAGCCGTTCGGCGTCCATGAGCGCATCGCGCGGCTGCGCGCCGCCACCGACCTCGAAATCGAAATGCACGCCCACGACGACCTCGGGCTCGCCACCGCCAACACCTTGGCCGCGGTGCGCGCCGGCGCCACCCACGTCAACACCACGGTCAACGGTCTCGGCGAACGTGCCGGCAATGCCGCGCTGGAAGAGGTGGCGGTGGGTCTGCGCTGCCTCTATGGCCTGGAGAGTGGCGTCAATCTCACCGGCGTCGAGGCGGTGTCGCAGCTGGTGGCCAAAGCCTCGGGCCGGCCGCTGCCGTGGCACAAGAGCGTGGTCGGCGAGGGCGTGTTCACCCACGAGTCGGGTATTCACGTCGACGGCCTGCTCAAGGACGTGCGCAACTACCAGGGTATCGACCCGGCGCTGCTCGGACGCCGGCACCGCCTGGTGCTGGGCAAACACTCCGGGGCGCATGCGGTGATGCAGGCCTATGCCCAGCTCGGCATCCGCCTCAGCGACGACGAAGCGCGGCAACTGCTGTCGCACATCCGCGCCTTCGCGGTGCAGTACAAACGCTCGCCGCAGGCGTCGGAACTGGAACAGCTCTATCGCACAGGAGGTCTGTCGTGGGCAGCGAACTGATCATGAATGCCGACGATGCATCACCCGTCACCGGTCTGTTCTCCCTCTGGCGCGAGGACGTGAGCTGCGTGTTCCGGCGCGACCCGGCGGCGCGCACCCGCTTCGAGGTGCTCACCACCTATCCCGGCGTGCACGCCATCATCACCCATCGCCTGGCCCATCGCCTGTGGCGGCGCGGCTGGTGCTACAGCGCGCGCTTGCTCGCCTACCTGGTGCGCCTGTTCACCAACATCGACATCCATCCCGGCGCCTCCATTGGCCGCCGCTTCTTCATCGATCACGGTGCCGGCGTGGTGATCGGCGAGACGGCAATAGTGGGTGACGACTGCACCCTCTATCACGGCGTCACCCTGGGCGGCACCAGTTGGAACAAGGGCCGGCGCCATCCGACCCTGGGCAACGGCGTGCTGGTGGGTGCCGGCGCCAAGATCCTCGGCCCGATCACCCTGGACGACCAGGTGCGCGTCGGCGCCAACTCGGTGGTGGTGCAGGACGTACCCGCCGGGCGCACCGTGGTCGGTATCCCTGGCCGCGTGGTGCGCGAGCGCAACGCGCGCAATCTCAACCCCCACGGCATCGACCTCGATCATCACCTGATTCCCGACCCGGTCGGGCGCGCCATCGGCTGCCTGCTGGAACGCATCGATCATCTGGAACGGCGGCTCGCCGGCATGCCCGACGGGGCCTGCGGCGAGTGCGGCCAGGAGGCGACGTGCGAGGCGCACGTCTTTGACGGGGCGGCGGACGAACGCCCGAAACGACAGGAGGTCGAACATGGACTTGCTTGAATTCAACGAACACAACCTCTACTTCGACCGGCCGCTGCCGGAAGGGGCGGAGACGCTGCTGGAACAGGCGTCGGACGCCGGTATGGACGCGGCGGCGGAGCTGCCGCTGCTGCGCGCCTTCGTCCAGGCGCCGACCCACCTGACGGTGCTGGTCGCGCTCTACCGCTACTACTACTACAACCATCGTCTGCAAGAGGCGCTGCACGTCGCGCGGCAGGCCCGCGTGGTCGCCGGCGCCGAGATGGGCTTCCCCGACGACTGGCGCACCATGGACCTGCTCTACCTGAGCGCCGGCGCGCGCCGCTCCCTCGGCCAGGTGCGTTTCTACCTGCTCTCGCTCAAGGCCGAAGGCTTCCTCTATCTGCGCCTGGCCCAATACGCGGCCGGACGCGAACGACTGCAAAAGGTGCGCGAGCTGGACGAGGCCGACCGTCTCGGCTCCGCCGCCCTGCTGGCCATCATCGACAGTTGCGGTGATTACGAACCTACGGCGCCGGACCTGGCGGCCGACTATAAGGAGGCGCTATGAATACCCTCGAAAGCGAACTGCGGGACTTGGAAGGGGCCGAAGAGTTTCTCGACTACTTCCGCATCGACTACGACCCCCAGGTGGTCCACGTCAACCGGCTGCACATCCTGCAACGGTTTCACGACTACGTGCAGCGCATCGCCCTGCCGGACGGCGAGGCGGCGCAGCGCGACATCTATCGCCAGGCGCTGCAAACCGCCTATCGCGACTTCGTCGACTCCGATGCCCAGACCGAAAAGGTGTTCAAGGTGTTCAAGCAGGGCGAACCGCAGGTGGCGTTCGTTTCAATGAGCGATATCCGGAGGGCCTGATGCGTCCGCGTTACGACTACGGCAACGCCGTGCGGGTGATCCGCAACGTGCGCAACGACGGCACCTTTCCCGGCATCGCCACCGGCACGCTGCTGGTGCGCCGCGGCACCGTCGGTTACGTGCGCAGCATCGGCACCTTCCTCCAGGACCAGATCATCTACGAAGTGCATTTCCTGGAAGAGGGGCGCGTGGTCGGCTGCCGCGAAGAGGAGCTGATCGGTGTCGACGAGCCGTGGGTGCCGAGCCGTTTCGAGAGTCGCGAGCAGGTACGCACCCTGATGACGTTGGCCCATCGCGGCGAGGTGCTGGTGGCAGCGGGTGCGCCCGGCCAGATCCTCAAGGTGTGGCGCGACGGCGGCGACGAAGTGATCTACGACGTGATCTTTCACGACCAGACGCTGAGCGTCCCCGAGCGGGCGCTGGCGCCGTTGGAGGAGGCCACGGCCGATGTCCACTGAAGCGCGTACCGCCAACTACCTGCGTCTGCGCAGCGCGCTGGCTGGTTTCCAGCGCACCCCCGCGGAACTCAACGACGACGAACGCCGCACCGTCGAGCAGCAGACGGTGCAGGCCTACGCCATCGAGGAGCGGGTGTTGGCCATGCCCGAGGCGCGCGACGTGCACGTCCCGGCGCCGGTGGTGGAGCAGGCGGTGGAAGGGATCGTCGAGCGGTATCCCGAACACGCCGAATTCGAGGCCGACCTGGGGGGCAACGGCCTCGACCCCCACACCCTGCCCCGCGCCGGCGAACGGGAACGACCCGCCCACCGGCGGGCAACTCGCCGCGATCCGCCTGCGCGGCCGGCCGCCCCCGCGGGCACCGCCCCGGCTGAGCCCGCACCGGCCGCGTCATGACCGCCGGACCGGGACCCCAGCCACCCCGCTGCCGTGCCGTCAAGCAAGGCCGCGTCACCCTGACCTGCGAACGTGACCCGGGTCACGAAGGCTGGCACTCCGCCATCTTCAGCGACCACCAGGAGATCACCTACCAGGGCGCACATCACGTCGTGAACATGACCGAGACGGTGACCTGGGAATCTCCCGGCCACGTCCAGGAAGCCGTGAAGCACATCGGTGCCGCCGTCACCGGGAGCCGCGCCGATGCCTGACCTGCCGCAAGCCGCCACCGGCACAGCACCGCTGACCGCTGAAGGGCTCGCCCGCCAGTGGCGCGCCGAAGCTGACGCCACCTGGAACGGCGAATGGCGCCCGCGCGACGACGGTGAGATAGCCCGCTTCACCCGCGCATCTGTGCTCCGCGGATGCGCGGACGAACTCGCCGCCACCGGACCATCCCTGACAGCCGCCGCCGTGGCCGACGGGCGGGCGCGCATCCCCT
>OFHK01000256.1_pt1 | contig 16965 bp, 14 predicted proteins | sample 1521951 | NCBI WGS metagenome assembly OFHK01 (sample SAMEA2468436, study PRJEB22500) | soil metagenome | biome: Glassland; feature: Farmland; material: Clay | place: Australia | collected 2013-01-31 | depth 0.55 m
CCCCACCCGCGGCTGGGCCATCCCCTTCCCGCCCGAAACCGAACAAGCCTGCCGCGAACGCGCCGCCAGATCCAAGACCGCACAACCTTTTGAAAGGAACGCAATATGAAGCACACGTCCCAGAGCCGATGTCCAGGAACTGGCGGATCCCGGCCTGGCCGGCCAGGTAGCGCACCACCCGGCCCAGGAACGCCCGGTTGGCCCGCGCGGCGGCGACTGTGCCCGGCCATGCCTCTATCATCGCGTCGCCGGCCGCCCGGTCGGCGGCATAGTTGTCCTTGCCGCCCAGCCAGTAGTTGTAGATCCGGGCCTGGTGCGCCACGCTGGTGTCAAAGGTCGGGTGGTCGTCCTCGCCGGCGGGAAGGCCGCCGTGCCCTTCGCCTGTCACTGGTGCTCCTCCGCCTGTCACTGGTGAGCCTTCCTCGCTGCTGCCGGCCACCCTGGTGCCGGCGGGGACCGGTTAAGTTTCGGAGATGATCTTCTTCAGGAAACGCGCGGTGTCGGCCGGGTGAGGGCTTCGGCGCTGAGGCGGTTCATCACTTCCATGTAGTGATCGACACCTGTCCGCGATTCCAGGTAGAGGGCGCTGGTCAGCTGCTCGATGTACACCACGTCGGGCAGCGCCGGCTCCTCGAAACGCAGGATGGTGAACGAGCCGCCCGCCGCCGCGTGACCGCCGTGGCGGAACGGCACGACCTGGAGGGCGACGCAGAGCATCGCCGGGACCTCGACCGGGTGGCGCAACTGGGCACGCATCACCTCGCGGCCACCCACCGGGCGCCGCAGCACCGCTTCGTCCATGACCGGCCACACCCGGGGCGGGTCCGGCCTGGTGAGCAGGGTCCTGGCGTTTCATGCGCAGGCTCACCCTGCGGCCGATGGACTCGTCCAGATCGGCCTTATAGCCGAGCGTGGTGACGGCGCGGGCATAGTCCCCGGTCTGGAACAGGCCGTGCCCGAACTGGAGCTCGAAGGTGCGGATGACCGACGCGGCGGTCTCCAGCCCCAGGTACACCTCGAACCAGTCGGGGAGGATGTCGCCGTACTTCGCCCACCAGCCAGGGGACCTGGCCCGCCGGGCAAGACCGAAGCGCTATCCGCTGAAGCACGGTGCATCTGAGTATTGTGGCACCTTCCGGCGGCTTAAGTCATAACACGATGCCGGCCGTTCAGCACAGGTCGTCGAACTCGCCGTTCTTCGCGCCCGCAATAGACCCCGCAATTTCGGCGCGCGTGTGGATCAGCGCCGGGCCGGACGGGTGGTGCGGGACCGGGGCCGCCATTACGGGAGTGCCTGCCACCTAGCTGCCGCGCTGCCTCCAGGCGGGCTTCATAGCCACGGCGATCGCCATCACGGAACCCAGATAGCGGGCCTGCCAGATCCAGGGCGAGGTGACGGAAGCCCCCAGTGGGTCGTCGCTGTAGCCGGGGTAACTGCCGGTTACCTTCAGCCCGCGCAGATAGCCGGCGTGGGAGATAGCAGTACCGTCCCACCCGTAGGTGACCAGCCCGAGCGAATACCGGACGTGGAACTCCAGGTACTTCCTGCCCTTGGTGAACCTGCCGGTGGCGAAGCCGCCGCCAGAGCTGCGCCCGTGACGGTGAGGCGAAATGTGAACCCGGCAGGTGCAAGCACCGGCGCGAGAATGGCAGCACCGGGCTTCAAGACTCTGACCGCATCAGCGGAGTCTGCCATCGCACCATCCGCTGAGCGTGATCCTGGTGAACCGGCCATGAGCCATTCAGACCGGTGTCCTCGAGAGCTTCCGTCGAGCCAGGAAGCCACCAGATCCACCGCGCCCGCTGACCCTCTGCGTCGGCCGGCAACAGTCACTCCGCAACGGGCGACACACGACGCAGCCGAGCCCCAAGAGCATCACTGCGCCGGTGGAAGGAGCATCTGACCAGGCCACAGCCCTCCCAGGCATTCCACGGCCGGTCACGCCAGCAGCCCCCAGCGAGCGGCAACCCTACATCCGAACAGGTGCGTGGCACCCTCACGCGGTGGCCGTTTGCTGTACTCAGCTGCCGTACACCCCTTCGGCAGGGACGGATACGTATTCGAATACTGGCTCTGACCTGGTAGGTGCAGCTGGGTTCGGACCAGTAACCGCTCGCTTGTAGGCGGGGCTGAGCCGTCGCCCGGCGGGCTGGACGAGGCTCGCCGTACCAGCCGTCTGCGGCGGCTTCGGCGTCGATCGCATCCTGGCCGGAGCGCCAGGCCAGGACGGGTTTGCCAGCCTGGCCGGCGGTGATGGCGGTGCGCAGGTACTTCCCTACGCGGCGTTTGGCGGCGATCGCCTGGACACGGGCGGCCACGGCATCTTCGGTGGGGTGGAACCGGGTCCCGGCGGTGCGTACCAGCTTGTCCAGTTCCCCGGCGGCCTTGGCCAGCTTCAGCGCCCTGGCCTTGGCCTGGCCGGCGGCGTTCGGGGTCTGTCAGGCTATCTTGACATACCCCCTGGCCTCGCCACCAGGCGGTCTTACACCAATGTAAGACTAACTTAATGCCATTGGCCCAAGGCCTGGCTGAGCCACAGAAGCTCAGTGCCCAATCCCCACGCCTCTTGCACAGGGAGTGGGGACGGCGTAAAGCTTTGATAACGAGGTCGGCTGCACTGGCGGGGGAACCACGTCGGCCTCACGTTGCGCGAGGTCATCACGAATGGCCTCGTGGGGACGCCTGGCCAGGGGAGGCCACGGGGGAAGGGGACACCATGTTTACTCGGCGTCAGGTCTTGAAGGGGAGCATGACGGCGGCGGCGGGTCTGGCCGTCTTCCCGCACGTCAGCTGGCCAAGGGCCACGGCGGTGGCTGCGCAGACCCCGTTAGCCGGGAAATCCATCCCGCAGTTCGTGGACCCATTGCCGGCCCTGGATGTCATCCAAGCCGGCGCCGGCACGATCGAGCTTCAGATGCGGGAGTTCCAGGCTCAGGTACTGCCGACGGGGTTCTTGGGCAAGACGTGGGTGTGGGGATACCTGCAGTCTGGCCAGACGAGTAGGGCTTCCTATATCGGGCCGGTGATCGTGGCTGAGCGGCGCACCCCGACCGAGGTCAAGTGGGTGAACGACCTTGGCGGCACCGCTGGCAGCCATGTGCTGGCGTGGGTTAGCTCCACCGACCAGACGCTCCACTGGGCTGATCCGCTTAATGGCGAGGCGAATGCGTGCGCGGAGGCTGTGGAGCCTGCCAAGCCGCCCACCGGGACCTGCGCCCTGAACTATGAGGGCCCTATCCCGGCAGTCGCGCATCTGCACGGCGGGGAAGTGCCACCCGAGGTGGATGGCGGGCCCGACGCCTGGTTCACCAGCGGCGACGGGGCCTACCACGGGCACGCTTTCTATAGCCGGGACGACGGCAGCGCCACCAACTATGCGATCTACCGGTACCCCAATGTTCAGGAGGCCGCTCCCATCTGGTTCCACGACCACACCCTGGGGGTGACCCGGCTGGGCGTGTACGCGGGACTGGCCGGTGCGTACCTGATCACCGACCCTGATGCGGGCATTCCCGCCAGCCTTCCCTCACCGGTCCCGCTGGTGATCCAGGACCGCATATTCGACACCGCCGGGGAGCTGTTCTTCCCCTCCGGGGTCCCCTACATTCCCAACCCCGAGCACCCGTTCTGGGTGCCGGAGTTCATCGGCGACACCATCGCGGTCAACGGCAAGGTCTGGCCGTTCCTGGAAGTCGAGCCAAAGCGGTACCGGTTCTTGTTCCTGAATGGCTCCAATGCCCGCGGCTATGAGATGTTCCTGGCCAACCCGGTCACCAAGGCCGTGGGCCCGGCCATGTGGCAGATCGCCACTGACGGCGGTTACCTGGACACACCCGTCAAAATCGACCCCGCCGCGCCCGCAGGCCAGCTGCAGAGACTGGTGCTGCTGCCCGGGGAGCGCGCCGACGTCATCATCGACTTCGCCGACCTGACCCCCGGGACGCGGCTGCTCCTGCGGAACACGGCCAAGGCTCCCTACCCGGGCGGCACGCCTCCCTCCGGGAGCACCACCGGCCGGATCATGGAGCTCCGGGTGATACCCCAGACCACCCCGGATACCAGCTACGACCCCGCGACGGGCACCCCGCTGCGTACCCCGATGGTCCGGCTGGTGAACCCCACCGCCGGCACACTGGCCTCTGGCGTAACGGTCCAGAAGACGCGCCAGCTCACCCTCAACGAAGTCATCGCGCCACCCAGCACCGTCGGCGGGGTGACCTACCCGGGCGGGCCGCTGGAGATCCTGGTCAACAACACCGAACTGGTGGGCACGGACCGGACCGACTTCACGGCGATCACCACTGGCGGGATCACCGAGTACTACTCCGAACTCCCCCATGAGGGCGAGACGGAGATCTGGGAAGTCGTCAACTTGACCGCGGACGCCCACCCCATCCACCTGCACCTTGTTCAGTTCCAGCTGATGAACCGGCAGTCCTTTGATGTGAAGAAATACAGCACCGTCTATGCGGCGGCCTTCCCGGGCGGCACTTACCAGCCCGGTTTCGGGCCCCCGCTCGACTACAACACCGGCAATCCACGGGCGCTCGGCGGCAACCCCGACATCACGCCCTACCTCAAGGGCCCCGCCCGGCCGCCGGCGGCGAACGAGGCAGGCTGGAAGGACACAGTGATCATGTTCCCGGGCGAGGTCACCCGGATCGTGGTCCGCTGGGCGCCGACCGACCTGCCGGCAAGCACCGACCCCACTGACGCCTCTTACCCGTTCGACCCCGACGGCGGGCACGGCTACGTGTGGCACTGCCACATCATCGATCACGAAGACAACGAGATGATGCGCCCCACCAGCGTCAAGGCGAACAGCACGACCAGGAGCTATACCCAGGGAACAGACTACTGAGGCCGCGCTGCCCCACTCCCGCCAGCGACGGGACGCCCAGGATGATCTGCGCGCGGCACAGCGCCGCCGTTCTGGATGTCAGGCGCGGATCCGGCGCCGCCAGCCCTGCCCTGCGGGGTGTCAGAAGTCTGCCTGGCCTGTGAACTGCATCGATGAGCCCAGCGTAGCGGACGGCATGATGATCAGCCGTGGCCCTTCGCCTGCTCTACCTGATCTTCGTCCGGCTCTGCGGCTGGCTGGTCCTGCTCGGCCGGTCAACCGCGTCCAAGGACATCGAACTACTCGTGCTGCGGCACGAGGTTGCCGTGCTGCGCCGCACCAAGCCCAAGCCCCGGCTGGACTGGGCCGACCGTGCGATTCCCGCCGCGCTGACCCGTCTCCTGCCGCGAACTCTGCGGATGCACCGGCTGGTCACCCCGGGCACCGTCCTGCGGTGGCACCGTCGCCTGGTCCGGAAGAAATGGACTTACCCGAACCGGACAGCCCGCCCACCTGTCAGCGCGCGCCGCCCACCCCCGGTTTCTGGTCCGTGACCGGGCCGGGCAGTTCACCGCCTCGTTCAACGCGGTCCTGGCCAGTGCCGGCATCCAGATCGTGAGGATCCCGCCCGGAGGTCCCCGCGCGAACCCTTTGGTTTCACACTGCACCTCTTCGGGTCGAGTATGCGGCGATCAGGGCTGTCGCCGGGCGGCTGGGCATGCCAGCTGAGACGCTGCGCAAGTGGATCCGCCAGGCCGCGGTTGATGAGGGCGCGGCGCCTGGGGTGACCAGCGCCGAATCGGCTGAGATCCGTGAGCTTCGCCGCAAGAACCGTGGGCTGGAGCAGACCATAGAAATTCTCCAAGGCGCCGGCAGGTTTTTGCGCGCGGGAGTGCGACCCGCGACTGTGCTGATCTGCCAATTCATCGCCTTCCGCAGGGCAAAGATCAACCTGTTGGCTCCCGCTTTGGCTCCCCACAGCAGCGAGCCTTGATCGATGTCGCTACAGCATGTTGACCTGCGAGAATAAGAGATCATGCTCGTCAGATGGCGTGGCTGGGACGAGTCCGCGCCTGGCAGGTCGCTGGATACTGCCCGGTGTTCAGGATCTTGCTGCGAACAGTGTTCTTGATACCGGCGCGGCCGGGACCGTCAGCGGCTTGGCGCAGGCCGAATATGAGCCGAGGGGGTGGCAGGTGGGGGCTCTGGCGTGGACGTAAAGCCGCCAGGGCTGGGCGGGCCGGATGGTTTCGGCAGCCAGGACAGCCAGCGCGGCTGATACCAGTTGTGCTCGCCGAGCAGGGTCATGACGGCCGGGAGCAGGACACCGCGGACGACCGTGGCGTCCAGCAGCACGGCGACCGCCAGGCCGACACTGAGCTGCTTGAATTGCTGCAGTGACAGTGTGCCGAAGACCGCGAACACCGCGACCATGATGACTGCGGCGCTGGTCACCACGCCGGCTGTGGTCCGGATGCCGTGGGCGACCGCTTGCGCGGTGGTCAGCCCGCGGTCGTGCGCTTCCTTGATCCGGGAGACCACGAACACGTTGTAGTCCATCGACAGGCCGAACAGCACGACGAAGACAAAGAGCGGGACCCAGGACTCGATCGCCCCTGGCGCTGTGGTGCCGATCAGCGCGGTGCCCCAGCCGTGCTGGAAGACAGCGGCCATCGCACCGTAGGCGGCGCCTACGGACAGCAGGTTGAGCGCGATGGTGGTCGCGGGGATCGTGATCGAGCCGAACGCGGCCAGCATCACGATGAACGTGATGCCCATGACGAACAGGAAGACCGGCACGATGCCGCGCCGGAGCTGGTTGTTGAAGTCGATGGAGGCCGCGAGGCTGCCGCCGGCAAGGGCCTGGCCGCCCGGGATCTTCCCGAGGGTGGTGGGCACGATCGTGTCGCGCAGCGTGGTCAGCGCGTGGCGCGAGGTTGCACCGGAGCCGTCGCCAGCCAGCGGAACCTGGATCTCGGCCAGGTTCACCCCCTTGTACACCGTCACCTGGATCGGCTGGCCGATCTCCCCGCTGCGCTGGGCGGCCTGCTCGAAGGAGGCGAACGCCTGGCGGACCTTGGGCGAGGTGATGCCGGGTGCCTTGACCACGACGATGGCCGGCGCAGGCCCGCCCGGGAAGGCGGTCATGATGTGCTCGTAGTTCTGGATGATGGGGGTGCCGGGCGGAAGGATTTTCTGGACGCTCAGGCCTTCGGTGTGCAGGCCGGTGGCAGGCGCCGCCAGGGTGAGCAGCAGGCCGGCCGCCAAGGCGGCGGAGATCCCGGGCCGGGCCAGCACCCGGTCCAGCACCGTGTTCCAGATCCGGCTCTGGCGGGAGGGGTGGCGTATCCGGCCGGGAAGCGGCACCCGCCCGAACCCGACCTTGTCGCCGAGCAAAGACATCAGCGCGGGCAGTGCCGTCACCGACCCGGCCACGGCGATGAGTACGACCGGGATGGTCGCGACGGCGAAGCCGGCGAACAGCTGCATGCCGGACAGGAACATCCCGGCCATCGCCACCGTGACGGTCAGGCCGGAGATCAGCACCGCCCGGCCGGAGGTGGCGGCGGCGATGTCCAGCGCGGTCCGCCGGTCCCGCCCGGCGGCGCGCTCCTCACGTTCGCGGCGCAGGTAGAACAGGCAGTAGTCGACGCCCACGGCCAGGCCCATCAGCAGCATCACCGAACTGGCCGAACTGTCCACGTGCATCGCATGGCTGATCAGCGCGAGCAGCCCGTTGGCGGCCAGGAAGGCGGTCAGCGCGAGCACCACCGGCAAGGTAGCAGCCAGGAGCGCGCCGAACACCACCAGCAGGATGCCAAGCGCCAGCGGCACCGCAGTCCATTCGGCGCGATGGAAATCCTTCAACGTCGTGTCGTTGAACCACTTGCCGAGGCTTGCGTCGCCATACTCCTCGATGGTCACGCCAGGATGGGCGGCCTGGGCCTGGCTGACCGCGGCCAGGACCGGCTGCACCCGGTTGGCGGCGGTGCCGGCGTCGCCCTTCATCGCGAACTGGATCAGCACGTCATGCCGGCTGGCGGAGACAGCCGGCGCGCGGACATCCTGAACCTGCCCAGTGGCCCGCACGCCAGAGATGACCGCGCGCACGGCGGACTGGAAGTCTGTCGTGTCAGCCATGGCGGTGGCGCTGTGCACGAGCACTAGTTCCTGGGCTGGCCCGGTGACACCTGCGTTGGTGAGGAGCCACTGTGCGCGACCGGATTCACCGGTCCCGTACTCGGCTTGCGTCATCGTCACCTGGCCCACGGCGCCGCCGGCCAGCGTTGTCACGATGACAAACAGCAGCCAGCCAGCAATGGCGGAGATGCGGTGCCGTGCGCTCCAGCCGCCTAGCGAGGCAGCGAGGTTGGACTTGCCTGCCATGACTCACCTCACCTGCCCGTCAGATCTGTGCGGAACGCCGCTTCGGTGACCGGCTCATTGGATATGGCGATGATGCCGGTGACGGCGCTCGTCCGGCCGGCGCAGTCATTGCTCATGTTGGCCATTTCTCACCGTCCTTGATCGGCGCCGGCCGCTGGCGCAGCCGCGCTGGGTGCGCTGTCCGGCTGGGAGAGGGGAACGACCCGGAAGACGGGGTAGCGCCATGCGATGGCCCCGAAGTCCGCCATGGGCGCGTGCTGGCCGACCGGGATGTGCGGGCGGGCGCCCGGTGCCTTCTCCAGGTGGCGCCTGATGATCGGGGGGCGCTGGCTCACCGGTACCTCGACCAGCCGGCACGCGACAGCTCGCCGGTGGCGAAGCGTTGCCCGCCCGTCCGCGGCGCGCACGTTCTGGACCCAGTTGCAGTTCTCGCCGAGCATCGACACGAGGTGCCACTGACCGTTCCAGTCGGCCATCGCCAGCGGGAAGCGGACGACCCGGCCCGACCGGCGGCCGGCAACCTCGAGGGTCACCCAGCGCTTTGGCATCAGCCCCAGTCCGAATACCGCCGCCCACAGGTGAGCGAGGCGGCGCGCTGTCCCGTTGGCCCGGCCCCCGCGGTACATGGCCCGCAGGCTGCTGTCAGAGAAAGGCCAGCTTCCCATCGTCTCCTCCTGTCCCGGTGAGCCGCGCCCCGGTAGAGCCGGCCCCGGCGTGTCATCCGCGCGGGTACGCTCACTAATATGTGAGATGTAGAGCTTGAGATATAGAGTCTAAAGTCCCATACTTAGAGTCCAGAGAGCGGAGAGCAGGGCGGACGTTGAGAGATCACTCGCAGGCGCCCACGGGCCTTGCCCGCAGGGGGCGCAGGCTGTCGGACAAGGAAACCGAGCAGCGGATGCTCCAGGCCGCTGTGGTCATGGTGCACCGCACCGGCCTGACGGTGAGCCTGGAGCACATCGGCTTCGAGGACGTCATCCGCGACGCCGACGTCGCGCGCAGCGCTGTCTACCGCCGCTGGCCCTACAAGGACTTGTTCTTCAGCGACCTGGTGAAGGAGCTAGCGAAAGAGGCCATCCCGCCGACGATCGTCGACGACGAGACCGGCCTGATCAGGCGTATCGTGTCCGGGCACCTGGACTGGCTCAAGACCCCTCAGGGCCGCCACAGCCTCGTCATGGAGCTGTTCCGCCAGTTGTCGCTGCTCGACTTCCAGGCCCTCTACGGGTCGGCGCAGTGGCGGACCTACGTCGCGCTGCACGCGACGTTCATGAGCCTGGCCGATGGCGAGTTGCGCGACCAGGTCCGGGCGGTTCTTGCCCGGTCCGAGCAAGGCCGCATCGACCGGGTCGCCAAGGCGTGGGAGCAGCTGACGGACCTGTTCGGCTACCGGCTGCGTCCCGAACTCCGGGCCACATTCAGGACACTGGCCACGCTGATCGATGCCACCATGCGCGGACTGGTCATCATGGCCTTGGCCATGCCCGAACTAGCGGCGCAACGGGTGCAGGCGAGCCCGTTCGGAGCGGCAGGCACAGACGAGTGGTCCCTGCCAGCCATGGGCATCGCCAGCACCGCGTCGGCGTTCCTGGAACCCAACCCCGCGATCAAATGGGACGACAAGCGGCTCGCCAGCGTCCGACAGGCACTCCAGGCACTGGATGCCGGCGCTCTCCCCGGCGTGTGACCGCTCACTGCCGGGGCCAGTGGGCGGGTGATCGAGATGCTGGCTGACAGCCTCTCCGCGGCCCGGTCTGTGCCTGGTGTGGCTGAAGGCCCTCTCGGCGAACGCCAGGATCCTGGCGGGTGCTACCGCGGCCACCAGGGCCACTCCCCCGCCCTCCGTGGGCCAGGAGCGGGAACCTCCGGTGCCGGCGAAACGTTGACCGGGCGTGTTGCCGGCCCGGCTCCCCGCATACGCGCGCATGGGCTTGTGCTGAGCGGCCTGCGCGGCCGGGCGATGCGTTTCCTGCGGCGGCCCGGGACCGCCGGCCTCAGGCCGTACCTGGAGCTGCTGCCGGATATTGCCGAACGCGAGCATGCCGTGGCCGCCCTCGCCGACAGCGAGCTAGCTGCAGCAGCCCGGGAGGAAACCGGCGATGCCGGGATCTGCGCGCTGGGGCGGGAGGCGGCCCGGCGCGGCCTCGGTGAGCGTCCCTTCGATGTGCAGCTTCTCGGCACCCTCGCGATGCTGGCCGGGCAGGTCGCGGAGATGGCGACAGGTGAGGGCAAGACGCTGTCCGGGGCGCTTGCCGCTGCCGGGTACGCGCTGCGTGGCCGGTCGGTGCACGTCATGTCGGTCAACGACTACCTGGCTCGCCGCGACGCGGAGTGGATGCGCCCGGTCTATGACCTGCTCGGGGTGACCGTGGGGTGGATCAGCCAGGCGTCAACGCCGGCCGGCCGCAGGCGCGCCTACGCGGCCCAGGTGACCTATGGGGCGGTGAGTGAGTTCGGTTTCGACGTGCTGCGGGACCGGTTCGCGACCAGCGTGGCCGGGATAATCGCGGGTGCGCCCGACGTGGCGCTGATCGACGAGGCCGACTCCGTGCTGGTCGACGAGGCGCTCGTCCCCCTGGTGCTCGCGGGCGCCGCCGACAGCGGGGAGGCGGGCCTGGACATGGCGGAAGTCGTCCGCCGGCTGCGGCCAGGCCGGGACTACCTGATTGATGACGACCGGCGGAACGTCCACCTGACCGATGCGGGAACACGGGCCGTTGAGGCGGCGCTCGGCGGGATCAACCTTTACACCGACCAGCACCTCGCCACGCTGACCAGGGTCAATGTGGCCCTGCATGCGGAGGCGCTGCTCCGGCGCGACGTGGAATACATCGTGCGGGACGGCAGGATCCAGCTCATCAATGCGTCCCGCGGCCGGGTTGCCCGGCTGCAGCGCTGGCCGGACGGGCTACATGCCGCAGTTGAGGCGAAGGAAGGGCTGAGCGCCAGCCGGAACGGCGAGATCCTGGACAGCATCACGATCCAGTCCCTCGTGGGGCGGTACCCGGCGGTGTGCGGCATGACCGGCACGGCCGTGGCCGTGGGTGAACAGCTCCGTGAGTTCTACGGACTGGAGATCGCGGTGATCCCGTCGAACAGGCCGTGCGTGCGGGTCGACGAGCCGGACCGGCTGTATGCCACTGCGCGGCAGAAGGAGAAGGCACTCACCGGCCACGTCGTGGCGGTACACGCCTCCGGGCGCCCCGTCCTGATCGGCACCCTGAATGTCGCCGAATCCGAACGGATCGCGGGCCGGCTCGGGCGCGCCGGGCTGAGCTGCGTTGTGCTCAACGCCAAGAACGACGCGGAAGAAGCCGCGATCGTGGCCGAAGCCGGTAGCCGCGGCGCCATCACGGTCTCGACCCAGATGGCGGGCCGTGGTACCGATATCCGGCTCGGCGGCACTGCGGGCGACCAGGGCCAGATCGCCGCGCTCGGCGGGCTGCATGTGATCGGCGCCGGCCGGCATGGCAGCAGCCGGCTCGACCATCAGCTGCGTGGGAGATCCGGGCGCCAGGGGGATCCGGGCAGCTCGGTGTTCTTCGCCAGCATGCAGGACGAACTCATCGCCGAGTACGTGCCGGACGCCAGGCCGCCAGCGACAACTGCCAGGGACGGCAGCACACAGGACGCCGGGGCGCATGAGACGCTCGCCCACGCCCAGCGTGTCGCCGAAGGCGTCAGCCTGGAGATCCACCGCAACACCTGGCGGTACAACAAGCTCATCGAGATCCAGCGCCGGATCGTGCTGGAGCAGCGTGACCGGGTGCTGCGCACCGACGCGGCGCTGCGTGCCCACGCCCGCCGGTGCCCGGACCGCTACGCCGCGCTGGGCGCTGTCGCCAGCGACGAGGTGCTGGTGGACGCCGCGCGGCAGATCACCCTGTGGCACCTGGACCGGGGATGGGCGGATCACCTCAGCTACCTGGCCGACCTCCGGGAAGGGATTCACCTGCGTGCGCTCGGGCGTGGACTCAGCCCGCTGGATGAATTCCACCAGGAGGCGGTCCGCGTCTTTTCCGGCCTGCTCAGACAGGTCGAGGAGCGGTCCGCCGAGAGCTTCGAGATCGTGCCTATCACCGCTGGCGGGGCCGATCTCAGCGCGGCCGGGCTGAAGCGGCCCTCCGCCACCTGGACCTATCTCGTGCAAGACAACCCGTTCGGCACGGACATCGACCGGGCACTGCGCAGCGTGGCCCGCGCAATGCGCCGGCTGCTGCCAACCTGATCGCGGTCGCCCGCAAGGGCGAGGCGCCGGGCCGGGGGCGTGCGGCGCGGCCATGGAGCCGTTTTCTGTCGGAGCAGACAGGCGGCCTGGTGGTTGCCGGGGCTTGGTGGCACGATATCGGCATGGCGAGGGCAGGCAGCGCGTAGCCGGCCGGGCTGCGCGGGGCACTGGATGTGCCAGCGGTGGCCCTTGACCGACATTGGGGGTAGTCGATGACCAGCAACGAGCCTGTTCACACAGAGTCTGAGGCGCATCCGTGGACGGTCGATGTTCCCGATCACCCGGCGCGCCAGGATTCCCCTGAGTACGTGGCGGCGCGGCGGAAGATGAACGAGATCGCGGGCCAGGCCACGGGGCTGATCTACGGGCCCGGGCCGTATCAGGACCATCACGGCGGTGCCTTGTGGCTTCAAGATGACCATGGCTGGTTCATGGTCCGCAACCTGGCGGGGATCGAGTGGTCGGCGCAGTTCTGCGCGGACCCTGCCAAGGTCGACCTGCTGCGGCAGAACGCGAAACGGCTGTATGACCTTCTCGCGCCGCAGGTCAAGCAGCAGCTTGATCCTGGTGGGCTGCTGGACACGCCCATTCAGGACGCCGCCGGGGTCGCGAAGTGGACCGACTCGATCTTCAACGCGGGGGTGCCGCTGCACCCCGGTTTCCACACCGGCGTTCTTCCAGCGGGTGGGACCCAGAATCCTCCGGCAGCAGCGGACCCGCAGCCCGGCGGGGTGCATCACTATCCCACGCCTATTGCTGACGTTCAGCTGTTCAAGTACGACGATTTCCAGCTATGGGTCACCGACGAACAGGGCAACCCCGCCGCGGTCGCACCCGTAGCCCAGCGCGGCAGCGGAGACGCAAACGTCCACGTGCTCTACGCCACGCCAGGGTCGCAGCTGGCCCAGCAGAAGCATGCCGCTGAACGCGCGAGCACTCCGCTGATCCTCGGCCCAGATCACCCGCTGTCAAAGCAGGCATACCAGAACCAGCAGCAGGGGGATGCCCACCCGGGTGGCAGATCACCGGCACCCGGCCCGTGACCGGATCCGGCCGGGGTATTGCCCGGGCCGCGCCAGCGGATCATGCCCGGCTGACCGGGACCAATGGCCCTGCCAGGACAGGTGATGGGTTCATACGATCGGCTAAATGACGGTGCCCGGCAATGGGTATATGCGGGCGAGCGACGCGTTCTCCTGGTACATGGAGCGTGACCCTGCGCTCCGGTCGACAGTTGTCGCCGTCATCTGGCTCGGCTCTGTCCCCGACTGGGACGAGCTTGCCGCACTCATCGGCCGGATGTCCCGGTTCATGCCCTCGCTGCGGCAGCGCGTCGTTGAGCCCCCATTCCGGCTTACCACCCCCCGGTGGGCCGACGATCCGCACTTCGACCTGAATTGGCATCTGCGCCGGGTTACCGCCCCGGCGCCCCATACGAGGGCCGTGGTGCTCCAGCTCGCGCGCCTGTCGGCGATGGATGCCTTCGACCGGGACCGTCCGCTGTGGGAGCTCACCCTGGTCGATGGCATTGAGGGCGGCGGAGCGGCGCTCGTCCTCAAGCTTCATCACTCCTTGGCGGATGGCGTGGGCGGGATGCGGATGCTGGCGGTCATGCTGGACCTTCAGCGCGAACCATCCGACCTGGGTGAGATGCAGTCGGCGCCGTTAGGTGAGCGGCTGGACCTGCGCGCCCTGGTCGCTGGCGCCGTCGGCTCGGTGGCCGGGCGCAGCGCCTACCTGGCCCAGCGCGGAGCCCAGATGGCGATCCCGGCGCTGATGCGCTACGCACGCGACCCTGTTGGCAGGATCCGTGGCACCGCCGCGATGGCCCGCTCCATCTACCGGACAGCCGCGCCAATCCTCGACACCAAATCGCCCATCATGCGGGAGCGGGCAATGACCCGCCATCTCGCCATGATGGAGGTCTCTCTGGACACCCTGAAGAGGGCGGCCATGACCGTTGGCGGGACCGTCAACGACGCCTATCTGGCAGCCGTTACCGGGGGGCTGCGCAGGTACCACGAGCGTCACGACATGGCCATCGAGTCCTTGCGGGTCGTCATGCCGATCAGCCTCCGGACCGAGAGCGACACGAGCTGGGGCAACAAGATCACCCTGCAGCGGCTGACCGTCCGGGCAGGGGAACCGGACCCCGCCACCCGGATGCGCCTCCTGCACCACGTCACGGAGACAGCGCGCAAAGAGCCATCGCTCTCGGTCACCGACGTGATCGCCGGGGCGCTCAACCTGCTGCCCGCCAGCTACGTGGGTGGAGTGCTCAAGCACATCGACTTCCTGGCGAGCAATGTGCCGGGCATCCCTGTGCCGGTCTACCTGGCCGGCGCCAAGATCACCGGCTTCTTCGCGTTCGGGCCCACCATCGGAGCGGCCCTCAACACCACCCTCGTCTCCTACGCTGGCACCTGCCATATCGGCATCAACATCGACACCGCCGCGATACCGGACCCGGACGTCCTGCTCGAGTGTCTCCGGGAGAGTTTCGACGAGATCACGGCCCTCGGCACCGCTGGCCAGGTTCCCACAGGCTGACCAGGGACGTAGCAGGCCACGCCGGGGACCAGCCTGCTGCCAGCGGTCATCTCCCGGCACCGGCGGAAGAGACCTTCGCCTCTAGCCGGACGGCAAAGTGGCGGCGCACGGTGATGGTGGAGGCGATCGCCATGGCCACCACTGACGGCCGGGGCAGCCACAGTGCCCTGGACGCTGCTCTGGACATTTTCCGTATGCGGCAGTACTTCGACGTCGTCGTCCGCGCCCGCGACGTGGCGACGGCCGTCCGCAAGGATGCGACGTTCCTCGACACGGTCCGGCGCGGGCTCCTGCCGCTGCCTTTCGACCGCCGGCCTGCACCGGGGCACATCTTCGGGCCGTTGCACGGGGCTGCTCCCCCGCCGCTCGCGGGCCGCGTCGGCGTCGTCGCCACCGGTGGCAGCGGCGCCCTCGCGTCGCTCATCGGCGTGGCGAAGGCGCTCGAGGACAGTGGCACCGAGGTGTCGGTCTACTCGGTGTGCTCGGGCTCGGCGCTGTTCGGGTTCCCGCTCGGCGCCGGGATGTCGCCCGACGAGGCCGCGGAGCTCACCGCCTCTATGAGGCCCGACGACTACATCGACGTCGGGTGGCGTGAGATGGCCGCGCTCGTCCCGACATTGGCGCGCGGCTGGTGCGGCATCGTGCGCGGCGACAAGCTCGAGGCGTTCTATCGCGGCCACTTCGGCGGCCTCACCCTGGCGCAGCTGCGGACGCCGACATACGCGCCGATCTGGAACGTCGAGCACAACCGCCTGGACTTCGTCGGCCCGCGTACCCATCCCGACATGCTGGTGGCGCACGCGATCCGCATGGCAGTGTCGCTCCCGCTGTTCGTCCAGCCGGTCGTGCTCGATGGACTCTCATGGTGCGACGGCGGGGTCGTCGACATCTTCCCAGTGCGGCCCGTGCTCGACATCGAGCCGGCCGTCGACACCGCCGTAGCGGTCAACGGCTTCTACCCGCACGAGTTCCGCGGCGAGGACGTCACAGGCTGGGACGGCCGCCCGCTCAGCATCGTCTCGGCCGCCTCGCAGGTGCGCACCTGCCAGCAGGCGGAGCTGGCCCGCGAGCACCTCGGCAGGCTGCGCCGCGAGGCCCGGACGCTGCTCGTCGAGCCGGTGCCCTACTGGAAGGTCGCGGGGACCGGCTTCTATCAGCAGTTCCTCGACACCCGCGAGTGGCCGGAGTTCATGCGCGCGGGACGCGCGGCGATGCTCGCCTCCCTGCGCCGGCGGGCCCGCCGATCAGCGGCCTAGGTGTTCTGGCCGGACAGGTTGGTGACGCGGCTGGCGGGTGGAAAGCCGCTGAGTGACCGGCCGGGCAACCAGCGGGATGCTCCCTGTCAGGGCGTGCTGAGGGTGGCCATCGCGCGGCCGGGCTCCCAGTGGGCGCGGATCGAAGTGATCAGCCCGTCGTCGTCGACCGTATAGACGGTCACGCAGTCGACCGTCATGGTCGTGCCGCCGCCGAACGTCATCGTGAGGGTGAGGATGTTGGCGCAGCACGGCCCGTTGGCGAAGGAGTCCTTGACCTGGAAGTGATACCGGCTGACCAAGCTCACGTGCTGGTCCCAGAACCTCCCGATCCCGTCGTGCCCGCGGTGGCCCTTGCCCTCGGGGTCGAGCATCGAGGGGCCGACCGGATCTTCCACGAGGGCGTCCGGCGTGAACAGGCCGAGCCAGTCGTCCTTGCGCCCGGCGGCGACCGCCGCCATGGAGCGCTGCGACGCCCGGCGTGCGGGGTGATCGCCGTCCGGGGCTTCCCAGCTGACGGTGCCGGCGGCAGGGGATTCGGCCATAGCGAAAACTGTAACCTGTTCTAGTCTCGGGTCAGGAGAACCAGCGGGACCAGCAGCGGATCAGCCCGCGGGTGTTGAGGCCGTTACGCCTTACCTCGGGAGCCCTGGTGCCATCCTCCCGGGGCTCCTCCCCTGTGAGCGCCTCCCCTGGCTTTGGCTTC
>OFHK01000257.1_pt1 | contig 16951 bp, 16 predicted proteins | sample 1521951 | NCBI WGS metagenome assembly OFHK01 (sample SAMEA2468436, study PRJEB22500) | soil metagenome | biome: Glassland; feature: Farmland; material: Clay | place: Australia | collected 2013-01-31 | depth 0.55 m
ACGCAATCAGTACGCGTGGGCGGGTTACCCGCTCGTCGAACTCGTGATCCAGCATGGCTGGGGTTCACAGACCGGCCGGATGCATAGCCATTCACGACCGGGCAACGCCAAGGATGCCCGCTTCTGCCGCGGGTCGTGTGCCTCGTCAGGCGGCTGTGAGTGCTCAGGAAGCCCAGCGGCGCTGTGAGCCTTCGTAGTCGGCCAGGCGCCACATCATCGCGGACTGTGGCGTGATGGCATAGACCACGTCGAAATCGGGGCCGGCGTCTGGCAGATACTGCCGGTCACCCTCGCCGGTGTATTTGGCCGACAGGGCCGCGACCACGTCAGGGATCTGGGCAGGGGTTCCCATGTCTCTGGCAGTGCCACGCACGATTACCACATCCTCGGCGCTTTCCAGATGCACCACAACGCGCGGGTCGGCGGCAAGGTTGCGCGCCTTGACGGTGCGGCGCTCGCTGTAGAGGTACAGGGTGCCGCCGGTCACCACTCCCCAGACCGGGGCTGCGTGCGGGGCACCCGAAGACGTCGTGGTGCACAGCCAGTAGTTACGCGCCGCCGCCAGGCGCGCGGCGACTTCGGGCCAGGAAAGGGCGTTGTCCGGCACCAGCACATGATCGCACCCCCCCGGGCCGCGAGATAGCGCATACCGTCTTCCACCATCCCGGAGAACGTCCTACTTTGCCGCGAGTAGCTCGGATAGCCAACTCCCGGGGATGGCGCTTGTTCGCAGGCGCGATGAGAGCAGCCCAACGTGGTACAGCCCTCAGTCAGGCGCGGCTTGTCCGGGGGATGGCCGCAGCACTGTGATGGACGCAAATGCCCACAGGCCAATCGCTCCCAGCCAGATGATCAGCCGTAGCCACCCGGGCAGGCCGTTGCCCTGCGGCGGCTGATACTGCTGTCCGGTCAGGGGCGAGTACGCATACCAGCCGAACCTCATCCCTAGGCTGGTCAGGTAGCTGGCCATGGCGCCGAGCGCACCTGCGAGGGCGATGACAACAACGACCCTCGGTCGTGGTAGCTGATGAGCTGGTCGCGGACGAGTTCAGCGCCGGTGCCTCCGACCTGGAGCGCTACCACTACGGCTGGAGTGTGGTTTCGTGCCTGCCCGCTACCATGGGTGATCCCCGCACATCGGCCACCGGGGCTGTGATGCGCCCCGCCACACTGCGCCGTTACGCCCAGCAGGCCGGCTTGCGCAGCGTCGAAATCCTCCCACTGCAGACGGAAACCTGGCGCTTCTACCGGCTGACCCCATGACCTCCCACCCGGGACGGTGACGATTGCCGCCACCTCCGCAGCCCGGAGAACATCGGACAGAGTCTGCTGCCGGGCGGGCGCGCGGGCTCCCGAGGATCCCGCCGAATGGCTCGTGCGAAGATCGCCAGGCAGGTAAGCGTGGCCGGTCAACGACGATGCCATGCACGTAGATTCCTCATCTGTATGCCAGCTCCAGCCCAGTGCCGCACCCGCGGTGGCGTACCCATATCAGCTTGTCCTGCCGGTCCAGGCCACGAGCAGCGGCCGGTCAGAACATGTCACGAACACCATCGCTAGATGCGCTGCCGTCCGTCGAGCAGGTCGTGAGCGCGGAGGGCGAACCACCACTCGGCCAAGTCCTCGGTCCGCGTCAGCCCGCGGCCGGTGATCTGCTCGATCTTCCTGATCCGGTAGCCCAGGGTCTGCTTGTGGATGTGGAGCTCGGCGGCGGCGGACTGCCACGATCGGTCGTTGCGGAGCATCACCCGGAGTGTGTTCACATAGTCGGTGCCGTGCTCGGCGTCCAAAGTGATCAGCCTGCCGAGGATCCGGGTCACCAGCACCTGTGCCTCCGTAGGGGTTCGCGGCAACAGGAGCGTGGTGTCGTCGCCGAAGCGGACCACCGGCCGTTTCTCCGTTTCGGCGACGACGAGGGCCCAGCGGGCTTCCTGGGCTGCATCGGGTACCCGGTTCGCGGAGATGACCGGGCCGCTGGCGCCCACGGCGTGAGCGGGCTCCGGCAGCTCAGCGGGGAAGTGCTCCTCGACGGCGAGGTCGGGAATCACCACATACAACAGGCAGTCGCGGCGCAGCAGCAGGTAGGGGACTCTGGTCCTGGCCAGTGCACGGTGCACGGCGGTCACGGTGACCTGGCGGCCGACGTCCGCCATCACCAAGACACAGGTGCTCAGGTCAAGGCCGGCGCCGGTGACCTGCTCGTCGGCGGCCCATGGGTCGACCCGGCGGTCTATCATCTGGCTGAGCAAGTCTGCACCCTGCCTGCGTTGCTGCTCACGTGCGGCGACCAACTGAGCCAGCTCGAGTGCCGCCCCAGTGGCGATGTGCTGGAGCAGGACCGGGCTCGGCAGCTGGTTGCCGAGGGGTTCGACGACCAGCGCGGTCGGCTGTTCGCCGGGGACCGCCACGGCAACCGCCCCGGCGTCGCCCCCCGCCGCTCCCGGGAGGTTCAGGCGCAGCATCCCGGGTATCGCATTGCGGTGCGCCAGGTAGCTCTCGACGAGCGCGCGGCCGAATGAGGTCTCCTCCCCTTCATCGAACAGCGAGAGCCCGGTTTCGGGGTCGACCAGGTAGAGCCGGATCCCGAGTTCCTGCCCGAGCTTGCGGAAGGTCTCCGGCCCGCGTTGCGCGGAGACCACGGAGGTCCGCAGGAGTTCATACAGCCGCGCGATGCGTCCGAGCTGGAGAGACTCCTCACGGTCGTTGGCGTCGGCCACCGCGCGGACCACGGCGGTGAACGGAACGCTGAACGGGATGCCCAGGAGCGGCAGGCTAAGCTCGTCGGCCTTCCTGATGGCGCCGACGGTGAGCGGGGGCCCGGACATGCCCAGCCCGAGCGCCAGCCCGCTGGCTCCCGTCTCGCACAGCTTCTCGACGAAGTTGATCTGGATTGCTTCCTCAGGGGCCATCCCGGTCCCGTTGGTCAGCAGCAGCTCGCCGGTCCCGTGCCACTCCCACGGGTTGGGCAGGTCGGAGGTGTGCACCCAGCTGATCTCGCGGTCCAGCCCGTCGGCGCCGGCGATCAGAGTCGCCTGCAGGTGCGGCAGCTGGAGTAGCTCACGGACCGTGATCGCCATCTTGCACCCAGCCCACCCGGTCACGCACTAAGTGATTCAGCGCCCCAAAGAGTCCCCAGCTCTTCATACCGCAGTATGACGGTGGCCGGAAGGTCTGCGCTGAGGTCGGATGGTCCCGGCCCGGCTTTATCCGGATCCTGTCTGGTAAACACCAGTGTTGGAGATGCCGATGGCTCAGTCCCATCGACCTGAACCGGGGCAGCGCTTGGCGAGCGGAACCCGCTCGCCGGAGCCGATCACCTGGCCTGACGGAAAAACCGCGGCAGGGTGCCTCACCTTTGACATGGATGCCGAAGCGGCCGTGCTGACCGCGGACATTTCGTCGGTCAGCCGGATGACGCCGATGAGCCACCAGTCCTACGGGCCGCTGGTCGGGGTGCCGCGCATCCTGGCCCTGCTGGAGCGGCACGACCTCGAGGCCACGTTCTTCGTACCCGGGTACTCCGCGCAGCGCTACCCCGAAGTCGTGCGCAGTATCGCCGAGGCGGGCCACGAGATCGCGCACCACAGCTACTTCCATGAGAACACCGTCGGCATGGACGAGAAGACCGAAGCAGCAATGCTCGACCTGGGATTGCAGGCGCTGTGGGACGTCGCCGGGGTGCGACCTGACGGGTACCGGGCGCCGATGTGGGAGATGAATTTCCACACCCCGCGGCTGCTGGCCGAGCGGGGATTCCTGTACGACTCGAGCCTGATGGACTCCGACCATCCGTACCTGCTCGCAGTCGGTGAGACCTCGTCTGCCGACACGCTGGTCGAGATCCCGGTGTCGTGGGGTCTGGACGATTGGGAGCAGTATGCGTTCCTTCCAGATCTGATCGGCTCGGGTGTCATCGAGAGCCCCACAAAAGCGTTGGAGATGTGGACGCTCGAACTCGAGGCGATGCATCAGCTCGGTGCCGCGTTCGTTCTCTGCTGTCACCCGTTCCTGTCTGGCCGTCCGGGCCGGGCCGCGGCTCTCGAACACCTGGTCGAGCGGATGAAGTCCCTACCCGGGCTTTGGATCACGACGGTGGGCAACGTGGCCCGGCACACCGCGTCGCTGAACCTGTCCCCCCGCACCTGTCCCCAACCCATCCTCCCCGCCGACGCCCCTTGGGTTCCCCGGCCCCCTGGCTGACGTCGCGGCTGCAACGCGAGAGGACACCGATGACCGAAATCCCGAACACCGACGTGCCGGACACGGTCCCCGCGGACCCGTCTGCGAAGCGGCCGGTCAGAGACTTCAGGCTGCGCTCCGCATTCGCGCTGTCGTTCGCCGACCTTTCACCGATTGTCGGCATCTACACGGTCTTTGCGATCGGTCTGGTCGCTGCTGGCCCGGCGTTCCTGTGGGCCTTCCCGCTCGTGCTGATCGCGCAGCTGTTCGTTTGTGGTGTCTTCGGTCATCTGGTCTCGAAGTGGCCATTTCAGGGCAGCGTCTACGCTTGGTCGCGTGAGCTGGTCGGGCCTCGCTTCGGGTGGTTCACCGGCTGGGCCTACATGTGGGGGCTGACCCTCACCCTTGCGGTGCTGCCGCTGGCAGCGTCCCCGTATTTGCTAGGCGCGCTAGGCGTCAATTCGCCCACCCAGACCACCGTCGAGTTCGTCGCCCTCGGGATTCTGCTCTTCGGTTCGGCCGTGAACATATTCGGCGGGCGAGTGCTGAAGCTTCTGATCTTCATCGCGCTGGCTGCGGAACTCATCGCGTCGGCCGGAATCGGCATTGCTCTCCTGTTCTTCCACCGAATCAATCCGTTGTCGGTGATCTTCAACGGAGGAGGCACCGGGCACGGCGCACACTGGCTGATTGGTGCATTCCTCCTGCCCGTCGCGTATGTTGCCTACACGTTCATCGGCTTCGAGGCCTCTGCTTCGATCGGCGAAGAAGTCCAGGCCTCCCGCCGCGTGCTACCCAAAGCCGTCATGTACTCGCTCGTCGTCGGCGGCCTGCTCGTCATGGTCGCCTGCCTTGGCCTCGTCCTCGCGATTCCGGACATGCCGGCTGTGCTCTCGGGCAGGGACACCAACCCGATCGCCACCACCTTGGAGCACAGCTTCGGGTCGGGAGCCGGACGGACCCTGCTGGTCGCGCTGGCAATCGGCTTCATCTCCAGCATGATCGCCGTGCAAACAGCCGTGACCCGCGCGATCTGGGCCAACGCGCGCGATAAGGCCCTTCCCGGCGCTGGCCTGCTGGTCAAGCTCTCCGGGCGCGAGCACCTCCCCAGGCATGCGATCGGCCTCACAGTTGTCATTGCGGGGGTGTTGCTGTTCTTCGGCACCTCCAAGGTGTTCGCCCTGCTCGTGACGTTCTCCGCGTTCGGCTTCTACCTCTCGTACTGGATGCCGGTCCTGGGATTGGCCTACGTCAGATGGCGCGGCCGATGGAGCCTGGGCGATGCGTGGGGGGTGCGCTGGATCGGCCCGGTCACCGTCGTTGCCGTTGTCTGGCTCACGCTGGAGATCATCAATCTCGCCTGGCCCAGGTCAGTCACCAGTGACTGGTACCTCAACTGGGGAATCATCATCATGACCGGCGTGCTCGCCGTGGTCGGTGCAGTGATTAGCTGGCGGGTTTTCCAGCCGGGTTCGCCGGGAGCCCTCGCATCCTCAGAAAGGACGCACGCTGTGCTCGACACGGAGGACGCGTGACGCCCGCCGGCACCGAGACACCAGTCGCTGCCGTCACCGGGGCGGCAAGCGGAATCGGCGCGGCGTGCGCCGACCTCATGCGCCGCTCTGGCTGGCACACCGCGGGTATTGACCTGAACCCCTCGGAGACAGATCTGCCCCTGAAGGCCGACGTGTCCGACCGCGCCGCCGTGGCCGCAGCAGTCGACCAGGTCGTTAAGAGATTCGGCCAGATCGACCTGCTGGTCACTGCGGCCGGGTACTACGAAGAGGGCATCGACGTCGTGGACATCAGCATCCAACAGTGGGACCGGATGCTCTCGGTAATCCTCGGGGGCACGGTGAACTGCTGCGCCGCGGTGCTGCCGCCCATGCTCAGCCGGGGGCGGGGCACGATCGTGGCCATCTCGTCGGAGCTCGCCCTCGCCGGCAGCGCTACGGACTTGCACTATGTGGCCGCGAAGGGAGCGGTACTCGGCTTTGCGAAGTCGCTGGCGATCGAGGTGGCCGGTACGGCCATCAGAGTCAATGTGGTCGCGCCCGGTCCCACCGACACACCGCTGCTGGCATCCGATTCCCTGTGGCGTGAACCGGACTATCTCGCCACGTTGCCGCTCGGTCGCCTGGTCACCCCGCAGGAGATCGCTTATGCCGTCCACTTCCTGGCTACGGAGGGATCCATGTACTGCGGCGAAGTGATTTCCCCGAACGCCGGGGCGGTGATCTGACATGGCGATGCCGACGCATTCCGGCATGGTTGCCTTGGTCACCGGGGCGGCCCAGGGCCTGGGCCATGCGACCGCGCTCCGGCTCGCAGCCGACGGATTCCGGCTCGCGGTCAACGACATCGCCGACGACGGACGGCTCACCGCATTGGCCGAGCAGATCGGCGGGCTTGCTGTCCCTGCTGACATCTCCGACCCGGCGAATGCCTCGTCGATCGCTCATACGGTGGGCGCGCAACTCGGTCCTGTGCAGGTTCTGGTCGCCAACGCCGCGGCCATGGCGATGAGCCCGTTCCTCGATCAAAAGCCCGGCGATTGGTGGCGGCAGATCGACGTCAACCTCTCCGGGCATTTCCGGCTTATCCAGGCCGTGGTTCCCGGGATGCGGGCCCTAGGCCACGGCCGTATCGTCATCATCGCATCGGGATGGGGCGTGATCGGCCACCCGAATGCGACCGCTTACGCGGCATCCAAGGCCGGGCTGATCGCCTTGACCAAGGGCCTGGGACGGGAACTGGGCCCGCAGGGCATTCTCACCAACGCCGTCGCCCCCTCCTACATCGACACCGAGCAGTTGCGCGTCGACGCCGACGACCTCGGCATCTCGCTGGACGACATGCGCGAGCGGTACCGCGAGCTCATACCGATCCACCAGCTGGCCTCTCCGGAACAGATCGCCGCGACCATCGCCTTCCTCGCCGGACCCGGGTCCACCGCCCTCGTCGGCCAGGTGCTTCAACCCAGCGGCGGCGTCACGCGTACCCGGGCCTGACCCGCAGGCCCGGTCCGGCTCGCCCGGACCAGACAGGAGGCGACATGCCCGACCAGAGCAGCGGGCCCATAGGTCCGGTAGACGGCAAAAAGGTCCCCCGGTTCGCCGGCTCGGGGTCGTTCGCCCGCCTCCCCGAGATCGATCGGGTGCCGGACTACGACGTCGCCATCCTGGGTGTGCCGTTCGACTCCGGTACCTCCTACCGGCCCGGGGCCCGGTTCGGACCGATGGCCGTCCGGCAGGCCTCGCGTCACCTGCGGCCCGGCTACCACGTTGAGCTGGACTCCACCCCGTTCAGTGAGATCCAGGCCGTCGACGCCGGCGACGTACCAATCACGCCGTTCTCGATCGACGAGGCGATGGAGCAGATCGCCGCCCACTCCCGGGAGCTGATCCGCGGCGACCGCACCGTGGTCGCCATTGGTGGCGACCACACCATCGCCCTGCCGATGCTCCGGTCAGTCGTCCGGGAGCACGGGCAGGCCGCCCTGGTCCACTTCGACGCCCACCTGGACACCTGGGACACCTACTTCAACGCGCCGACCACACACGGCACCATCTTCAGACGCGCGTTCGAGGAGAACCTGCTCGTCGAGGATCACTCGATCCACGTCGGCATCCGAGGACCGCTCTACGACCACAGTGACATCGACGACGACAAGCGGTTCGGCTTCCGGACCGTCCGCGCCAGCGACGTTGACGCCTTCGGCATCAGCGGAGTCATCGAGGCGATCACCGAGAGAGCAGACGACCTCCCGACGTACCTGTCGGTCGACATCGACGTGCTCGACCCCGCCTTTGCCCCGGGTACCGGCACCCCCGAAGCAGGCGGGCTGTCCAGCCGCGAGCTTCTCAAAATCCTGCGCGGTCTGACCCGGCTCAACGTCGTCGGCGCTGACGTGGTCGAGGTCGCCCCGGCCTACGACCACGGCGAAATCACCACCCTCGCAGCCGCAACCGTGATCTTTGACGTGATCACCCTCCTCAGCCGGCGCCGGTGACGCCATGGCAACCCCACCGAAGCCTGACCACCCAGCCCTTACCCGGCGCGGCCAGGGTGTGACCGCCGACGGCGAGTTCTACATGCCCACACGGGTGTTCTTCGGTCGCGGAGTCGCCGGCCAGGCGGGAACTCACATCGCCAACCTCGGGGCCCGGCGAGTGATGGTAGTCACCGACCCGGGCGTCGAGGCCGCCGGCCTGGTGGCACCCATCCGGGACGGCCTGGTGTCCGCCGGCCTGAACGTCGTCCTCTTCAAGCAGGTGGAACCGAACCCGCGTGACATCGACTGCCTGGCCGGCGCCGACCTGGCTCACCCGGCGCAGGTCGACGCGTTCGTCGCGGTCGGCGGCGGCTCGGCGATCGACACAGCCAAATGCATCTCCCTGCTCCTGACCAACGGCGGCCACCCGCGCGACTGGGAGGACTTTGGGACGCTGCAGCAGAACCCCCTCCCGGTCCTGGCCATACCGACAACAGCCGGAACGGGCAGCGAGGTAAGCCCATCCGCGGTCATCACCGACACCGAGCGCAAGAAGAAGATGAACCTCTTCGACATGCGGAACTGCCCACGGATCGCTTTGGTCGACCCCGACCTGACGCTGTCGTGCCCACCGTCGCTCACAGCAGCCTCAGGGATGGACGCCCTCTCCCACGCCGTCGACGCCCTGCACTGCCGGCTGGCGACACCCGCCTCCGACGCACTGGCCCTCGAGGGGGCGAGGCTGGTCGCGACATACATCCGCCTGGCCTACAGCTCGCCGCGAGACATCGTGGCCAGGTCGGGCATGGCGCAGGGCAGCCTGGCCGCCGGAATCGCAGTCGGCCTCACCGACGTCGCCGGCGCCCACTGCCTGGCCGAGGCGATAGGCGGGCTGTACGGCCATCCGCACGGCTACTGCTGCGCGGTAAGCATGCCGCCGATCATGGAGTACAACCTGGAGGTGAGCGCAGGCAAGTACGCCAGGCTCGCGCAGGCGTTCGGCATCGAGCGCGAGGGGCGAAGCGATGGCGAACTGGCGCGTCTGGCCATCGAGTTCATCAGGCAGCTCAACCACGACCTCAAGGTGCCAGCCATGAGCGAGCTCATCCTCGTTGGGGACCTCTCCCTGCTGGGGCGCAAAGCCGAGCAGAACACGAGCACGCCGTCGAACCCGCGGGACGCTGACGCCGAGGCGTTTCAGGCGATGTTCGCGCGCGAACTGGACGACGCCACGACTCAGCCAGCCACCGCCAGCCCGGGCAACACAGATGGCCATGTCCAGGCGTAGCCGAACACCTGGCTCCCACCGGCGAAGCATGACCGGCAGGATGCCGCGTTCCTTCGAAGGGAGTGCGAGGTGAGAAGCCGCTTCAAGTACATGCGCCCTGGTGCGGTTCGTGAAGCCGTCGAGATGCAGACCGCATGCGGATCTGGAGGACACTATCTCGCTGGCGGCACCGACCTGTACCTCGACTGGAAGAACGGGTATCCCATCGATTGCTGCATCGATATCAGCCACCTGCACGAGCTCGACTACCTGCACACTCAGGCCGGCAGCCTACGCATAGGAGCCCTTACATCCCTGCGCCGCCTTGAAGCTAACCCAGGGACCGACTACGCGAGCCGGGCGCTTGCCGACATGGCCCGAGTGATGTGCACCCCGCAGACGCGAACCCTCGCCACCGTGGGCGGCAACCTGTGCAACGCCTCCCCCGCAGCCGATCTCACTCCTCTGCTCATCTGTCTGGACGCGACGCTGACCGTGCTGGGACGCGAAGGCCAGCGCACACTTCCCATCAATGACCTGTGCAGCGGGCCCAAGAGCACCACCCTCGATCCGAGCGAGCTCTTGGTGGAGGTCGAGGTCCGGCTGCGCCCCCGGGCAGTGGCGGCCTTCCGCCGCGCCACCCGCACGGCGCTGGACATCGCCCTGGTCATCGTCTCCGTCCTGGTCAGCACCGACGATCACCAAGTGATCAACGCCGCCCGCATCGGACTCGGCTCGGTAGCCCCAGTACCGGTGCGAGCCGAGGAAGCTGAGGCGCCGCTGCTCGGCGTGCCACTCGCAGACATCGACAGCGAACTCCTCGAAGACGTCGCAGCCAGAGCGGCGGCCTGCGCACAACCCATCGACGACGCCCGCACCAGCGCCGCCTACCGGAGCAACGCGACCGCCACCTTGACGTACCGGGCCTTGTCAGAGGCCATCGCCGGCCTCAGAGCAAAGGATGGTGTCCGATGACCCTGCTTCACGTCAACGACCAGTCCCACGAAGTCGAGGCGTCAGACTATGACAGCCTGGCCGACGTCCTCCACGAGCGCCTCCACATGTACGGGACGCGGGTATCGTGCGCCGAGGGGGAGTGCGGTTGCTGCACGGTGCTGATGGATGGCGTGCCCGCGACTGCGTGTCTGATTCTGGCTCGCCAAGCCGAAGGCCGGTCCATCACCACCATCGAAGGACTCGGCACGTCCGGCAATCTTCACCCCATCCAGCAGGCGTTCATCGATGAGCACGGGTTCCAGTGTGCCTACTGCACGTCAGGCTTCATCATGGCGGCCACCTACCTGCTGGAGCAAAACCCCAACCCCACCACGGAAGAAGTCGCGGAGGGGCTGAGCGGGAACATCTGCCGGTGCGGCGCCTACCCCTTCATCATCCAGGCCGTGCTGACTGCGGCGGAGCGCATGAGGAACCAGCGATGACTACACAGTTCACCACCGCACCCCTGACAGCAGGTCCAGCTCCTCGGACGCCCGCGACCGGTTCCGGCCTGCCCCGCGGCCGTGATTTTGCCGTCATTGGCAAAGACCTGCCCGTGAAGGATGCAGTCGAGAAAGTAACCGGCGCGCTGAAGTACGCGGTTGACTTCGGTCTGCCAGGAATGGCCTACGGGAAGATCCTGCGCAGCCCCCATCCGCACGCCCGCATCCTGAGCATAGACACCGCCAAGGCCGAGGCGCTGCCGGGAGTGCTCGCCGTGGTGACTCATCACGACGCTCCTGAGCTGGTATGGGAAAACGCCTGGTTCAACTACCGCGGCAAGGTCCTCGACGGTACCGCCCGGTTCGTCGGCGACGACGTCGCTGCTGTCGCCGCCATCGACCCCTACATCGCGGAAGAAGCGGCGGAGCTCATCGAGATCGAATGGGAGCTGCTCGATGCGGTCTTCGACGCGGAAGACGCCAGGAAGCCCGGTGCGCCACAGATTCGGGAGGAAGGGAACGAGCGCCCACCGTACGAGGTGCAATGGGGTGACACGGCGCAGGGCGAGAAAGACGCCGACTTCACCGTGAAGTGTGACATCCGGTTCGAAAGCCAGCAGGCCGCGTCGATGGGCCGAAACGCCTGCATCGCTGAATGGACCGGAGACCGTGTGTGCGTGTGGACATCCACGCAGACACCCTCGGAAGTACGCGACTCCATTCACGAGGCGTTCGGCATCCCGCTGAGCAAGATTCGGGTCCAAGCCCTCCCGGCGGGCTGCTCGTTCGGCAACTGGTGGGTCGCCAACTTCATGCTGATCACTGTGCTGCTGGCCAAGAAGTCTCGTCGCCCGATCAAGATTGAGCTCACAAACCAGGAAAGCATGGCCACCGTCAAGCGTCGTCACAATGAGCACACGCGAGGCAGAATGGGCTGCACGGCAGATGGAAGGCTCACTCTCGCGCAGTTCGACCACGTGATCGACAACGGAGGATACGGGTTCAAGGACGACGTCGGCTTTTTCTGCGTGGACTTGTGGGGACGCGCCCAGAACGGCCACTTCGCTGTTCACGGCGTGAACACGAACCGGCTCACCGCTGGGTGCATGCGCGCGGTCGGCGATGTGACGCTGGGGTCCGCAGTGGAGCGGCTCGCAGACATGTGCGCCATCCGCGCCGGCATCGACCCGGTCGAGTTCCGCCTCCGCAACCAGATCCGCCCCGGTGAGGAACTCCGCATGCAGCACAGCCGGCGGGCAATGCCCGACCAGTCGGTCGAGGCCTACCTGGCCGGGATCCCTGAGAGCATTCGAGCTGGCTGGCCGGTCCCCTTCCGGCTGTCCAGCGGTTCCACCCAGGACATCTTGACCCGTGGCGCGGCCGCGTTCGGATGGGAACAACGGTGGAAGGGCTGGGGGGTGCCGAGCTTCGCCGACGGGCCGCTTCGCCGAGCCGTCGGGGTCGGGACCGGGGCGCACGTGTGCGGCGTGGAGTTCGAGGGCAACACCTCGGCGGTGGTGCGGATCAACCCCGACGGCAGTGCGAAGGTGCACTGCGCTGCCGGCAGACAGGGGCAGGGCAGCGAGACGACCCTGACCCAGGTTGCAGCGGAGGCGCTGGGGATACCTTTCGAGCTGGTGGACTACGAGCTCGGCGACACCGACTCGTGCCCGTGGAGCCACGGCTCGCTGGCCAGCAACACGATGTACCGAATCGGATTCGCGGTGAAGGCGGCTTCCCTGGACGCTCGAGCCCAGTTGCTCGAGATCGCCGGCCGGGAGTTCTTCGATCTGCCGGCCGCAGAACTCACGATTCAGGGCGGCGAGGTCAAGGCGGCCGGAGACGGTCGCGGAGGGTTGGGCGTCACCATTGCCGATGTCCTGAACCATTTCCGTTCGGACACCCTCGGGCAGGCGTCATCGATCACGGGCCGGTCATCGGCAGTACCCATGCCACCCTCGACGACTTTCGCCCGTCATTTCGCGTGCGCCTTCGTCGAGGTCGAGGTGGACGTCGAGACCGGCAACGTCCGGTTGGTCGACTACCTCGCCGGGCAAGACAGCGGGACGGTGGTGAACCCGAAGGTCCTCAAGAATCAGGTCCTCGGCGGTGCTCTGTGCGGCAGTGGCTTCGCACTGTCCGAGCACCTGGTGTTCGACGACGTCGATGGCACGATCAAGAACGACAACTGGATGGACTACAAGCTGCTGCGAGCTCTCGACTTCCCCAGGGAAGTCCAGGTGATCTTCGGTGACTCCTACGACCCAGTCGGCCCATTCGGAGCTCGCGCAGCCGGTGAGGCACCCGCGGCGGCTCCCGGGCCAGCTATTTCGCAGGCCGTCTACAACGCCCTGGGCGGGATCTGGGTGGACATGCCCATGACGCCCGAAAGAGTCCTCACCGCCATCGGCCGGATCTGATGTTCCCAGCTGGCGCCGGTTCGCCGGGCGCACGCGTGGGACAGGATGGCCGGCCTCTGGTCGCGGCGTATGAGTCAGCGCCAGAACATCCCGGACCCCTGGCCAGATCAACCCGGAGCGGACACTTTCGGCCCATGGGCCTCGAACGGTCATGATGGTCCACAGGCGGCGGAGGAAAGTCATCCGCGATCAACGCAGCCTTCCGGTTGCCCTGGATCGGGCAAGTGCTTGCGTTAGGGCGTCAAGCTGACAAGTCGAATCAAGGAGGGTGTCATGAGTACGACACAGCAGCCTGCAAGGCCGCGGGTCGTGGTCGGCGTGGACGGCTCGCCGGGTTCGAACGCGGCATTGGCCTGGGCGGCGTCGACAGCCGAAGCGCTCGGTGCCGACCTGCTCGCGGTCCGTGCCTACCCGACGGCGGAATTCGGTGAGGGGTTCGAGGATCTCACTGAATATGCCAATGCCGAAGTCAACAAGCAGTTGACCGAGGTGCTCGGCACCGCCGGAGCATCCAAAGTGAGCCAGGTGATCGACTCGGACGACGCACATAATGCGCTGGTCGAGCACTGTGGGGGCGCAGAGCTTCTGGTGGTGGGCAGGCACGGGCATTCCCGGGTCGCCCACCTTGGTCTTGGTTCGACGGCCGAAGACGTCATCCGGCATGCCCCGTGCCCTGTGGTCGTCGTACGTGAAGACCCCGACATCAAGCCCGGACCGGAGGCCGGACGAGTCGTGATCGCGGTCGGTGTCACGCGGCACTCGCAGTCAACACTCGGGTTCGGGTTCCATATGGCATCGGCGACCGGACAGCCGCTAACCGTGTTGCACGCATGGCACACATCTTTCTGGCACGCACCCGGAAAGGCTGCCCCGCACGTCGATCCGGACCGGATGTTCGAAGAGGAAGAGCGCAAGCGATTCACCGAGGCAGTCGCAGATTGGGCGACGAAGTATCCCAACGTTGAGGTGCGCCAGGCTGCGGTTCCCGGTGATGTGGTACCGACCGTGCTTGCAGCCTCGGCTGGGGCGCACCTTCTGGTGGTCGGTGGGCACCGCCGGAAGCTACCCGGCTCGCTATCACTCGGAGCCGTCGCGCACGCGGCCGTCCATCAGGGGCACTGCCCGGCGGCGGTAGTCGCCCAAACCTGAAACCGGAACCTGCACCGCTCGAATACTCGGTTTGGGTGGCTGACCTGCGCTGACAGGCTCCGACACCTGTCCGATCCGACCGTGTGGGGTAGGCCGCCTTCGGTGCTCGCCACTTCCCGCTACCGTACCGGTCTGGATTCTGCCCATATGCGCTCGAACTCTGCGAGGTACATAGGCGCTAACGGTTCGAGCGCGCCTGCCTCGCTGGCGCAAGCCCGCGCCGACCAGCGGCGCACCAGCGCCGCCCGGTCGAGCGGCTCGCTGTCCTTGCCGCGCCGGGTGGCGTGGCTGGCCCACTGGCGCAGGCTGGTCAGCGCCCGCGCGTCCGGGGCGCGCCCGGACTGCGCCTCATACGCCTGCGCCAGGCGCGCCGTCAGCGGGCCGATGCTGTGGCGGCGCGAAGAGAACATGTCCATCAGCGCCTGCCGGGAGCCCGGCCCTGCCGGGAGCCCGGCCCAGCCGGGCCTGGCCAGCCGGGTCACGCAGGTCGAGATGCTGGCCGAACAGCGGCTCGAACACCGCCCGGTCCACCACGCCGCCAGGACGTAAGCCCAGCTCGGCTACGCCTCTGCCGGTCCAGGTCCCTGGCGGCTCCCCATCACGCTCCGCCGGGGGCAGGTAGTACCCGGCACCCGCAGTGCCGGTGCGGTCCTGGCCGCGCTCCATCTGTGGGTTTCTGCCATCGAAGTTGAGCCATCGGCGGCATGGGCTACCCCCACATCGAGGTCGCGCTGTACCCCGGCGTTATCCGGCTCGCCGCACGCAACTCCCGTGAGGCATGATGGCCACATGGCGAGGTTCGCCTCCTATGACGGCACCCAGATCGGCTACCGCGTCCTTGGGGCTGGGCCGCCGCTGGTATGCCTGCCCGGCGGCCCCGGCCGGGCCAGCGAGTACCTCGGTGACCTGGGCGGCCTGAGCCGGTCCCGGCAGCTGATCATGCCGGACACCCGCGGCACCGGGGAATCGGACGATGCCAGCGACCCGCTCAGCTACCGCTGCGACCGGCTGGCCGGCGATGTGGAAGCGCTGCGCGCCCACCTTGGCCTGGACCGGATGGACCTGCTGGGGCACTCGGCCGCGGGCAACCTGGCCGTGCTGTACGCGGCTGCTCACCCGCAGCGGGTGGCGCACCTGATCCTGGTGACGCCCGGACTGGCGGCGGTCGGCATCGAGCAGACCGGCGGGCAATGGCGGGCGGCGCTGGCGCGCAGGGCGGGTGAGCCGTGGTACCCCGGCGCGCTGGCCGCGGTCGACAAGGCCGAAGCCGGGGACGACACGGTGGAAACCCGGCGCGGCTACATGCCGTTCTTCTACGGCCGCTGGGATGCCGCGGCCCGCGCTCACGTCGATGCCGGGGTCAGCGAGCGCTCCCGCCCGGTGCGGGACGGCTTCGCTGCCGCGGGCGCGTTCAACCCGGCCGCCACCCGCGAGGAAGCCGGCCGGCTCGCCGCGCCCGTGCTGGTGTACGCGGGCGAACTCGACACCAGCCCGGCGCCCGGGACCGCGGCAGCAGCCGCGCGGCTGTTCCCGGACGCCACGGTGACCGTCCAGCCCGGCGCCGCGCACTTCCCCTGGCTCGACGATCCGGCCTTCTTCACCGCCGCGATCACCTCATTCCTGAGCTGAACGGCGTCGTCAGCATCCAGGCCAGCCGGCCTAGGCGAAATGGCCCGGACCCGCTGGCAGACCAACGTCCGCAACTGCACAAGGCCTTGCCACGCATACTGAGCCGCCCCAGGTCAGCCCGCCGATGGCTCGGATCCGATGGCACGGGGCACATGGGCCATTGGCTGTTCGGTCTCAGTAAGTTGGGCCGCTGGGTTGGCGCGGCGGCGGTAACTGTCCGGTCCGGGGGAAGGTTGCGGCGTCCTGGGCAGGCCGCGAGTGATCTTGCGAGGTCCAGGCTTTGGGTTGCGAGTCGCACCAGGAATTGGCCGTCAGGACTGGGCGGGAGAGCGATGAGGTTCCCGGCCCGCGGCGGTCTGTACGGGCAGAAAGCGATGAGCCCAGGAAAGGGGTCCGCGGCCATGAGCGAGCCGAAGACGTACACGCTGGAGGCGCCGGGCGCCGTGCTGCACTACGACGTGCGGGACAACGGGGGCGCGGGGCATCCGGTGCTGCTGCTGGCCGGGGCACCGATGGGAGCCTCCGGCTTCGCCGCCTTGGCTGAGCAGTTCGCCGACCGCATCGTGGTGACCTACGACCCCCGCGGGACCGAGCGGAGCCAGCGCACCGACGGTCAGCCGCCGGGGTCTGAGCCCGGCGAGCACGCCGAGGACCTGCGCCGGGTGATCCAGGCGGTGGACGGCGGGCCGGCCGATGAGACGATCCGGTTCGGGGTCGACGGCACGGACTATGAGATCGACCTGAGCGCCGCGAACGCGCGGGCCTTCCGCACGAAGCTCGCGCCGTTCCTCGAGCACGCGCGCAACGCCTTCCCGCGGAACCGCGCGGGCGGCCGGGCGGCCGGGCGGACGGCGGCCGGGCGGCAGCGCAGTGC
>OFHK01000260.1_pt1 | contig 16726 bp, 18 predicted proteins | sample 1521951 | NCBI WGS metagenome assembly OFHK01 (sample SAMEA2468436, study PRJEB22500) | soil metagenome | biome: Glassland; feature: Farmland; material: Clay | place: Australia | collected 2013-01-31 | depth 0.55 m
CTCGTCATCATCGATCTCCCGAACCCGCACCCGGCCAGCCATACCCACAGCATCGGGCCGGTCACCCACCCTGCACCAGAGGACCAGGTCACCGAACAGGGCCAACCTTCCCTGCTACGGCACTAGCACGGTGCACGCTCTGGCACGATGCGGTCATGGCATTGAAGCGGCTGAGTTTCGTCGCGGCGCAGTTGATGCCGAAGCCTGGCGCCCGTCAGGTGCTGGCACGCGTGGTAACGGTTGATGATCTGCCCGGAGGTGGCTGGTCCGTCATCGACGAGCGGACCTGGCGTACGGGAGTGTCCGTGCCAGGGACCGAGTGGGGCAAGCGGGCTCGCGCCGCGGGCAGCGTCGCTGCCTGGCGCTCCTTCGAGGCCGTGGCCGCGCGGCAGTGGTGCTGGGTTCAGGTGATGCCGCTGGTATCCGAGCCCGATGCGCTCAGCGCCCTCGAAGGGATCGGGGATCGTCTTCTTCGCAACCTGCGCGCCGAGGTCACGCTGCTGCGGGAGCACGATGTGGATATCGAGGCGTTCCCAGGGGCCGGCCGGGTCTGGGCGCACGAGCAGCACACTATCGGACCGGATGGGGAGGGCGTCGCGAGGATGCTGGCTGCCGCGTGCGGTGCGTACGTGATCGTCGTGTCCGCCTCCGGCTCTCCGGAATGGGCGTGGGATCCGGTGGTCTCGGTCGCCCGGCGCCAGGCAGGGCTCTTGGCGGCCTAGCTGCTGCGCCTGCTGGCGCGGATCCTGTTCAATGCGATACACATCGGCTACGGCCTAGCGGGGTCCTCAAGTTCATCGTGCTCGAATACGTCGCCCGGGTGCACTACCAGGCCTGGGAGCGGATGTGCTACCTGGCGCTGGCCCGGCACCGCCGCTGGTCCGCGCTGGCCAGGCGGATCTTCGGCCGGATCGTGCAGACCGCGCCGAGCAGGACAACGAGCAACGGCACCTGCTGATCCTGCAGGATCTGGCCCAGCGCCGCGGCCTGCGGCAGTCCTTGCTCAGGCACCGGCTGGCACCGTGGGTGATCGCTCTCTTCGGCTACCACAACGGCACGTGCATGCTGCGCCACAGGCGCACTTACGGCGCCTTTTGTGGATCAGCCGTGATGAAGTCGGTGACCAGGGCGGCGGCGTGGGCGGCCGCGCGGTCGTTCAGGTGGACGTGGTCGGTCAGGGCGGCGAGGCCGTTGGCGGTGGAGATCTGGTCCCAGGAGCGGCGCAGGACGTGGTGACTCAGGCTGGCTCTGATCACCGGACCCACGCGTGCTGTATAGGGCGGGGGGTCGTGTGCGGCGGGCAGAAGGGTCGTCAGGCGGTCGTGCAGGGGAAGGCACTCGACCGCGTGCGCGGCCGCGACGCGGCGCAGCGCCTGGTTGTAGGAGTCCACGCGATGGTTCATGGCGCTGTTGAGGTCTTCGCCGATCAGGGGGATGTCGAGCACTGCGATGCGCGCGGAGGTCTGCGACTGCAGGCGGGTGAGGATCCCGTCGACGCACTGGGTGTACCAGCCGAGGGGGGGGACGTGCGGGAGGCGCTGCAGCCGCCGGTACATCTTCTCCAGGAATGCACTGGAGGTGGCGACGACATCGTTGCTGCCGACGAGCAGCGTGACGATGTCCGGCTCGCAGCGGACGACGTCGCCGATGCGAGCCAGCACGTTCCAGGCGAGGTCGCCGTCGATGCCAGCGTTGACGAACTCGTACCCGCCGATAACGCAAGCAGCTGCCACCGCAGGTGACAAGAAGGTCCACGTCATGGGTGGCGCCAGCATCATCCAGCAGGCCCTGAACGCCGGGCTGGTGGACCAGCTGCGCCTGCATGTGGCGCCGGTGCTCCTCGGCGACGGCACGCCACTGTTCGCCCACCTTGATAGCCCGATCCGGCTAGAGCAGATGGAGGCGATCGCCACGCGGTACGCGCACCACCTCAGGTACCGCGTCGTGAAGTGACAAGGACCGGCGAACCAGCCACCACAACCGCCTGGAACTCTTGGCAACCGTCACCTGGCCTGGCGCGGATCCGGCACCGCCCGCGGCTGGCGCGACTCCCCGGAATGGCTGGTCACTCCTCCCTGACCGGATGGCTACACCGAGATCACACCCGGCGTCAGCCCCGGCGGTCGGCTGCGACACCGGTGCCGGTCGTGGGCGTACCGAAGACCGCCTGCAAGTCTTCGCAGCTCGCCTCGTTCGCGGGCAGGACAGCGATCGCAGGTTCGGTTGCCGTCATGCGCACCATTGTGCCGGTCAGGTTGGCCTGCCGGCAGGTCCTGGTTCTGGGCATCGGGAGTGCGCCATCCGACTCGACCTGGCGGTGGGCTGTCGCCCTGATCTGGCCGGGGTCGTCGGCCGCTCCTGCTCTGGGCGTGGGGTCTGATGAGTTCTCAGCACGGGAGACGTCGATACTGTCATGATGACGACGCATGTGCTGGAGACCGCCGGGGCCGGTGTCGCCTACGATGTCCGCGGCCCGCTGCCCACCGCCGATGGACGCCCACCGCTGTTCATGATCGGCCAGCCCATGACCGCGGCCGGCTTCGCTACGCTGGCGTCGTACTTCCCCGACCGCACCGTGGTCACCTATGACCCGCGTGGCCTGGGCCGCAGTACCCGCACAGACGGCGGTGTCAACAATTCGCCCACGGTCCAGGCCGGTGATGTGCACGCCATTATCGGAGCGCTCGGCGCTGGCCCGGTCGAGATGTTTGCCAGCAGTGGCGGCGCGGTGACCGCGCTCGCGCTGATGGCTGCCTACCCCGGCGACGTGACCACCCTGGTGGCACACGAGCCGCCGCTGATCCCGGTGCTGCCCGATGCCGAGGCTGCCGAGTGCGCCCGCGCCGCCGTCCGGGACGCCTATCAGGCCAAGGGGTCAAATGCCGGCATGGCGGTCTTCATCGCCATGACGTCGTGGCGGGGCGAGTTCACCGACGCCTACTTCACCCAGCCCGAGCCGGCGCGCGTCGTGATCGCCGTCGGGGAGGAGTCCCTGGGCACCTTCACCGGACGGACCTCGCTGGCCACCGCCGAGCTGCTCAGTCAGCAGGCGACCGTGTTCCCCAGCCACCACGGCGGCTTCCTCGGCGGCGAGTCCAGATACGCCAGCCAGCCTGAGGCCTTCGCGCGCAGACTGCGAGACGTCCTCTGACGCCGTGCACCATTGTTCAAGACCGCGGCTGGGAGCTTCATGCCGGGCTTTCCTAGCCTCGTCCCTCGAGCAGGCCACCGTCCTCGAGATCGCCTGCCGGAGGGATGATTTACATACGGGAAGCGGGTTCATTCGTTTCTGGCGACTTCGGGTCCGGTGATGCGTGCCAGCAGCGGGAAGGTGGCCGCGATGATGCCGAGGGCCGCCACGATTCCGCCCGCGGTGATGAGGTAGTACGCAGGACCGGGCGCCACCATCGGGTGCTGCTGCGCCTCGGAGGCGAACATCGCGGCGCCGCCGAACCCGGTGCCGATCGCGACGGCGGCGGCGGCGAGCAGCGGGACGGCGCTTTCCAGCGCGACCACGCGGCGCAGCATGGCGAGCCTGGCACCGGTGAGCCGCAGCAGGCTGAACGGCCGCTTGCGGTCGGCGAGCCCGCCCGCGATGCCCGCGGCGAGAGTGCAGCCGGCGATCGGCAGGCTGACCAGGATCACCACGTTCGCGAGCTGCTGGTAGTCGCTGTTGGTGGAGTTGTCCTGCGCGATGGTGTCGCCGATGGTGAATGGCGTGCCGACGCCAGGGTAGGCGTGCGCGTTCTCAAGCAGTGTCCTGGCCTGCTCGACCGCTGACGTGCTGCCGTCCGTCCCGACGTTGATGCCGTCCACACCGAGGGTGTCAAGCCGCGAGGCGGAGACGCCCGCGGCTGGCCAGGTGATCCTTGTGGTGTTCGCGCCGAACAGGGGGCCGTCGATGCTGAACCCGCCCTCCGGGAACGCCGCCGCTGTCGCCCCGGCCGGGCAGCGGCCAAGGGCGGGAACGGTCGCGAGCTGCACGCACGAGACCACGCCGGCCGGAACCGGGCTTTGCGGGGCGAGCGGGCCGGTGCCGAGCAGCGACCCGGGGACGGTCAGCCGCGGGTCCGCGCGGACCACGACCACCCCTTGAACGCCGTGAATCCCCTGCAACCGTGCCACGAGCGGCGCGATGGACGCAGCTCGTCCGGGGTTTCCCTGGGACGCGGAGCCAGGCTGCTGCTGGGCAGCCAACTGGTCCGTCAGTACGTTCGCTTCCGCTGCGGTGCCCCACCGGGTGAGGTTCTTGGCGTTCTGCGTAGTGATGGCTACCACCGCCACGGTGGTGATGAACAGGGCAAGCACGAGGCCGCTAACGGCGCGGAAGGCGGCACTCGGGTTGTCGGCGAGGCGGCGGGCGGCGATCAGCGTGCCGGGGCGGCTGGTCCACCGGGCCATGGCCCTCGCCGCGGCCATGGTGATCCACGGGCCTGCGGTGAACAGGCCGATGAGGATCAGCGCGAAGCTGGACTCGAACGCCTGGATCTGCCCGGAGATGGAGGCCGGGTGGCCGTGGACGGTCAAGAAGCCGAGCTCGGCCAGGCCGGCCAGCAGCGGTATTGCCCGCCAGGCGCGCGGCGGCTTCGGTGTCGCCCGGCGGGCGACGCCGAGCGGGGAGATGTTCACCCGGCGCAGTGCCAGCCGGGCCGCTATGGCGGCGAAGACGGGCACGCCGATCGCGACCGAGAGGATGTCCAGCAGGCTGAGTGACAGTTCGGCGGGGAAGAATGGCTGGCCGATCAGCGGGATACCCGCGACCGGGATGCGGAGCAGGAAGAAGACCCCGAAGCCGGCCGCGACCCCCAGGATCGCGGCCGCGGTCGACTCGGTGGCGGCGATCAGGGAGACCTGCCTGCGGGTCGCGCCGGCCAGGCGCATCGCCGCGAACCGTTCCTCACGGCGGGCGGCCGACAGCCGGGTCGCGGTGGCGATGAAGATCAGAACCGGGGCCAGGATGGCCAGCGCCACAACCGACAGGATGAGGTCAATTGTGCTCTTCACGCCGGGCCGGTTGGGCGGGGTGTAGTTCAGCCCCTTGGGGTTCAGCCGGCCGTAGGCGCCCGGCACCTGCGCGGGGATCGACGTCACCTGCACGCTGTTCGGGGTGTGCGCCAGCTGCGCCGGGGTGCGCCCGACGATGATGACCAGCGAGTCCGGCGAGGGCAGCGCGGCGTCACCGATCGCGCCGGCCAGGTGCCCGGGGTAGCGGCCGGCCAGCTGGTCCGCCGGGGTGGCGCGCAGCAGCGCGGCCAGCGCAGGGGAGGCATAGTACTGGCCAGGTCCCGGGTCGGCGGGAATGCCCGGCGGCACCGGCGACGAGGCGCCGGTGGCGGCTACGTCGAAGCGATCGATCTGCTGGCCGTCGAAGATGTCACCGCTAGGGTGCCACCACAGCGGCGCGATGCCCGCGTTCGGCGGGCCCGCGGGCACGGACGCGGTGCCGGTCAAGAACCAGGCATGGCGGTTGTTCCAGGTGACGGCCGCATTGGTCGCGGCCACGACGGTCAACAGCAGCCCGACCCCGAGGCCGACCGCGACGGCCAGGACGACCAGCCGGGTGATCGCCTCCCGGCCGCCGTTGACCACCAGCCGCAGCCCGAGCCCGATCACGGCTGGGCCCCGGTGAGCGTGCTGACCGTGCCGTCCCTGACGACGACCTCGCGGTCGGCGTAAGCGGCGACCCGGGCGTCGTGGGTGACCAGGACGACCGTGGTGCCGTGCTCGCGGGCGGCGGCGGTGAGCAAGTCCATCACCAGCTCCCCGGACACCGAATCCAGCGACCCGGTCGGCTCGTCGGCGAACAGCACCTGCGGGCCGGCGACCAGGCCCCGGGCCAGCGCGACGCGCTGTGCCTGCCCGCCAGACAGCTCACCCGACCTGCGCTTTTCAAGCCCGTCCAGGCCGAGCACGGGAAACCACTTCCTGGCTACCGTCATCGCCGGGCCACGGCGGGCGCCGGACAGCAGCAGCGGCAGGGCGACGTTCTCTTCCGCGGTCAGCTCGGGGACCAGCTGGCCGGACTGGAACACGAACCCGAACCGGTCCCGGCGCAGCGCGCTGCGCCGCTCGTCGCGGAGGGTGTCCAGCCGCTGCCCGCCGAACCAGACCTGCCCCTCCTCAGGGGCCAGGATGCCCGCCAGGCAGTGCAGCAACGTGGACTTGCCAGAGCCGCTCGGCCCCATCACCGCGACGATCTCGCCCTCCCGGACGCCCAGCGACGCGCCGCGCAGCGCCGGCGTTTCGCCGAACGACTTCACCAGGTCCCGCGCCTCGAGGATGTTCCCGGCCCCGGGGGCCGCCGCGACGGCGGGGCTCGCGGTCACCGTTGCACCGCCCGTGCGAGCAGGTCCAGCCGGGCCGCGGTGTGGTCGATCCATCGCAGGTCAGCCTCCAGCCGGTAGAGCGCGTGGTCGGCGAGCAGCACGCCAACCTGATCGGAGCCATGTTTGAGTTCGGTGAGCTCGCGCATCCGCTGCAGGTGCGCCGCCCGCTGGACATCCAGGTACCTGCCGGCCGGCCGGCCCAGCATCAGCGCGAGCACCACCTTGGCGAACAGCTCGCTCTGCAGGTCCGGCTCCGGCGGGGCCGGCTCGGCCAGCCACCGCTGCACCTCCGCGATCCCCGCCTCGGTGATCACGTACCGGCGCCGCTCCGGCCCGGCCCCCTGCTCCACCGGTCCGGGGACCGCCTTCCCGTCCCTGGCCAGCCGGGACAGCGTCGCGTACACCTGGCTGTAGCGCAGCGGCCTGCCCCGCCCGAAGTACGCGTCGTAGTCCCGTTTCAGGTCATACCCGTGACTTGGCCCCCGCTCTAGCAGGCCAAGCAAGGTCAGCGGAACACTCACAACCGGGAGAATACTCCAAGAGTATTCTCCCGGTCAATAGTTGCTCTGGCTGAACCCACGCGGGGCCACGCGGAACTGGCATCGTCAAGGCACTGCCGCTGCGGCAGCAGGTGTACAACCACCCAGATCACCCAGTTCGAGCGCGCCCTGGGCCGCCACTCTGACGATCGGACTGCTGTCCAGAACGGCGACTACGCGCGCTCGGCCGGCGGCCCAGGAAGTAGTCGCTCGGGGTAGGTTCCGCCATCCGGCTGGGCCGGGCCGACCGGATGAGTCTTCGCAGTGACCGGTTCAGCGCATGCACGGATCTGCCGCCGACCGGACGGCTGGTGAGCTTTGCGCGATCCACCGCTGGCGCAGCAGCGTTCCAGCGGTCATCGGCCGCGTGCGGGCCGGCCTGCCAGCCGGCGGCAACACCCCGGTCATTCAGCCCGGCCAGCGGCCGCGCGCCGCGCCGATCAGCCGATTCGGCGCCTCATCCAGGATCACCGGAGCAGCTCGTCATGGCGTGCATATCGGCGGTTCGCGCACGTCAAGCGGAGTGCAGAACGATTGCTTGGCGTGCACCGGGGCGGCCAGCGGCTCCGCTGCGCTCAGCAGGCCGATTCGGTCTGGCCCGCGCCGGCAGCATCCTTGACAATCTTGTGGTGGACCTCGATGCGGCCTGGGATCGTGCCATGGAGCTGGCCTGGCAGAGTTTTCTGGCGGGGACGACGCCGGTCGCCGCGGTGATCACCGGCCCGGCTGGCGTCATCGTTGCGGAGGGGCGCGGCCGCTGGTATGAGCAGCCTGACGGTGCCCGGCAGCTGGCCGGGGGCCATATCGCGCACGCGGAGTTCAACGCGCTGGCTGGCTTGCCGCCGATACGCGACTACGAGGTCACATCCTGCTCACGACGCTGGAACCTTGCCGCATATGCCTGGGCGCTACCATCCAGGCCACGATCACAGGTCAACATTTTGCCGGGCGCGCGATCCCTACGGCGGTGCAACTGGCCTAACGATCGACACGCCACAGGCACGGCGGCGGCCCATCACCGTTACCGGGCCGCTACCGGACCGCCGCGGCCGTTTCGCGGAGCTGCTGCGCATCCGGTGGCTGCTGGATTTCGGGGCCTCCGGGCCGGTGCTCGAATCGCAGCGTCACGGCATCCCGGAAAGCTACCGGATGGCTGGCCATGCTGGCACGAGCGCGCTGTTTGACCGGCTCAGACGCGATGGCGCAGACGTGCGCCAAGCGATAGCAGCCGTTGAGGACATACGGGCCAAGGCCGCCCCGGGCCTGGACCCGTAACCCGGCCGATCCAGCACCCCGTGTGGGAGCGACGACCCGGTGGAGCTCCGGCATCCGAACACCGCGCACAGGCGGCGCCGCAGAAATGCCAGATCTGCTCGGCGTCGACGGCGGGGCCGTTGTGCTGCTTGCCGGATGCGCTTCGCCAGCCACGCCGCCTAGCGAATCGAGCAGACCACGGTGACAGGGCGCGCAGGCTTACCGCGGATGACGTGCAGTTCCGCCGTCGCCGCGCAGACCATCTGCCCGGACTGCATCAGCGGGCTGCGACCGGTCACGCGGTAGGAGCCGGGCGGCAGCGACAGGGTGAACCGGCCGTTCCGGCCGACCGTGGCCGTGAACGTCTCGCCCGTGGCAGCGCGGGCGGTGATCGTGCCGGGCAACGGGACCGGCGAGCCGGGTGCCGGGCCGCCCACCCGTACGAAGGTGCCAGGCACCGTCTGGCGATGGCCAGGGCTGCCGCCGCAGCCGCCGATGACCAAGGTGCCGGCCGCTAGTGCCGCTAGTGCCGCGATGGCATTCCATCTCATGTGGCTTGGACGCCGGCTCGGGCAAGACGGTTGCGGTCTACCACATCGCCGTGAACGCGATCTCGCGCCCAGGGCTGGAGGCGAACCTCTGGCGCGCCGGCCACGTCGGCCAGCTGCTGATCTTCGCCCGCGCTTGCTCGTCGGCAACGCCACACTCAGTCCCAGATCGCCACGGCGCGGATCACCACGGCCAAGATCCAGCGGCACCAGCGGGCCGATCATGCGGCCCTGCTGGCAGACCACGGCTGGGCAGCTCTTCGCACGACCCGGCGCAGATTGTCGTGCAGATCACCCACTCCGGTGTGCGCCTGGCAGCCTCCCGAACCAACTCCCGCTCGCCGAGCAGAACGGCGGCAGTGTGCGTCGGGATCGGTTGGATGCCATCACGTGGCGTGAGGGCGCTAGGGCTGTGGGCCCGTGCTGGTGAGCCGTCCGGCCTGTGTGATGAGGTCAGCCAGCCCATCTGGGTACAGCGGCGGGCCGGGCGTGTCGCGGGTTCGCCAGATCACGCGCGTCCCGCCGTCGGCGTCATCAAGGATGCGCTGTTCAGGGATCTCGTAGGCGGCCATGTCAGCGAACGAGGCGGTGAACATGAAGACCACTTCATGCTGTAAAGCCCCGTCCCACTGGAAGATGTTCTCTAGGACGCCCAGCAACCGGACGCCGGTCAGGCGCTGGCGGATCTCCTCCTGAAACTCGCGGTGCACCGTGTCCAGCGCGTACTCGCCGAACTCCACATGACCGCCGAGAGGGCGGTGGAACGGGTCCCCCAACGGGTTTGTGTGCTCCGACACCAGCAGGGCGCCATCTCGCGGCCGCTGGATCACCGCCATTGCCTTGACGATCTGCCTCTTCGCGTCCACAGGGCCGTCATATCACGCTGAGCTGGCGCCATCTCGCCGAAGGCGCCGGGTCAGCTTGCAGGGGCCGCCGGCAGGCCCATTGCCAACAAGTTCCAATGCGCGCCCGCGTTAAATCCACGACCGAGTACGCATCGTGCACGCGAGCGAGTCTGACAAATCGCTCCCGAGCGCCGGCTCGGCGCTTGAGGACCGTCAGATGCAAGTGTCGCGCACGGCACCCATAGCAGCCATTCCAGTGCGCAGACCACCCACGACTCGAAAGGGTGTGACTGGCCCGGCGGACCATCGGCTGCCGGCAGGGTCGGCTCGTCGTTCCCGCTTACGCCGCGCGAATGCAGCTCATGGGTTCGCGGGCGACTTCTATCGCCTCACTTTGGGCCGAACGCGGTGTCTTGGTTGTATTTGCGCTTCACCCGTCACTGTCCGGGACGACGAACCCAGTCAGTCGGCTACCGTAACCCGGCCGACCGCCAGTCTGCGGCGGGGTTCAGGCTACGAGCAGGCGAAGGCCGAGCTCTGCCGCGTCGAGGGCGAGGAGGTCGCGGTTGCGTTCGGCCCACCGGCCTGAGACAAGGTCACCACGGAGGTTGTCCACCGCCCGCTGCTCGGCCTGCGGCCCGACCCTGGCCCACACCGATACCCCGCGGCGCACGTCATCGTCCAGGTATGCCTCCGGCCGACGCCAGTAGGCCTCGAAGAAGCCGTCGGCGCAGTCCCACGGGACGGGCACCGGCTCCATGCGGGCTCCGATCGCGCGGGCCTGCTCGGCCAGGGAGGGCCGGCCGGCGTTTAGGCCGGCGACCTCAGGCAGGTAGTCGCGGGTAAGCCAGAACCGGCGGCGCCATCTGGCGTCGCTGGCGTCGTGCGTGAACACCACCACGCGGCGGGCCACGCGCCGCATCTCGCGCAGCCCAGCGATCGGGTCCTGCCAGTGATGAACGGTGCTGAAGGCCATCGCGGCGTCGAAGGACTGGTCCTCGAACGGAAGGTTCTCCGCGGCGGCAGCCACGCACGGCGGCGCGCCTGCGGGACGCTGCGCACGCATGACCGCCGACGGTTCCACCGCGGTGACATCGCGGTCGGGGGGCTCGTAGGCACCGGTGCCAGCCCCGATATTCAATACCGTCCGCGCATCGCCGAGCGCAGCCCAGATCCTTGCCGCGATCCGCGGCTCAGTGCGCCGCGTCACGGTGTAAGTGGCTCCGATGGTGTCATACAACTGCCTGCTGGACATGCCGCTGCCTCCCTGGGCCGTCACATCCCCGCGGCGCGCACGTGGCCTGGCCTCGCTGCCCTGGATACTCGGTCAATGTAGCTTCTACGTATCTTTCCGATGTATCGGTCCGATACATCGGAAAGATACGTACTGGCGCGCCGTGGCGCAAGTCACCTGCAGCCCGATCCACTCCGCCTCCGCCGCCCAGGAACCAGATCGAGCGCCCAGGTATCGGCGACATGGAACGTAACCAGCGACGGGCGAACCGTCGGGTCTGGGCGGCGGCGAGCACCCAGGCCGGAATGCCACGCCCCCGAGCGGCGGACAGCGGCCGATACAGGCGGGCGTTGCCGCCCAGCGGCCAGCGCTCAGCGTCGGTTACCTTCTCGGTCCGGTGGTATTGCGGACCCGCTCGTCCAGGTCGTTGCGGGCGAGACTCGAGAACCTGGATCAAAGCCGGGACCCGGGCTCGGGCATGCTTCCGCGAAGGTGTGGATCACGTCGCGGCGGACCAGGAGACCGGGATGCCCGACCAGTTCGAACAACCTCGTCCACACCGGTCGCGCGCTGGTCGGCCCGCCGCTGAAGGTCCGCAACGGCATGCGGGGACTGCCCGTCCACGAACGCCCGTTTGCAGCAGAACATTCATTACGGCGCGCCGTCATGGCCTTGCGTCACCGAGCCTATTACCGCGCAGAACGGCGGAGACGTGTGCGTAACGCGGCGAGCCGGATGGCTACGGTTCGGAGCAACGTGGGGCGGCCGACCGGCGTTGATGTCATGGCGGAAGCCGGGCCAGTGCCTTTTTCGCTGCCCGGCGCACAATGGCCTGCGGATGGTCCAGCAGCCGCTCGACGGATGGGCGGACGCCCGCTGGCCTGAGCTTGCCGAGCGCTATTACCGCGTGTGCTGTCACGTCCTGGTCGTCGAGCAGGCCGGCCAGCAACGGCACCGCGCGTGGGTCTTTCGACCGGCCCAGGCCCCAGACGATCATCTGGCGTGCTCTGCCGTATCGGCGGTCTTGCGCGAGTTCTGCGATCTGGTCGAACACCGAGTCGTCGGCCACAACCGACAGCGCGTTCCCGATCACCCAGCCCAGGCCGGTACCGGCGGGATCGGATGCCTTCCTGAACTCCTCGATCAGTACCGGAGCGGCCGACCCGCAGTCCCGTCCGGCCAGGGCCGCCAGCACGGGCGTCGATGTCATGGAGCCAGTCGATGAGCACCGGGATCGCCTTCTTGTACTGAACCCTGGCGTTCACCAGTTCCCACAAATCGCTGACCTGCACGCCAGCGTCCCGCAGATCACGAATAAGCTCCGGCGGGGTGGTCATTGCCGCGCATGCCAGCCACCGCCGCCTGCAGCGGGGCACCCTGGCGGTCCACCGGGCTTAATCACGTTGACGGGTTGTGACCTGTGACCAGGTCGGGGAGCTGGTCGGCGAGATCGCGCAGGCGGGGCAGGACCAGGGCGCCCTGCCTCCTCACGGCGGGGGACTTGGCGAGCTGCGCGGCAACGTACTTGTCTGTCAGCACGACGTCGCAGTACGGGACCGCGGCCGACATGGCGTCGGCGTCGCGCAGGTCATTGCCCTTCCACTTCTTGTCCTGATTGCGGAAGCTCTTCTCGGTCAGGGTGATGGTGATGGCGGCGGCTGGGATGTCATCGAGGAAGGCGCTCAGCCAGTCCTTACCGTTGGCGAAGAACTCGTCGATCGTGATCCCGTACGGGTGCAGGTCTTCGCGGAGATGGTCGCGAAGTTCCCAGAAGAGGTACCGGGCGTGGACGATGTCGCTGAGTCGGCTCCGGTCGGTGGTGCCAGCGGCGAGCATCTCAGCGAGTTGCCTTTCCCGCTCAAGGCGTTCCTCCTCGATCCTGGCGACGGCGTCTGGCTGGTACCCGTAGGCGCGTAGCTGCGGGATGTCTTCCGGCCTCGGCCCGCGCACCATCCCGTACTCGATGATCGTCCGCCCATAGGCTTCGATCTCGCGGATCTGCTCAACGCCGGCGCCAGGCCAGGCGACGTGATCGCCTGACTCCCCTGGTGCCCGCCGAAGAACCCGCTCGTCCTTGAACCCAGGCGTCCGGATCCGCCCGCCAGCAGCCTTTCCCGGGGTTCTCTTCCAAGACCCTTCAAAATCGCGGACTACCGGCGTTCCGCCCGCTACGCCCGGCATGACGCGCACGAACCCGCGCGGTAGCGCGTTCATTTCGGCATGTGCGGTCGTTCCCCGGCGATCCGGGAGAGACGCCGGCGTGTCAGATCGACCTCATCCGCGCGCCTCAGCTGATGAGCACCATCGCGTGGCGTGAGCACGGTCTGGCCAGCGGCGAGTTCCCTGCCGATTACGTGTTCGCGGGAGTCTTCGCCTACCGGTGCCGCGCGGTGCTCGGATCATCCTGTTATGTCACGAAGCCGGGTTGGCTGGGATTGTTATGGGCGCCACAGAGTCCGGGCGATGATTCAGCCTCCCTCCGGCTCCCAGCAGGAGCGCGCGGGGTGCGGTTCTCAGCCGCGGGGGTCCTGGGCTGGGGCGGAGATGGGGGAGGTCATGACCAGCAGGCAGGTTGCTGTGCCGCTGATGCCCTGGTACAGGTGCGGTGTGTCGGCCTGGAAGGTGGTGCTCTGCCCGGTTTCGAGTTCAACGGGATGACTGGCCGGGCCGGTTCGCAGCCGGCCATCCACGACGATCAGGGTCTCAGAGGTGCCGGTTAGGTGCGCGGCGGATCGCTGGCGGACCGGGCGGACTGCTAGGCGGTAGGTTTCGGCGACCCGGGTGGCCGTGTGGTGACGGTCGAGCAGTACCGCGTCGACAGCGGCGCCGCTGATGCGCGGCTGGCTGGATGCCTCCAGTACGGCCCCGAGCGGGACCTGCAGCGCGGTGGTGATCGCGTACAGGGTGTCCAGTGTGGGGTTCCGCTCGCCGGCCTCCAGTTGTGACAGGGTCGCCTTTCCGACTCCGCTGCGCCGGGCGAGTTCGGACAGGCTGATCCCGGCCGTCTCGCGCAGGCGCCGTATCGCGCCGCCCACCCGTGGCCCTGGTGCCAGGTCGCCGCCGCTCCGCGGAGACGCCGGGTCGCGAGCGGCATGTGCGAACCCAGTTGCCTTTGCCACGCAAGACCTCCTATCGTTCCGTTTATGGAACGATCTCGCCAGGCCGCCGCCTCACGCCCCAGCCGCTTCGCCAACGTCTCCCCTCTGGACATCATCGCCGTTGCCAAAAGCGCCGACGCCCTGGGCGCGCAGGTGCTGCGGATGGAAAACCTTGACACCGACCTCGCCCCGCCCGCGGCCGCGCTCACCGCAACCCTCGACGCGCTCACGGATCTGGGCTGGTCGTCGTCGTACTTGCCGTTCACTGGCAAGCAATGCCTCCGGGAAGCGGTGTCGGATCAGATCCATGCCCGGACCGGCCACCGCTACGACCCTGATACGGAGGTGGTGATCAGCAGCGGCGGGCTCGCCGCCGTGTTCGCCGCGCTGCTCGCGCTGACCGGCCCCGGTGACCAGGTGGTGCTCACCGACCCCTGTTATCAGGGGTTCATTGCCCGGGTGCGGCTCGCGGGCGCCAGCCCGGTACACGTGCCATTGCGACCGGACGCGGGCCGGTGGCGGCTCGACGTGGAAGCCCTGGGCCATATCAGCAGGGCGTCAGTGATCGTGACCATGAGCCCGTCCATGCCCACCGGGCACATGCTGGACGATAACGAGTGGGACGCCGTCGCCCGCCTGGCAGAGCGGACCGGCGCGTGGGTGCTGCACGACACCGCCATGGAGCGCATCACCTTCGATGGCCGGCCGCCGTCCTCACCGCTGACCCGGCCTGGCCTGGCTGAGCGCACCGTGCTGGCGGGTGCGGTCGCCCACGGGGACCCGGTAGCTGATCACCTGGCCCGCCCGGACGTCCGCCGCCGGCTCGGGCGGCGGGGAGTTCTTCTTCCCCGCCTACAAGAAGGGCAAGACCTTCCTCGCCTCCTTTGCCGAATCGCCCATCGTGCTCTTTTTGCCAGCGGGCGAGAAGTTCAAGACCCTCTCCAGCGTCGAGCGGCTGCTGCGCGAGTTCAGGAGCAGCCGGGCCGTCTCGCAGGAACTTGCCGCAAGGACGACGACCTTTGCCCGAACCTGTACTTCCTTCCGCGTATTCTTGCCGATATAGGAGACCCCGGCGGCGCGCCCGTCCTCACCCGTGAGGACTTCCCTCACCATTGCGTTGGTGCGAATCTCCAGGTTGCCCGTCATCCGCGCCGGCATCAGCAGAACAACCGGCGAGGAAAAGTTGGAGCCGAGCCGGCAGCACCGGCCGCACTGCCCAACGTAGTGGCACTCGGGGCGGCCGTTGAGCGCCTTGGTCAGGATCGCCAGGCGCGACGGGATGCAGGGAATATGGAGTTTGTTGCAGGCCTGCTGCACCAGCAGTTCGTAACAGCGCGGCGCAGGCGGAGGAAGAAACTTGCCGTCGGGAAGGTTCTCGATGCCTTCGGCCGATCCAAACACGCCGATCAGTTCTTCTGTCTTGTCGTAGTAAGGCGCCAGCTCTTCATAACTGATGGGCCAGTCAAAACCCTTGCCGTCGCGGCTGTGGGGCTTAAAGTCATAGGGACCGTTGCGCAGCGAGATGCGTCCCCAGGAGTTCGTTCGCCCGCCCAGCATGCGCGAGCGGAACCACATGAAATCACTACCGGGCGCGCTGCGGTAAGGTTCGCCCTCGACCTGCCACCCGCCCACAACAGCGGAGAAATAATCGGCGGGGCCCTCGGTATTCAAGGCGCCGCGGTGTGGGGCGTTGTAAGTCCACTCCAACCACTTGGAATCGCGCGCGGTGTCGTACCAGCTTCCGGCCTCGAGCATCAGGCATTTGGCGCCCGACTTGGTCAGGTTGTAGGCGGCAATCCCGCCTCCCGCGCCCGAGCCGACGATGATGGCGTCATAAGCCTGCGGACTGGATATCATTTGGGGCATGCAGGGCTCCTTGCTTTTCCTGAATTATGGGCTCACCGAAGTCGGACCAGTTGCGCGCCGCCGAGCAAATTGCCTTCGTTGTCGAATGAAATCGTTCCCGAGACTCCCGCGAGGTCCTTGACGTTTGCGATCCGGTCGCGCACGCGAGCCCGGTTTGGGCCGGCCTCGCGCACCGACCGGGCGATCAGCCGGACAGCGTCGTACGCCTCGGCGGCCACGGGGCCCGGAAGCACGCCCGTGGCAGCCTGAAAGTGCCGCGCGAACGTTTCCGACGTGGCCTTGGTCGTCTCGGCCCGCGCCACGCTCCACACGCCGGAGTCGGCGGATTTTTCAGCCGACGGAGGAAAATCTGATTCCATGCTTTCCTGCGCGGCTTCCTGGCAAAGATAAACGGGAAGCGAGATCTTTGCATCCCGCAGTGCGCGCAGCAACTCGCGGGCTGTACTCGAACTCGTCCAGAAAACTAATGCTTGCGGTGATTGATTGCGGACCACCGCCAGCGCCGCCCGGGCGTCAGGTTGCAGGGGGTCGATGCTGATGCGGGCCGGTTGCGACGCGTGCAGTTCGTGCGCGGCCTCCAGGAACTCCTGCCCGCCCAGGCGCCCGTCGTGGCTGCTTTCGGTGACCAGAAGCACGCGCCGAAAGCCGCGAGTCCTGTAAATGTCCTTTGCGATCGTTTGCGCCTGCACCGTGTCACTGGGCGCGAGACGGAAAATCCAGGGCAGGTCAATCTGGGTTGTCGTCTTGTCGGAAGCCAGGGTCAGCACCGCGACGCCGAGCCGGTTGCCCACCTGCTCGCTGAGGTGCGCCGTAGCGCCGCTGGCGGAAGTGACGATGGCGACAGCCTGGTCATCGAAAACAAGGTGAATCACAGCATCGGTGACACGGCCCCAGGCCGGGCCGCTCTCATCGCCAATCGCTAAAGCAAGGTGGAGTCCGCCGGGCAGAGGATCTCGTTCCGAGTCCTGAAGAGCCATCTGCGCCGCTCGAACGATAGCCGCTCCATCGGCCTGCTG
>OFHK01000261.1_pt1 | contig 16719 bp, 17 predicted proteins | sample 1521951 | NCBI WGS metagenome assembly OFHK01 (sample SAMEA2468436, study PRJEB22500) | soil metagenome | biome: Glassland; feature: Farmland; material: Clay | place: Australia | collected 2013-01-31 | depth 0.55 m
GGGGGGTGGCTGGACCCCACCGGCCGGTCCCCCTGCAGCCCCTGGGGCAGGAGGACGGCGATGGCACCGGCGCCCCGGGCGGGGAACGGGCCCCGCCAGCCTGGCTCACCACGGGCGCGCACCCCGGCCACGGCCAGTGCCACCACAGCCCACCCGGCGGTGGCGACGGCGATCAGCAGGAGGACCGCGTTAGGTATGGGTTCGTAATAGGTGGCGGCGGCGGGCCACGCTGTGCTGAAGGTCACACTGGCGAGCGGATCGAGGACCAGGATCACGCTCCCGATCACGAACAGCGCGAGCAGCGCGAGCCTGGACCCGAAGCGGGCCAGGAAAGTCCGGCCGACCACCTCGGCCAGGCCCCAGCAAAGCGCCAGCGGGGCGATCAGCCGCCCGCCGATCTGGACGGCCCGGAAGGTGGTGGAGCCGAAGCCCTGGTGGTAGCCCAGCGCCTGCGCCGCCAGCGCGATCGCGAGCCCAGCCGCCGCGACCGACCAGGCGATCAGGTCGAGCCGCTGCACGCGCGTGCAGCGCCGCACCAGCATCCCGGTAAACGCGGCTGCGGCGACGGTGCTAACGGCTGCTGCCAGGAAAGAAGGAGACATTGCTGCCTATGGTGCCTGACGCAGGCCAGTGGTGGTACCCAGATGGAAGACCAGGTGGGGTACGCCGGCCCGCTGCGCGGGTAACATGATTGCGCTATGAGGCTGCTGCGGGGACGGCTTCTGTCATCAGACCCGGCCGGGATGGAACCTGGCCTGGGTCAGGAAGCCGCAGGCCCACAGCCCGCTGGCCGGGGCCCACGGATCCGGATCAGGCCGCTGCGCCGGGACCGGGCTGCGGTCGCTGGTGAAGCGTCCGCTGCTGCCGCGAAGGTGGAGCACCCACCGCCCACCCCCGACCCCACCGCGGCGGCGTTCTTCGATGTGGACAACACCCTCATGCGCGGCGCCTCCATCTACTACTTCGCGCGCGGCCTGGCTGCCCGCAAGATGTTCGGCCCCAAGGACCTCGCCAAGATGGCCTTGGGCCAGGTGTATTTCCGGGTTCTGGGGGCGGAGAACAGCGACCACATCGACGCGGCCAGGGAACTCGCCCTGGCCTTCGTCGCGGGTCACCAGGTGGCCGACATCGTCGGGCTGTGTGAGGAGATCTACGACGACTCGATGGCCGCGCGGATCTGGGAAGGCACCCGCTCGCTCGCCCAGCAGCACCTGGACAGCGGGCAGCGGGTCTGGCTGGTGACCGCGACCCCGGTCGAGCTGGCCAGCATCATCGCGCGCCGGCTCGGCTTCACCGGGGCACTGGGCACCGTGGCCGAGTCGGTCGACGGCGTCTACACCGGACGGCTGGTCGGCGGCCTGCTGCACGGCGAGGCGAAAGCAGCGGCGGTCGAGGCACTGGCGGTACGCGAGGGCCTGGACCTGACGCGGTGCGCCGCCTACAGCGACTCGACCAACGACCTGCCCATGTTGCGCCTGGTCGGGCATCCAGCCGCGGTTAACCCGGACACCGACCTGCGGGCCGAAGCACGGGCCAATGACTGGCCCGTGCACGACTTCCGCTCCGGCCGCAGGGCCACCATGATCGCCCTGCCCACCGCCGCCGGAGCGGGCGCCATCGCCGGCGGCATCGTGGCCGGCCTCGCCCTGCGCCGCCGTCATGCCCATGCCCGCCATTAACACCCGGTGACGATGTAACCAGATCCGCGCCCCCGGCCTGCTCGCGGACATCGCCGGAATGGTGCGCCAGTGACCCGCCGCGCGCGTTACCGGATGCACTCCCTTCGGGTACGGTAATCACCCCGGTTCTTCAGTACCACTGTTGCAGCCGATGCCGGCCCGGTTACAGTCTTCCTCGGTGGTCCTTACCGGGATGATCTGGCGCAATGGAGCGTAATCGTGAACAGGACACACAGAGTGGCTGGAATCGCCTTCTCCGCCGCCTTGCTGATCGCGGCCCTGACGCCGGCTGTCCCGGCCCTTGCCTCCACCCAGACCTGCGGTAACAGCGGTGCGGTGACGTCGCTGACCGGGACGTTGGCGGACAAGGCGACCTACCAGATCGAATGCCCGGCCGGGCCCTGGAACGGCACGCTGTTCCTCTACAGCCACGGCTACGTGGTGCCCGGCTCCCCGAACCCGGCACATGATGTGGGTGATCCGGTGACGGGTACCTGGCTGCTCGGTCACGGCTTCGCGCTGGCGGGCTCGTCCTACGCCACGACCGGCTGGGCGATCCAGCAGGCACTGGTCGACCAGCCCGCCACGCTGGATGCCTTCGACCAGACCTACGGGACGCCCACCCGGACGATCGCCTGGGGTCACTCGCTCGGCGGGATCATCACTGCCGGGCTGATCCAGCGGTACCCGAAGCTGTTCAGTGCCGCGCTGCCGATGTGCGGTGTGCTCGCCGGCGGGGTGGCCACCTGGAATACCGCACTGGACGCGGAGTTCGCCTTCCAGCGGCTGATCGACCCGTCGGTCCAGATCGTCAACATCACCGACCCGACCGCGAATCTGAACGGTGCCGAGGTCGCCGCCGCGGTGGCGCAGGGGACTCCCCAGGGGCGGGCCCGGCTGGCACTCGCCGCGGCCCTCGGCGACACGCCGGGCTGGTTCACGCCGCTGTCCCCCGAGCCCGCACCCAACGACTTCGCCGGTCAGGAAGCCAACCAGTACCAGTGGGAATCCCAGGTGGACTTCCCGTTCACCTTCGCGTTCCGCGCCGAACTCGAATTGCGGGCGGGCGGCAACCCGTCCTGGAACACCGGGGTGAACTACGTCAGTGACCTGGCGCACTCGGCCGACCTGCGCGAGGTGCTGGCCCTGTACAAGGCGGCGGGACTGAGCCTGAGCGCGGACCTGCAGACGCTCAACCACGCCAAGCGGGTCAGCGCTGTTCCATCAGCCGTGAACTACCTGGCGGACAACATCGCCTTCAACGGGAAGCTGTCCATGCCGGTGCTCACGATGCACACCACCGGTGATGGCCTGGTGGTCTCGCAGAACGAGCAGGCCTACCGCAGCGTCGTCAACAAGGCGGGCAACGGGCGGCTGCTGGCGCAGATCTTCGTTCACCGGGCCGGGCACTGCGCGTTCACCCCGGCGGAGACCATCACCGCCGTGCAGACCCTCCTGAACCGCCTCAACACCGGCCGCTGGGGCCCGCTCGACCCGGCCACGCTGAACAGCCAGGCCATGGCGCTCGGCTCCGGGTACAACATCTTCGCGATCGGCAGCAACATCTACCCGACACCACCGGCGTTCCTGCGCTTCCGGCCCACCCAGTACCTGCGCCCGTTCGACCTGCCGGTCCACCACTAACAGCACGGGCAGGTCAGCCGAAGGCGGGGCCGCGCTCGGCGAGCAGGTCGTCCAGCTTGCGCTGGATGGTGCCGCGGATCCGGCCGCTCAGGTCCGCGACCACCGCCGGGTCGTTCACGTCGGCCGGGTGGTAGCAGTCGGTTGGCACCGGCGGGCAGAACTCGATGATCCACTTCGACGGCAGCGGCACCGCCCCGAGCGGCCCCAGCCACGGGAACAGCGGCGTGAGCGGGAAGTATGGCAGGCCCAGCAGATGAGCGACCGGCTTGGCGTTGCCGATGATGGGATAGATCTCCTCCGCCCCGACGATCGCACACGGCACGATGGGCACCTGTGCCCGGATCGCGGTCACCGCGAACCCACCACGGCCGAACCGCCGCAACTGGTAGCGATCGCCGAACGGCTTGCCGATGCCCTTGAACCCCTCCGGGAAGACCCCGACCACTTCGCCCGAGTGGAGCAGCACATGGGCATCGGCGGGGCAGGCCCGGGTGTGACCCCCTTTGCGGGCAAGAGATGCCAGCACCGGGATCTCATAAACGAGGTCGGCGCCGAGCAGGCGCAGGTTGCGGTGGGCGGGGTGCTCGTCGTGCAGACCGGTCTGCAGCATGACCGCGTCGAGCGGGAGCGTGCCGGAGTGGTTGGCGACGACCAGGGCCGGGCCGGTGTCAGGCACATGCTCCAGGCCCCGGATCTTCACCCGGAACCAGTGCTGGTAGAACAGCCGGGCGAACGGCATCAGCACGCGGGAGTTGAATTCGGGGTCGAAGCCGAACTGGTCGACCTCGGACCCGCCGTTGAACTGGCGGACGGCAAACTGAAGGGCGCTCACGATCCGGCTCCACCCTCCGGCCGGCCCAGGCGTGGGGCCGCCCCCACTGCTGGCTTTGTCATCCTCATCGCCTGCACTGTCGTGCCCGCCGTCGGCGCTGCCGAACCCATTGCCAGCCTGATCATCGGAGTGGGTCGCATGATTCTCATCGACCGTCACCCGTAGCTCAGGCATGGCCAGCACACTCACCGGGTGCCCGTTGAGCGGCACGTCGCTGCGCGCTCCCCCCGAAGCATCGCCAAGAATGCCGCCAGCCACAGCTGGAGGCTTCGTCACGGTTACCCCCCTCCCGAACGGCACTCTGGGCCAGCTACGTGCGCACCCCCGTGCGGCGATCTGGCCGGCGCGCTACTGGTGCCGGCGGGCGTTCACCCCTGCCGGGGCCGCAGGCCCGCCGTCAGCACCGGCGCTACTTCTTGTTCCGCCGCTGGACGCGCGTCTTCCGCAGCAGCTTGCGGTGCTTCTTCTTGGCCATCCTCTTGCGGCGCTTCTTGATGACGGAGCCCACGACCTCACCCTCGCTCAACGCTCTGGACCGACCGAGCATGCTTGCGCTGCCCGGAACCGGTCGGCCGGGGCACACGCCAACGGTCTAGGCTACCGCTCCTACCACAGTAGATCATCCCCGGTGCCCCCAATCGCCCGGAGGCGCCGGGCGGACTACACCCTCGCCGGGCTCAGCTCGCGGCGACGAACGAGTCCCGCAGGTACTGGTTGACCGCCTGTTCAGGGACACGGAAAGAGCGACCTACCCGGATGGCCTCCAGTTCCCCGGAGTGCACGAGCCGGTACACAGTCATTTTGGACACACGCATGATCGAGGCTACTTCTGCCACGGTCAGGAACCTGACGTCACTTAGGGGAGTTGTTTCCGTTGCAGCCATGAGATGTCCTCTTCCGCGCGGTGCTGTTTACGCCTGGCCGGATTCAGCGCATCAGTCACCTCCGTCCCCAGCGTAAGTCTTGTGTGGAAAAGGGCAACCCTCCATCGAGTGTCATTTCGTCACGCGCGGCACGGGTCTTGCAGGCTCCAATGACCGCACAGCGGCCTGACCTGGGACGTCACGATAAGTGACAGGCGGCTGTCAGGGCGAGGGCAGCAGCCCGTGATGAGGGAAGACAGCGGTCCGTGTTGCCATGATCGCCCGGTCCACCGGGTCGCCCGGATCGTAGCCGGACGAGAACGGCGTGTATGCGGCGCTGGCTCCCTCGGTCATGCTCTCGGGCGCGCTCATGCCGGTCCGCGCACGCACGAACGCGCGCCAGGACTCCGGCGTCGCCGCCGCCGGGTCCAGCGGCCGTCCGGCCGCTTCCGCCAGCAGGTGCGTCCATGTTCTCGGCACTACCTGCACCAGTTCGTAGCCACCGCCGCCGGTGAGCAGCCACCGCCCGCCGGCCGTCTCATGCGCCAGGTGATGCAGCCACGCCTGCGCGGTCCGCTGAGCGTCGATGCTCAGTTCCAGGTGCGCGAGCGGATCAAGCCGGTGGCTGTCACAGCCGTGCTGGGTCACCAGGATCTGCGGGCGGAACGCGCGCAGCAGTGGCGGCACCACTGCGTCGAATGCCCGCAGCCATCCGGCGTCCCCGGTTCCCGCGGGCAGCGCCACGTTGACGGCCATTCCCTCCGCGCCCGGGCCGCCATTGTCAACGGGCAGGCCGGTGCCGGGGAAAAGCGTCATGGGATGCTCGTGCAGGCTGATCGTAAGCACCCGCGGATCGTCGTAGAAGGCCACCTGCACCCCGTCGCCATGATGGACGTCCACATCGACATAGGCGATCTTCTCCGCGCCCCGCTCCAGCAGCGACCGGATGGCAAGCGCGGGATCGTTGTACACACAGAACCCGCTCGCCATCCCGCGCATCGCGTGATGCAGGCCGCCGGCGACGCTCACCGCGTGCTGGGTCTGCGATTCCCACACCGCCTCCGCGGCGGCCAGGGTCGCCCCCGCCACCAGCGCCGAGGCCTCGTGCATCCCGCTGAACACGGGATTGTCTGGGGTGCCGAGCCCGTAGGCGAGGTCGGCGGCACCGGTCCGGACAGCCGTGATGTAGTGCGGATCGTGGATGAGCTCGAGCTGGGCATTGCTGGCAGCGGCCGGCGCCTTGACGAATACCCCCGGTTCCGCCAGCACCCCGAACGCCTGTGCCAGCGCGACCGTCAGTTCGACCCGGACGGGCGCCAGCGGGTGACCAGGCCCGAAGTCGTAGCTGGTCAGCCGCTCGTCCCAGGCGACATGCAGGGTGCAGGCCATCGCGCCCGCGCTCAGCCGCTGCCGAGTTCGGCGCCCCGGTCCCTGGCCGCCTCAATCGCCGCCAGGAAGGCCGCACGGACACCGTGCTTTTCCAGTTCGCGGATCGCCGAGATGGTGGTCCCGCCCGGGGAGGTCACCGCCTCGCGCAGGATCACCGGATGCTCACCGGTCTCCCGCAGCATGGTCGCCGCCCCATAAACCGTCTGGATGACCATCTCCAGCGCGGTCCCGCGCGGCATGCCGAGCAGGATCCCGGCGTCCACCATGGCTTCCACCAGGTAGTACACGTATGCGGGGCCGCTGCCCGACAGGGCAGTCGCCGCGTCCTGCTGTGACTCGGGGATACGCAGCACCTTGCCGACCGGCCGCAGCAGTTCCTCCGCCCGGCGCAGATGCTCCTCGCCGGCATGCGGGCCGGCCGAGATGACGCTCATCGCCTGATCGACCAGGACCGGGGTATTGGACATGACCCGGACCACCGGCACCTCGGCACCCAGCCGGCGCTCGATCATCGACGTGGTGATGCCCGCTGCCACCGAGATGATCAGCCGGTCAGCGGGCAGATGCGGGGCGAGTTCGTCGAGCAGGGCGGTCATGTCCTGCGGTTTGACGGTGATGACCAGCGTGTCAGCGGTCTTGGCGGCCTCCGCGGCGCTGACCACGCTGATGCCGTAGGCCTCCCGCAGGGCGGCAGCGCGCTCGGCGCGCCGGACCACAGCGAGCACCCCGGATGGGTGACGGCCGGCACGCAGCAGGCCAGAGATGAGCGCCTCGCCCATCTTGCCCGCACCCAGGATCCCGATCATTCAGGCCAGAATATCCTCCCGGCCCGGCCCCCGGGGCCAGGGCGGGGACCGCCTGCCGGCGGCGCCGTCGGGCACCGGCCCCGCCTGCCCGGACCGGCCTGGCTCACCGGTGCCAGGCCAGGGAGCGCAGGAAGAAGGCGAGGTTGGCTGGCCGCTCGGCGAGCCGCCGGACCAGGTAGCCGTACCAGTCAACGCCGTAGGGCACATAGATCCGCACCGTCGCGCCGGCGCTGGCGCGCCGCTGCTGCTCGGCCTGCCTGATCCCGAACAGCATCTGGTACTCGTAGCCGCTGGCCGGCCGCCCGGTCCGCTGGGCCTGGGCCGCGCCGATCTCGATCAGGCGCGGATCGTGGGTGGCGAGCATCGGGTAGCCCTCACCTGCCATCAGCACCCGCAGGCAGCGCACATAAGAGCGGTCCACATCGGCGCGCGCGGTGAACGCCACGTCCTCCGGCGCGTTGTAGGCGCCCTTACAGAGCCTGACCCGCGACCCGGCATGGGCGAGCGTCGCGCAGTCCGCCGCGCTGCGCCGCAACTGGGACTGGATCACGCAGCCAAGGTCGGGGTAGTCGGCCCGCAGTTCGCGGACCAGGCGCAGGGTCGCGTCGACGTGGGTGTGGTCCTCCATGTCCACGGTGACCGTGGTGCCGGCGTCCCTGGCCGCGGCGCAGATCCTGGCGATGTTCGCGGTCGCGGTCTTCTCCCCGTGCTCGGGCAGGTGCAGGCCGACGGCGGTGGGCTTGACGGAGACCTCCGCCCGGCCGCCGGCGGCGAGCCCGCTCGCGGCGAGCTTGCCCAGCAGCGCCACGTATTCGGCGGCGACAGCGGCCGCCTGGTCGGAGCCGGTGGTGTCCTCACCCAGGTAGTCGAGGGTGACCTGCAGGCCGGCCGCCTGGAGCCGGCGCGTGGTCTCCACCGCCGCGGCCGCGTCGTTCCCCGCCACGTAGCGGGCGACGACATCGCGGGTGTAGGGAGCGGAAACGATCACCCGGTGTACCCGGTCGCTGGCCGATGCGGCCAGGAGCATGCGGCGCAGCACGGCGCGAACCTCCTCTGGTCAGCGGCCCGGCCGTCGCCGTTGGCGGCCCGGCCCGCTGCCAGAAGCCAACGTTAGGGCATGTCCCGGCGGCAGCCGGGCCGGGGGACACGCCCTACTCACGGCGCGGGCCGAGTGCGCCCCGCGGCCGTTTGAGGGTGATCTTGACGTTGGCCCCGGCGTCGGGGGACACCACCACTTCCTGGGCGGCGGGCACACCGCCGGCCCGCAGTGCCGCGTCGACCGGCACTGTCCGCTTGACCAGCGCGAGCGCGATCGGCCCGAGTTCGAAGTGGCGCTGCGCCGAGCCCACGAACCCGACCTCGGCGTCGCCCATGGTGACCGGGTCGCCGTGCGCGGGCAGGGTGTCCTCGCTCCCGTCCAGGTGCAGGAACACCAGCCGGCGCGGGGGGTGGCCCAGGTTGTGCACCCGGGCAACGGTCTCCTGGCCCCGGTAGCAGCCCTTGGTCAGATGGACGGCGGTCTCGATCCAGCCGACCTCGTGCGGGATGGTCCGGTGATCGGTGTCGAGGCCCAGCCGCGGCCGGTGCGCGGCGATCCGCAGCGCCTCGTAGGCCTCGATCCCCGCCAGGACGGCCCCGCGGCGCTGCGCATCCGCCGCGATAGCGGCAAGATGCTCCCGCGCCACCAGCACATCCATGCCGAACGAATCCGCCATCGTCATCGCCGCGCCATCGGGCAGGCCGCCTGCTGTGCCGGGCCCCATCAGGGTCAGCAGGGCGAACTCATCGCTCACATCGACCGGGTCCACCCGGAGCAGGAACCGCATCGACTGCAGGAAGGCAAGCAGCGGCTCGGCCGTGCCCGGCTCGACGTGGATCCACACCGCGGTGCCGTCGTCGGCCAGCGTCAGGTGATGCTCGATATGGCCGCTCGGGCTGAGAACCAGCGCCTGGGTGACCGCGCCCGGCGCCAGTGACTCGACGTCCTGCGTGGTCAGGCTGTGCAGCCAGGACAGCCGGTCCGAACCGGTGATCCGCAGCACGCCGTGGTGTGAGCGGTCCACCAGGCCGGCCGAGCGGGTGAGCGCCCGCTGCTCCGCGAACGGGTCCCCGTAGTGCGCCGCGACCCCGGTGTCGGGCCCGGCCGCCGGGACGGCGCCGGCCTGGTCAAGCAGCGGGGATTTCATACCCCTCAGGCTACGCGGCCCAGCAGCGGATACCGGCTCTCGGGCCGTCCGGCGCTGGACCGATTCGCCCTGAGTTCCATGATCACGGGGATTGCCCAGTCACTGCAGCCGGAAGATCCACGTGATCACGATGATGCGCTGATCTGCGGGGCACCGTCGGTCTCGCCAGCCCGGCAGGAGGCGCACCGGCCGAAGACGGTGAGATGGCCGACGTCCGTCTGGAATCCATGGTTTGTATCCAGAGCGGTCACGAGCGCGCCGACCGCGTCCGGGGCGACCTGGGTGATCCGGCCGCAGCTGGAGCAGACCAGGTGCACGTGCTCGGCTTCGGCGGCCAGGTGGTAGCTGGGAGCGCCGTGGCCGAGGTGGGTGTGGGTGACCAGGCCGAGCTGCTCCAGCAACTCCAGCGTGCGGTAGATCGTGGAGATGTTCACGCCACTGGCGGTCTGCTGCACATCCGCCCAGATCTCCTCGGGCGTGGCGTGCTCCAGCTTGGTGACGGCGGCCAGCACGAGCTGCCGCTGCGGTGTGACGCGATAGCCGCGGTCCCGCAGCGCCTTGTCCCACGCCCGCGTCATGGCCCCGAGACTAGGGCATCTCGGCCGCTTGCGGGATAGCCGGCCGGGGGGCCGGCTGACAACTCACTTGCCGTCGGTGGCCGGTCTGACATAACCTGCGGCCAACGCGGGAAAGGAGGTGGTCCAACAGCATGCATAGCAGTCGGACTCGCGAGGTGGCTGTCAGCTAGCCGCCGTCCCGCCGGCGCACTGGCCGCGGCATAGGCCGCGCAGTGCGATCATCGGCCGGCGCAGGCCCCGGCCCGTACGGGCGTGGCCCGCGTGCCGCAAGGCGGCGGCCGGCGAATACACGGCAGACACCGAGCCCCCGGGCTGACCGGCCTTGTCCAGCCGGTCCCCGTGTGGCCACCCCCGCATCTCGCGGAGCGGTCACCGCCTGCGCGCCCCTGCGCGCGGCGGGCCGCCGCAGCTGCCGGGTCCCTGGCCCCGCGGGAGACGCCCGGGGGTTTTAACTTTCCCGGTTCCGCCGATTTACCGCCCCGATTTTCTGGGGCTGGCTGATTTTTGCACAGTCCGGTTCCTGCCTGGCCCGGCTCCATTAACGGCCCGGTCTCCGCACCGCCCGGTTCTTGCCCGGATGGGATATTCCGGGCCGGGTCATGCGATATGCCGCAGTGATCGAAGTGCCGGACACGGGCGATTGCGCGGCTTACGTAGACCACTCAGCGCATGCCGGATGACCTGCACGTTTCCTAGCTGGAAGCGCAGATCTCATTACCCCTTATGCCCACCGTGCTGGCATTTGCGCCAGCCACTTTAAATGTCGCGGCATGCATTTCCGTGATTGGCTGACCCACACAGCGTAATGTCTGACCGGGGCAATGCGATCCCGGAGCCGCAGAGCACTGGGGACGCTTCGCCTTGACCCGGCCCGAAGCGCGAAAGGACAGCGTCTCCATGCGGGATTTCTCGCACCTCACCGGCATCACCATCGGCGGTGCAGCCATCGCCCTGGCCGTCGGCGGCTTGGCAGTCACGCCGGCGGCCGGGGCGGCGAGCCAGGTTCCGGCACGGTCAGCGGCGGGCGCCACGACCGCGTACCGGATGCTCCCCCGGATCGTGCCCGGCGGGCCGATGAAACTGGCCAGGGGCAGGCGGACCCGCGTGCTGGCCTCGCGCGCCACCGAGGTCGCCTCCACCAACTGGGCGGGTTACGCCGCCACGCAGCCCAACCGCTCGTTCCGCTATGTGCGGGGGACCTTCTTCGTGCCCTACGTCGACTGCGCGACCACTGCCGATTCTTTCTCCGCCCACTGGGTCGGCCTGGACGGCTTCGACAGCGACACGGTGGAGCAGGCCGGCGTGCTCGCCGCATGCAACGGAAACACACCGCAGTACGCCGCGTGGTACGAGATGTTCCCGCAGTTCCCCGTCTACCCGAACATCACCATCCGGGCGGGTGACTCGATCATGGTGAGCGTGTTCTACCGGCGGGCCACCGGGAAGTTCGTGATCGTCCTGACCGACACCAGCAACGGGGCCCACTTCGCCCGCGTCCTCGCCTGCCCGTCCGGGTCCACCTGCCAGCGCGCCAGCGCGGAGGCGATCAGCGAGCCACCCACCAGCAGTTCGACCGGGATCGAGCCGCTGGCCGACTTCCGCGCCGAGAGCTTCAGCGGGATCCGGGTCACCGACGCGACCGGCCACCGGGGCACGCTGCGCTCCCGCCGGTGGGGCACGACGAAGATCGTCAACATCAGCGAGGGCGGCTCCCTGCTCGACCAGCCGACCCAGCTGTTCCAGGGGATGACGTTCGACAACTACTGGATGCGCTCCAGTTAGCCGGGGCGGGTCAGGCGGGAGCGGCGCCGGCCCGCTTGAGCTGCGCTGACAGATGCGGCTGGAGGGGCTGCCCGACTGCCGCCATGTCGTAGGCGTAGGCCAGGTCCGGGCCCACCAGCCCGTAGAGACGGTGCCCGGCGGTCACCTCCTTGGCCGAGGCGGTGCGCGCCACGACGTCGGTGGCCATCTCGATCTTCGTCCCGGTCACCTCGCCGAGGTAGATCTCGGTGATCCCGGTCGGGTGCGCGAGCAGCACCTCGACCTTGCCCCCCGGCTGGGGCCGCCAGAACCCGGTCTCCATCGCCAGCGGCCGGCCCGGTGTCCCGTCGGCGTTGAGCAGCCAGGTCCGGCTGACGTAGATGAGATAGGGCTTGCCGTTATGGCTGAAGGAGACCTCCTGGCCGAACTGGAGGCTCTCGATCGTGGGGTACCCGACCACGCCCGCGCCCTCCCACCGGCCCAGCAGAAACCGCAGCGGGGCCAGGTCGGGGTGGAGTTCCGGGCTGCCCTCAGGCATCGGCTGACTCCCGCGCCCCGTCCCGCCCGGCGCGCCAGGCGGAGTCGCTGACCCGGTACAGCCGGCCGGCGAGGACGGCGGCGGCAGCAGCCACCGCGCCAAACGCCAGGACCAGCAGCACGCCGCTCACCAAGCCTTGCATGCCCGAAGTGTACGCAGCGGCGCCGCGGCCCGCGGCGGGGGACGGGGCCGGCTCGCCGGCCCGCCCGGGCTCAGGCGACGAGCGCCTGGTAGACCAGCTGCCGCAGCTGCGGGCGGATCGGGTAGGCGCTGGAGGGCATCAGCTGGGTGAAGAACGAGACGGTCAGCTGTTCCCGCTGGTCGATCCAGAACGTGGTGCTCGCCAGGCCGCCCCAGGACAGCTCCCCCTCCGAGCAGACCACCTTTCCCCGGGCCGGGTCGATGACCACCGCGAACCCGAGGCCGAAGCCGATCCCCCGGAACGGGGCCTCGGCGTTGAGCGGCCTGCCGAAGGCCTCCAGGTCGAGGCCGCCCGGGAGATGGTTGCGGCCCATGTAGGCAACCGTGCGGGGGCTCAGCAGCCGGGTGCCGTCGAGTTCCCCGGCCGGGCTTTCGGGGCGGCCCAGCAGCATCTGGGTGAAGCGGTGATAGTCGGCTGCCGTGGACACCAGGCCGCCGCCCCCGCTGAACATGACTGGCCGCTTGCGGGCCGCCTTCCCCAGCAGTTCGGCCTCCGCCAGGGTCCCATCCGCGGCCCGCAGGTAGAGGGTTGCCAGCCGGCCGGCATCTTCATCACCGACCCAGAAGGTGGTATCGGTCATGCCGAGCGGGCCCAGGATCCTGGTGGCGAAGAACTCCTCCAGGCTGCGCCCGGACACGACCTCGACCACCCGGCCGAGGACGTCGGTCGCCACCGAGTAGTTCCACTCGGTCCCGGGCTGGAAGAGCAGCGGGATCCCGGCCCAGGTATCGCACGCCTGCGCCAGGTCCACACCGCGCGGCGTTCCCACCTCGAACCCGGCGGAACGGTACAGGGCGTCCACCGGGTCCACCCGGTGGAACCCGTAGGTGAGACCGGCGGTGTGGGTGAGCAGGTGCCAGATCCGCACCGGCTCGGTGGCCGGGACCGTCAGCGGCCGCAGGTCCGACCCGCCCGCATACACGCGGACATAGGCGAACGAGGGGATGAACGCGCTCACCGGGTCGGTGAGCGCCAGCGCTCCCTCCTCGTAGAGCATCATCACCGCGGCCGAGGTGAGCGGCTTGGTCATCGAGTAGATCCGCCACAAGGTGTCCACCGTGACGGGCAGCCCAGCCTCCATGTCACGCTGCCCGCAGGAGGAGACATGCGCCAGGCGGCCGTTCCGGCTGACCGTCAGCAGCCAGCCGGCCAGCCTGCCGTCGTCGACATAACGGGCGAAGTGCGCGTCGATCTGCCGCAGCCGGACCGGATCGAAGCCTGCCTCGGCCGCGTCGACTTCCGCCGTGAGCTCACCCATCACGTCACCTCCGCCGATCGCGACGCGGACCGTCCCACCCGGCCGTGGACGCCGGTCCCGGTCACGATTCTGCGGCCATGGGAGCGTGTGGTCCAGTGACCCGGGCGCCCGCGGCCTACCCGCCGAAGGTGAGCCGTGCGGAGGCCAGCCGGTGCGGGCCTTCCAGCAGCCACAGCCACGCCTGATCGCCGGCTTGGCTGGTGGCCAGCCGGGGCTCGTGACCAGGCAGCACGGCGCGGTGGTATTCGATGTCGGCGCTAGCCGGGAGGCGGCCGGTGTCAGCAAGGACGTCCTCGGCGGCGGCCCAGTGGATGGTGTTGTTCACATGACCGGCCGGGTCGAAGTCGGTGGCCCGCAGCGGCCAGGGCCGGCTCGTCCCGGCCTGCGGCGGGCCGGGATGCGACAGCCGTGCCGACACCCGCCTGCCGCCAGTGGACGGCCCGTACAGGCGATGGAATTCGGCTCCCAGCGGGCATGGGCTCCCGCCGGCGTGGGTGATGGCCACCCACATGGCGCGAGCCTGGATCAGGTCACCCTGCGGGCCGCCGAGTGTGGTGGGCCGCTCGGCCCACCGCGGGCCGGTGGCCGAGCAGTAGGTCCGCAGGCTGACCTGCTCGCCGCGCAGCGGGTAGCCGCGGACGGTCACCGCGCACCTGCGCAGCAGCCAGTCGTACGGCTCGTTCCAGGCGGCCGCGGCGAGGTCGTCTTCGGCGGCCGCCTGGAGGTAGCGGGCGAGCGCATCGAACCGCAGCCGGCCCGCGGGCGTTACGTCCGTGCTGCGCACGATCCGGGTGGAGGTGAACAGGCGGCCGTGCGCCGGATCGGGCAGGAAGTCCGGTTCCATCCCGGCATTGTCCCGCCACCCTCCATCCCGCGACGTCCCGCCCACCCTCCATCCCGCGACGTCCCGCCCACCTCAGTGTCAGCATTTGCCCCGGCCCGCCTGCTGGACGCGCCGGGGGCAGCGCCTATCGTCAATAGTGGGGGCCGTCGCGGGCGGCAGCGCCGTTGCGGAGGTTACAGGTGGCAAGGCGCGTTCATGGCTGGCGGAAGCTGGCCGGCTCGACATGGGGCAGGCCGATGGATCCGCAGTTCTTCGGCGACCTCGACCTCGACGCGGGTGCCCTGCTGGGTTACCTCGAAGAGGTCCGCCACCACTCGGGTGTCCACATCACCATGACCCATCTGGTGGGCAAGGCAGTGGCGCACGGCCTGGCTGTCGTGCCCGAACTGCGGGTCCGGCTCGCGCGAGGACGCGAGCATGAGCGCGAGAGCGTGGACGTGTTCTTCATCGTGACCGCCGAGAACGGTGAGGAACTGACCGGAGTCAAGATCCACGACGCGGACCGTAAGTCAGTGGCCGAGATCGGCGAGGAATTGCGCCGCCGCTGCTCGGCCATCGATGCGGGCGCCGATCCCGAACTGGGGCGCAGTAAGGCCATGATGGCGAGCCTGCCGCCCCGGCTGCTGCGCTGGGGGCTGAGCGTGGCCGCATGGCTCACCTCCGACCTCAACCTTGACCTGCCGATGCTGGGCATGCCCCGGCAGGCGTTCGGTGGCGCCATGATCACGTCGGTCGGCGGCTGGGGGATCAGTCACGCCTACTCGCCGCTGGCCCACTACTACCGGGTCCCGGTGCTTGTTCTCATCGGCGCCGTCCGGCAGCTGCCGGTCGCGGTCGCCGGCCAGGTCGTCGTGCGCCCGACGCTCACCCTGACCGCGACGTTCGATCATCGCTATGTGGACGGGTTCCACGCGATGCAGTTCGCGCGGGCCGTCCGCGAATACTGCGACAACCCAGCCGCCTTCGAGCCGCCTGCCCGCAGCGACGAGGTCACCGCCCCAGCCTGAGCTGCGCGGCCGGACACCACTGGCCCGCCGTCAGGCCATGCTCGGCGACGAGCCTGGGGATGGAGATCTCCAGCACCTCCGGCCACCACGACGTTGCCGCAGTGCGAGGGTCTTAGCCGCGATCGCCCTTCATCAGGGTGTCACCTGGCTACATACCGTTATTGCAGGCGACGTAGAGTTACCGACTGGGGAATGCAGGCCTGCTAGGGGGTTGGCCCGGGGTGGTGCGGGGCCTGGACAGGAGGGCTGGCGGGAGTTGCGGATTCGTGGTTCGCCTGCGCGGCAGGTCCTCGTCATGTTCGTGGTGTTCCTTGCCGCTGCGGCGGTCGTGGGTTATGTCACGGGTGCTCAGCGGTCTCCCGGAGCCGGCCTGGCGTGGGGTTTGGCTGCGGTGGCAGTGGTGGTGCTGGGGGCGGCGCCAGCGGTGGTCATCATGCGCGGCGTGGCCGTGTCGATGAGCGGCCTGAGTGAGGCGATGCGGCGGTTTGGCGGGGGTGACCTGTCGGCGCGGGCGGAGGTGACGGGGCCGGCTGACTTGCGGGAGCTGGCCCGGGAGTTCAACGCTATGGCCGGGCAGGTGAGTGAGGATGAGGCGCAGCGAGCCCGGGCGCGCGAGGTGGCCCGCAAGGCGGGGACGCGCATCCGCGAGCACCTGCGGCTGGAGGAGGTCGTCAACGAGGCACGGATCGCCATCGAGAACGACCTCGACGCCGACGCCGCCTACCTGCATCTAGTCGACGAGCACGGGAAAATCGGGCTGCCCATCGGCCACGAGCACGACTGGATCATGCCGCCGGACTTCATCGAGGCCATGCCACCGGAGATGATCTCCTGGGTGGAGGAGTTGTTCCGCAGCCGGGAAAGCATGGTTTTCCAGGACTTGACCGGCCCGGAGGCCGAGCAGCGGCTCCCGCCTCCGGTGCTCCAGGCGGTGCGGGCGGCGGGGGTCGTCTCGCACCTGCTCACGCCTTTCGGCGGGGATTCGGAGATGCTCGGCATCATCGTCGGGTAGGGTCGGCTGCCCGGCGAGGTCCCGGGTTCAGCGTGGCTGAACTGGGCCTTTTCCGGGCAGCCTCCCTCCAAACTCAGCGTGCGCCTTTCGGCGGCACTGAGCTTTCCGGCGATTTATGCC
>OFHK01000262.1_pt1 | contig 16700 bp, 18 predicted proteins | sample 1521951 | NCBI WGS metagenome assembly OFHK01 (sample SAMEA2468436, study PRJEB22500) | soil metagenome | biome: Glassland; feature: Farmland; material: Clay | place: Australia | collected 2013-01-31 | depth 0.55 m
TGGCCTCGACCGTGGACACGCTGCCGCCGCTGAACGTCTCCGACAAGATCCCCGGGCCGGTGCTGGTTGTCGTCGGCGAACAGGACGCACTCCTGTGCGTCGGGCGGGTGCCGGACTGCACAGACCCCAGTGCGGTACGGGCCAGCGAGCTGCCCTACTACCAGTCGGCACCGAGCCTGGATGTGTTCATGGTCCCCGGTGCGGGCCATGACCTGACGGCCGAGCCTTCAGCCGATGAATCGTTCGGGGCGATCAATCAATGGATCGAAACCCACTGACCTGCGGGAACCGCGCTCCAGGAGCGTCCAGGGCCCTGGCAGGCCGGCCGGATCGGGAGTAGGTTCGCAGTCCATGACGGTCAAACTCATGGTTCTCTACACCCAGCCCGATGACAGCGACGCATTCGACCGGCATTACTTCGGCACCCACATGCCGCTGGTACGGCAGGTCCCCGGCCTGCAGCGCGCGGAGACGGGCCGCATCGCCGCCACACTCGACGGCGGCGAGCAGACCTACTACCGGGTGACCGAACTGTATTTCCCCGACCAGGCCACAATGGACGCGGCCTTCGGCTCGGATGTGGGCCAGGCGACCGCCGCCGATTACCAGAAGATCGCTCCACCCGGATCCAGGATGTTCGTCAAGATCCTCGATGACTGAAGCGCCGGGCTCGCGCTGACACTGGCAGGCTGGGAGCCGTGAACGGGATCAGCGTCAGGGACGCGGCCAGCAGCGACCTGGCGGCGGTCGCGAAGGTGGCGGTCGCGGCCGGGCAGGACGAGGAGTGGTCGGGCTCCGACCCGGCCTACGTCCGCTACCTGCTCGCGCGCGGCCGGCTGGTGGTGGCCGAGCACCACGGCGCCGTGGCCGGATTCGGCGCGACCTGCCGGATCGGCGACGGTCCTGCGGCCGTCACCATGCTCTGCGACCTGTTCGTCGACCCACGCTCCCACGGCCTTGGTCTTGGCCAGGCCATGCTCGCCGTCTTGTGGCACGACAGTACCCCGCGCATGACGTTCAGCAGCCTGCATGCCCATGCGCTGCCGCTGTACGCACGATCGGGCCTGGACGCCTGGTGGCCGCTTCTCTATCTGGGCGGGGACGTCACCGCACTGTCCACCCCGGCGGGCTGGGCGGTCACGCCCGCGGCACCGGGCGATGTGGCCACCCTGGAGCAGCACTGGACCGGGATCGACCGGGCGGCCGATCACCGGGCCTGGGCCGCCCGCCCGGCGGGACAGCCGGTGGTGGCCCACCTGGAAGGCGAGGCCATGGCGGCCGGCACCGTGGCCGGGGCGGGGGCGGAGTACGGCATCGTGCACCTGGCGCTGGCACCTGCCGCCGGGGACGCGCAGGCCCGTGACGCGCTCCTGGCCGTGCTGGCCTGCCTGGACCCGCCCGGCGGCCGGGCCCGGGTCTGCCTGCCGGCCCCCCATCCGGCGACCCGGCCGCTGCTCGCGGCGGGCTGGCACAACGACTTCCTCGACCTGTTCATGGCCACCGACCCGGGCCTGCTCGACCCGCGCCGCGCGGTCCCCTCCCCCGCCTCCGCCTGACCCGCAGGCGGGACGCCGACGGGTTCCCTCGCGGGTGGGTTCCCTCGCGGGTGGGTTCTGGATCGGCCCGGAAGGGATGAACGCCCCGGCCGCCAGGCGCTACCTGCCAGGAACCATGGTCCTGGAGACCAGCTGGGCAACACCGACCGGATGGCTGGTCGTGCGGGACGCGCTGCTCATGGGCCGGTGGCACCATGAGGACGAGCTGTCGCAGACGCACCGCCGGACGCCGAGCATGTGCTACTGCGGACCGTCCGGTGTATGTCAGGTGAGTCAGGCGCCGATGAGCATCTGGGACATCGCGGTGAGCACGCCGGGGGCGACCCGGTAGTAGACCCAGGTCCCGCGCCGCTCGGAGGTGATCAGGCCAGCCTCGCGGAGCCTGCGCAGGTGGTGGCTGACGGTCGGCTGGGATACCCCGACGTCCCGGATGTCGCACACGCAGGCCTCGCCGCCGGCCGCCGAGGCGATGCGGGAGAACAGGCGCACCCGGACCGGGTCCGAGAGCGCCTTGAACATCGCCGCCATCTGCTCGGCCTCGTCCGCGGACAGCGCAGCCGAACTGACCGGCGGGCAGCACGGTGCGGCGGCGCTTACGGCGGTCAGCTCATCCAGATTCGACATACATCTATATTGACATCTGTCGATGCAATGTGGCAAGCTCCGTGTCACTGTATCGACAGACATCGATACAGAACCAAGCCGCGATCGCAGCCGCCACTGCGGGTGCCGGATTACGCCGGGTCTTGCGTTCGGCGGTCCTGGTCTTGTGAAGGAGGAACCGTCATGTCCCGTGTCCAGCTCGCCCTGCGCGTCGCCGACCTGGAAGGCTCTATCGCCTTCTACTCCAAGCTCTTCGGAGCCGAGCCAGCCAAGCGCCGCGAGGGCTACGCCAACTTCGCCATCGCCGAACCACCGCTCAAGCTGGTGCTGATCGAGGGCGAAGCCGGCGCCGCCACCCGGATGGACCACCTCGGGGTCGAAGTCACATCGGCCGAGGAGGTGGCTGCCGCGACTGACCGGCTGAAGGCGGCGGGCCTGGCGACGCTGGAGGAGAGCGACACCGCCTGCTGCTATGCGGTGCAGGACAAGGTCTGGGTGCGTGGCCCCGGGCAGGAGCCCTGGGAGGTCTATGTCGTCAAGGCCGACTCCGACGTCATGACCAAGGACTCCGGCCCGGACGCCTGCTGCGCTGACCCCGCCGGGCAGCAGGAATCCGCCGGGCAGCCAGCGACTGCGGCAGCCGGCTGTGGCCCCGGCTGCTGCTGAACCACGGCCGGGCCGGCGGGTGATCGGTGCCCGGAAGCCCGCTACTGGCGGGCTAGGTTCGGGGCGCCGGAACGCAGCACGAACTTCTGGATCTTGCCGGTCGCGGTCTTGGGGAGTTCGGTTACGAAGCTCACCCCGTGCGGGGCCTTGAAGTGGGCGAGCCGGTCACGGGCGAAGGTGATGATCTCCTCCTCGCCGGCCTGCGCGCCGTCGCGGAGCACCACGAACGCGTGCGGCGACTCGCCCCACTTCTCGTGCGGCAGCCCAACGATCGCGGCCTCGGCGACCGCCGGGTGGCGCAGCAGCACACCCTCCACCTCCACCGAGGAGATGTTTTCCCCGCCGCTGATGATCACGTCCTTGATCCGGTCGCGGATCTCGACGTAACCGTCGGGGTGCACCACGGCCGCGTCGCCGGTGTGGAACCAGCCGTCGCCCATCACCCGCTTGGTCGCCTCCGGGTCGTGGTAGTAGCCGTCCATGACCACGTTTCCCCGGACCACGATCTCGCCCATGGCCTGGCCGTCGGCGGGCACCTCGTTGCCCTTCTCATCCACCACGCGCAGTTCGCCGGAGGTGATGAGCTCGACACCGGTACGGGCCTTGATCACCGCGCGGTCGGCGGGCGAGAGTGCCGCATGCTCGGGCAGCGGCGCGCAGATCGTGATGAACGGGGCCGTCTCGGTGAGCCCGTACACCTGGGTCACCTCCCAGCCGAACTCCCCTTCCAGCCGCTCGATGGTCGCGGCCGCCGGTGGCGCGCCCGCCGTCACCACCCGCACCCCGGCGGGGACCTCACCCCGCACCTGCGAGGAGGCGTGCGCCAGCGAGATCAGCACCGGGGGAGCCGCGACCAGCGGGCCCACCTTCTCGTCGCGGATCAGCCCGAACACCGCACCGGGCTCGACCTGGCGCAGGCAGACGTGGACACCCGCGGCGGCCGTCACCGTCCAGGTGTAGGTCCAGCCGTTCGCGTGGAACATCGGCAGCGTCCACAGGTAGCGCTCCCCCACACCCATCGGCAGGTGCAGCAGGGTGCCGATCGTGTTGAGCGCGGCGTTGCGGTGCGTGATCATGACGCCTTTGGGGCGGGCTGTGGTGCCGCTGGTGTAGTTGATCGTGAGCAGGTCACGCTCGCCGATCTCCGGCCGGGCGAAGTCGGGTGACGCACCGGCGACCACCGTCTCGTAGTCCACCCAGCCGTCCCTGGGGCCTCCTTCGAACGCCACGAAATGCCGTACGCCCGGCATCTGGTCGCGGACCCCGTCCAGCGCGTCCAGGTAATCGGAGTGGGCACAGACCACGGATGACCCGGAGTGGTTGACGATGTAGACGAAGTCGTCAGGGGTGAGCCGGTAGTTGATCGGCACCAGCACCGCGCCGGCCTGCGGCACCGCATAGAACGACTCCAGCTGCGCATGGGTGTTCGGCGCGATGGTCGCCACCCGGTCTCCTGGTGCCACCCCGAGCCCCTGCAGCCCGCTCGACCACCGGTCGCACCGGCCGAAGAACTGCTCATAGGTGAGCCGCAGATTGCCGTCTGCCACGGCCTCCCGGTGACCGTGCAGGCGGCGGGTGCGGCGGGCGAACTCCAGCGGGGTCAGCGGCACTTCCATGACAGTCCTCTACGGTTGGCGGACGCGGTCATGGCCGGCGCGCCGGCCATGACCGAACGGTAATACGTGCAGCCCGCCGGCACGAGAGTCCCCGCAGTCGCCCGGCGCCCCCGCCTGCGCAGCCCGCCCCACCCGCAGCCCGCCCCACCCGCAGGTGGACAGTTTCCCGTGCTATTCACGGGAAACTGTCCAGTATCCCGCCGGACGGGCGACCGCGGGAGGCGGCACCGCATTCCTGTGGACAGCGCGGGCACACACCGCGGCCCTGTCCACAGCCACCGGGCCGGGCCAGCGGCGGCCGCCCCGGACAGGCCATCGTGGGCGCATGCCACGCACACTCCCAGCTGCCTGCCGTGACCTGGTCGAGCTCCAAAGCGGCGTCATCTCACGCAGCCAGGCCATCGGAATCGGGATGCCGGAAGACCTGATCGAGGGACGGCTGCGCTTCGGCACCTGGCGCCAGCTCCAGCGGGGTGTCTACGCCACCTTCACCGGCGAACCCACCCGCGCGGCCCTGCTGTGGGCTGCCGTCCTGCGCGCCGGACCCGGAGCCGTGCTGAGCCATCAGTCCGCCGCTGAACTGGACCATCTCACCAGCCGACCCAGCCCGCGCATTCATGTGACCGTCCCGCGTGAGCGCCGCGTCCGCGGCGCCAAAGGCGTGATCATTCACCGCTCGGACCGGATCGCGGGTGCCCGTCACCCGGTCCTGCTGCCACCGCGCACCCGGATCGAGGAGACGGTCATCGACCTCACCCAGACGGCCCGGACCTTCGACGACGCATTCCACTGGCTCTGCCAAGCGTGCGGGAGCCGGCTCACCACCCCCGAGCATCTCCGGTCGGCGCTCAGCCAGCGCTCCCGGGTCCGGCACCGGGACGGGTTAGCGGTCGCGCTGGCCGACATCGAGGAAGGCGTGCGCTCCCTCCTGGAACACCGTTACGTGCACCGGGTGGAGCGTGCACATCGGCTTCCGTCAGCGAAAAGGCAGGTTACGAGCGTCGCCGGGAAAAGCCGCCGGTATCTGGACAATCTGTACGAGGAGTTCGGGGTCGCGGCGGAACTAGACGGCCGGGCCGCGCATCCGGCGCAGGAGCGCTGGCGCGACATCCACCGGGACAACGCCTCGGCCGGCCTGGGCATCATCACGCTGCGGTACAGCTGGGCCGACGTCACCGAGCACGCCTGCGAAGTGGCTGCCGAGATCGCGACGGTGCTGCAGCGGCGAGGCTGGCTTGGCAGGCCCCGCCCATGCGGGCCGCAGTGCCGGATACGGGGGTCCTTGCCATGATGGTGGACACTTCCCCGTGCTATTCACGGGGAAGTGTCCACCATCGATCGGCTGGTCAGCCGCCGCGGACGGCGGCCAGGATGCGGTTCTCGCCATGCTGCCAGACGGTGCCGATCTCGGCGAATCCCGCTGCTTCCAGCGCAGCGACGTGCTGGGCCAGCAGCAGCGACTCCGACCCGTGGTGGTCCTCGCTCAGCCGCCGCCGCGCCCGCTCCGCGGCCGGCCCGGCCAGCACGGGGTCGGCCGTCGCCGCCTGCCACCACCCCTTCCAGTCCTCCGAACGGCCATCCGCGCCGGCGCGTTCCTCCGCCCGCTGGGTCAGAGCCCGGTCCAGGCGGGCCAGCGCCGGGGCCGCTGCCTTGTCCTCGGTGAGGTGATCGCCGTCGAGCAGCAGCCCACCGGGCCGCAGCACCGTGGCAAGTTCGGCATACATGGCACGCAGCGCGGGCACCGCCAGCCAGTGCAGGGCGGTCGTGCTCACGGCAGCGTCGGCGGCCCGCTCCAGCCCGAGCCCGCCAGCCCAGCCCGTGGCACGTAGATCCACGTCAGCGAAGTCAAGCCCGGCACGTCCGCCATAACCAGCCCGGCCCAGGGCCAGCAGCAGCGGGTCGGAGTCGATGGCGATCACCATGGCCGCCGGGATCCGGTCCAGCAGCCGGACCGCCAGCGACCCCGGGCCGCAGCCGAGGTCAAGCACGAGTGGGTCGGGCCGCCCTGCCCACTCCTCGAGCGCATCGATCAGCGCGGTGAACCGTTCCTCCCGGTCCGGCATGTACCTGCACTGCTGCGCATCCCAGCGGTCGATCCAGCGCGCCGCCGTTGCGTGGTCCAGGTCCAGCACGCCCACCTCCCGGCCATTGCGGGTTCCGCCTGGACCTACCCGGTTTGCGGTGCCGGGATAACCGCCCCGGTGTCCGCCGTCCGAGAGACTGACGCATTCCCGCCGGGCATCGCGAGCCGAAACACCTCAGCCGAAGAAGACCTCGGCCTCGGCGTAGCGCTCGGGCGGGACCAGCTTGGGCTCGCGGGTCGCCTCGGCCAGTGGGACCCGGACGATCTGCGTCCCCTGCAGCGACATCATCATGCCGAACGCGCCGTTGCGCACGGCGCCGATGGCCTGCAGCCCGAACCTGGTGGCCAGTACCCGGTCGAACGCAGTCGGGGTGCCACCACGCTGGATGTGGCCGAGCACCGTGCAGCGGGCCTCCTTGCCGGTCCGCTTCTCGATCTCGCCCTCCAGCAACTGCCCGATCCCGCCAAGACGGACATGGCCGAACGCGTCCAGCCGCTGGTCCAGCAGCGACACACCCTCGTCCACCGGCCGCGCGCCCTCGGCGACCACCACGATCGGCGCGTACCGGGTCTGGAACCTGCTTTCCACGTATTCGCAGACCTTGTCGATGCTGAACGGCTTCTCGGGGATGAGGATCACATTCGCACCGCCGGCCATTCCCGCGTGCAGCGCGATCCAGCCCGCATTGCGGCCCATCACCTCGACGATGAGCGCCCGGTGATGGCTCTCGGCGGTGGTGTGCAGCCGGTCAATCGCTTCCATCGCGATGTTCACGGCGGTGTCGAAGCCGAAGGTGTAGTCGGTGGCGCCCAGGTCGTTGTCGATGGTCTTGGGTACCCCGACCACCGGCACCCCCTCGGCGTGCAGGGCCGTCGCCACCCCAAGCGTGTCTTCGCCACCGATGGCCACCAGCACGTCCACGCCGAGGCCGGCCAGGTTGTCCTTGACCCGGTCGAGGCCCGACCGCCCGTCGCCGGGTGCCTGTTTGAGCGGGTTAGTCCGTGAGGTGCCCAGGATCGTCCCGCCGCGCGGCAGGATGCCGCGCACGGCAGCCACGTCGAGCGGGATGGTGTCTCCCTCCAGCGGCCCCCGCCAGCCATCCCGGAATCCTACGAAGTCATAGCCGAACTCCTGCGTTCCCCGCCGGACGAGTGCGCGGATGACCCCGTTGAGCCCGGGGCAGTCCCCACCTCCGGTCAGCACACCTACTCGCATAGGAGCAACACTAGTCCTCATGAGTGTCCTCGCCATTGATGCGGGCACGACCGGGGTCACCGCGCTGCTGGTGACGCCGGACGGCACCGTCGCCGCCCGCGGATACGCCGAATTCCGCCAGCACTACCCGCAGCCAGGCTGGGTAGAGCATTTTCCTGAAGACATCTGGCAGGCGACCCTCGCCGCGTGCCGCCAGGCAATGGACGGGGCCAATATCCCGAAATCCAGCGGCATAACGCCTGCCGCGGGGCCACCCACCTGCATTGGCATCACCAATCAGCGGGAGACGGCGGTCATCTGGGACCGGGCGGCTCTCGTCGCACCCCGCCCGGCCATTGTCTGGCAGGACCGGCGGACGGCCCGGATCTGTGACGCCCTGCGCCTCGCCGGGTGGGAGGAGCGGGTCAGTCAGCTGACCGGGCTGCGGCTCGACCCGTACTTCACCGGCACCAAGCTGACCTGGCTGGCCGAGCAGGAGCCGGCCACCTGGGCGGGCCTGGCCGATGGGTCGCTGGCGGCCGGCACGGTGGACTCCTACCTCATCGCCCGGCTCACCGGCGGGCGGCGCCACGTCACCGATGCCTCCAACGCCTCGCGCACGCTGTTGCTCGACATCGGCGCCGGGCAGTGGTCGGCCGAGTTGTGCGAAATGCTGCGGGTGCCGGAGCGGGCACTGCCCGAGGTGGTCCCCTCCACCGGCGTGATCGGCCGGACCGACCCGGCTGAATTCCTCGGCCTGGACCTGCCGATCGCCGGCATCGCCGGGGATCAGCAGGCGGCACTGTTCGGGCAGGCCTGCTTCGCCCCCGGCGACGCCAAGTGCACCTACGGCACGGGCTCGTTCGTGCTGGCCAATACCGGGCCGTCGATCGTGCGCTCGGCGGCGGGCCTGCTGTCCACGGTCGCCTGGATGGATCCGGACGGTGCGCTGACCTATGCCCTGGAAGGGTCGGTTTTCGTGACCGGGGCCGCGGTGCAGTGGCTGCGTGACGGCCTCGGCCTGCTCGACAACGCGGCCCAGAGTGAGGCACTGGCGGCCAGCGTCCCCGACGCGGGCGGAGTGGTCTTCGTCCCGGCTCTGACCGGTCTCGGCGCGCCGGAGTGGGACCCGCACGCGCGCGGGGCGATGTTCGGCATCACCCGGGGGACCACCAGGGCACATCTGGTGCGGGCCACCCTGGAAGCGATCACGTTCGAGGTCAGGGATGTGTTCGATCTGATGACGCGCGGATTCGGGCGCGCTGAGGGCGCGGGCGGCGCTGCGTCCGCCCTGCGGGTCGACGGCGGCGGATCCGCGAACGATCTGCTGATGCAGATGCAGGCCGATCAGCTCCAGCTACCGGTGGAACGGCCCGAAGTCGGCGAGACGACCGCCCTGGGCGCGGCGTTCCTGGCCGGGCTGGGCACCGGGGTGTGGGCCTCACCGGCCGAGATCACCGCCAGCTGGCGGCTGGACCGCCGGTTCGAGCCAGGCACGCGTGATGACGCCGGGTATGCCCGGTGGCGGCGGGCGGTCGAGCGGTCGAAAGGCTGGGCCAAGGAGGGCGTCTGACCGGGTGGCGCTGGGTGCGTCGCGGGCCGGCCAGACCGTGAGCAGGACGCGGCCGGATGACCGGCCGGGCGCTAGCTGCCGTCGCCACCGGAACCGGTCTTGATCTGCGGCCGGTCACCTGCGAGGTGGAGCTTGCGGTCGGCCCGCGCCCGCATCTTGGCCTGCTGGGCGTACTCGTCCACGTACTCCTGGCCGGACAGTTCCATCAGCGCGTACATGATCTCGTCGGTCACCGCACGCAGGATGAGCCGGTCGGTTTCCAGGCCCGCGTAACGGGAGAAGTCAAGCGGCTTGCCGAACCGGACGCCGGGCCGGATCCGCAGCCTGGGCCGCAGCTTGCCGGATGGCATGAACTCGAAGGTCCCCACCATGGCGCACGGGATCACGGGCGCGCCGGACTCCAGCGCCAGTCTCGCCACCCCGGTCTTGCCCCGGTACAGGCGCCCGTCGGGGGTCCTGGTGCCTTCCGGGTAGATGCCGAGCAGCCTTCCCTCCGAAAGCACGCGCAGCCCGGTCCACAGCGCCCTCTCACTGGCCTGGCCGCCCGCGCGGTCCACCGGGATCTGGCCAACCCCGCGGAAGAAGGCCTTGCTGACCAGGCCTTTCAGCCCGCGGCCGGTGAAGTACTCGGCCTTGGCGAGGAAGGTCACCTTGCGCGGGAGCGGGAGTGGGCCGAAGAAGTGATCCGAGAACGACAGATGGTTGCTGGCGAGGATGGCCGGGCCCTCCCGCGGCACGTTTTCAGTTCCCTCCGCCCACGGCCGGAACACGATCGCGAGGAAGGGGCCAAGGATCGCCTTCACCACCCAGTAGAACACGCTCACATCGTCCCACGTGATAGCCCGGCTAACGACCAACCGCTTCGATCAGCCGGCATCCGGGGAAGGGTGCGAGCTACCCCGCCGGCGTGCGACGATCAAAGACAGCACACGCATGAGCATGACCGGGGGAGAGGATGGAGAGCATGCCAGTGATGCCGGGTGCGGAACCCTTCTTCCACGCCGGTGGCAGCACCGGTGTCCTGCTGTGCCACGGATTCACCAGCACTCCCCAGTCGATGCGACCATGGGCCGACTACCTTGTGAATGCGGGTCTTACCGTGTCGCTGCCCCGGCTGCCCGGGCATGGCACGACCTGGCAGGAGCTGGGACGTACCCGCTGGGAAGACTGGTATGGGGAGGTCGACCGCGCCTATGAGGAACTACGCGGGCAAGCCAGCGAGGTCTTCGTCATGGGCCTGTCCATCGGTGGCTGCCTAGCGCTGCGGCTGGCCGAATTGCGTGGGGATGCGGTGGCCGGGCTGGTGATCGTCAACCTGCTGATCACGGCCGACACCGACACCATGCTTGCCCGGCTCGCGCCGGTCATGAAGTACGTCCTGCCATCGGTCAAAGGAATCGGCAGCGACATCAAGAAGGAGGGCATCCAGGAACTCGCCTACGACCGGATACCGAGTAGCGCGGGCGCCTCCATGCTCCAGCTGTGCAAGCTCACCCGGCGGCGGCTCAGCGATGTGACTCAGCCGGTGCTCGCCTACCACACCACCGTTGACCACGTGGTCGGGCCAGCGAGCATGCGGGTCCTGCGCGCCGCGCTGCCCGGTGAGCAGCTCACGGTCCGCGAGTGCGGGAACAGTTACCACGTGGCAACCCTGGACAACGACGCCGAGGAGATCTTCGCGGGCAGCCTGGAGTTCGTCAGGGCGCACAGCCACGCCGGGAGGGAATGAGAGGGGTGGACGGGAGCGATGGCCGGTGAGATCAGCGACGAGGAGGCCGCGTGGCGCGACCTGGTCTCCCACTACAGTTCAGCCGCCGCAACCGAAGGCGCAGCATCCTGGCCGGTCCGCGAGGACCTGCCAGGCAGGCAGCCGTCCCCGGCCGGCCCCGGCGCCGGCCCCGGTGAGCAGGGCGATCCCGGCCAGGCCCAGCTGCCCCCGCTGACCTGGCCCGACCCCGTACCCGGCGTGATCCCCGCCCCACCCCAGATACGCATCATCCGGCCGGCTTCGCCGCCGCCCCCGCCGCCCGCCGATGAAGACGGCCATTACGTGCCGCCGCCACCACCGCCGCTACCGCAACTGGACCCGGTGACCAAGGGCGCGTGGGCCGCCCTCTTCGGGGGGCCCGGGTACCTGCTCCTTGCCGTCATGCTGGGCTGGGTGGTACCCGGCTGGGCAGCCTTCATGGCCGTGGCGGCCTTCGTGGCTGGCTTCGCCACCCTGGTGATCCGGATGGGTGAGCGGCCACCGCGCGACTCCGGCCCCGACGACGGGGCGGTGGTGTAGCGGGCACTCAGGGCGCGGCAGGCACACCGGGTCCAGCCGGCCCGGACCGGGCAAGTTCTGCGGCCCCGACGATGCCCGCTTCCGGACCCAGCTCGGCTACCTTGATCGTCGGCCGCTCCCGGTACGTTCCCCCGGTCAGTGCTTTCCCGAAGGCTGCCCGGGCAGGGCCGATCAGCAGCTCTCCTGCCTCCGACACACCACCGCCGATGACGAAGCAGCCGGGATCGAGGATGGCGGCCAGGTCGGCCAGTCCCTGGCCCAGCCAGGTGCCGACCGTTGTGAAACACCGCAAGGCGGCCGGATCCCCCTCACGTGCCGCCTGGGTGACGTGCGAGCCGCTGATCCCATCGGTACTCCCCCCGGCCAACTGGAGCAGCCGGATCGCACCGCCGGGCGTGCGCCGGGCAAAATCCCTGGCCTCGGCTACCAGCGCACTGCCGCTGGCGTACTGCTCCCAGCAGCCTCGGTTACCGCACCCGCACAGCCTGCCATCGGGCACCACGCGGTAGTGGCCCGGCTCGCCCGCCATGCCCCACCGCCCACGGTAGAGCCTGCCGTCGAGCATGATGCCAGCGCCGATACCGGTGCCGACCGCGATGAAGACGACGTGCGCATGCCCGCGGGCGGCACCGAACCTCACCTCGGCCCATGCGCTGGCATTGGCGTCGTTTTCCACCACCACGGGCAAGCCGATGAGAGCTTCGACCCGCGTGCGCAGCGGTTCGTCCCGCCAGGCCAGGTTCGGCGCGAACCGCACGTTCGCGCGGGTCTCGTCGATGAAACCCGCTGCCCCGAGGCCGACGGCCTGCACCCGGTGACGGCCGAGCAACTCGGTGACGACCTCCGCGATCACCTGCTCCGTACGCTCAGGGCTGGCCGCGGGGGTCGCCCGCCGGAGCTTCTCGATGATCTTCCCGTGCTCGTCGACCACCCCGGCGGCAACTTTTGTGCCCCCGACATCAATTCCGATCGTCAGGCTCATGCGGCGGTCCTCCCGGAGGTCCCGTCGGGCCGGGCTCATCCGCCGGGTCCGCCGCGTCCGGATCCGGTCGCGTTCCGGAGCCTGCCTGCTCCCACGCGCTGGCTGGCTCAGCCTCTACCCAGGTGACGCCGGGGCTGGCCGGATCCCAGGGGCTGCCGGAGTCGTCCGCCGCCGGCGAGGCAGCGGAACTGGCCGGATCCCAGGGGCTGCCGGAGGATGCTCGATCCCACGCCGATCCCCGGCTGGTCCCGGCGGCGGTGCCACCCGGGCCAGCCGTGCGGCCCGCGCCGGCCAGCGCGGACTCGACCACGGACAGCGCGTCATGAACCAGTCCCGCCAGCGCGTCGCTAGCCGCCGCCACCTGCGAGGTCACCCCCGGACCCGATTCCCTCAGCACCCGGGCAGCCCGGCAGACCGGGCACCAGGCGCACTCCGGGGCTTCATCCGGGGGGGCGGATGTGGCACTCTCCCACACGTCGCCACCCGGCTCGCCCAGGCCGAGCACCGAGCGGAGGTGACCGCCGACCTCTTTGCGTACGCTCCGGGCGCCCGACCGCACCAGCCACCGCTGGAAATCGCCGATCGGATCAGGGCCGGAATCCCTGGGCTGCTGTGTCATGTCCCGTCTCCTCCCCCGGCCTCGGCCCGGGTCTTGAGGCCCTTCAGCGCGGTATCGACGATGGCCCTTTCTGCCTTCCGCTTCAGCATCCCCAGCATCGGGATACGGACATCCACAGTCAGCTCGTAGGTCACCTCGGTCCCGTCATCGGTATCAGCCAACAGGTACGCGCCACTCATAACGGAGATGACCGACCCGGGTTCGGCAAGATCCCACCACACCGCGGCATCGCCGTCCCAGCTGTAGGAGAGGACGAAGCTGTCCTTGACCACTCCGGCATCCAGTTGCACCCGCACCTTGCTGGCCCGGCCGAGATCGTCGGACTCCAGCACGTCTGCCGACCGTATCGCCGATATCCATTGCGGATAAGCCGCGAAGTCCGCGATCACTGCCATCACGGCCGGCCGGGGTACGGCGACGGCGATGCTGGCGGAGGTCTGGTTGGCCATGCTCGGAGCGTACCGCCACCTGGCCACATGACCGCCACACCATCACCACTCCAGCACATATGGCCGCCTGGTCGCCCGGAAATGTCCCACGTTGACGCATTCGGTGCGCCCGATCCGGGCCCGGCGGGCCAGCGGCTGGTGCACATGGCCGAACAGCACGTACCGGGGCTGGGTCGCCCTGATCTGGGCGAGCAGCGCCTCGCTGCCACGCTCCAGGCGCCGGGCGACGGTGTCGTACAGCAGCTGGGGCACGGCGGGCGGGATATGAGAGCACAGCACGTCGACCTCCCCCACCGCCGCGACCTTGCCCGCGTACGCCTCCTCATCGATCTCGTTCGGTGTCCGGTATGGCGAGGGAAGCCCACCGCCCACGAACCCGAACGTCCATCCGTCGAGTTCGGTCCGCTCGCCGTCGAGCACCCGGTGCCCGGGCCGCAGATGCTCGGCCCACATGCGGGGAAGGTCGACATTCCCGTACGTCAGGTACGCCGGCTCGGGCAGCGCCGCGAACAGCTCCGCGTACTGACGGGAAGCGGCCCGGTGAATGTGGGCCGCCGGGTCCCCGCCGAGCCGTTTCCACAAGTCGGCCGACCACGCCCTGGCCTCGTCGAACTGTTTCGCCGTCCGCAGCGCGACGAATGTGCCGGCCGCCTCCGCCCCGAACAGTTCCGCGAAGATCCCCTGTCCGTGATCGGCGTAATCCAGGAACAGCAGCAGATCCCCGAGGCAGAGCAGAGCGTCCGCGCCGGCCGCTGCGCTGCGCAGAGCGTCGGATGCCCCGTGCACGTCGCTGACCACGTGAACCCGCATGCCCACACACTAGGCAGATCGCCTGCCCGGCCGCGAGGGGTCCCGCCTGGGCCGACCGGCCCAGCCGACGGGCCGCGGGTCAGGCGAATGAGATCGGGTTCTGCTGGGAACGGCTCAGGTGCCGGTGTGTCCTCCAGACGGTATGGCGGCCTACGCTAGTTATTCATAGCTGGCTTCTGGGGGCGCATCGCAGCACGGTCCGGCCAGTCAGTTGCGGCTGCTGGGCAACGCCGCCCGGTGGGCAAGGAGGCGCCATGCGCGAGTACAGTACCCCCGTCCTCGTGGAGGTATCAGCCTCCGCCCGCCTGAGCGATACGGTTTTCGATCGCGCCGACAGCGATCCCGGCACGGTGCGCCTGCGGCGCAAGGCGGCGGCAGGCGGCTGGCAGGACGTCACTGCGCAGCAGTTCCGGGACGAGGTCGCCGCGCTGGCCAAGGGCCTCATCGCGGCCGGCATCGGGGAAGGCGACCGGGTCGCGCTCATGTCGCGCACCCGCTACGAGTGGACCCTGGCCGATTATGCGATCTGGACAGCCGGCGCGGTCACGGTGCCGATTTACGAGACCTCCTCCGCCGAGCAGGTGGAGTGGATACTGAGCGACTCGGGCGCCCGGGCGATCGTGGTGGAGACACCCGCGCACCTCGAGACGTTCTCCGAAGTGCTGAGCCGGCTACCCGAAGTGGGGAAGGTCTGGCTGATCGAGCCCGACCCGGCGGTATCCGCTGAACCGCTCGACACGCTGGTCACCGGAGGTGCCGGGATCGGCGACACCGAACTTGGCCGCCGCCGGATGTCACGCGGCGCGGCCGACCTCGCCACGGTCATCTACACCTCTGGGACCACCGGCCGCCCGAAAGGGTGCCAGATCACCCACCTGAACCTGCTCGCCGCCGCACGCAACGCGGTTCACGGTCCGCTGGCAGTGCTCTTCGAGCCGCCCGACGCCTCGACCCTGCTGTTCCTCCCGCTCGCCCACGTGTTCGCACGCATCATCGAGGTGGCGGTCCTCGAAGGGGGCGCCGTGCTGGGGCACTGCCCAGACGCCCGTCCCGTTTCCCTGCTGCCGGACCTGGCGACGTTCCAGCCCACATTCATCCTGGCCGTGCCGCGGGTGTTCGAGAAGGTCTTCAACAACGCCCACCAGCAGGCGTCCGACAGCGCGGTGAAGGGCCCGATCTTCGAGGCGGCGGTCAGGACCGCGATCGCCTGGAGCCAGGCGTTCGGCACCCATGACCCGGCCGCGTCCGGAGGCCCCGGGCCAGGGTTGCGCCTCCAGCACGCTCTCTTCGATCGGCTGGTCTACCGCAAGCTCCGGGCCGCGATCGGTGGCCGGGTGGCGTATGCGATATCCGGTGGCGCCCCGCTCGGGGAGCGCCTGGGCCACTTCTTCCGCGGAGCGGGGATCACCATCCTCGAGGGGTACGGGCTTACGGAAACCACCGCCGCCTCCACCGTGAACCGGCCCGAGCGCAACAAGATTGGCACCGTCGGCCAGCCCCTGCCGGGCATGTCGGCCCGGGTCGCCGACGATGGCGAGATTCTTCTGTCCGGGCACGGCCTGTTCATCGGCTACTGGCGCAACGACGCCGCGACCGCCGAGGTGCTCACCCCGGACGGCTGGCTGCGCACCGGCGATGTCGGCGAACTCGATGACGAGGGCTACCTGCGGGTGACCGGCCGGAAGAAGGAACTGATCGTGACCGCGGGCGGCAAGAACGTCGCGCCCGCCGTGCTGGAGGACCGGATCAGGGCCCACCCGCTGGTCAGCCAGTGCCTGGTGGTCGGGGACGGGCGCCCCTACGTCGCGTGCCTGATCACCCTCGATCCCGAAGCACTGGACCCCTGGAAGGCGCGGCACTCCCGCCCGGCTGATACCGCCGTCGCGGACCTGACCAGCGATCCCGATCTGATCGCCGAGATCCAGGGCGCGGTCGATCAGGCCAACAAGGCAGTGTCCAGGGCGGAGTCGATCAAACGGTTCCGGCTGCTCGCGACCGACTTCACCGAGCAGGACGGATACCTGACACCCTCGCTGAAGGTCCGCCGCAATGTGGTGACCAAGGATTTCGCGGTCGATATCGAAGCGCTCTACTCCTGACTCACCCGGCCAGGATCTGCTCCAGCCGCTTCGCGACCAGGTCCCAGCGCCACTCCTGGTCCACCCAGGCCAGGCCCTTCTCGCCCATCGCCTTGGCCCCGGCCGGGTCGGCAAGCAGGTGAGTGAGCCGGTCCGCGACCCCGGCCGGGCCGCGGCCGGACA
>OFHK01000263.1_pt1 | contig 16605 bp, 16 predicted proteins | sample 1521951 | NCBI WGS metagenome assembly OFHK01 (sample SAMEA2468436, study PRJEB22500) | soil metagenome | biome: Glassland; feature: Farmland; material: Clay | place: Australia | collected 2013-01-31 | depth 0.55 m
GTGCGGGCGCGCCCCCCGGGGCGCCGGGGGCGACTAGGGCCGCGGGGTCGAGGCGGCCGGGCGCAGCGACGGGGTGCTGTCCGGGCTGGGGGCGGCGCGGCGGGGCGGCACCGTCGTCCTGCGCGGGCTGCCCCCGCACGGCGCCACCGCCGCGGTGCCAGTGGACGATGTCGTCAACAACGACCTGGTCATCCGGGGCAGTTTCGGCTATACCTCAAGCGCCTGGCGCGACGTCGTCACGCTGCTGAACGCGGGCCGTCTCGATCTGGGCTTCCTGGTCACCCACCAGTTCCCGCTCGCCGAATGGGAAGCGGCGCTGGACACGCTGCGCGGCTCGGCCAGCCCACGCGGCAAGGTGATGCTGACAGTCACCGGCTGATGCGGCGATTGCCGTCCGGCCGTAGGGTTTTCCCCGACGCGTCTGCCGGGCCGCTGAACCTAGCGTGTGCCGTACAGGCGGGACAGGATCACGTGGAGGCCAGGTGGACCCCAATCAGCCATACCAGCCGCCCTCCGGGCAGCCCTTCCCCGGCCCCGGCCCATTCCCCGGCCCGATCCCACGCTCCGGCCCGATCCCCGGCCCCGGCCGCATGCGCCGCATGCCCACCGGGCGGCGCCGGCGCCGGTTCACCTGGTTCCGGCTGCTGCTGATCCTGGTCATCGTGCTCCTCGCCGTCTATGTCGTGCCCACCCCCTGGGCGCTGCACATCGGGGGAAGGTTCACGCCGCTGGAGACCTGGCAGGGTTATGGCACGGTGCAGGCGAGCAACGGCGGGCACTACGTGCTCTACACCCACCTGCGCGGCGGCATCACGGGCAACGGGGCCAATCTCAGCTGCAGCGGCCGCGGCTGCGACACCTTGTTCGGCAGCGCGAAGCTGTGCACCGAATCCGGGAACGTCTATACGTTCGGCCTCACCGGGGGAGTGCACAGCTGGCTGAGCACCAACGGGGCGCGCACCACGGTGGACCTGACCGGCAGCCCGCTGCCCGGCGGCTGGGTGGTGGCGCTCCACGGGGTCTGGCATGGGCCGGCGCTGGCACTTTCCAGCCCGGACAATTCCTTCACCGAGGTGTTCACCCCGGCCGGGGCGGTCAGGTCGGTCACCTCCACTGCCGACGCCGGCACCGCGCACACCACCCTGCGGTACGGCACGACCGCCGGCTTCACCAGTGCCTGCCACATACTGGCCACCGGCGCGCACTGACCTGTCGCGCCCGGCTGCGGGTTTCCCGCTGCCCGGGCGCTGGCCCTCTCTTACCAAGCCCGCGCATCGCGGCGCATTCTTTTTTTGGCGTGCCCGAAAGCAGGGCGCCCGTCACGATCACGAAATCCGGCCTCGCGGCGGGCCTGCCTACCAGCTGATGGGCAGCGGCATGCCCTCGCTGTAGCCGGCCGCGCTCTGCACCCCCACCACCGCCCGCTCGTGCAGTTCGGCGAGGTTGCTGGCACCGGCGTAGGCGCAGGCGCTGCGCAGCCCGGCGGCGATCTGGTCGATGAGGTCCTCCACCCCGGGGCGCTGCGGGTCGAGGTACATCCGGGCAGTGGAGATGCCCTCCTCGAACAGTTCCTTGCGGGCCCGCTCGAACGGGGAGTCGGCCACTGAGCGGAGCCGGACCGCCCGGGCCGAGGCCATCCCGAAGCTCTCCTTGTAGAGCCTGCCGTCCGCGTCGGGAAAGGCGTCGCCCGGCGACTCGTAGGTGCCGGCGAACCAGGACCCGATCATGACGTTGGCGGCCCCGGCCGCCAGTGCCAGCGCGACGTCCCTGGGGTGCCGGACGCCGCCGTCCGCCCAGACGTGGGCGCCCAGCCGGCGGGCCTCCGCCGCGCATTCCAGGACCGCGCTGAACTGCGGCCGGCCCACCCCGGTCATCATCCGGGTGGTGCACATCGCGCCGGGCCCCACCCCGACCTTGACGATGTCGGCCCCGGCCCCGGCCAGGTCACGCACGCCCTCAGCGGTGACCACGTTGCCGGCCGCGACCGGTACCGGCGGGCTGGAATCGCGGACCGCCCGCAGAGCACTGACCATTTTGTCCTGATGACCGTGCGCGGTGTCCACCACGAGAATGTCCACCCCGGCCTCCACCAGCAGCTTCGCCTTGGCCGCGACATCGCCGGTGATGCCCACCGCCGCCCCGATCCGCAGCTGGCCGGACTGGTCGGTGGCCGGCTCGTAGAGCGTGGCGCGCAGCGCGCCGGTGCGGGTCAGCATGCCGACCAGCGCGCCGGATGCGTCCACGACCGGGGCCAGCCGGTGCCGCCCGCCATGCAGCAGGCCGAACGCATGCTGCGGGTCGGTGCCGGCCGGCAGCGTGAGCAAGTCGGTGGACATGACCTGGCGGAGCTGGGTGAAGCGGTCCACACCCTGGCAGTCCGCCTCGGTCACCACCCCGACCGGGCGGCTGTCCTCGACCACCACGACCGCGCCATGCGCCCGCTTGGGGAGCAGGCTCAGGGCCTGGCCGGTGGTGTCGCTGGGGCCAAGCGTGATCGCGGTGTCGTGGACCAGGTCACGTGTCTTCACCCAGGACACCACCTCGGCGACCACGTCGATCGGGATGTCCTGCGGCAAGATCGCGATGCCGCCGCGGCGCGCGACCGTTTCCGCCATGCGCCGGCCCGACACCGCGGTCATGTTGGCCACCACCACCGGGATGGTGGTGCCGCTCCCGTCGCTGGTGGCCAGGTCCACATCCAGCCGGGACTCGATGGCGGACAGGCAGGGCACCAGGAACACGTCGCTGTAGGTCAGGTCGTGGGAGACGGCCTGCCGGGAGAGAAATCGCACTCCTCCGATTCTGCCGCACGTGGCGGGCGGGCGGCCCGCCTGCGCGCGGATCCGATCGCACTTCGTCTTCTCCCCGGGCTCGTCCTATCCTGCTGTCGGTGACCACCAAGTGCCCGACATGCCCCGCTGACGGCCCCGCCGGCCCGTCCACGGGCACCCCCGGCAGGACACTGCGGCTGGGCAGCCGTGAGTGGCCGCCCGGCTCGTTCGGCATCATGGCGGTGATCAACCGGACCCCGGACTCGTTCTTCGATCAGGGCACCACCTACGACTTCGGGGACGCACTGGCCGCGGCCGGCCGGGCGGTCGCCGACGGGGCGGACATCCTGGATCTCGGCGGGGTGAAGGCCGGGCCGGGTGAGGACGTTAGCGTGGCGGAGGAGATCCGCCGCGTGGCAGACCTGGTGGCGGTCATCCGGGCCCAGTACCCGCAGGTGGTCATCAGTGTGGACACCTGGCGCGCGGAAGTCGGGGAAGCGGTCGCGAAGGCCGGCGCGGATCTGCTCAACGACGCGTGGGGCGGCGCCGACCCGCACCTGGCGGACGTCGCCGCCGCGCACGGGCTGGGGCTGGTCTGCTCGCACGCGGGCGGGCTCGCCCCGCGCACCCGGCCGCACCGGCCGGCCTATGCGGACCTGCTGACCGAGGTCACCACTTATGTCACAGCCGAGGCGCAACGAGCCGTCGCGGCGGGAGTCCGCGCCGACGGGATCGTCATCGATCCCGCACACGACTTCGGGAAGAACACCTGGCAGTCGCTGGAACTGACACGGCGGACCGCCGACCTCGCCGCGACCGGGTGGCCGGTGCTGGTGGCTGTCTCGAACAAGGACTTCGTCGGGGAGACCCTCGGCCTGCCGGTGACCGAGCGGGGGGAGGGCACACTCGCCGTGCTGGCGGTGTGTGCCTGGGAGGGGGCGCGGCTGTTCCGCGTGCATGACGTGCGTTCGGCCCGGGAAGCGCTGGGCGTGGTGCAGGCACTGCGGGCTGCTGGGACCCTCACAGCGCCTACGGTGAGTTGAATGCCGCGAACATGATCGCGGTCAGCCTGTCCACCATCTCCTCGCGTGGCAGCCGCACCTCGACACTCCACAGGTAGTTCACCCGCTCCAGCATCATCAGGCAGGCGAGCGCGGTCAGTTCAGCGTGCCCGGCCGTGCCAGCACCGTCCGCCCCCGTGCCGTCCGCCCCTGTGCTGTCCGCCACGGTGCCGCCTGCCACTGGGCCTTCTGCGGCCTGCTGCCCGTCCCGGGCCCCAGCGGGCGCCGGCCGCCATTCCCCGGAGGCCGCGGTCATCCCCTGGGTCATCGCTTCCGCGAGCCGGAACAGCAGCCGGAGCCCGTCTCCCCAGACTTCCTCGCCTACCAGTTCCGCCTGGCTCAGGCTCCTGATCACCGCCGAATGCGCGGCGTAGGTGCCGCAGAACGTGTGCACCCACTGGCGCAGTGCCGCCCGCCCGGCGGCGTTGCGGGTGACCACCGGGAAGGCGTCGGTGATCACCGCCATGTCGTGCAGCGCGTCCCGGAGCAGGGCTTTGAAGAGATCTTCCTTGTTGGAGAAGTAGAGGTAGAAAGTGCCGTGCGAGGTGCGTGCCCGGCGGACGATGTCGTCCACCCGCACCGCCTGGAACCCGCGTTCGTCGAACTCGGCCAGGCCGGCCTCCAGCAGCCTGCTCACCGTCTGGCGGCCCTGTGCGCGCAGTTCGCGATCCTGCGCCGGCCTGCCGCCACCAAGCGACGGTCTCTTCGGCCTTGCGCCATCGGCCCGGTTCCGGGCGGCAGACGCCGCTCGCTTGGCGGCCGGCGTTTCAGCCGCGTCCCCCGGCACCGCGCCGGGGCAAGCTTCCCGACTCATGATCGGAGACTAACCTGGCCGGGGCCAGGTCGGCCGGATTTCTTCTCGCGGCCGGCCCGGTGCCTTCCGGAGCGGGCAGGCCGCGGGCCGGATGCTGGCGCCACGGCTGCCCCCATGGGGGCCGCGCGGATCCCGCCGGCCGTGCCGCCCTGGGCCGCCAGCCAGCGCCGTACCCCGATCGGCATTCCTGCCCCCTTCTGCGGCTGGCGGTGCCTGGTGGCTGGTCCCCCCGCCACTGGGCCATCGCCTGGAGGAAGCTGGCCTTCCACCTCAGGCCGGCCTTCGTCTGACTCCCTTCTCCCCTTCCGCGCGCCCTCTTACCCGTGTCCGGATCTTTATCCGCACCGGGCACCCCACCCGGAAGGGTCAGGGGCCGGGCACCCGCCCGGGGTAATCGTTGCCGAACCGGCGGCCGGGGTCCAGCCTGTCCCGGAGCGGCCGGATGGCCCGCAGCCCACCGGGGCGCAGCAGGGCGCCGCCGGCGGCCACGGCCGGACCTTACCGCAGTTGCTGCGGGTGCCTGGCCGCCAGCCGGAGCCGCCCCTGCCCGGCCAGCGCGATGGCCGCCGCCGTCAGCCCGCACCCGGCCGCGAACAAGTACCCCCAGCGCGCCCCGTGGGTGTCGACGAGGTGGCCCGCCACCGGCGATCCTGTCGCCACCCCCACCGCGATCGCGGATGAGAGCCAGGTCATGCCCTCCGTGCGCCGCTCCACCGGTGACTGGCGCTCGATCAGGCCGTATCCGGCGATCAGGGTGGGGGAGATGGCCAGCCCGGCGACGAGGATCACCCCGAACAGGGTGGCGAGGCCCGGCTGGAACCAGAACGTGGTCACCCCAGCGGCCGCGCAGCCGAGCGCGATCACGAACCGCCGCTCCAGCGGCGCACGCCAGTGCCGCGCCCCGTACCACAGGCCGCCTACGGCGCTGCCGAGCGCATACGCGCCGAGCACCAGCCCGGCCACACAGACATGACCACGCTCCGCGGCGAAGGCGACGGTGCTCAGATCGATGGTCGCGAACATCGCGCCCAGGAGCCAGTAGACGGGCACCAGCGTCACCAGGCCGGGCACGGCGGCCCACGCACCTGCGCGCCGTGGCGCCCGGCTGGCCGCGGTGACCGGGGTAGCCGGGCCGCCCGCTGCCTGGCCTGCCCGGAGCCGGGCGGGCGGCTGGGTGCCCCGCTGGGCGGCGAACAGCAGCGTGCCCGTCACGCACAGCGCCATCGCGCTGCCCACGCCGGCTGCCGGGTAGATATCGATGGCCAGCAGCGTCACCAGCGCCGGGCCGACCACGAAGATGACCTCGTCAAGGACCGATTCCAGCGAGAACGCGGTGTGCAGCAGACCGGATTCCGCCAGCAGCACGCTCCACCGGGTCCTGACCATCGACCCCATCGACGGCATGGTGGCGCCCGCCAGCGCCCCGACGGCCATGACCGCCGCCCACGGCGCCTTTAGCTGCGCCAGCGTCATGAACACGATCGTCGTGACGGCGAACACCGCCGCTTGCGGGCGGAGCACCCGGTGCTGGCCGAAGGAGTCGCTGAGCCGGGCGAACTGCGGTGCGCCGAACGCGTAGCCCACCGAACCGGCCGCCGCCACCAGCCCGGCCAGCGCGTACCTGCCGGTCATGGTGGCGATCAGCAGCACCGTGCCCAGGCTGAACATCGACATCGGCATGCGCGCGACGAAGCCTGCGGCGCAGAAGGCCACGGCACCGGGAATGCGCAAGATCTCCCGGTAAGGGGCCACAGCCTGCCCCCGTGTGCCCTGCTCCCGGCGGGCTGGCTGTGCCCGCGCCTCAGTCATCGTCCGGTTTACCTCCGCGTTGACCAGTATCGGGCAGCGCAGGGACTTTCCCGCATGTTGTGCAGGGGGCCCTTCAGCCGCCCCGCAACCCCCGTTATGGTGGTGTTCGCGATGAGGCGCATCCCGCGGCTCCGTGTGCCGCGGCCGGCCACCGCCGGTGCTGCCGTCTGGCGCAGCGCGGCGGCTTACGGGGCTGTCGTGCTGCTGGCGACCACGCCGTTCGTGCTGGATCCCAACCCGGCCCCGGTCAGGACGGCGCCCGCGCCGGCCACCACAGCACCGGCGGGTACGGGCACCGGGTACCGGCAGATCGTCCTGCCCGATCTCGCGGCGATCGAGCCGGCTGGCCTCAGCACCGCCCAGGTCGCGGCGCTGCGGGGGATTCCCGGGGTGCGGAACGTGCTCGCCGTGGACGGGGCGGCCATCACCATCCAGGGCCGGCGGGTCAATGTGATCGGGGTGGACCCGCGGCAGTTCCGGTCCTGGACACCGGTGAGCACAGCCGCCGACCAGAACTTGTGGGCGGCGCTGACGGCCGGAGACTTCATCTCCTCGACGGCCGCGCGTCATCTGCTGGAACTGCGCGCCGGCGACCGGTACCTGCTGACCGGGGCCTCCTCGGTCACCCTTGGTTTCGGGGGGTCCGGCTCGCTGGGTATCGCCGGCGCCGATGTCGTGGTCAGCAACCAGTCCTCCGCCCCGCTCGGGCTCATCCACAACGTGGTGGCGCTGATCAGCGCGCCCGGGCTGACGATGCAGGCGCTCAAGAGCGATGTCAGCTCCGCGCTGGGCAGCGGCGGCACCCTGGTCAGCCTGCGTGCGCCACAGTTGCCGGTAAAGGCGGCCACCGGCGGCAAGCCAGCCAACTACCTCCAGTTGTTCCAGGAGTCGGCCGCCCTGTACTGCCCCGGCATGTCCTGGACCGTGCTGGCCGCGATCGGCCAGATCGAGAGCGGGGACGGTGCGAACAACGGCCCGTCCAGCGCCGGCGCGCTCGGCCCGATGCAGTTCATGCCCGCCACCTGGCAGGCGTGGGGGATCACCGCCTTCGGCGAGCCGGGCCCGCCCAACGTCATGGACCCCTACGATGCTGTCCCTTCGGCTGCCCGCATGCTCTGCGCGGACGGCGCTGGTACCCCGGCCGGGCTGCCGGGCGCCATCTTCGCCTACAACCACGCCAACTGGTACGTGGCCGAGGTGCTCGCGCTGGCGCGGCAGTACGCCCAGGCCTACGGCTGACCACCCGTCCTTGGCGGCTGTGGCCCGCCAGGACTGGTTGGATGGGGGCATGGCTGGCGTGGCGCAACAGGCGGGTTACGACGCATTCCTGCTGGTTTCCTTCGGCGGCCCGGAAGGGCCCGATGACGTCATGCCGTTCCTGGAGAATGTCACCCGCGGCCGGGGAGTCCCCCCTGAGCGGCTGGCCGAGGTGGCACACCATTACCACCGGTTCGGCGGGGTGAGCCCGATCAACCGGCAATGCCGGGATCTGCTGGCGGCGGTCGGGAAGGACTTCGCCGCCAGCGGGCTGGACCTGCCGGTGTACTGGGGCAACCGGAACTGGCACCCCTACCTTGCCGGCACGGTCGCGGCCATGACCGCGGCCGGGGTCCGCCGCGCGATCGCCTTCGTCACCTCCGCCTACGGCTCCTATTCCAGCTGCCGGCAGTACCTCGACGACATCGAGGCGGCCTGTGCGGCGGTGGGCGCCGGCGCGCCGCAGATCGACAAGATCCGGCACTTCTTCGACCACCCGGGGTTCATCGAGCCGTTCACCGAGTCGACGCTGGCGGCTCTCCGGTCGCTGCCGGCCGGCGCCCAGCGGGATGCCCCGCTGGTGTTCACAGCGCACAGTGTGCCGGTCTCGATGGCGGCGGCCAGCGGGCCGGGCGGTGATCTGTACCCGGCCCAGCTGGCCGAGGCGGCGCGGCTGGTCGCCGCGGGAGTGGCTGCCGCCGACGGCCGTGAGCGGCCCTGGCAGCTGGTCTACCAGAGCCGCAGCGGGCCGCCGTCGGCGCCCTGGCTCGGCCCGGACGTGTGCGATCACCTGGCTGCCCTTGCCGCTGACGGCGCTCCGGGCGCGGTGCTGGTCCCGGTCGGCTTCGTCTGCGACCACCTGGAGGTCGTCTACGACCTCGACGTCGAAGCGGCTCAGGCAGGCGAGCGGCTCGGGCTGCCCCTGGCCCGGGCGGCCACGCCTGGCACCCACCCGCGTTTCGTGTCCATGATCACCGAACTGGTGCGTGAGCGCTCGGAGGAGCCGGGGGAGCGGCTGGCGTCCCCGCGCGCGCCGGGCCTGCTGCCCCCCGCCCCCGGCATATGCCAGAACGCCTGCTGCCGGCCGGGGGGAGGCACATGACCGGCGCCGCCCCCGGCGAACTGCTCGGCCTGGCCCGGGAGGCGGCCGGGGAGGCGGGCCGCCTGCTGGCGGCCCAGCGGCCCCCTGGCCGGTCTGGCCGGCCGGCGGTGGCCAGCACCAAGTCGAGCCCGACCGACGTGGTCACCGAGATGGACCGGGCGGCGGAGGCGATGATCACAAAGCGGCTGCTGACGGCGCGCCCCGGCGATGCGATCCTCGGCGAGGAGGGCGGGGAATCGGGCCACGGCCGGGTGCGCTGGATCGTCGACCCGCTCGATGGCACTGTCAACTACCTGTACGGGCTGGCCGACTGGGCGGTCAGCATCGCCGCCGAGGTGGACGGCACGGTGGTGGCGGGCGTGGTCGAGGTGCCGGCCCACGGCGAGGTTTTCACCGCCGTCAAGGGCGGTGGCGCGTGGCTGCGGGCGGGGGACGCGCCGCCGGTGGCGCTGCGCTGCAATACCGGGGTCCCGCTGGCGGAAGCACTGGTGGCGACCGGGTTCGGCTACACCGCCGTCCGCCGTCAGGTGCAGGGCGAAGTGGTCGCCGCGGTGCTGCCGCGGGTACGTGACATCCGGCGCGGGGGGTCGTGCGCGGTGGACCTGTGCTCGGTCGCGGCGGGCCGGGTCGACGCCTTCTACGAACGCGGCGTGAACTACTGGGACTATGCCGCGGGCGGGCTCGTCGCCACCGAGGCCGGGGCGCGGCTGGGCGGGCTGGCCGGCCAGCCCGCCAGCCCCGAGCTGGCCATCGCGGCTGAGCCAGGGCTGTTCCGCCAGCTGCACGACCTGCTCGCGAGCCTGGACCCGCAGCGGGACGCGCCCACCCCGCCAGGCCAGCGCCCGGCCTAGGCGTGGCGGGTCAGGACCCCGGCCGGGCTGGCGCCGCCGTGGCGCCGGAAGGTGAAGGCCAGGCGCCCGGCAGGCAGAGGAGCGAGCGTGATCACCCCGTTGGGGCAGTTGTCCTGCCCGGTCTGGATGGTCTGATCGACAGTGAGCTTGCCACTCGTGACGGACACCGGGGTCAGGCTGCCGGAGCAGCCGAGCTGCGGATAAGCGATGGTGCCCGCCGGCGAACCGGCCGGCAGTGAGATCTGCACCGTCACGGTGAGCACGGGGCTGGTCTGGTGGACCAGCCCCGACCAGTTCCCGGCCAGCGAGGCCGGCACGCCGGCGGGCAGCGCGGTGGTCCTGCGGGGCTGCGGGCCGCTGCCGGTGGTGGTGGTGGCCGCGGTGGTGCTGGGGTGCTGACGGGTGATGTAGACGACGGCTGCCGCGATCGCGAGCAAGCACGCGGCGCAGCCGGCGACCCACATGACCGCCCGGGAGTGCCGCGGCGCACGCTCACTGCGGCGGCGGGAGGACGGTGAGGCCGGGATCCGGGCAGCGGCCCGGGCCTGCTTGGCTCCCTCGGCCAGCAGGCCGGAGGAGGGCGAGGAGGGATAGTGACGGCTGAGAAGCTGGCCGAGGACGGCCCGTGCGGCAGGCCGCCCGGACGGGTCGGGAGTGAGGCAGGCAGCCACCACGGCCCGCAGTTCCTCCGGCAGGGCTGCCAGATCCTGCGGCCCGACGGGCGGGCGCCCGACCGCGCCGAACATCACCGTGTGCGCCCAGCCGAGCAGGTCCGCGGCGGGGGTGGCCGGGCCGTAGGGCGGGGTGACGCCGAAATGGGTGACCCGGGGCCCATCGGGCCCGAGCACCACGTGGTCCGGGCCGAAGGCGCCGTGGACCAGCCCGGCCTGATGGATCGCCGCCAGCCCGGTCACGGTGCCGATCGCCAGCGCCTCCAGGACCGGGCCGGGCAGCGGCCCCTCATTGCCGACGACTTCGGCGAGTGAGGGGCCAGGTACGTACTCGGTCACGACGTACGGGTCGTCGCCGTCGATGCCGGCGTCCAGGATCCGGGCGGCGCAGAAAGGGGCGACCCGCCGCGCCACGCGGGCTTCGGCGGCGAACCTGTCCCGCGCCGCAGCATCCGCTACCCGCTCCTTGCCCAGCAATGTCACGATCACCGTGCCGCCGTCCGCCGTCTTGGCCAGGAACATGGGCGGGGAAGTGCCGTCGGCCTCCGCGCGGCCGTCAACACGGCCGGTGAGCCGGTAGTGGCCGACACGCCGGCGATCGTCGGCCTGCAGCGGCGTGATGTTGGACATGCAGAGTCTTCCCGGGTCCTGCGGGGGGGGTGTGGGGTGATGCGCGGTTCGTACCATACGCACTTTTCGCTGGTTAACTGCAGTCATCGGGGGAAGTTTGTGTACGGGTGAGTCATCGGCGACACTACGTGTTCATGATCGCGGTGTCCGGGGACACGGACACGACACGAAATCGTCACCCCCTACGTGTGCCCGGCGGCTCGACGTGACAGAATTCCCCGCCGGAATCGGGCACAACCGCGGGGCCCAGAGCGTTACACCGAGGCGCATAACGATGGAGGGGGTGCAGGACCCAGATGGCCACTGACTATGACAGCCCGCGCAAGACCGACGAAGAAATGACCGAAGACAGCCTGCAGGAGCTGCAGGCCAGACGCATGGACAAGTCGTCCAGCACGATTGACATCGACCCTGATGACATTGCGGAGTCGCTGGAGCTGCCCGGCGCTGACCTGTCCAACGAGGAGCTCTCCTTCCGGGTGATCCCCCGGCAGGCTGATGAGTTCACGTGCTCACGTTGTTTCCTTGTGCATCACCGCAGCCAGTTGGCTGAGGACCGGAACGGCCAGCCGGTATGCCGCGAGTGCGCGGCCTGATCAGGCGGGGCAGGAAATGCCGCTGCCCGCAGCGGTAGTTCCCGCCCCGCCTGATCCCCCCCGGAGGGGATGACTCATCAGAGCCCGCCGCGCGCTGCCGCCGGTTCCAGGCGTGTTCCTGAGCGCGGATTCAGGGCATGGCACGAATTTTCGGGCGGACAGGGCGGCCGGCCCTTGGGGGGCCCGGCCCCGGCAGCGCCTGCGCTCTGCTTCCGCTGGCCCCCAGCCAGGCGGTACTTCCGTAAAGGGGATGGAAAGCCTTGGCCACAGCAGGTATCCGCGGCGCCATGACCTTCCCCGGGTGAGCCAGCGCACCGATCCGCGCCGATAATGTGCTGTCCATGCATCCACGAATGGCGCTGCGCCACGCCCCGCTGCTGGCGACCGTAGCGATGGCGCTCGCGGCCTGCGGGCCGTCCGCTCCTGCCGGGCCCGCGCCCACCTCCGCCCCGGCATTGGCGGGTGACACCACGTCGGGGTCACCGGCCGCGGGCGCGTCCGCACCGGCGACGGCAGGCGCGCCCAAGGTGGCCGCCCCCGCCCACATCGTGGTCGTGGTCATGGAGAACCTCGCCTACGGCCAGGTGATCGGCCGCGGGGACGCCCCCTACATCAACTCGCTCGCCCGCCAGGGCGCCCTGTTCACCGCCTCCTACGCGGTGACCCACCCGAGTGAGCCGAACTACCTGGCCCTGTTCTCCGGCAGCACGCAGGGCATCACCGATGACAGCTGTCCCCACCGGTTCACCACGCCGAACCTGGGCTCGGAGCTGATCGCCGCCCACCTGAGTTTCGCCGGGTACTCCGAGGGCCTGCCGGCCGCCGGCTCGTACGCCTGCGAGGCGGGGAATTACGCCCGCAAGCACGTCCCGTGGATCAACTTCAGCAACGTGCCCGCCTCGGCCAGCAAGCAGTTCTCCAGCTTCCCGGCCGGGAAATACGCCAGGCTGCCCACCGTGTCGTTCGTCATCCCGAACCTGTGCCACGACATGCACGACTGCTCGGTGGCCACCGGCGACACCTGGCTACGCGCCCACATCGCCAGCTACGCGACCTGGGCGATGAAGCACAACAGCCTGCTGATCTTGACCTGGGACGAGGACGATGACAGCTCGGGCAACCACATCGCCACCATCTTCGCTGGCCAGATGGTGCGCCCGGGTTCCTACTACCGCGCCCGGATCACCCATTACACCGTGCTGCGCACGGTCGAGGAGTTCTACCACCTGCTGCCCACCGCCGGCGCGGCGAGTGCCGCCACGATCAGCGGCATCTGGAAGTGACCCGGCCCGGCTGCCGGCCCTGGCCGCGTAATCTTGTCACTCACACGCGGCGGCAGCGCCGCCGGGCACGCCGCATGAGGAGCAGGATGGAAACGACCACGCTCGGCCGCGGTGGGCCGGTGGTTTCCCGGGCCGGCCTCGGGCTGATGGGCATGTCCGGGATCTACGGGCCCGCCGATGACGCCGAGAGCATCGCCACCATCCGCGCCGCCCTGGACGCTGGGATCACCCTGCTGGACACCGGTGACTTCTACGGCCTGGGCCACAACGAGATGCTGCTGGCCAGCGCGCTGCGGGGGGTGCCGAGGGACAGCGTGTTCATCGCCGTGAAATTCGGCGCCCAGCGCGATCCCGCCGGGGCCTTCGTCGGCTATGACGCCAGTCCCGCGGCGGTGAAGAACTCGCTGGCGTACTCGCTGCGCCGGCTCGGCACCGACTACGTCGACCTGTATCAGCCCGCCCGGCTCGACCCGGACGTCCCTATCGAGGACACGGTCGGCGCCATCGTGGACATGGTCGCCGCCGGTCACGTGCGTTATGCCGGATTGTCGGAAGTGGGCGCACAGACCATCCGGCGGGCGCACGCGGTCCACCCGGTGGCCGCGCTTCAGATCGAGTACTCGCTGATGAGCCGCGGCATCGAGGACAGCCTGCTGCCGGTCGTGCGTGACCTGGGGATCGGCGTGACGGCCTACGGGGTGCTATCCCGCGGCCTGCTCTCCACAGCGACCGCCCGGCCGGGCCCGGCTGACCCGCGCATCCGGTTCCCCAGGTTCCGTGAGCAGAACGTGGCACGGAACCTGGCGCTGGTCGGCGCCCTGGAACGGCTGGCGCAGGAGCGGGGGGTGACCACCGCGCAACTGGCGATCGCCTGGGTGCTCGCCCGCGGCGCCGACATCATCCCGCTCATCGGCACCAAGCGGCGGGACCGGCTCGCCGAGGCGCTCGGCGCGCTGGACCTGGCCCTCACCGCGGGCGAGCTGCAGGCCATCGAGGAAGCCGTGCCCGCGGCGGCGGTCGCCGGTGACCGCTACGACGAGCACGGCATGGCGTCCCTGGACAGCGAGCGCTAGCTTCGCCACCCCCGCGCTCGCACGCGCGCCACCTGCGCCGATTCCATGCTCCTCACTTTCCGAGGTAGGTGGCGGCCAGGGCGCTGAGCCGGGTGTGGGCACCGTCCATCGCCGGTGACGACGGCAGGTACTGCTTGGGCATCTTCGCCACGCTGGTGTAGTTCGGGTCGCAGACGTTGGCCAGCGGGGACTCCACCGCCTGGGTGATCAGCTGGTAGGCGTCGAGCGGGTCAAGCCCGTAGTCGGCACCCAGCCACTGCACCAGGTCCAGTTGCGCGATCCGGAACGCGTCTTCCAGCGGGCGGGCCGAGCCAGCCGACATGATGTGGGTGGCGGACTCCAGCCGGGGCCAGGCACAGGGCTTGCCCTTGATCAGGTCGATCGCGAGCACCGTGTTCATGGCGGTCTCCACCGCCACCCCGCACGTTTCGCCCTCGCCCTGCCGGGCGTGCCCGTCGCCGAGCGAGAACAGCGCGCCTTCGACGTTGACACCCAGGTAGCAGGTCACGCCGGCCCGCATCTCGGGTGTGTCCATGTTGCCGCCGAACGCGTCCGGGACCAGGGCACTGCGCACTTCCAGGTTGGCGGGCGCGACCCCGACCGTGCCGTGCATCGGATTCATCGGCAGGTCAACGGTGAAGTCGCGGTGGCGGGCGGTGAACCGGCAGGTGCCCTGCGCGCGGTCGAACTGGTACATCCAGATCAGTTCTGGCAGCGGGTCATGCAGCAGTGCGGTGACATGGGTGGCGGATAGGGCGCCGAACAGAGGGACTGTCGTGGACGCACCCCAGTCCCGGGCGGGCTCGATCGAGATGAAGTGGACCGCCAGGGTGTCGCCGGGCTGTGCCCCCTCGATGTAGAACGGGCCGGTCTGCGGGTTGAGGTAGGGAAACTCGCACACCTGCGAGACGAGGTCGTTCTCCGAGCGCACCCGGCCGGCGAAGCAGTCCTCGGTGAACAGTTCCAGCACGGCAGGCGGCTTGATCTTGGCGACCGGGGCCGCCCCGCCGAATGTCCACGCGTACTGGCCTGGTTCAGGACGGAAGCTGATGACCTGCGGATCGCTCACTGGTGCTCCTCGCTGCTGTTGCCATCGTTGCCTCCACGGGGACGGAGGTGATCACTGCCCGGATGCTCTCACGCCGGCGGGCTCCGGACCAGGGCCCAACCAGGGCAAAGGGTCAAAACGGCCCGCCCGCCGGCTGGCCGGGGCACAATTCACGTCATGCACCCGGACCAGCCCGGGCCCGCGGACATGGCGCGGCGGGGGCCACTGGACGACCTCCGGGAGCGGCTTGCGCGGCTGCCGCCCTGGTTTTCCTCGGGGGAGTCACCCCAGCCGTGGTTCAGTGCTGATCCCCGTGACCGTTCTGGCTGAACGCGGCTGGGTCCAGCCCTTGGTGGGGCAGCGAGACTTCAGCGGTGACGTCAGCACCCAGCCGCACCTGATCGCCGTCTCTGAGGCGTGCCTCCGTGCCGGGCAGGACACGGTCCCCGTTGATGAAGGTCCCGTTGGTGGACTGGTCATCCCTGATGGTCGCCTCGCCAGTGTCGCTGACGGTGACTGTCGCGTGGTGGCGGGACACGTTCTCGTACTGCATGAAAGCGGCGGCAACGAGCGATTCACCAGGATCCCGTCCGAGCACGAGTGACGTGCCGGCTGGCACATCCACATTGCCGGTGGGAAACGACAGCCGCAGCACCACCGGCGAGATCGGCCCACTGGACCGGGGTAGCGTCCGGCCGCAGGTGGGGCAGTCCAGCATCGACCGGTCCGGGATAGCCGAACTGCAGTGCGGGCAGGTGGCTGGCGCCAGCGACGACGCGGTGGCGACGTCACGCCGCACGTACTCCTGCATCACTGTCGGCGGGGTGGCTGGCTCGTCCACCACGCCCTGCCTGGGCAGGTTCGCGCCACATGTGAAGCAGATCAGGTCGTCCTGCTGGACCGCGGCGGTACAGGCGGGGCAGATCAGGGTCGCCATGTCGTCCTCCGGGACGGCGGCAGAGCGGGGAGGGTGTCTCTCTGAGCCTAGGGCATGGACCCGCTGAACACGCCCTAACTGTCCCCAGCCGGTCAGGCAGCCCCCGGCCGCTCCGGCGTGCTGGCCCAGGCCAGTAGCATCGCAGGCGTCGGGATCCCGCCACCCACGGTGCCGACAAGGCCCACAGGGGGCCAGGTCGCCGGCGAGTGCTAGCAGCGATCCTGCAAGAGGGGGCAGCCATGATCAGCTACCAGCTCAGCGACGAGCACAAGGAGCTTCGCGCCACCGTCGCCGGGTTCGCCCAGGACGTGGTGGCTCCGGTGATCGGCGACTACTACGAGCGTGGCGAGTTCCCTTACGACATCGTGGCCAGGATGGCCAAGCTCGGGCTGTTCGGCCTGCCGTTCCCGGAGGAGTACGGCGGCATGGGCGGCGACCTGTTCGCGCTGTGCCTGGCCCTGGAGGAACTTGCCCGGGTGGACTCCTCGGTGGCGATCACGCTGGAAGCGGCGGTGGCCCTGGGTGCCATGCCGATCTACCGGTTCGGCACGCAGGAGCAGCGCCGGCAGTGGCTGCCCAGTCTGTGTTCGGGCGAGCGGCTGGCGGCGTTCGGGCTGACCGAACCTGGCGGCGGGTCAGACATCGCCGGTGGTATGCGCACCACGGCCCGGCTAGTGGGGGGCGATAGGGAAGGGGGAACGG
>OFHK01000264.1_pt1 | contig 16582 bp, 20 predicted proteins | sample 1521951 | NCBI WGS metagenome assembly OFHK01 (sample SAMEA2468436, study PRJEB22500) | soil metagenome | biome: Glassland; feature: Farmland; material: Clay | place: Australia | collected 2013-01-31 | depth 0.55 m
CCGTCGAAGTCACATTACAAAGCGCGGCGATGCGCGGATCCGGCTGCGCGCCGCATCGCATCAGTCGCAGCAACGTGCGCGATTTGTACTGGACCTTCGCGCAGATGCTGGCGCACCACAGCTCGAATGGTTGCAATCTCCGCCCCGGCGATCTGCTCGCCAGCGGCACCATCTCGGGGCCCGTGGCGACGGGTCGGGGCTGCCTGCTGGAACTTACGCGCGGCGGAGCCGAGCCCATTCTGCTGCCCAACGGCGAGCAGCGCAGCTTCCTGGAAGATGGCGACGAGGTGCGCATCCGCGCCTACTGCGAGCGGGCAGGCGCAGCGCGCATCGGCTTCGGCGAATGCGTGGGAATCGTGCAGCCTGTACGATGAAGTCAGCTCCGCGCAATGTTTATACAATGATCGCTTCTAACCTGTTATTTCCGAAGCGCTGAAAATCCTCTGCAATTGCCGATTGAGAAGCGCTGATCCGCATGGTAGAACGTTGCTGTGGCTCTGGATGCGCGCGCGCATCGAGACTTTGTTATTGGAAGTACTTGGCAAGCCGCCGGAGGAACTGTGACCACCTATCGTGAGTGCTTTGAGGCGGCTGTCGGCGCCTATTACCGGCGCCGGGGAAAGGCGCAGGGTATCGGTAAGGCGGCACGGCAGATCATGCAAGACATCCAGGCAGTCCAGGCAACCTGCCCCGAAAGCATGCGTAAGTCGGCAGGCCTGGCCGTGCCGCAGACTGTCGGCCGGTGGCTTTGTCGGCTGGCCTGGCTAGTCTGCGCGCATGAACGAGGAGATTCGCCGGGTTGCTGAATATGAGTCGGATCCGGATGTGCGGGAAGCGTGGCACCGGTTCACTGATGACCCGGATGTCCGGGACATCTCGGCTATGTGGCTTTCTCACGGTGGGTGGTCGGGGTGGCAGGTGCATGTGGCGGTGGCGGAGTTCTTGCGTGAGGACCCGCTGGAGGGAGAGCTTCGCGAGCGGATGGCGGCGGCTCTGGTCGGCGTCGCTGGGGCTGGGGAGGTGGCTGAGGACGACCGGGAGGTCTGGCTGGTCACCGGGAGTCCTTCGGGGGAGGCCCTGATCCGCGCGGCGGCCGGTGTGGTGGACGGTCTTGCTCATCGTGCCCGGGCGTATCTGGATGCCCATGGCTGAGGGGTCGTTGGTCGGCCCGCCGTGCGTGGAGAGGACAGGGCGCCCGAGGCGCGCCCTTTGCCGGGCAGCGTGTTGTGCTGCCGGTTGGGTCGGGCGGGCCGCGTTTGGCGTTGGTGGGGTTCCTCGTGGCCAGGCCGTTTGGGAGCCTGTGGGTGTGCGGCCCGGCCCCGCCGCTTGTTTCCTCCTCGTCAGCTGGGGTAAGCGGGTGTGCGCGGCCAAGCTGTCACAGGTCAGTGGTCCATTCGGTGACGAGCTTGCCGCTGGTTGCCGGGGTGCCAGCGTTCAGACTCTCCCTGTTTCCCTGGGGTGAGTGTCGCCGGTGATGGCCTGCTCGATGGCGGCCCGCAGCCCGGCGGCGGTGGTGGCGTGCACGGTGACCGCGGGGCACCAGGCGGTCCACTGCCCGTCCTGATGGGTGACGCCCCAGCCCGGCTAGTCGTCGGCTATGGCCTGCGGGTACTCATCCCACGGCCTGGGATCGCGTGCGGTCATGGGCCCGTAGGGCTGGTCAGCGCCGCGCGCAACTCGTCCGCATCGGAAGTGACGACGGTGTGTGGGCTGGCCCCCGCCTGGCGGCGGACGGCTACTAACCTGGCGCGTTCCCCGGTCACCTCCTGCCAGATCCGGAAGCCTGGGAACTCGTGCTGCAAGCTGGCCAGGTCGCCGGCCGTGGCGGCGGCGTTTTGGGCCGGGCTGGTCATCGCGTGCCTCCGTGGGGCGGGTGATCACCGTTAGCTGACACCCGACCGTGAGCCCATCGCGACGACACTGTTAGACATCTAGGGACAACTTTGGCCAGCCTGGATGGTCAGAGACGGTCATTCGTGGAAAGCTGGCAGCCATGGTGAACGAGCGGTTGCGGCGGTGCATGCTGCGGGCCGGGCTGGGCACCGAGTCGCTGGCCGAAGCGGCGCAGGTCTCCACCAAGACGGTGCAGCGGTGGCTGCGGGGCGAGGCCGTGCCCTACCCGCGGACCCGGTACCGGGTCGCGGCGATCGTGGGTGAGGACGAGAGCTACCTGTGGCCCGGCGCGGTGGACCGGGCCTCGCTGGCCGGGGCGGAGCTGGTCGCGGCCTATCCGCGGCGCACCGACGTGCCGGCCCAGCTGTGGACCGGACTGCTGGCGCAGGCGCAGCGCAGTGTGGACGTGCTGGCGTTCGCGGGGCTGTTCCTGGCCGAGAAGCACCCGGACTGGACACCGCTGCTGATGTCGCGGGCGGAGGCGGGCGTGCGGGTGCGGCTGTGCCTGGGTGACCCGGACGGGGCGAGCCTGGCCGGCAGGGACGCCGAGTACCGGATCGGCGGCGGCGTGGCGGGTCGGGTGCGGGCGGTACTGGCCTCCTACCGGCCGCTGGCCGCCGCCACGGAGATCCGGCTGCATGACACGCCGCTGTACAACTCGATCTACCGGTTCGACGACGACATGCTCGTCAACACCCACGTGTACGGCATCCTCGCCGCCTACACCCCCACCCTGCGGCTGCGCCGGGTAGACGGCGTGTACTACGGCACCTACCTGGAGTCGTTCGAGCGGGTCTGGGCATCAGCCCGGCCCTTCGCCCCCCAGGACAGCCCGGACGGCGGGCCAGCGTGAGCGGCCGCAAGGACCGGCCGCGCCGGGTGGACTACTGGCACGACCCAGCCGCGCCCAAGCCGACCAGCCGCAAACCTTCCGCGAGTGTGATCGTCCGTAACAGCGCCGGGAATCTGCTACTGCTGCGCCGCTCGGACTCTGGCCGGTGGACGATCCCCACCGGCGGGCTGAAAAAGAACGAGACCCTGACCCAGTGCGCGGTCCGTGAATGCCGCGAGGAAACCGGCCTCGACATCGAGATCACTGGCCTGGTCGGGGTGTTCAGCGACCCCGGGCACGTGATCGCTTACGCCGACGGCGAGGTCCGCCAGCCCGTCAACACCTGTTTCTCCGCACGGGTCATCGGCGGGAACCTGACCACCAGCGACGAGGCGACCGAAGTGGCCTGGGTGCCACCCGCCCGGCTTGACGAGTACGACATCCACTCGGCAATCTTGCGGCGCATCGCCCACGGCCTCCAGCCCAGCACCACCCCGCACGTGGACTAACACACGAGATGCTTGCACGAGGGAGCGGATCTTCGGTCAGTGGTGTCACGATGATGGGAAAGAACAGACATCGGGTAGACGAGAATGGCCAACGATGACCACGGCTGATGTACCGGCGTATCACGAGCTGCTGTGGCCTGCGCTTCAGGCGGTGACTGAGCTGGGTGGGTCTGCGTCGATCAGTGAGATCGCGGAGACGGTTATCAAGCGCCAAGGGTTCAGTGACGCCCAGCAGGCTGTGCTGCACAACGATGGGCCGGAAACCGAGATCGGTTACCGGCTTGCGTGGGCCCGCTCGTACCTGAAAGGGATGGGCCTGCTCACAAACAGCGCCCGGGGTATCTGGGCACTGACCGATGAGGGCACCGCGCTGGTCACCGACCCCGATGCCACCGACAGCCAGCGCCGCGAACGGGTCCGTCAGCTGTGGCAGGCTCATCTGGCGGAGATACGCAAGGCCCGCAAGGTGCGGCCGTCCCAGGATGCCCCTGAGCCCGATGCAGCAGGGCTGGCCGGGGGGCGGGGCTGGAAGGAGCAGCTACTCGACCAGCTGATGGATATGTCCCCAGATGCCTTCGAGCGGCTCGCCCAGCGGCTACTGCGCGAGGCCGACTTCGACAGTGTCAACGTGACCGGCAAGAGCGGCGATGGCGGCATCGACGGGCTCGGCGTCTACCGGCTCGGCCTGGTCAGCTTCCCGGTCTTCTTCCAGTGCAAGCGCTACCGGGGCAGCGTCAGCCCGGGCGCAGTCCGCGACTTCCGTGGCGCGATGGCAGACCGGGGCGACAAAGGCCTGCTGATCACCACCGGCACGTTCACCGCCGACGCCAAAAAGGAAGCCACCCGCGATGGCGCACCGCCGGTCGACCTCATCGACGGCGACCGTCTGTGCGACCTTCTCAAGCGCTACGAGCTCGGCGTCCGCACGGCTACCCGGACAGTCGAAGATGTCTCCATCGATAGGGCGTTCTTCGGCGAGATCTGATGAGAACTGCACTGTCAGCGGCAGATCCGTGCGTACAGGCGAGACGCGAGCCTGAGGCCGGTGAGCTGGCGGACGGCATGCGTAGCGTCCACGGCACCGCGATGTCAGGATCGAAGTGTGGATGAGATCACCAGCAGGTTCGTGGTCCCGTTCTACCTTCATGTCCTGCACGGCAACGTTGTCTATCTGCGTCGGCGCTGTGAACGCGTCAAAGTCTTGAAGCAGATGCGGGCAGTCGCGGGCTTGGTGACATTCGAAAACGCGCCGCATTTGTGGCCGATAGGCTGGCAGGAAAGCCTCATGGCGCGCCTGCCACGGCCGGAGCTTTGAGGACCAGGAAGCCGCGAGCTAGTAAGACCAAGACGCTTTTGTACGGTGGATTACGAGAAGAGGAATCTACAGGCGGAAGGGGAATCCATTCACATGCGATACTACGTCTACGTGTCCGAAACTAAAGTTGATCAGCTTTACGCTCAGATTCCAACGAAGTTGCGTGACAAGATAGCCGCGAAGCTTACAATCGATCTTAGATTGATAAAGGTTGAAGTTGGAGGAAGGCAGCCCCAGGAGAGTCTATTCTCCAAACTTGAAATGGTACGAGTATATCTTGAGGAGAGAGATCTCATCGGCAGTGTTGACAACCCTGGTTTTTTCTTTGCGCAAACGATGCCGCTTAGCTGGGGGTTCTATGGAGTAGAATCATCAGGAGAATCCTCAGAGTTCGTATATTTCGGCGGGCGCACCGAAAAGACAGTCTTGGGCATGGGAGGCTCGTTGCAGCATGTCATAGGAGAAGCAGGGCGAAGCTACACGCACTCTGCTTCGAATACAGTTTTTCTATTTCATGCTCTCAAGGGAGCGCTATCGGAAAGTGTAACCGAGCCGGACATCGATGCGGACGAGCGCCTTCTAAAGTACGCCGGACAGATTCTTAGACGGGGAGCGTCGATTGAACCTAGGTTTATTCTGGATGCAGTGGCGGCTGCGTCAGGTCGAATGCGCAATCCCTGGGAGCCAATGGAATTTGTAGCTAAACGACTAATAAACGGTGCCGTCCCCCGCAGAGAATGGTCGGATTATACTCATGAATGGAAGGATCTGGGACCGATTAAGGTGCTTCTAGGAACGCCACTTTATGTGGCTTTGGCAGAATGAGCATTGATCTCTCTGCCCCACTAAAGCGGGGGCAATTCAGGACACTACGGTAATCGGGTATCGTATCAGGTCGCCGTCATTGGGGATTCATGCCGCGCACGTCCGTCGATGTGACCAACATCATGATGCAAATCAGAGCCACCGCATATGCAGCTGTATAGCGCATAAGGATGCGTCATACTCAACACACTCACATCGGCAGTTGAGGATGTTCCGCATCGAGCTGCTGAACCTGCGACTGGCGCGGCGTTGGGCTGGGTAATGGTGGTCAGGCGGCGTGGGGTGCGATCGTCACGATGAGGTCGGCGTCGAGGGCTGCGCTGATCCGTTCCAGCAGGGGGATCGTCGGCACGACTCCGCCTGCTTCCAGCCGGGACAGGGCGGGCTGGGTCATGCCCGCGCGGGTGGCCAGTTCGGCCTGGGACAGGCCCAGGGCCAGGCGGCGCTCGCGGACGGCCTGGCCGATCAGGAACGCGCGGCGGGCCTCAGCGTACCCCTGGCGGTACTCGTCGCTGTCACGTCGCTGGGCGGCGAGTTCCTCATAGGAGGAGTGGTCTGCGGTCATCTCAGGTCACCTCCCGGTCAAATACCTGATGGGCTGGACTGTGCTCGACCTCACAGATCTTCTGTGCCTGCAGGGCACGGGCAACCTCGGCGGTCTCGGCATCGCGGGTCTTGCGGAACACCGTCAGCAAGATCACCCGCCGTCCCGGGGCGAGCCAGTAGGTGATCCTGGTCTGCTGGCGTAACAGATGGAACCGCAACTCCCGGACCTTCCCGCCCAGGTGGCGGGTATAGGGCTCGCCGAGATCTTCGGCGAACTCGGCGAGCATGCCGACAAGGAAGTCGACCCGGCCGAAGTCACGGTCGGACAGACTGGCCAGCCAGGACCGCACCTCCGGCTCGACCTCAACCTCATACAGGCGTACCATGCATCCAATGGTATATGCATCTGCTGCTATAGCCAAGCACATGCGGTGGGCCCCCGGGCCGATGGGGGTGGGCATCCAGGGGCTTCCAGCAGCCAGAGCCAAAGAGCCAAACCAAGAGCCAACAGTCGCCGGTTCCGGGCCACGCTGAGCCGCTGTCAGCCATCATCGCCGCAGGCAGATGCCACGCCAGGCGATACCCGGCACCTTCCAGCCACTCGGCGGGCGCGCCTTACAAGCGAGGGGTCACTGGTTCGAACCCAGTTGCGCCCACCAGTGATCCGGTGGCGGTGCTGGTGGCCGATGACACCGGGTTCGAGAAGTCCGGGCGGTGCTCGGCGGGGGTGCAGCGGCAGTACACCGGCACCGCCGGGAAGATCACGATCCGGCCACCCGACTCATGCGTGATCCCCAGGACCGCCCGCCGTGCCCACCGACGGGCGGCATCTCCGGTCTTGCTGAGCAAGGCCTCGCCTGTCGCGGGGATGGTCACAGCAATTATATTACTAGGTCTTTGTGACGAAAAGCTAGCACTTGCCGCCGGAAGAGTGCTAGCTTGCCCGGGTGCGTATCGGAGTGTACGTGGATGGCTTCAACTTGTATTACGGTGCGCGAGGGCTGTGCGGCCGGGGGACTCCGGGATGGCGCTGGCTGGATCTGCGCGGTCTGGCCACCGACCTGATCGGAAGGCGAACCAGCTGGCCGGGCGCGCAAGTCGAGCGAGTCATCTACTGCACGGCGCGTATTGATGGCGCCGCGAACCCTTCGGGTCACGCCGACCAGGACGTGTACCTCAAGGCGCTGGTGGCGGCTGGCAGCGTGGACCACATCGAGTACGGCACATACGTCGCCCGGGTGAAGACGGCGCCGCTGGCGGTGAAGGACCCACAGGGGCGGCCCCGCCTCGTCGGTCCTGCCTGGCCGGTGATGGTTCAGGACGGGCACGGCGGGCCGGTCAGCGGGGCGGTCTTTATGGTGTCCTATGCCAACCGTGAGGAGAAGGGCTCCGATGTCAACGTGGCCGCGCACCTGCTGATCGACGTGCTCGGTGGCGCTGTTGATGGAGCGCTGGTGATCTCCAACGACAGCGACCTGCGGTTTCCGGCCGAGCAGGCACGCCTCCATGTGCCCGTCGGAGTTGTGAACCCCTCACGTAACTATCTGGCCGGTGACCTGCGCGGGGTCGCTACCGCTGGCGCTGGCCGCCACTGGTGGGCCAGGCTGACCGCCACCGATCTGAAGAACCATCAGCTTCCCGACCCAGTGGGCAAGTACCGGCGCCCCCAGGGGTGGTGAGCCTGCTGGCCAGCCAGGGAAGCTGTCAACCAGCAATCGCGTTATAGTAGATGGCATATACCACCCGGCTCCTCGTGGGCCGGGTTTTCCTTGCCACAGGCCCGGTTGCTGTCTTGCGCCCGGGATCTCCAGACAGGCGCGCCGCACCTCAAAGCAGCCGCCAGACCGGGGCAGGTGAGCGCGAGCAAGGGCGCGTTCTGTTCAGGGTTGGCCGCGCCCGGTTGGAGGGGATCGGTCTCGTTCGCATCCAGGGCACCAGATCAAGTCCTGCAGTGTCGTATTGCCCGCCCCCGATCGGGCGCCCAGACGCCGTCCCGGCCTGGGTTGGCTGGGTTGCTGCCCGGTGCGTCGGCGTATTCAGGGTGTGGCCGGAGGTTGATGGGGTTGTCTCAGTGGGCGGCGATCCGTTGCAGGCGCCAGGTTGCCAGGCCGGTGAGGGCGACCGCGAAGGCGAGCAGGACTCCGAGCTGGGGGAGGATGTCGCCAAGGTTGCCGCTGTGGCGGATGACTTCGGACAGGCCGCTGATCGCCCATGCCTGGGGGGGTGAATTGGGCGACGGTTTGTATTGCTGGTGGGAACAGTTCGATTGGGACCATGCATCCGCCAAGCGCTCCGAGGCCCAGGCCGAGGAGCAGGCCGATTGCGATGGCTTGTTGTTCGGTGCGCAGTGTTGAGCCCAGGAGCATGCCGGCGCCGGCGCCGACCAGGGCGATCGCGGTCAGCAGTGTTCCTGCCGCTAGCGGGTTTCCCCAGCGGACGCCGAACAGGAGTGCTGACCCGATCATGATGATGAGGCCTTGCAGCATTGCGACTGCGAACCGGCCGATCCCCTGGCCGAGCACTACCGTTCGCGCGGTGGTGGGGGTGGAGAGGATTCTGCGCACCACGCCCAGGCGGCGTGCTTCGATGAGCGAGACGGACCCGATCATTGACATGAGGAAGACGAACAGGACCATCTCTGAGCTGGCGCCAACGTCGAACCGGCTGGAAACGCCTGCGAAGACGGCCTTGCCTACGACCGTTGTCCGGACCCCGATGCCGGGCAGGGTCCGGGCCGTGCGGGTGGCTACCTGGATTGCCATGTCGAAGGGCATGATGCCCCGCCGCGCGGCCAGCCGGGCCGCTCGCAGGACCGCCCCTTGGCGGGCCACGGCGGAGGAGACCACCGTACTGGGTTGCCTTTGGTCGGAGCGGGCGAAAAATAGCAGGTGGACGTCGCGCCCGCTGCGGATCGCCTGGTCATAGCCTGCTGGGATGACCAGCCCGGCTTGCAGGTCGCCTCGCTGGACTGAGGTCAGGAGGCTGTTCTGGGTGCCGATGTGGCGGACGCTGATGCCCGGGGTGTGCTCGAGTATCGAGACCAGGCTGGTGCCAAGCGCGGCCGGGCGCGTCGACACCACGCCCACTTTCGGGGTCTGCGACCCGCCGAAGGCGATACCGAGCACCAGGATCATGATCAGGGGGAACAGGAACAGGAAGAACAGGTTGGCCCGGTAGCGGAACACCCGCCGCACGTCGTAGCCGACCATGGTGAGTGTCTTCATAGCTCAGCCAGTTTCCGCAGCCGCATCAGCCCGATGCCACCTACTATGGCCGCGAATACGAGGACGGCGGCGGCGGGCAGTACCGCCGCCGGGCCGGCTCCGCCAGCCAGGTCGCCGAGCCCGCGCAGGAACCAGGCATGTGGCGTGATCAGGCTGGCCTTGGCGAAGAGCCCGCCCGCCTGGGACAGCGGGAAGAAGCTGCCGCCCAGCATGCCGAGCACCAGTGCGATGATCGTCTGCCAGGTGCCGACCTGCTCGGAGGTCTTGGCCAGCGTGGCCACCAGCACCATGACGGCGGTGGCGGCGGTCACCCCGGCCAGGACCAGGATGGCCACGCCGGCTGGGTTCCCCCAGTGGGCGCCGAGGAACAGCCCGGTGGCAACGATCAGCACCGTCATGCTGATGATGCCGAGCAGGAAGCTGGTCAAGACTTTGCCGCCGAGGATGGAGCCCCGGCTGACCGGTGCGGCCAGCAACCGGGCCAGCGTCCCGTCCTTGCGCTCATCAAGCAGGCTGGTCACCCCGAACTGGACGGTGAAGAACAGGAAGAACACGGCCATGCCGGCCGCGACATAGGTCTTGGCGTCGAGTTCTTTGCTGGCCGCCGACACATCCTCGACCGAGACCGGGGACGACATCCGGGACGCCTGCTCGGCCAGGCCCGCCGGTACCTGCGCGGACGAGGGCAGTCCCGGCGCATGCAGCGCGGTTGCCACCGACAGGCGGACAGCGTTCAGATCCTGCGCGAAGCTCGTTGCCAGGGACTGGGCCACGCTCGCCGCGACCGGCTGGTCCACGTCCCCAATGACCTGCAGATCCGCGGTGCCGCCAGCTTGCACGGTGTGCGAGAACCCGGGCGGGATCACGATCGCGGCCTGGACGGTCCCGCGGTCCACCAGCCGCCGGGCCTGGGCCATGGTGGGGGCAGTGGCCAGCCGTATGAGGCCATGACGCTGCACAGGGCCGAGCACCTGCTGCCGGAAAGCCTGCGCCATGGATCCGTGGTCCAGATCGGCCACGGCGACCGGGATCCGGGAGACCTCGACAGCCCGGCCGAGCGTGACGCTCAGGACCGCGGCAAGCGCGAGCGGCAAGACGACCGCCATCAGGATCGCCGAGGCGTCCCGCAGTCGCTGCCGCAGATCCTTGCCCGCGATGAGCAGCGCCGCACGCATCGTCAGTCCCTCAGCGCCCGGCCGGTCAGGTGCAAGAAGACCGCCTCCAGATTCGGCTCAGTCACCTCCACCGAGCTCACGTGCGCGGTGGCAGCAGCGCACCAAGGTGGTCTGCGATCACGTCGATCGCCGAATCGGCGACTGCCGCACGCCGTACCCCAGCCACGGCGGCGCAGGCCCGCGCCGCCGCCTCAAGATCACCCGAGGCATCCACGTGCACCCGGTCCTGCTCGCCGACCATGGCCACAAGCTCTCGGGAGGTGCCCTCCGCCTGGAGCCTGCCCTGGTCGATGATCCCGACGCGGTCGCAGCCGTTGCGCCTCTTCCATGTAGTGCGTGGTGTACAGGACCGCCATGCCCTCACTAGCGAGGGATTCCACGCTCTCCAAGATGGCGTTGCGGCTTTGCGGGTCCACGCTCACCGTGGGCTCATCGAGGATGAGCAGCCTGGGCCGGTGCAGCAACCCGATCCCGATATTGAGCCGCCGCTGCATCCCGCCGGAGTACTTCTTGACCTGGTCGCCGCCCCGTGCCGTCAGGCCAATGGTGTCCAGGATCTCCTCCACCCGCCGGTGCGCCCGCGTCCCCCGCATGCCATACAGGCTGGCGAAGAACCGCAGGTTCTCCCGCCCCGTCAGGTCGGGGTAGACCGCGACCTCCTGCGGCACATACCCGCACAGCGCCTTGACCCCCACGCTGGTGGTGGTCATCGGCTTGCCGTCAACAAGGACCTGCCCTGCCTCCCGCTCAAGCAGCCCGGCAACCATCGAGATCGTGGTGGTCTTCCTCGCACCATTAGGGCCCAGCAGCCCGTAGGTTTCACCAGGGGAGATGTAGAAACTGACATCGTCGACCGCAACCAGATCACCGAACGCCTCACGCAGGCCACGGCACTCCAGCACAGGCGCGGCCATTGCCCGGTCCGCCGGGTCCCGCGCTGCGAGATCACCAGTTCGCGCCATCACCTGCCTCCCCGTGCAGGCGTGAGTGATCCATCCACCATCGGTTTCCGGCACACTACCTAGTAAGTGGCCAACGGCCCGCGAAGCCCAGGACCACTGACCCGATCACCAGGGTGGCCTTACTGGCTGTCCGCGTGACGTCCCCGGCCGTGAGTGACGATCGCTCGCACGCGGGAGGCTGCACGCGCTCGAGCGCAATTTCCGCAGATCGCCGTGATCTGCCCTGCATCGGCTGGTGAGTGTGGACGACTACTTGGTCTACCAGGACTTTCGGATGGTCATGTCGGGGCGTTCGCCGCCCGCGGTCGCCTGCGGCGTTGCTAGATGATGAGGGTGAGGCCAAGGGGGTGGTTCTTATGCCAGTTCCTACGCCAGCAGCATCGTGGACAGGGTCGTTGTTCTGGCTAATCGGTCTGTCCGTGGCGGCCTTCGCGGTTAGCTGGCTGCTCGCAAACCGGCTGCGCCTGGGGAGGCCCCTGTATATTGGCGCGCTCTTCGTGGTCACTAGCGCATTGTCGGCAGGCTACGTTGCGTGGCTGGGCCTCGGCGCAGGCGATCTATTGACCACCCGCTGGGGATGGGGCCTGCTCGCCGCCCCACTGGTTGCCGCCTTCCCGGCATTCGGGATGACCCGGCTGCCCGCATCGAACCGGCGCACCGGGCGGGCGCTTGGGGTAGCCCTCGTGTGGGAGGGTGTCGTCTACGGCGTCACCGAGGGGGTGCTGCTGTCGGCACTGCCCGCGTTCATCACCTGGCAGCTTGTCCATTCACTCGGGTGGAACGGTTTCGGCGGGGGGCTGGCCCGGTGGACGCTGCCGGTGCTCGCCAGCGTCGTGGTGATCGTCGTGCACCACCTCGGCTACGCCGAGTACCGCAACCGGCAGCTGGTGCCGATCTCAGTCGGCTGCGGGCTGCTCACAGTCGGGTACCTCGTGACCGCAAGCGTGATCGCACCGGCGCTCGGGCATGTGCTGATGCACACCGTGGCGATCCTGCACGGCACCGAACTGCCGCCGCTGACCCGGCCCATCATGGTCCCAGCGCCCCGGCCGGAAGCCGCGCCAGGGGCTAGCGCTCGTAAGCCCTCGCCGGGCAGGCACAGGCCTCTTCTGCACGGGAGGTGACAGGAATGGCAACCATCTCCTTGAAGGACTACCAACGGGCCGAGCGTGAGGTGTCGATCACCCAGGCGCGGATCGGCATCGGGGTCCACGCAGCGGTCACCGTGCTGGTCTGCGCCATCGTGATCGTGATCAACGTGTTCGCCGCCCCGGAGTTCCCGTGGTCGGTGTTCCCAGTCGTCGGCATGGTCCTCGGCCTGTTCCTGCACTGGTGGTTCGGCTACCGGCACCTCGAAGAGATGATCCAGCGGCACCAGATGGACATCGAACGGCGGGCACTCACTCACTCTGCTGGGTAACAGCCGTCCAAACGACAGGCAGTCAGGAAGTCGGCGAGCATGACTGCGTGGAGCAGGGCCAGTCAGCACCCCGGCGTGGTTTCCCCGGCAGCCGGTGATCATGACGTTGCGGCGCAGGGCCAGGACAGATCAGGGTGCCAATTGGCAAGGAGTGATGCTGCGCATCATCCGCACCGACACACACGCCCCCCGGGGCCCGCCATATCTCGACGGCTCCGGGAAGTGGTACGTGCGATTGAGCCGGATTCTCCGGCTCAGGTGTCTCAACCGGGCCGGCGCGGCCAGGCTGGGGCCTGCCGTGGCCGGCGACCCTCGTCCCAGCATGGCGAGGACCTGCTTCCCTGCCTGGCCGCCCCATGAGGGTGCACGATCGTGTCAGGCGGAACCACCCCGAGCAAAGCGCGCCGCCGGTCAGCGCCGGGCCCGCCTGCGACTCTCCGCGAGGCCAACAAGGACGTTCGCCTCTGGTGTCAAATATCGACGCCGTCATTCGCTGGGCGTGAGAACCAGATGTGGTCCGTGCCGGTTCGGAGGTGGTGGCAGTGGGAGGCTCTGCCGCTTCGCATCCAGCCGCCAGAAGCGCGAAACCATTCCTCGGTCTTCGCCGGCAGCCAGGTCGTCTCGCTCTGGCAGTCTTCCGGATACCGCTGCCCCTGTATCGCCGCGGATGGGGCTGGCTCCTGGGCCACACGTTCCTGCGGCTGGTCCACGCCGGACGCAAAACCGGCAAGCTCTACTCCGCCGTCGCCATGGTCTTGAGGTACGACCCGGACACCCACGAGGCAGTCATCTTCTCGGCCTGGGGCCAGGACGCCGACTGGATCCGCAACATCCGGGCCCGCCCGGCGCTGCAGGTCCAGATCGGGCGGGAATCGTTCACCCCGCAGCAGCGCTTCCTCTCCGAGGATGAGAGCCTGGCTGTGGTAGCCGGCTTCCGGCTCCGGCACCCATGGAGGTTGCGCCTCGCTACATGGATCATGGGCTGGGAGGACCTTCGCTCGGATACTGCTGCAAAGGACTTCATCAGCGCTCGGCGGTTCATAGCATTCCGGCCGGCGGATCCCTCCCGGCTCTGAGATCGACAAGGGCGCGGCGAGATCGCCGCTGCTGGGAACTCCAACACAGATCTACGTGATATGCGCGCAGGCGCCATCCCGGGCGGTCCGGTGACGGCCGCGCCGATTCGGCAGGTCCGGCACTACGCTGGGTGACGGAGAGGGGCACGGAGAACGCACACAGAGCCGCCGTTCGGTACCGGGGTACAGGCGGGTTGGCGTGCCCGCCGTGTCGCAATCGAATGGTCGATATGTGCGGCGATTCCGGGGTCGGCTGCGTGTGGCAGGCTGCACAGAACGGGGTGATATGCGTGCGATATCCCGTTAGTTCGTGTCGGCGGTGCGGCCGAATCGGAATCTTGTGGCGCCCGGCGAACCGGTGCTCGCGCTCGGACAGGGACTGTCGGGAAGCTGGTGTGCCTGGCGGCGGTGAACGTGGGATCGCGGGACTGGCCGCAGAATGACGCGGCGGTCTTGACGCGGATTCTTCCGGCGCGACCGTGCGCCGAGCGGTCCGCCGCGCGGTAGCGTGGGATGGCGGGCTGGTGCTACGGGATCTGTCGCAGGCCCTGGCAGGGAGGCGGAGCTGGTGAGCAGCCCCGGCGAGGGGCGCCGGGCAGCCTGGCTGCCGGTGCGCGACCACCGCTTCTGGGTGGTGCAGGCGCTTGTCGCGGTCGTGTTTCTGCTGCACGAGCTCGCTGACGGTGGCTTGGGCACCAGACCGTTCGCCGTCGTCCCGCACCTGGCGTTCGAAGCGCTGTTCCTCTTTCCGCTGCTGTACGCGGCGCTCAACTTCGGGCTGCGCGGCTCGCTCGTCACAGCGGCGTGGGTGACGCTGCTCATGAGCCTCGACATCACCTTCAGCCTGCAAGGCATGGGGCGCATCAATTTGTGGGCGCACTACGTAGAGCTCGCCACGCTCGACATCGTGGCCGTCGCCGTCGGCTGGGGCGTGGCGGCCGAGCGGCTCGCGCGCGCACGGGCCGAGGTGGCGGAGACCCGCTACCGCCAGCTCTATGAGACCGCCCGCGCGCCGATCCTTCTTCTCGACGCCGAGGGCGTGGTATGCGACGCCAACCCGGCGGCCACGGCGATCTTTAACGGGAACTTGACCGGCCGTCATGGCCGGAGCCTCCTCCCCGGGGGCTTTCCCCTGGGGGAGCAGGCCCGGCGAGTGCTGAGCCTGCCCGATGGCCGGGACTACCGGCTCGGGCTGGTGTCGTTGCCACCCGGCACTGGCGCCGCCTCGACCCAGGCGATCTTCGAGGACGTCACCGAGGAGCACCGTGATCGCCGCCTCGCCACGCACTACGCCGCGCTCGTGGTCCAAGCCGAAGAGGACCAGCGGCGGCGCCTTGCGCGCGAGCTGCACGACGAACCGCTCCAGTTGTTTCTTCACCTGGCGCGCCACCTGGAGAGCCTCGCCGAGACCCCGGGAATTCCTGCCTCCGCTGCTGACAGGCTGGCCCGTGCGCACCGGCAGGCGTTTGATGCAGGACTCCGTCTGCGTGGTCTCGCGCGGGAACTCAGACCGCCTACCCTCGACCACCTCGGCCTGGTCGCTGCGCTCTCCGGCCTGCTTGCTGACGTCGACGAGGAGGAGGCAGATCTGCATGCCGATCTGCAGGTCACCGGAGAGGCGGTCCGCCTCGCCGGAGACATTGAGCTCGGCACCTTCCGGATCATCCAGGAGGCGGTGCGCAACTCGCTTCGCCACGCCGAGGCACGTCGGCTGCAGGTAACGGTCGGGTTCGGCGCCGACGAGCTGAGGCTCACGGTAGCCGACGACGGGCGCGGCTTTACGCCAGACGAGTTCGACGACCTGACGGCAACGCACCTCGGCCTGCTGGGCATGCGCGAGCGCGCGCGCCTCCTCGATGGCGACCTCGAGGTGCGCTCGGCGCCAGGCGCCGGCACCGTTGTCGACGCCAGGGTGCCGCTCCGCACCCCGCAGGACGTGGCGAACGGCGGGGCCAATCTGGTTGCGAGCTGACACCAGACCCTCCCCCTGGGCGGGAAGCTGTATCGCTTCATCCGCCGGTCGTCAGATGAGGCATTGCGCAGCAGGCTCGGCGTCCGAGGCACGGCGCCGGTGCAGCCGCGGCGTCAACACAGTCATGCAGAAACGGACGATCTGCGCGCCACAGACAAATCGCGCCGAGCGCGAGTCAGCCGGCCGAGTCGGCAGGGAGAGCGGCTCGGAGGGCAGGGACTACTTGCGCTCTCACTCTGGGTAGCGACATGGCGGCCGGTGAGATGGCCGTAAGGGGGGAGGCGTCAGAAGCTCCCGGCGCGGTCGCGAGGCGGGTCGTGGCCGCTGCTACCGGCACGTTCGCCTGGCCGCGTTGGTCTTCGAATGTAGGGTCGACGACTGTGAGAGTGGGCAGTTCGAGCAGCTACCGGGAGATCATTACGAGGGGCAGTTTGAGGGGCAGAATGGTGCTAGGAGGGCTAGTCTGAGCCAGTCCCAGCTAGTGTGAGTTAGCGTCTGGCCTGCTCAGGCCGCATCGGGCCTGGTCAGGGAACATGCCGTGGATTCATGGCATACAAGAGGTCGAGATGCCGCCTGGAAGGGTGAGCGAAGATCATCTCAGTGACCTCTCGCCTTTTGCATTCTAAGTCGCGGCCGGCCTGTGTTTTCGCTGGTTGCTACAGCGTTAGGGCCGTGCCGCCTTACAAGCGAGGGGTCACTGGTTCGAACCCAGTTGCGCCCACCATTGAGGTCTTCATCCCTGAAGGAGCGGTGCCGTGTCAAGGGGGGTTTTGTCCGGGGTTTGGGGGCTGGCTGGGCGTGCGTGACTGGCGTCTCGTGTTTCCCGGTAGCTG
>OFHK01000265.1_pt1 | contig 16581 bp, 14 predicted proteins | sample 1521951 | NCBI WGS metagenome assembly OFHK01 (sample SAMEA2468436, study PRJEB22500) | soil metagenome | biome: Glassland; feature: Farmland; material: Clay | place: Australia | collected 2013-01-31 | depth 0.55 m
AACCGGACGTTAATCCTGCCCACCGCCAAGGCGCAGGAGAAGGAGGGGGACTGGGGCTGCGACCTCGGCGCGGACGACTCCGTCATCAGGCCCTTCAGCCCGCGGGAACTGGCGCGCGGGGTGACGGGGGTGCTGTCCCGCCGCCAGTCGGCCTGACAGGGGCCAGCGATGCCGTCCTTCATCACCGTGCCGTTCCTGCTGGCCGTCATCGTGATCGGCTCGTCGGTGGCGGTCGCCCTGCTGCTTATGACAGTGGTCGTCAGGACGATCCGCTATCTCATCGGGCGGCACAAGGAGCGGACGGAGAACGAGATCCGCGCACCGATGCTCCAGGCGATCGCGGGCGAAGGAGTGGACGCCGGCCTCATCAACGCCCGCGGCGGGCGCGGCCGGGCGGTAGACCGGCTGGCCTTCAGCTACCTGGCCCGGGTCCGGGGAGAGGGTCACGACCTGCTGGCAGACCTCCTGCAGCAGCGCGGCGTGGTGAGCCGCGTCATCCGGCACTCATCCTGGCCCGGGCACAACCGGCGGGCAGCCGAGGCCAGCCGGCTGGGCCTGATCGCATCCCCCGAGGCCGAGAAGCGGCTCGAGCAGATGGCGATCGAGGACAGCAGCGTGCGGGTGCGCATAGTAGCCGCCCGCGGGCTGGGGAAGACGGGCACGCCCCAGGCGGCCGAGACGCTGATCAGCATGCTCGCACCGGCAGATCTGGTCCCAGAGGGGATCGTCGCGTCGGCGCTGCTCGAAATCGGCCCCGATGCCGTCCCAGCCCTGCGCCGGGCCGTGCGTGCCGGCGACGGGCAGGCCCTGCCCGGCCCGGGTGGGCCCGCTGCCGAAGCCGCCGGGCCGCCCGCCGGCGGGCGGCGCCGGGCGATGGCGGCCGACCTGCTCGGCCTGCTTGATGCGATGCCCGCCTGGGAGGAACTGGTCGCCTGCATTCATAGCCCGGACAAGGCGGTGCGGGTCAATGCCGTGCGCGCGCTTGGACGGCTCGGCGTGCCGCAAGCCGCCGGGGCCATCATCCGGTGCCTGGCACCGGATGATGACGCTGAGGTGCGGGCCGTGGCGGCGCATGCGCTCGGCCGGATCGGCGACCCACGCAGTGTGGGGCCGCTGGTGACCTGTCTTGGCGACGCGGACTACTGGGTGGCCCACAACGCGGCCGCGGCACTGGCCGCACTCGGGAGCCCCGGCCGGCAGGCACTGGCACGTGCGGCCGCAGTGAACGCCGCTGGTGCCCCGCACGCCAGGGAGGCGCTGGCCGCGGCGCGCCTGCCTGTGCCGGAGGCCGAACTCGCTACGCCCAGCGGGGGCGAAGGCGGGAGGAAGCCATGAGTGCGCTCGAATCGTTCATCCGCGGGTTCGCCTGGTTCTCGATCTGGTACTTCGCCATCCTCAATACCATCTACCTCATCCTCATCATGCTGGCGGCATTCAACGCGATCGGCTCGTCCCGCCGAACGACGTTCTCCGGCCTGACGGAGATCTTCACCAGCCCGCTGGCGCCCGGCATCAGCGTCGTGGTGCCGGTCCGTAACATGCAGGACCTGATCGTCGGGAGCACCCGCGGCCTGCTCAACCTGAGTTATCCCCGGCTGGAGGTGATCGTCGTCGATGACGGGTCGACGGATGAGACGTTCAGCCGGCTGAAAGAGGAGTTCCGTCTGGTCGAGGTCGACAAGGTCATCCGGACTGAACTGGAGACGGTCGGCCGGGTGCTGTCCGTGCATGCGCCCGCCAACGGCGAGCATCTGCTCGTCATCAGGAAGGAAAGCATGGGCCGGCCGGCGGATGCCGTGAACACCGGCGTGAACGCCTCCCGTCACCCCCTGATCTGCCGCATCGACGCCGACACCTACCTCGACGAGACGGCCCTGCTCAGCCTGGCCAAGCCGTTCATCGAGGACCCGGTCCTCACCATCGCGGCCGGCGCCACGATCCGGGTGGCGAACAGCTGCGTGATCCGGGGTGGCCGGGTCGTCGGCCCACGGGTGCCCGGCGGCTGGCTCCAGACGATCCAGGCGGCCGAGTACCTGCGCGCCTTCCTCCTCGGCCGGGCTGGCTGGTCGCAGATCCGCGGCATGCTGTTCATATCGGGCGCGTTCGGCCTCTTCCGGCGCGACGTCTACGAACTGGTGGGCGGCTTCCACCTGTACACCGAGGGCGACGACCTGGAGATGACGACCAGCATTCACCACAGGCTGCGCGACGAGGGCCGCCGCTACCGGATCGGGTTCGTACCGGAACCCTGCAGCTGGACCATGGTCCCGTCCCGCTACAAAGTGCTCGCCCACCAGCGTGCCCGCTGGTCGCAGATCCTGTCCGAGGCGCTGTGGATCCACAAGGTCATGCTGTTCAATCCCAAGTACGGCGGCGTCGGCCTCGTGGTCCTGCCGTTCTACCTGATCTTCGAGCTCTTCGGCGCGGTGGTGGAGGCAGTTGCCATCATCGTGTTCATCATCGGCTGGGCGACCGGCATCCTGAACCCGGCCATCGTGCTGCTGTTCATCGTGGCCGGGCTGGGCTACGCGTCGTTGCTGACCATCATCGCCGTCATCACCGAGGAAGTCACCTACCACCGCTACAGCGGGTGGCGGAATTTCGCGCTGCTGATCTATGGAGCCATCGCCGAGAATTTCGGCTTCCGGCAGGTCTATACCTGGTGGCGGCTGCGGGGGATGGCGGATGCCATCCTGCGCCGCAAGGCGACCTGGCTCGAAACCCCTTCCGGGGAGCGCGCCAGGCCGGCTACCCCCGCCCCGGGTGCTGGCGCCACCTCCCGGGCCGGGCGATGACGGGTGAGCCAGGGCCAGCGTGATCGCCTCTATCATCCGCGGCTACGCCTGGTTCGCCATCATCTACTTCGCAGTCCTGAACAGCATCTACCTGGTTCTCATCACGCTCGCGGCGCTGGATGCCATCACCGCGTCCCGGCGGCGCCTGGTCGCGGGCAGGGAGGAGATCTTCCACAGCCCGCTGGCACCAGCCATCAGCCTCATCGTTCCCGCCCGCAACGAGGAGGCGGTGGTGGTCAACTGCGTCCGCGGGCTGCTGAACCTGCGGTATCCCAGGTTCGAGGTGGTGGTCGTGGACGACGGGTCCACTGACGGCACGTTCGACCGCCTGCGGTCAGCCTTCGATCTGGTCGAGATACCCAAGGTGATGCGGGAGGACGTGCACATGCCCGGCGGCTGGCTCGCCCCGATCCAGGCGGTGGAGTATCTGCGCTCGTTCCTGCTCGGGCGCGCCGGATGGTCGCAGATCCGCGGCATGCTGTTCATCTCGGGTGCGTTCGGCCTCTTCCGGCGTGACGTGTACGAACTCGTCGGGGGAGTGGACCTGGAGTCCGAGGGTGACGATGTGGAACTGGTCACCGGCATGCATCACCGGCTGATCGCCGACCGCCGTCCGCACCAGGTCGGGTTCGTGCCGGATCCGTGCTGCTGGACCGTGGTCCCGACCACCGCCAGGGCGCTGGCGCACCAGCGCCGCCGGTGGGCACAGATCCTCTCCGAGGCGCTCTGGATCCACCGGCCGATTCTGTTCAACCCCCGGTACGGCATGGTCGGGCTGCTCATCCTGCCCTACTACCTGATCTTCGAACTCGGCAGCGCGCCGGTCGAACTCGGCGGCATCCTGGCTCTGGTCATCGGGCTCCCACTGGGGATCGTCAGCCCGGCGGTGGCGCTGCTGTTCATCGTCGTCGGCCTGGGCTATGCGACCCTGCTGACCCTGGTCGGGGTCATCATCGAGGAGTTCTCCTACAACCGGTACCGCACCTGGCGCGATTTCGGCCTGCTTGCCTACGCCGCCATCGCGGAGAACATCGGGTACCGCCAGATCTACGCCTGGTGGCGGGTGCGGGGAATCGTGGATGCCCTGCTGGGCCGCCGGGCGCAGTGGGTGGCCCCGGACGCCAAGGCCAGCCCGCCAGGTGTCAAAGGGATGCAGCCCGTCTAGGCTCGCCGTAGCCGGAACGGAGGAGCACCTCATGAACGTATCCAGGTCCGCCACGGATACCGACCGCGCGATGATGGCGATGGCACTCCAGGAGGCGCGCTCCAGCCTGGACGCCGGCGGCGTTCCGGTGGGAGCCGCCCTGGCAGCGGGTGACCGCCTGCTCGCCTCCGGGCACAACGAGCGGGTGCAGCTGGGCGACCCGATCGCCCACGGCGAGATCGCCTGCCTGCGCAATGCCGGCAGGCAGCCCTCCTACCAGGGGATGACGCTGTACACCACGCTGTCCCCGTGCCAGATGTGCTCGGGCGCCATCCTGCTGTTCCAGATCCCGCGAGTGGTGATCGGGGAGGCGACCACCTTCGCCGGCGATCCGGAGTTCCTGGCCCGGCATGGGGTAGAGGTCGTGCTGCTCGATGATGAGGGGTGCATGGCCGCCATGCGGGAATTCCAGGAGCGCTACCCCGAGGTCTGGAGCGAGGACATCGGCGGCCGGTAGCGGGCTGGCCAGACAGTTCGGTTCCAACATGTCCAAACCGCTGCGGTCAGGGGTCCTGGCTGCGGATACTCAGCGCTGTGATCGGCGAGGGATTCGCGGCGGCACTGGCCGCCGCACAGGAGGGCAGCGAGGCCGCGTTCTCACAGCTCTGGCGCGATGGCAACCCTGCTCTGCTGCGCTATCTGCGGGTCATCGCACCGGAAAGCGCTGAGGACGTTGCGGGTGACACGTGGCTGCAGGTGGTTCGCGGCCTAGCCGGATTCCGCGGGGATGAGCAGGCCTGGCGGGCCTGGTTGTTCACCATCGCGCGCCGGCGCACGATCGACGAGGGACGCCGCCGGGCACGGCGGGTGGCGTCCCCGCTGGACGGGGTCCCGGTGGCGCAGCTACCGAAGATGCAGGACGCCGCCGACGCGGCGATCGAGCAGCTGGCAACCCGGTCGGCCATGGGACTGCTGACCAAGCTGCCGCCGCTCCAGGCAGAGGTGATCTTGCTGCGGGTGGTCGCGGGCCTGGGCACCGAGGCGGTCTCGGAACTGGTGGGCCGCAGCCCCGGTGCGGTCAGGGTGGCGGCTCACCGGGGGCTGAAGCGGCTGGCGGAGATCCTGGCCGAGGCGGGTGTAACGCTGTGACGGATCATGACGTTTCCGACAGTGACATGCCGAACTCTCCGTGGCTGAGCAGGCGGGACGTGCCCGACAGCAGGGACGCGCCCCTGGCAGCTCTGCTTGCGGGGACGGAGTTGCCTGCGGGCCTGTCACCGGAACTGCGGCCGGTGGCGGACGCGCTGGCCGCGCTCAGGGCGGCCCCGGCGAGCGACGAACTCTCTGGTGAAGCACAAGTCCTGGCCGCGTTCCGGGACCAGCGCGGCGTGCCGGACGCAGTCCGCCGACCACGCCGCCGGAGGCCCACCGTGCTCGCCCCGCTGCTGTCCGCCAGAGCAGCCGTCATCGCGGCTGCCGCGGTCCTGAGCATGGGCGGAGTCGCTACCGCCGCCTACACCGGTGCGCTTCCCGCCCCGGTCCAGCGGTTCGCGCACGACGTTTTCGGCGCGCCACCCGCAGGCGGCACCGGTCCCGGCGGCCAGTCCAGCACGGCCCCGGCCGGCCCGAGTGCGACCGCCAGTGCCGCCGCCGGGCTGTGTGCCGCCTGGGCTCATGCCAAGGCGCACGGCACGGCTGAGCAGAAGGCGGTGGCGTTCCAGCGGCTGGCAGCCGCGGCCGGTGGAGCGTCTCATGTCGCTGCCTACTGTGCGGTCGCTGCGCATCCGGGGACCTCAGCATCCCCGGCTGCGAGTCCGGCCACGCCGACGTCGCACCCGGCACCGAAAGGGTCGGGCAAGCCGACCACGCACCCGACACCGCAAGGGTCGGGCAAGCCGACGTCGCACCCGACACCGCAAGGGTCGGGCAAGCCGACGTCGCACCCGGCGCCGCAAGGGTCGGGCAAGCCGACGTCGCACCCCTAGGCCGCGCCCGCAAGGTCCCAGTGGGCAGCGGAGGTGGTGGGCCGGGTACTCCCCCGGGCCCGGCCCACCACCCGTTTACCGTCCGAAGCTGACCGCGGTCGTATTCGCGCCGCTGATCACCACGGCTACCGTCTCGCCCGGGGCGGGCTGGTACTGGCCGCAGACCAGCGCCGCCAGGGCCGCGCAGCCGCCCGGTTCAGCCACCACCCGCAGCCGGTCCCACAGCATCTCCTGGGCTTGGCGGATGGAATCGTCACTGACCAGTACCGGCTCCACCACATGCTGCACGATGACCGGGAAGGTCAGCTCACCCACCCGCTGAGGCGCGAGTGAGTCGACCGCCACGCTGCCCATGGGCGCGTCCACCGGCTGCCCCGCCTTCAGGGCCACGGTCAGGGTCGGCGCACCGTCCGGTTCGGCGCCGACCACCCGCGCCCGGCCGGCGTACGCGGCGGCGATCCCGGCGATCAGGCCCCCGCCACCGACGCTGGCCAGCACAGTCACCGCATCCGGTGCCTGCTGCTGGAGTTCGGACCCGAGCGTGCCCGCCCCGAGGATGGTCTCCGGCTGGTCAAACGCGTGCACGGCCAGCGCATGTGACGTGGCCACCCAGTCCTGGCTCGCCGCCAGCGCTTCGGCGTACGTGCTGCCGCCGACGACCAGGTCAGCGCCGTAGCCCCGGATACGGGCGATCTTGGCGGGAGAGGAGACCTCCGGGACGTAGATCCGGGCCGGGACACCGAGGGTCAGGGCCGCATAGGCGACCGCAGCGCCGTGGTTGCCACCGGAAGCGGCCACCACGCCCACTTCCGGGAGGTCACGCAGCAGCAGGTTGGCGAAGGCGCCTCTGGCCTTGAACGACCCGCTGTGCTGGAGATATTCGAGTTTGAGCACCAGGGGCCCGGCAGGAAGCCCGAAATCCGCCCGGTCGATCCTGATCACCGGCGTCCGGCGCAGGTAGGGGCTGATCAGCGACCCGATGGAGCTGATGGCCTGGCGGTTGATCGTGGCGGCTATATCATCCGCGGCTGGCCGGGGTACCGGTGGCCAGCCAGCCGCTCGGGAGGTGTTCATGACTCAGCCAATCAGGGGCCGTCTTGTCACGGCAAGCCGGCCGTGATGAACACGCAGTGGCGCCCGGGGACACGTGCCGCCACGGGACCAAGGACCCTGCCCCGGCCTGGCGTTCTGGCGCACTCTGGCTGAGGAGGCGAAGCGCCGTGCACGTTGCCATCGTCTACGAGAGCATGTTCGGCAACACCCATGCGATCGCGAAGGCGATCGCGGAGGGTGCCCGGGCCGGCAATCCGGACGTGGAGGTCACGGTGCTCCCGGTCGCTGACGCCACACCAGCCGCGTTCAGCGGGACCGGTCTGCTCGTTGCCGGTGGGCCGACCCACATGCGCACCATGACTTCTGAACTGACCCGCAGGAAAGGGCTGGAAGAGGCGGTGGTGGTGCGGGGATGGGGACCGGGCCGGCCGAGCGAGGAAAGTGCCGGCGGGCCGGGCGTGCGGGAATGGCTGGGGAAGATGCCGTTAGCCCGCCGCGGGAGCCTCGCCGCAGCCTTCGGCACCCGCGATGGCTACCTGCTTGCTGGTGGCGCCGCGCACGCCATCGCGCGCTGGGCTCCAGTTCAACGGGTACGACCTGGTGGCGCCGCCGTATGGGTTCATCGTCTGGGGCACCGAAGGCCAGCTCCGGCGGGGCGAGACAGCCAAGGCCAGGGCGTGGGGTGCCCGGGTGGTGCGCTCGGCGCTCGCATGGCGGGCGATGGCAGGACCAACGACCCTGCACCGGGCCGGCCCCCGGGCGCAACCTGGAAGTAGGGGTGAGTCGTGATGGACGTCGCGATCGTGTACGAGAGCTTGTTCGGCAACACCCGTACGATCGCCGAGGCGATCGCGGACGGCGTCAAAGAGGCCAATCCGGCCGCCCGGGTGGCGCTCCTGCCGGTGGGCGATGCCAAAGCTGACCAGGTCCGGGAGGCCGGCCTGCTCATCGTTGGCGGGCCTACCCACATGCGGGGAATGACTTCTGGGGTGACCCGCCGGAAGGGGCTGGAGGCGGAGGAGAACACCGCTAAAGGCAAGGGCAGGGAGTTCAGGCCCGAACCAGGTGCGGAGGGTCCCGGAGTCCGGGACTGGTTCCAGGCCCTGCCCAAGGCGCCGTCGGGGACCTTGGCGGCCGCGTTCGACACCAGGGCCGGGTTCAAGCTCGCCGGAGGTGCGGCCAAGGGCATCGCCCGGCGGCTTCGCAGCCACGGTTACAAACTTGCCGTGCCGCCCGAAGGGTTCATCATCACCGACACCGAAGGGCCGCTGCGCGAGGGCGAGCCTGACCGCGCGCGGGCATGGGGTGCGGACCTGATGCGGCAGCCGGTTCATTCGTGATGCGTGCGGTATAACCGGCAGCGGCAGTGTTGGCGGTGGCAGGGGCACGGTAGCGTTTGGCCATGCCCGCTGAACCCATGCCCGGCGAGGACATGCCGATGTCACCTTCGCCCCGGCTGTGGCTGATGCGCAGTGCCGAGGTGATGGCCGTCGCCCTGCTCCTGGCTGGCATGGTGGGCGCGGCAGCCACATTAGTGGTCGGCCCCGGGGCGGGCGCGATCGCTGCCTCCGGTCTGGCCCTTTGTGCGCTGATAGTGCTGTGGTTCGTACGCAACCGCGTCCGCTCCTGGTCCTACCAGGAGCGGGATGAAGATCTGATTGTCGAGCGCGGGGTCCTGGTGCGCCGCCTGTCAGTGGTTCCCTATGGGCGCATGCAGTTCGTCGACGTGACCGCTGGCCCGGTCGGCCGTCTGTTCCGGCTCGCGACCGTGCGGTTGCACACGGCGGCCGCGGCGAGTGATGCCCGCATTCCGGGGCTTGAGCGGGAAGAAGCCGCACGCCTGCGGGACCGGCTGGCGGCACTTGGCGAAGCCAAGGCAGCCGGGCTGTGAGCGGCCAGGCTGCCGGGCCGGAGCCGGCCTGGTGCCGGCTGCACCCACTGTCACCGGTGGTGCGGTCCGGCCATGGCGTGCTCGCGGTGCTTGCGGTGGTCGGTGTCTCCAGTTCCACTGCCGCCGGTCACGGCTGGTTCGACCTGGCCATGCCCGTCGCCGCGGCGGGCGCCGCTGCTCTGGCCGCGGTGATCGGATGGCTGGTCACCCGGTGGCGGCTGGAGGGCCTGACGCTGCGCATCGAGACGGGACTGCTCCGCCGTGACTCACGGCAGTTGCCGGTCGCCCGCATCCAGGCGGTGGACGTGGTGCGCCCGTTCCTCGCCCGCGCGCTCGGCCTGGCCGAGTTGCGGGTCCGGCTGGCTGGCTCTGACGACGCGGATGGCCGCCTGGCCTACCTGACCGAACAGGCAGCCATGGACCTGCGGGCCCAGTTGCTGGCGGCCCATCATGGCCTGGACCCAGCCACCCCGGAGCCAGCCGAACGCATTGCCCTGACCGTACCCGCCGGGCGGCTGGCCGGCTCCGTGCTGCTGTCAACCTCAGGTGCCGCGTGTGTGGCTGTGATCGTGGGATTGATCCTGTCGGTGGTGTCGCCCATCGGCGTCGCGGCCGTGGCCGGGACCCTGGGGTGGTGGCTGGTCAGCTTTGTCCCGCTGGCCTGGCGGCGGGTGTCCGCGCAGTACGGCTTCACCGTGGCGCAGTCGCCGGACGGCATCCGCATCCGGCGCGGGCTGCTTGGCACGGTGGCCGAGACCATCCCGGTGCCGAGGGTGCAGGCGATGCGGATGGTAGAGCCGCTGCTGTGGCGGCCGATGGGCTGGTGCCGGCTGGAGGTCGACGTGGCAGGCTCTCCCGGGCGGGACAGCGCTGATGGTGGCGGCCGGATGCGGAAGGCGCTACTGCCGGTAGGCCACCCGGACGAGGCCGCTTTCCTGCTGCGGATGGTGGCCGGCAGTGCGGCGCCGGCGTTGAGCCGTCCGCCGCGCCGGGCTTGCTGGAAGGCGCCGCTGAGTTACCACAACCTGGCGGCTGGTCATGACGGAATGGTGGCGGTGTCGGTGACCGGCCGGCTCAGGAGGGTCACCACCTGGGTGCCGCTGGCGAAAGCGCAGAGCGTGCGGCTGGTGCAGGGGCCGCTCCAGCGGCGGCTGGCGCTGGCCACGGTGCACCTCGACGCGGCGGGGCAGGTCCGGGCCGAGTTCCGGGAGCGCCCGCAGGCGCAGGCCAGGCTGCTGGTCCACGAGCTTGCCGCACTCAGCCGGAACGCCAGGCGCCAGGGCGTGGTCGTTCAGGCCGCGAGTGTCGCGTCGCCGGTGAACGCCGCCCAGAGCGAGGCGTAGCTGCCGGCGGCCGTGAGCAGTTCATCGTGGGTCCCTGTCTCGGCGATCCGGCCGTCTTCGATCACCACGATCCGGTCGGCGCGGGCGGCCGTCGTGAGCCGGTGGGCGACGACCAGGGTGGTGCGGCGCGCCGCGAGCTGCTGGGCGGCCCGGCTGACGGCGGCCTCGGTGGCCAGGTCGAGAGCGGCGGTCGCCTCGTCCAGCAGCAGGATGTCGGGATCAACCAGGTAAGCGCGGGCGAGGGCAATCAGCTGCCGCTGCCCGGCGGACAGGTTGCGCCCGCGTTCGGCGACCTGGTGGCGGAAACCTCCGGGCAGCCGGGCGATCATGTCCAGCGCGCCGACCGCCCTGGCGGCCGCCTCAACCCCGGCGTCGCCGGCCTGCGGCCGGCCGTAGGCGATCGCGTCACGCACGGTCCCGGCGAACAGGTGGGCTTCCTGCGGGACCACTCCCAGCCGCTGGCGATAGGCCGCGAGGTCAAAGTCACGGACGTCGACCCCGTCGACCAGGACTGATCCCGCCGTCACGTCATAGAACCTGGCTACCAGCTTGACCAGAGTGGACTTGCCCGCGCCGGTCTGGCCCACCAGGGCCACCGTCTCGCCCGGCGCGACCACCAGGTCCACTCCGGCCAGGGCCTCCCGCTCACCTGCCTGATAGCTGAAATGCACCCCGCGCAGCTCGATCCGGGCGGGCCCCCGGCTGGCTGGGCGAGGCTGGTGCGCCAGCGGGGTGGAGGTCGGCGTGCGCAGCAGTTCGGAGATCCGGCGGATACCCACCGACGCCTGCTGATAGCCGTCGAACACCTGGGAGAGCTGCTGCACGGGGGAGAAGAGCATGTCGATGTAGAGCAGATAGGCGATGAGCGCGCCCGCGGTCAGCGCCCCGGCGCGCATCTGGCCCGCCGCCACCAGCAGGACCAGTGCCCCGGCGACAGTCGACAGTGACTGGACGAACGGGAAGTACAGGGCGATGTAACGCTGGGCACGCAGCCGTGAGCGGCGGTAGGCGTCGCTGCGCCCGGCGAATCGTTGCGCGTTGCGCTCTTCCCGCCGGTAGGCCTGCGACACGCGCAAGCCCGCCACGTTCTCCTGCAGGTCGGCATTGACCGCACTGACTTTTTCCCGCGCGTCGGTGTATGCGCGGGAGGAGCCGCGCTGGAACACCACCGTGGCGGCGGCGGCGAACGGCAGGATCGCCAGCACGGTCAGCCCCAGCGTGAGGTTGATGACCAGCAGGGCGATCAGCACCCCGGCGAAGGTGAGCAGCGAGTTGACCATGGTGATCAGCCCGGTCTGCAGGAACGAGGACAGCGCCTCCACATCGGTGGTCATCCGGGTCATGATCCGGCCGCCGAGTTCACGTTCGTAGAAGTCGAGCCCGAGCCGCTGCAGGTGGGCGAAGATCTTGACCCGGAGCACGTAGAGCAGCCGCTCGCCGTTGCGGCCCACGACTAGTGTCTGGATCGCGTTGACTACCCAGTCCGCGCCGACGATCAGCAGAGCGGCCACCGAGACGGCGGCGATGACGCGCGGCGCCCGGGCCTCGACGCCGTGGTCGATCCCGCCTCTGACCAGGGCAGGCATGGCGAGGTTGGCCAGCGCGTCGAGAGCGTCGAGGACCAGTCCAACTGCGAAGGCGATCGCAAACGGCCGGAGCAGCTTGCGCACGGTGAAGTGCGGATCCGCCGCCCGGGCCTGGATCGGGTCCACACCGGGGGTGTCGGTGGCGGCCGGCAGCGCATCGACCTTGGCGAGCAGTTCGGGGGAGGGGGGAATTCCGGCGAGGGCGCCGGTGATGGTTGCGCTCGCCCGGAGCCCACCCGCCCGGCCAGTCACGCCGGCCGCCCCAGCCTGGCCACCGGTACCTCGGCCCACCTCCTCACCTGAGACCTGCGGCCAAAGCCGTGGGGTGGTCCCGGTGATGTCCGGCGGGCCGCCGGTCTCCCCGCCGCTCGCGTAATAGGCGAGTTCGCCGGCGTCGATCCCCTCCGCGTCTTCGCCCGGCCCGGCGAGCAGGAGACGGTACAGGGGGCAGCGTTCCTGAAGTTCCTGATGGCTGCCCTGGTCGACCAGGCGCCCCTCGTCCAGCACCGCGATCCGGCCGGCGAGTTGCAGGGTGGAGCGCCGGTGGGCGATGAGCAGGGTGGTGCGGCCGCGCATGACCCGGCGGAGGGTTTCGTGGATCTCCGCCTCCACCCGTGGGTCAACCGCGGAGGTGGCGTCGTCGAGTACCAGGATCCGGGGGTCGGTGATCAGGGCGCGGGCGAGCGCCACCCGCTGCCGCTGCCCCCCCGACAGGGTGAGCCCCTGCTCACCCACCACCGTGTCGTACCCCTGCGGCAGACCGGTGACGAAATCGTCGGCTTCCGCTGCCCTGGCCGCCGCGATGATCTGCTCCTGGGTCGCGTCCGGCCGGCCGAAGCCGATATTGGCAGTAATCGTGTCGGAGAACAGGAAGCTGTCGTCCATCACCAGGCCGATGGCGGCACGCAGGGAATCCTGGGTGAGATCGGAGACGTCGTGCCCGCCCACCCGCAGCGAGCCGCTGTTGACGTCGTAGAACCGGGGGAGCAGGAGCGAGATGGTGGACTTCCCCGATCCCGCGGTGCCGACCAGAGCGAGCGTCTCGCCCGGTTTCACCCGCAACGACAGGCCCTGCAGCACCGGCTGCGAAGGCAGGTAGCCGAAGCTGACGTCGGCCAGTTCCACGTCGGGGACGCCTGGTGGCAGCGGGATCGCCCCGGGCTTGTCGGTGACGACGGGCCTGGCGTCGATCACCTCGAACACCCGGATCACGCTGGCCCTGGCCTCCTGGCCGACGGTGACGAGGCTGGCCAGTGACCGGACCGGCCCGACCATTGCCATGAGGTAGGAGGAGAAGGCCAGGAAGGTGCCCAGGCTGATCGAGCCGCGCAGCGCCAGCCAGCCACCGAGGGCGAGTACTCCTACCTGGCCCAGCGCCGGGATCGCCTGCAGGGCCGGATTGAAGCGGGCGAGCAGCCGGACCGCCCGCACCCGGGATGCGTAAAGCCCGGTGCTGGCCTGCTCAAGCCGCTCGACTTCCTGCTCTTCCTGGCCGAACCCCTTCACCACCCGCACCCCGGTCACCGACTCGTCGACAACTCCCGCGACGGCGGCTGCCTGCTGCTGCGCGTCCCAGCTGGCCGGGAACAGGGACCGCCGGGACGCGAGCGAAATGAACCAGAGGGCGGGCCCGACGGCCAGGGCGATCAGGGTCAGCAGCGGGGAGAGAAACGCCATGGCCACCAGCGAGCCGGCGAACAGCACCAGGTTGCCCATGAGCATCGGCACCATCGAGAGCAGGCCCTGGATCATCGTGATGTCGGAGATCGACCTGCTCACGATCTGGCCGGTGTGCAGCTGATCCTGACGGGTTCCGTCCAGCCTGGACAGCGCGGAGAACAGTTGCGTGCGCAGATCGTGCTGGACATCGAGGGATAGCTGCCCACCGCGGTAGCGCCGCAGGTACAGGCCGCCGAAGTTCGCCGCGGCGGCACCGAGCAGGGCGACGGCGAGCGGCCAGATGGCTGGCCGGCCCGGGGCGGTGAGATTGTCGACAATCGCGCGCTGGATCAGCGGGATGGTGATCCCGACCAGGCTCACCACCAGAGTCCCGCCCAGCGCGAGCATGACATTGCGCCGGTAACGCCAGCAGGCCCCGGTCAGTCTCCGCATCCAGCCAGCGTGCGCGTCTGTGCTCGTGGTCCCGTCCTTCCCCTCGCCCGTAGCACTGTAGCTCCCCGGGTGGCGGGGCCATTCCAGCTCAGTCCGGCCGGCCGGGTTCGACCAGGCCGTGCTCGTAGCCGTAGACGACCGCCTGGACGCGGTCGCGCAGGCCGAGCTTGTCCAGGACGTGGGTCAGGTGGGTCTTGACGGTGCTGTGGGACACGAACAGGGCGCGGGCGATCTCGACGTTGGACATGCCACGGACCACCAGGTCAAGCACCTCGCGCTCGCGCGGGGTGAGCTTGCCCAGTTCCGCCGGGGGTCCCACCGGCCGGCGGCTGGCGAATTCGGTCAGCAGCCTGGCAGTCACGCCAGGTGAGAGCAGCGCGCCGCCGTCGGCGGCGGCCCGCACCCCCAGCAGCAGTTCCTCCGGCGGCGCATGCTTGAGCAGGAATCCGCACGCTCCCGCCCGCAACGCCTCGTACACATACTCGTCGAGGTCATAGGTGGTGAGAACGATCACCCGAACGATAGGCCCGCCCGGCTCCCGGTTTGCCTGCGCGACGATCTGCCGGGTGGCGGACAGCCCGTCCAGCACCGGCATCCGGATATCCATCAGCACCACGTCGGGGACGAGTTCGCGCGCGAGGGCCACGGCGTCCCGGCCGTCACCTGCCTGCCCGACCACCGACAAGTCCGGCTGGGTGTCCAGCAGGGTCGCCAGGCCTGCCCGGACCAGGGCCTGATCGTCGGCGACCAGCACCCGGATCTGGCCATCAGCCGTCATGTCCCATCCCCTGCCAGGCTCGATACCTCGCCCGCTTCCGCCGGCTGGGCTGCCGGTGCCAGGCCACGGACGCCATGCGTACCGTCCCCCGGACCGTTGGCTGCCCCGGCTTCCTGGTACGGGATCTCCGCGGTGACGGTGAATCCCCCGTCCGGGCTTGCCTGGGTGGCCAGGCAGCCGCCATATAGTTCGGCCCGTTCGCGCATCCCCCGTACTCCCCGGCCGCCCGAGGCTGGCCGCTGCGCCCCCGCTGGCCGGTGCACCCTGGGCGGGGGGCCATTTGCCACCTCGATGCCCAGCGAGTCCGCCTGGTAGCGGAGCACCACCCTGGTAGGTGCCGCTGGCGCGTGCCGGGCGACGTTGGCGAGGGCCTCGGCGATGATGCGGTAGCAGGACACTTCGATGCCGGGGGAGAGCGGGCACGGGGCGCCTTCGACGGTGAGGCCGGCCGGTACCCCCGCTGCCCGGCTCGCGGCCAGCAGCGTGCCCAGTTCTGCCAGCGTTGGGGCAGGCAGGCGGGCCGGGTGGTCGGCTGGCTCGCGGCGCAGCGCGCCCAGGAGGTGGTTCAGTTCGGTGAGCGCCTCCCTGGCCAGCCGCTCCACGGTGGCCAGCACCTGGGAGCCCCGGCCGTCCGGGCTCGCCGCGATCCGGGCCGCTCCTGCCTGCACGGCGATGGCGGACAACTGGTGGGCGACCACATCATGCAGTTCCCTGGCGATACGGGTGCGTTCGGCCTGATGCGCCGCTTCCACCAGGGCAGCGGCCTCACCCCGCCGGGCATCTGCCGCGTCGCCGAGCACGAACGCGGCCGCCAGCAGCGCGAACGGAGCCGCCGCGAGCCGGTTGCCGTTGTGGGTAACGACCACGCCCACCGCGATGAGCAGGGAGAGCCAGCCGAGCCACCGGGCATAGCGGCGGACCGGGCTGTCATAGGCCCCCAGCCCGTACGCAGCGACCAGCAGTGAGGCAAAGGCGGACACCAGGTCCCGGTGCAGCGCGAACCGTGCTGCCAGCACGCCCACGGCCAGGGCGAGCACCGGTACCGGAGCCACCCGGCGCCAGCAGAACGGCACCGACATGGCCAGCGTCAGCGCCAGTGAGCCGAGCACGTCCGGCGTGGAGCCGGCGTGGCCGGGGTACTCCCACCACCACGGCACGTCCGGCAGCCCCCATGCCAGCAGGCCCGCCGCGATCAGCAGGTCCAGCCGGCGGGGGCTGGCCAGTTCGTTCCATCGCGGCAGGCGCATGACTTGACTGTAGGGTGACTGGAGCGTCATCCGCTGATGTCCACGCGGCGGAACACGGCGGCCGCCAGCGCCGAGCACACGGCCAGAACCGCGATCAAGCCGATCAGGCCGGGCAGATGGCCAGGCCCGGTGCTGCTGATAAAACGCGACCAGAAGTTGGCCGGCAGCGAAGTGATCGAGGCCTGGCCCACGGGGAAGCCCATCCACTCCTGCACCCAGGTGGCCGGGGTCCACCGGCCGGTGCCGGGCAAGGATGCGGCGATCAGCATCGCGATGACCACTCCGGCCGCGGTCGCGGTGGTGCCGATGGTGCCCCGGGTGAGCACCGCGGCGAGCAGGCCGATCGCCGCGAACGCCGCCAGCACCAGCAGGGCACGCGCGACCTGCGAGCCTGCCAGGCTGATCGCGTGGCCCGCTGACTCATGCGAAGCGGGGAGATGATCGGCATGTGCCAGCACCGGCCCGGCTGCCGCCAGCGCCAGCCAGCAGACGGCGATCAGGCCCACCCCGGCCAGCCACAGGCTGGCTCGTTTCGCGGCCAGCACCCGCCAGCGCCGGACCTGCTGGGGGAGCAGATTCTTCAGCGTGCGGCCAGCCCACTCCCCGCCGATGTGGGCACCGGCCAGCAGGCCCAGCCCCAACGCCCC
>OFHK01000266.1_pt1 | contig 16553 bp, 11 predicted proteins | sample 1521951 | NCBI WGS metagenome assembly OFHK01 (sample SAMEA2468436, study PRJEB22500) | soil metagenome | biome: Glassland; feature: Farmland; material: Clay | place: Australia | collected 2013-01-31 | depth 0.55 m
CAAATAGAGTATCGTTGAACCCGGGATCGGGGGAGCCATCCGTAACGACGTTGCCGAGGCTGTCGTACGTGTAGTTGCCGTTGCTGTCCTTAATCGGTGTTAAATCGCCGACAATGACATGATCTGGGGATGTCGACGTACTCGTTGGTGCCAGATGCGGCGAGGCGGTGTAATCGATGCTGATCGTGGAAGCGATGGGCGTACTGCTGACCGGCTGGCCGTTGAGCGTCGTGGTCAATTGAACCGTCTCGGCACTCGGTACGTCCGTCGTGTTGACCAATGTAAAGCCGACGCTGTCCTGCCCCGGCGCCACCGTCAGCGTCACGCCGCCGCTCAGCGGTTGTACCTTGCCGCCGCTGGTCACGACAGCAAAGCCGCTGGCATCGCCCTGGCTCATGGTCAGGGTCAGTGTTTGTGGTTTGTCGCTGATTTGCGCCACGTAGGCTGTCATGAGCACTGCCCCAGGAGCGGGATCTACCGAACCACCCATGCTCGCCGACACCTCGGGCGGAGTCATCGGTGATCCGCTTAACTTTGTCACGACCTTCGGCTGCAGCTTGATGCCAAGGAATCCGGTATCGCTTTTTACTTTGCTCAGATCGAACGCGTCGATCACAATTGAACCGCTGGGCACCAAGCCACCCGTGATCATCAATGTGCCGATACCTGCGTCAGCGTTAGCGCTAGTTCCATCACTCGATGGCGCATTGGTCGCATCAGGCAGGAAGGTATACTCCGTACCTTTCGAATCCTTCCACGCTAGGCCATCGGCTGTTGTGTCCACAGTCCAATCGGAACCGGTTACTTGTTGATTTCCGATCCATAGGGCGCTGATCGAATTAACCTTTCAGACTTGTTCGAGGACGCAGTTCGTAGTTCCACTCACCGTGGAACTCGTGAGCATGTAACGATAGCGCGTCCATCTCCGCCTTGGTCGTCACAACGCCGGTTGGATAGATTCTTTTATCCAGTTGCGCTTTGACCTTCAGGCCGCGCGCCGTGCGAGTGTTACCGATCGTGTCGACGATAGTCTCGAAGGTTCGAAGGGGCTTGCCCCGCCAGTTGTGTGTGATGTGACAGAACAGGCGATGCTCAATCTTATTCCACTTGCTCGTGCCCGGTGGAAAATGGCTGACGTGGATGCGCAGGCTCGTCTCGTCGGCAAGCTTCTGTAGTTCGTGTTTCCAGGCCCGGGAGCGATAGCTATTGCTACCGCCCGCATCCGCCGTGATCAACAATTGCTTTGCGTCGCGATACGTGCGCTTGCCCATCGTGTTCCACCATCGCCGGATCGAGGCCACTGCAAATGCAGGGGTATCGTGGTCCCGCCCCACATTCACCCACGCCTCGTTTCGCGCCATGTCGTAAACCCCGTAGGGGATGGCTTTGCCGCTCGCGTCTTGAGGGAAGTCATGCACCAGGGTCTTTTCAGGCTTGCCTTTGGGCTGCCACTCGCGCCCCTGATTCTTGAAATTCCCTACTAATTCCTTGCTTTTGGTGTCCACCGATATCACCGGCTGATGGCGTTGCGTAAAGTCATCAGCCGTCGCGTTGATGTGCTCGAACTGCGCGTTGCGATCGGGATGCGACGTCCCTTCGCGACTCTTGCGCACCGCTTGCAGGCTATAGCCCAACTCATGCAATAGTCGGCCTACCGAAGTTGAACTCACCCGCCATCCCGCCTTCGTCAACGTCGCCGCCAGCTTCGCCCTGCTCTTGCAAGTCCAGCGCAGTGGTGAAGTCGGATCACCTCGACTCACCGGATCAACGAGTTGCTCCAACGCCCCTTTCAATCCGGGTTGCGATACCTCCAGCGCTGGACGGCCAGCACCAGCGCGCCGCACCCGTTCGCGCTCGTAGTCGCCCGACGCAAGCTGGCGACGTCCCGAACGGATCGTCGGCAGTGAGATCCCCGTGGCATCCGATACGACCGCGGCACCACCATAACCAATGGACAACGCTTCAGCGGCTGCCCACAGCCGCCGTCCACGCTCGTCAAGTACCGATTCGATCGCGGCATACTTCGCTACGATCCGGGCTTCCAGTTCGACATCACGCTTCATCCCTGTAGTAGATCACAGATCCAAAAAGATTGAAAACTAATTCTGACCTGCGTCCATAAGGTACCGTTACCTTCGGCGTCGATGATTGTTTCGTATCCGCCACCGACACCAAGACCTGCTGTGTCATATACAAACGTGTCGTTTCCTGTCGTAGCGCCAATCAAGGTATCGTTCCCAGCACCGCCGACCAACGTATCATCGCCGCCGCCACCATACAGCTCATTAGTCCCAGTGCCGCCAATTAAAATGTCGTTACCTGAACCACCGTTTAGGTAATCATCACCACTTCCACCAATCAACACAGACGCGTTATTGTCGCTGGCGTAGACCGTCTCCTCTGCGGCATCGCTTGCAGCATAGACGTCATTGAACTTGACAGATGACATTGCACTTTCTAGCGCATCCGTCGTTATGGACGACCCAGTGCCATATTTGTTAACCAAGCCGCCAAGAAGAATTTCCTCTGCCGGAACAAGAAGCGTCTTCAAGTCTTGTGCTTTGGGAACGTTTGGTTCATTTGGATAATTAATTGCTTCCGCATCCGTCAAGGCTTTGTGATGTGCGGTGTCATAACGCGCCATAGTAGCGAGATCGTGCGTGGTGCACATTTGGTAAACCTGCAATGCCTCTGCTTCGGTAAGGCCAGCACCACCATTGTTATACAATCCGAATATGGCCGCTTCAGCATAGCGGCGCTTGCCAATACCAGTTTGGCTATCTAAGGAGCCACCATTAGACTTATAGCGAATCTCGTACCAGGCCTCCGCTCGATTACCGTTCAAAATCGCGTCGCGCAAATGCTTGCTTTTGGGTTCTCCATTGGCCTTAAACCCGATCAAATTGTTGTAGGTCAGCGACAACAGTGCGGCACGTTCCGTGCTGTACGGCAGTTGCGCCAGTGCCGCGTTCTGTTGCGCCAATGTTGGATTTTGTACATCCAGGAGCCAACCATCCAGACTTTTTTCGTAGGTATTCTCGATGAGATTGAAGGTTGCCTTCATTTGGTCATCGGCACTCAGTCCGCTTCCGCCGGTATTATTTGCGTAGTCGAAATTTGTTCCATTTCCATAATGTGTCCCGAGGACGCTATTGGCGACATTATCGATCGCTGCTTGAAGAGCTGAATCCGAGGGGTAACACGACTCCCCTACAGCCTTAAGTGCGGACGCGAAGTTATTGAATTTTGTTGTACCTAGGCTATCGGGCGAAGCCGAATACCCCATTCCCTTCAAAATTTCTGTCGCATTCGCACTGATCTCGAAACCGAGACCCATCGTGGGGTTCTGATTGGTATCGTTGTACGCATACGGTTTTGACCCTTCAAATGCATACAGCATCTGGAATATCAAATCCTGATAATCTGTTTGCGACAACGAATTAAAAGTCAGACTCATGACAACCACCTGAAGGCAGAGGGGAAACGGAATATTTTAAGGCGGCACATCGCCGGGATCATTTCCAGCTGGGTATCCAGCGTATGTTGCACAAAGGATCAAAATCGTAGGGGAATGGGCCCTGACTAACCTCGAAAGACGACACCCCCATGCCAGATTGTCCTCTCGACCAGGCTAATACCAAGTACGGGAAACCCTTGTCTCCGACGTTTTGGATGATGTCGGTCACAGCAATACCCAACCCGGACCCTGGTGGTCCGTTGTTAAAGGCCTTAGCCATCTTTGGATAAGGTGAAGGAAGCATATAGATCAGGCTGTCGAAATAGCGGCTATAGGGCGCCGAAGGGGGCACCGGCACGGTCTTGCCCTGTATAAAATCCGGCGAGAACGTATGTGTGAGACGAATAAGGGTTTCATGGCGGCCGTCACCCAGAAGATCCACCTGCGCGCTCCAAAGAAGCGGTTCACCGGCTTCCCGCAGGGGCTCGGTGTACTTCAGCCAGAAGTTTCACGCTGATCCCATCTTTACCCTTTTTACCCAATCCTCATTGTGCCCACCTACATATATCTTCTCTTCCAATTTCAAATTCCAAGCCATGGGTTTCCAAACACTGCGGAATTGAGGATATTTGGGAGAGAACCGCGGCTGGTCGCTCTCGAAGGGCACGTCGCGGAATTCGTTGAAATTGGCCACCAAAGTCTTGCAGACGGCGGCAAGCGGAACGAATACACCGGCATTCAAGGGGACGCGCTGGGCGACATAATGCCCCAGGATTTTGTCGGGTGCCTTCGCAGACATCGGTGAATGCGGCGTGTAGAAGGTTTCCAGCTCCGCCAACCTTTGCTGGTATGCATGCTTGAAGCAGGTCTGCGTCGTACAGGCAGCGCGGGTAAAACTCATCCAGTGACGCTGCTCGGCAACGAGTCGCGCCTTCTGTTCCGGATTGGCCTTGGCAATATCCTCGTCGTAGACCTTTCCCAACTGACTGTCGAGATTAGAGATAAACGAGTCGTTGCACACGAATTTCTCGACCCGTGTCTGTGCCTTAGCGCAGTCAAAACTTGCCGCCAGCGCAGGTGGAATGGAACACGCTGCCGTTGCGAGCAAAATGCCTAAACCAAAATAGATAGTCTTCTTCATGGATTGTCTCTCTTTCATCATTCGCTCTGCATTGCCTGCGCCACACCCACCGTCGCAACGTGCCCGCTGCCAATACGCACCACCTCATCTACATGCAGATTCCTCGGCAACGAGTGTGCAATAAACAGCATCGTCACCTTACCTTTGAACTGATTGATGGTGGCGGCGAAGTGTTCGGCCGTCTGCATATCGAGGCTGCTGGTGGCCTCGTCGAATAGCAGGATCTTCGGCTGCTTGAGCAGCGCCCGCGCAATGGCGATGCGCTGTTTCTGGCCACCGGAAAGGCCGGCGCCGCGCTCGCCGATCTCGGTCTGGTAGCCCTTAGGCAGCTTTTCGATGGCGTCGTGGATCTCCGCCATGCGGCAGGCACGGACGATGTCGTCGAAGGTCGCGTGCGGATTGGCCATCTGCAGGTTGTCGTAGACCGTGCCGGAGAAGAGGATGGTCTCCTGCGGCACCACGCCGAAGGTGTGGCGCAGTTCGTTGGCGGAGAGGTGGCGCAGGTCGGTGCCGTCGAGACGAATGGCGCCGTTGACCGGCTGATAGAACCCCTGCAACAGTTTGGCGAGCGTGCTTTTGCCGGAACCCGACGGCCCCATGATGGCGACGACGCGGCCGGGCTGCACGGTCAGGTTGAACTGCTGGTAGAGGAACGGCTGGGTATCGGCGTAGCGAAAACCCAGCTCCTCGATTTCGATCAGGCCCTGCCCCTCGCGCACGCGGCTGGGCGTGACGGCGTAGGGTTCAGGCGGTGCGTTCATGATGTCGCCGAGGCGCTCGACCGACATGCGCGCCTGCTGGAACTGCTGCCAGAGGCCGACGATGCGCAATAGCGGCTGCGAGACGCGGCCGGCAAACATCTGGAAGGCTACCAGCATGCCGACGGTAAAGTCGGGCCGCTGCATGACGATGTAGGCGCCGGCCACCAGGATGAGCAGGGTCATGCCCTGCTCCAGCGCATTGGCGACGACGTTGTAGGTATTGGCGATCTGGCGCACGCCGAAACCGGAGCGCAGATAGTCGGCGAGATAGTCGTGGTACTTCGCCTTGATCTGCGGCTCCATCTGCAGGCTCTTCACCGTCTCCAGGCCGGCGACATATTCGGTGGTGAACGCCTGGTTGCGCGCGCCGAGCAGGAACTGCTCGTTGAGCCGGTTGCGGAACACCGGCGCCATGATGAGGCTCAGGATCATGATGGCGCCGATCATGGCGAGGGAGATCATCGTGAGCGTGACGCTGTAGTAGAGCATGATGCCGACGAAGATGAGCAGGAACGGCAGGTCGAGGATCAGCGTGACGGCCGCGCTGGCGACGAACTCGCGGATGGTCTCGACGCCGCGCAGACGCGCGGTGATGACGCCGGTGGGGCGCTGCTCGAAGTAGCGCGGCGGCAGCTTGAACAGGTGTTCGAACACGGCGGCGCCGAGCACCGCATCGACGCGGTTGCCGGTGTGCAGCACCAGATATTGGCGCACCCACGACAGCAGCGAGGTGAAGACGTTGATCACCACCAGGCCGACGGCGATGACGATGAGCGTGCTCTCGGTACGATGCACGATCACCTTGTCGATCACCACCTGGGTGAACAGCGGCATGCTGAGCGCCAGCAGTTGGATCACCAGCGAGGCGATGAGGACGTCGCGCCACACCTGACGGTGCTTGAGCAGCTCCGGGACGAACCAGCGGAAACCGAATTCGCTGGCGGAGGCACGCACCGCGTCGGGGTCGCGCAGCGCCGCAGCCTCCGGCGCCAGTTGGAAGGCAATGCCGGCGTAGCGCGCGGCGAATTCATCGAGAGGAAGCGTGGACGGCGTGTTGGTGCCCGCTTCGAACAGCACCACCTGCTTTTCGTCGGCCTGGATGACGATCGCGGGACGCACCGGGAGCTGAGCCGGTATCGCGGCGTCGGCCGGCTGCGGTTCAGGAGCGGCGGACGGTGCATCGGCGGGCGATTCGGACTGCGATTCATCGGCTGCCGCGAGCGTCTCTTCAACCGGCGATTCCGGCGCGGGCGGCTCCTGCCGGTGCAGCAGCGCCATGCAGGGGAAGCTCAGGGAGGCGACGGCAGACGCTTCGCACTCGCTGCGCTTGATGCGAAAGCCCAGGGCACGGGCGGCGTGGATCAGTGAATCGGCGGTATACGGCGGCGGAAACTGGCGGACGAGGAGTTCGGGATCGAACGGTTTGCGATTGAGGGCGCAGAAGCTGCCGAGTGCCCAGACAACATCTTCGGTGGCGAGGCTCGCGGTAACTTGACGGCGTACGGGCCGCTGGTCGCTCCGTTGTCGCCATCGCGCTGCAGCCTTTGCTGCCAGTGCCGTCAACCTGTCCATGGTTCGGTGCCGCCGTCCTTATAGCTGATTAAATTCGTGCACTAAACCACAGATGCATCATGGTTGTTCCGAGTGGCAAGAAGATTAAATTCGAACAGGTTAAGAACACGTTAATAACTTGTTAAGCAGCGTGACGTTGTTCACACCGATTTTCGGCCCACGGGCCGGCGACGGGGTAGCGTCAAATTGGGAATTCCTGTTAACGTTATGCGCCAATTACTTTCTGGGGCTTTTGGGCCACCCTGCTCCGCGCGGCAGAATGGCTACCCAAGCAGATATAGAACAGCCCGCACCGCCGGGCGAAAAGAGCAAAGGAATGACTGTCATCGACCCCTTGCAGAGCATCGATCACCGAATTGCGGCACAGACCACCCATAGCAGCCCGCGGCAACCTCATGAATACCTGGATCTCTGCGCGATGCGCTTCCCGCTAATGGGGGATGACGCATGAAGATACTGTTCGTACACCAGAACTTTCCGGGGCAGTACCTGCATCTGGCCCGCTATCTGGGCGCGCAACCGGGCAACGAAGTGGTGTTCATCACGCAGCGCAAGGACGTCACGCTGCCCGGTGTGCGCAAGATCGTCTACAAGCCCCACCGACCGGTCACCGACAAGGTGCATCACTACCTGCGCGACGCCGAAGCGGGCGTAATCAACGCCCAGGTGGTCGCCCGAGCGGCACTGGAGTTACGAAATTCCGGCTTCGTGCCCGACGTGATGCTGGGCCACAACGGCTGGGGCGAGATTTGGTACCTGAAAGATGTGTTTCCCACGACGCCGCTCATCGGCTATTTCGAGTTCTTCTACCGCTTCGAAGGCGCGGACGTCGGTTTTGATCCGAACGAACCCGATATTTTCGACACCCGCCCACGCCTCCGGACCAAGAATCTCGGCAACCTGCTGGCGCTGGACACGGTCGATCTCGGTCAAACGCCTACGCAATGGCAATTTTCGCTCTATCCCGAACGGTATCAATCCATCCTGCACATCGTGCACGAAGGCATCGACACGCGCGTCGCCGCGCCCAATCCGCGGGCACGCGTCAAGCTGCCGAACGGGCGCGAGCTAACCGCTGCCGACGAGGTAGTGACCTACGTAGCACGCAATCTGGAGCCCTACCGCGGATTCCCCAGCTTCATGCGCAGCTTGCCGAGAATACTCGCGCAACGCCCGAATGCGCAGGTGGTGATCGTCGGCGGCGACGAAACGAGCTACGGCCCCGGTCTTGGCAATGGCCAGACCTATAGACAGCAGATGCTGGCGGAGCTGGGCGATTCGCTCGACCTCGAACGCGTGCATTTCCTCGGCAAGGTGCCCTACCCGGTCTTCCTCAACGTATTGCAGATATCCAGCGCCCATGTCTATCTCACCTTTCCGTTCGTGCTCTCGTGGTCCATGCTGGAGGCGATGGCAACCGGCTGCCTGCTGATCGGGTCGAGCACCCCGCCGGTGATGGAGGTGTTGCGCGACAACGAAAACGGGATATTGGTCGACTTCTTCTCTGCCGACGAGATTGCAGACAGCGTCGTGGATGCGCTCAAGGATCCCGGCGCCTATGCGACGCTGCGAGAAAATGCGCGCCGCACCGTGGTAGACAATTACGATCTCTATTCGAAGTGCCTGCCCGCGCAGTTGAACCTGCTGAATACCGCAACGAACCTGCGGAGCGCTTAAGCATTCTCGGGCCTGCCTACGCCAGTTCCCGCAAGATCATGCGCCGCATCCTGCGCAAAATCGCCGCCAACGAGACGGACACCCTGGGCGACACCTCCACCCTGGCCGACCCGGCCGTGGTCGACGACCTGGTGCACAACCGCGCCCACAAGTAATTCGTGGTGCGAGCGGTGCCGTAGTTTCGCGCCGTGGAAATGAAGAGGCCGCCTGGGATCAGGCGGCCTCTTTTTATTCATCCAAGGAGCCCGGCTGCAACTGATGACCGAGATCACCAATCGAGCCATCACAAACAGGCATCAACTCACTCGTGGGAGGCTGCTCCTCCTCAAAAATCGCTGTTGAAATCCTGCGGCCCCAGCACGCGCAGCACTTCGGCACAGTCGGTCGATCCGTCACGGACCTTGCTGTGGGCATCTTCCAGCAAGGTGCGACTACCCATCGCGCGCGCCGCACGGTTGATCTCCAGCATACTGGCGCCGCTGGTCATCAGGTGGCGCAACTCGTCGTCCGGGATCAGCACTTCAAACACGCCGATACGGCCCCGGTAGCCGGTACTGTTGCAATGGCGGCAACCCTTCGCATGAGACGCCTCCGGTAAATGCTCCCGGTCAAACAGCGGCCCCAGCTTTTTCACCAGTTCGGCATCCGGCGCTCCCGACTCGCGGCAATGAACGCACAAGCGGCGCACCAGGCGTTGCGCGATGATGCCCTCCAACCCGGCCGCGACCACGTAGGGTTTGAGTCCGAGATCGAACAACCGCGCCACGGTGGCGACCGCCGAATTGGTGTGCAGGGTGGAAAACACCAAATGACCGGTAAGGGCCGCGTGAAACGCCACCTCCGCCGTCTCGAAGTCGCGGATCTCGCCCAGCAGGATGACGTCCGGATCCTGGCGCAGGATGGAGCGCAGCACCATGGGAAAGGTGAGGCCGATCTTCTCGCGCACGTGCACCTGGCCGGCCATGTCGAGATAGAACTCCACCGGGTCTTCGATGGTGACGTAGTTGCGGCCGGGATCGGCGTTGTGCTGCAACAGCGAATAGAGTGTGTTGGTCTTGCCGCTGCCCGTCGGGCCCGTCGCCAGGATGATGCCCTGCGGCTTCTCCGTCAGACGCAGCACCTTGTTCAGATCCGCCTCCACCAATCCCAGTTCACGGACTTCATGAATCGAGGCGTTACGGTCGAGGATGCGCATCACCACCTTCTCGCCATTGATGGTCGGCAGCGTGGAGATGCGCAGGTCGACGATGCGCATCGGCGTCTTCACCGTAATCCGGCCATCCTGCGGGCGGCGCCGCTCGGCGATGTCCAGTTCCGCCATGATCTTGATGCGCGATACCATGGCGCCGTGCATCTGATGCGGGATGTGGATCTTCTCCTTGAGGATGCCGTCGATGCGGTAGCGTACCGCGACACTCTTGGCGCGCGGCTGAATGTGGATATCGCTGACGTTGAGCCGCACCGCCTCCATGATCACCGCGTTGACCAGCCGCACCGCCGGCGGCTCTTCGGTCTGGCGCAGCAGTTCCTCCAGCGAGACCTCGTCGTCCTCTTCGATCACCACCTCGACGCTCTCAAACGGATCGACGGTGGAGACCAGCGTTTCCCTCTCGGCAAACGACGGCTCTTCGACGGCGTCGCCGTAGACTTCGTGGATCTTCTCCTCGATGGCGCCGCTGTTGGCCATCACCGTCTGCACTTCCAGCCCCATGGAGAAACGCAGGTCGTCGATGAGGCCGGTATCCATGGGGTCGGCCATCACCAGCGTCAGACGTTTGCCATCGAGCTTGATCGGCAACACCCAGTGGCGTTCGCAAAAGCTGCGCGGCAACAGCTCCGCCACCGCCGGCATTACCAGGTATTCCGCCAGCGACACCTCTTCGATCAGCAGATCCTTGCGCAGGATCGAACGAATCGTCTTCTCCTCCACCCAGCCCTTCTGCAGCAGAAGCCGAAGAATGGCTTCCTTCTGCACCTCGCTCTGATGATGCAGTTCCTGCAACTGGCGATCGTTGAGCAGGCCGCGCTTATGCAGCATGATGGCAAGCTGGCTGCGGCTGGTGACGGTCAGCTTCGCCAGTGCGCTGATCTCACGGGTCTTCTTGCTGTTGTCACGCTGTAGCAGCCGATTTTTCCGGATCAGGTCGTACTGCTCCAACGCCAGCGCAACGGTCACCCGCAGGTCGTCGTCGTTCCATGGTTTGAGGATGAATTTGTAGACGGCGCCGTCGTTGATGGCCCCCATCACGGCACCGGTATCGGCATGCCCCGTGAGCATGATGCGGATGCTCTCGGGATAGGTCTGCTTGATGCGCCGCAGCAATTCGGCGCCGTTCATGGCCGGCATCAGGTAATCGGAGATCACCACCTGAAACGGTTCGTCGGCGAACAGCCGCAGCGCTTCGTCGCCGGAAGCGGCGGTGGCTATTTGGTAGTTTTCCTGACGAAAGATCCGCTGCAGCGCCTTCAGCACATTGGGCTCGTCGTCAACCAGCAGTACCCGGTAGCGCGGCGCCTCCGTTTCCACGGTACTCTCCGTAGACTGCCCGGTAAAAAGAGAGGCGTAATTGGCCATGATTATGATTCCTGGGCGTCGCGTCCCAAAGGCAGCCACACGGTGACCACCGTACCGCGGCCGGGCTCGCTGTCGATGTCGATGTGCCCGCCGTGCGCCTTCACTATATCATTACTGACGGTGAGGCCAAGTCCGGTACCGCTGCCCACCTCTTTGGTGGTAAAGAAGGGTTCAAATATCCGCGCCAACACGCCTGCCGCGATTCCCGTGCCATTGTCCGCCACACGGACCCGGATGTGTCCCTGCGCCAGGTCCGAGAGAATACGGATTTCACCCAGCGGCGTTACCGCATCGGCGGCATTGAGCAGCAGGCTGAGGAACACCTGTCCCAACTCGGCGGCGTTGCAATAGAGGCTCGGCAATGTACCGAGTTCAAGCTTCAACTGCGCCCGCTCGCGAACGCGGGCCGCGGCCACATTGCAGACACGCACGATGATATCGTTGACATCAGCCGCCTCTTCGCCCGCTTGGTCGACCCGCGAAAACCCCTTGAGGTCGGCGACGATCGCCGCCACCCGTCCAATGCCGTCGTCGCTCTCGGCGAGCAGTTCGCCGAAATCCTGCAACAGAATGTCGAATTGCTCCTTCTTCCATGCCTGTCCCAGCTGCGCGCCATCGGTACCCGCCGCCAACCTTGCGCCGAATCCCTGCAACCGTTGCACATAGCTACGACCGGTATTGAGATTGCTTTTGACGAAACTGATCGGGTTGTTGATCTCATGGGCGACGCCGGCAGCCAACTGGCCGACCGCAGCCAGCTTTTCGCTCTGATACAGTTTGCGCTGTGCCGTCTCGATGGTCTTGACCTGTTCCGCCACCCGCTGTTCCAGTTGTTCGGTCAGCGACCTGTAGCGCGCCTCCGACGCCTGCAACGCGGCATGTTTGCGCTGCAACTCCTCGTAGTCGCTGTGAATGGCTTCGGTATGCAGTTCCGACGCCATCAGGTAGCGGGCGTTGGCGCGAAGGATCAGTCGCAGCAGTCCCGCCACACTCCGTAGCCGCTGCTCGTCGGCCAGTCCGTAGAGCGTGCCGATCGGCTCCAGTTCCCCGTTCAGAACGATATGGCGCGGATGCTCGAGTTCACCTGCCGCCAGCACGACAGTGCCGCGGGCATCGTCCAGCCGCACGGCACCGCCGGCCAGCGATGCCAGAATATCCGCCAAGCGTTTCAGATCGACGCAGCGCAGCAATTCAGTAAGCGACAGCTCACGATCGAAACGCCCGCCGTCGATCTCGCCGGTCGTCATGCCGGCGACTCGCGGCCCAGGGCCGCCGTGACGAACATTGACTGATCGACGCCGTGTGCAGCCCCCAGGCGAAATCGTTCGTCCAGCGTCGCATACACCGCCGTCAGCAGCGTGCGGAAAGTCTCCACCACGCCGCTGCCCACCAGTGCCGCACTGAAGAACAGCGGCCACGGCGCCTGTGCCCAGCGTTCGCGCACCTCATCTTCACTCAGGATGTTCGGCAGATCGCGCTTATTGAACTGCACCACCAGGGGCAGGCGCTCGAACTCCAACCCTACCCGACCCGCGTTGGCGGCCAGGTTGCCGAACGATTCGCCGTTATTGACGCTCTGCGAACGCTGCGAATCGGCCACGAACACCACGCCGTCGGCCCGTGACAGCACCGCCTTGCGAGTGCTGTCGTGCTGCACCTGTCCCGGCACGGTGAACAGCTTGAACTTCACCAGCAACCCCGACGGCGCCGTAAATCCCAGCGGCAGCAGGTCGAAGAACAGCGTACGGTCGTTGTGCGTTTCGAGCGTCATCATCTCCCCCTTCAGCTCCGGCTGCAGGAAATCGTGCAGACGCATCAGGTTGGTGGTCTTGCCGCTCTGCGCCGGACCGTAGTAGACCAGCTTGATGGTCAGGCGATTCAGTTCTTCATCGTACTCGGCCATCGCATCACCCTTTCGTGCCGTCGCCTATTTCGCGCGGCGCATAGACGTGAATCGAAATTCCACCTTCGCTTTCGTGTTGGGAAAACACGCGGATCTTGCTAATCAACACCTCATTCAAATGATGGCCGCGGCTCAACAGCAACACGCCGTCGTGACTCAACAGATCCCGCGACAGCACCATCCCCGCCTGTAGCTCCTGCGGATTCATCAGCAGCTCACGTACCTGTCCTTCCCCGCGTTCCCGTTGGTCGAGAACGCGCAGGAACACAGCGACCACCTCGGCGTCATAACGCTGTCCTGCGCGCTTGCGCACGAACTCGCGCGCATCGCCAACGCCCAGGTCGTCGCCCAGCAGCATCCCGCTGCGCAGGCCATCATATTCATTGGCCACTGCGAGGATGCGCGCACCGAGCGGAATGCGATCGCCGGACAGCCGGTCCGGATAGCCTTTGCCGTCGAAGGTCTCGTGGTGCAGACGAATATACGAAGCGGTATTCTGTAACGGCTCCAGCCCCATCAGTATGGCCTGTCCGGTGGCCGGGTGCTTCTCGAATATCTTGCGCTGCGCGGTGGAGAGGTTGGCGTAGGGCGTGTTCAGCAAAGTGTCCGGAAAGGCGATCTTGCCGATGTCATGCAGCAACCCGGCATTAAAGACATCGCGCACGATCTCCTCATCCAGTGCCATCTCGGTGGCGATATCGCGCGCCAGTTCGGCGACACGCATGCCGTGCCCTTTGCCTTTCCCCTCGCGCAGCTGGATCAGACTGGCGAACACCGGGATCGCCTCGAAATAACTCGTCTGCAACTGTTCGTAGGCCAACTCCAGAAACATGTTGGTCTGGCGCAGCTCCTCGGTGCGTGCGACGACCTTCTGCTCGAGATTGGCGTTGAGGTCCGAAAGCTCCGCGTTTTGCCGCCGCGTCAATTCCAGCAACCGATCGCGCTCTTCGCGCAGGCGCTTTTGTTCCAGGGCCTGCTGTACCGCGAGACGGATGTCGTTGTCCTCCCATGGCTTGCTGAAGTAGCCGTAGATCCGCCCCTTGTTGATGGCATCGATGGTGGAGGTGAGATCGGCATACCCGGTCAGCAGGATGCGCACCACGTTTGGCCAGCGATCCGCGACTTGCCGCAAGAATGCCGCGCCGTCCATTCCCGGCATGCGCATGTCCGAAATAACCAGGTCGACCTCCTCCTTTTCTAGAATGGCCAGGCCTTGCGCGCCGCCTTCGGCGGTATGGATGGTATATCCGAGCGGACGGAACAGGCGTCGCAGCGATGCCAGGATGTTCGATTCGTCGTCGACCAGCAGCACACTGGCGGGACGTTCCGCCGGAGTATCGGGCGTATCGGCGTCCATGGTGTCACTCATAATTGTGCGGCTTCTCGGCCATGGGCTCGGGTTGACTGACCGGCAGCAAGATACGAAAGACACTTCCTTTACCTATCTCGCTGCTGACTTTAATGCTTCCGTGATGTTTCTGAATAATGCTGTAGGCGAGCGACAGACCGAGACCCGTCCCCTTTCCCACCGACTTGGTGGTGAAGAAGGGATCGAAAATTCGCGCCAGGTTCTCCTGCGCTATGCCGCAGCCGGTATCGGCAATCTCGACCCAAACCTGCTGCGTGCCCTCGCAGCCGGTACGCACGTATATCTTGCCGTGTTCGGTAATGGCATGGGCAGCATTGACCAACAGGTTCATAAACACCTGATTCAACTGCGAGGCCAGTGACTCGATCGGCGGCAGCTCGCCATACTCCTTGATCACTTCCGCCTTGTACTTGAGTTCGTTGCGTACGATGTTGAGCGTACTGTCCAAGCCGCGCTGCAGATCGCTCCAGGTCCACTCCTGCGAATCCACGTGAGAGAAATCCTTCAAATCCTGCACAATCTGCTGCACCCGCCCCACGCCTTCCAACGATTCGTTTACCAGATCATGCATATCGCGGCGCACGAACGCGATCTCCTTGTGTTGCAGCAGTTGTTCCAGTTTCGTTCGTGCTGCGCTATCGGCCGGCAAGGCCTCACGTATCGCGTCATAGCCGTCGAGCACTTCGTCGAGATCGGCAAGATAGTTCCGCAAGGTGGTGAGGTTGGAGCTGACGTAACCGACCGGATTGTTGATCTCGTGCGCGACGCCGGCGGCAAGTTGACCGATCGACGCCATCTTTTCGGACTGCAACAGTTGCGCCTGCGTTTGGCCCAGTTTATCGATTAAAACGCGCTGTTCTTCCTCGTTCGCCTTGAAATAGGTGATGTCGTGAAACACGGTAACCGAACCGCTTACCCCCTCATCCTCGCGAATCGGTGCCGTGACAAAGGCAACCGGAAACGTGCTGCCGTCGGCCCGCACAAAGGTCTCGTCCTCGCGCCGGCAAACCTGCTGCATGCATTGCCGGTCCGCCCATGCGGTAAACGAGCAGCGCGGCGCATGCAATATCGTCTCCTGCGCCGGCCTTCCCACTACATCCGCCGCGGCAACCCCGAACAGTCGCTCAGCCTCGGCATTCATAAACAGGACGCGCCCTGAGTCGTCGCTGGCAAATACGCCCTCGGCCACACGCCGGGCCAGGCTGGCAAGCAATGCCGGGTGCTCCTCCATATTCACTCCATCACCTCCATTGCAACTCAATTGCCCCGGCATCGCGCGCCTCGCGATCAAGGTGCGGCAACAATCCACCGATATAAGACCAGTCCCAACCAAGCCGATTCCATACCCTGGCGTGGAGGCGGGGGACCGCTTCGCCCTCGCCCTCGTCCAGGCCATATTCAAGCGCGTGGGCCAGGACATCGGCGAAATGAATCAAATCGACCAACAGCTGTTCCGCCTCGTCGGGCCGATGATGGCGACCGATCGCCAGTGCCAGCTCTTCCGGCAGATGCCATTTACGCGCGAGCTTTTCACCGGCCGTGCCGTGGTCGAATCCGAGATGTTCCTGTTCGGCATCGACCAGAGAGCAGCCGCTCCGGCTTTTATATGCCATCGCCTGCGCATAGGGGCCTTCGAAAAATGCGGCGAGCGCGAGCTTGCCGATATCGTGCAGCAGCCCCGCCGTGAACGCGTAGTCGGGATCGATGCCTTTCAACGGCGCCAGGTGGCGCGCGATCGCCGCGACCGCCAGCGCATGCAGCCAAACCCAGCGCAATTCGAGTAATTTGGTGTCCACGGCCAGCGTGTCCATCACCGATATCGCCATAATCACCTGTCGCAGCGAGCGACTCCCCAACACCAGGCACGCCTCGCGAAAGGTGGCGATCTGGCCGGAGACGCCGAAAAACGGCGAATTGGCCAGGCGCAACACCCGCGCCACCAGCGTCGGCTCGTGCACTGCGGAGCGCTCCAGCGCCGCGTAATCGACCGACGGCTGATTGAGCAGATCGAGCAGCGCCGTCACCACGGGTGACAGCGGCGGCAATTCGTTGATCCGCGCATCCAGCTCCGTTTCCGAAATCTGCACCATTACAGATC
>OFHK01000267.1_pt1 | contig 16522 bp, 19 predicted proteins | sample 1521951 | NCBI WGS metagenome assembly OFHK01 (sample SAMEA2468436, study PRJEB22500) | soil metagenome | biome: Glassland; feature: Farmland; material: Clay | place: Australia | collected 2013-01-31 | depth 0.55 m
CGATGCGGAACCAGATCGCGGAGGCCTACCTGGTCCACAACAAGTTGGGCAGGAAGGCGGCCCGGGCGCACGCGGTCGACCTGCTCAACCGGGTGGGCATTCCGCAGGCGGCGACCCGGGTGGACGACTACCCGCTCCAGTTCTCCGGTGGCATGCGGCAGCGCGCGATGATCGCGATGTCCCGCTCGTGCGACCCCGAGCTGCTGATCGCGGACGAGCCGACCACCGCGCTGGATGTCACGGTGCAGGCCCAGATCCTGGACCTCATCTCGGACCTCCAGCAGGAGTACAACTCCTCAGTCATCATGATCACTCACGACCTTGGGGTCGTGGCGGAACTGGCCGACGACATCCTGGTCATGTACGCCGGCCGGATGGCGGAGCACGGCAGCAGTGAGGATATTTTCGCCCATCCCGGACACCCGTACACGTGGGGGCTGCTCGGCTCGATGCCACGGCTGAACCGCACCCGGCTGGAGCGGCTGCTCTCGATCCGCGGCACCCCGCCCAGCTTGATCAACGTACCGCCGGGCTGCCCCTTCCATCCGCGCTGCGACTACGCGGCCAGGAACAACGGCAGATGTGAGCAGGAGGTGCCTGTGCTGCGCCCGGTCGGCGCCGGCCACGCGGTCGCTTGCCATCTGAGCACGGACCTGCAGCGCCGCATCTGGGCCGAGCGGGAAAAGGTGGCGTCATGACCGGGGTACGGGACGGCTCGCCGGAAGGCAGCCTGAGCCCGCAGCCCAGCCAGGCCAAGCCCGCCGGAAAGCCGGCTGGCGATGCGCTGCTGGCAGTGACCGGGCTGACCAAGCATTTCCCGGTCACCCGTGGCATCATCCTGCGCCACCAGGTCGGGCTGGTCCGCAGCGTTGAGGATGTCAGCTTCTCTGTGGCCTCCGGCGAGACCCTGGGGATCGTGGGCGAGTCAGGCTGCGGTAAGACCACCACCGCCCGCATGATCGTCCGGCTGATCGAGCCCACCGCCGGCCGGATCATGTTCGACGGGCACGACATCACACACGTGCACCAGCGGGCGATGCGCCCGCTCCGCCGTGAAGTGCAGATGATCTTCCAGGACCCCTATTCGTCGCTCAACCCCCGGCATACCGTCGGGACGATCGTTGGTGCCCCCTTCCGGCTGCAGAAGGTCAAGACCGAGAAGGGGATCAAGCAGAGCGTCCAGGAACTGCTCGAACTTGTCGGGCTCAACCCCGAGCACTACAACCGCTACCCGCACGAGTTCTCCGGCGGCCAGCGGCAGCGGATCGGTATCGCGCGGACCCTCGCGCTGCGCCCCAAGCTCATCGTGGCCGACGAACCCGTCTCCGCCCTGGATGTCTCCATCCAGGCCCAGGTCATCAACCTGCTCGGTGATCTGCAGGCCGAACTCGGGCTGACCTATGTGATCATCGCGCACGACCTGTCAGTGATCCGCCATGTGTGTGACCGGGTCGCCGTGATGTACCTCGGTAACCTGGTCGAACTGGCCAGCCGGGACGATCTGTACGCACGGCCGCGCCATCCGTACACGGTTGCCCTGCTCTCGGCCGTGCCCTCCCCGGAGCCAGTGCACCGCGCGCCCGATGGCCGGCGCCAGCGCCGGGAAAGGATCCGGCTGACCGGGGACGTGCCGAGCCCGCTGAACCCGCCGCCGGCCTGCCGGTTCCACACCCGCTGCTGGAAGGCGCAGGAGGTGTGCAAGACCGAGCAGCCACCGCTGGTCGAATTGGCCCCCGGGCACCAGGTCGCCTGCCACTTCCCCGAGAACAGCTGAGGGCCGGCGCACCCCCGGTGGTGTGCGACCATGAGGGGGACGGCACGATGCAGGGGAGGTGCCATGTCGATGTCGGTTTACAGCCAGATCGCTCTGGGCGGCGCGCTGACCCTGGTCGGGCTTATCGCGAGCTGGTTTGCCTGGCGCCGCCGGGGTGCGGGGGCCGGGCTGCGGGGGGCTGCCTGGTCGCTGCTGCCGCTCGCGCTGGCCCTGATCGGTGCGTTCGATCTGCTGTGGCGATTCGGCACCGCGATCACCAATTTCGCGGCGTCCTTCGTGTTCGCGCCCAGGGTCTGGCTCGGTGTGGCCGTCGCGGGCGTGGCGGTGGTGTGTTTTGCCGTCTCCGGGGGCCTGCGGCGCAGGCGGTCCAGGAAGCCGGCCGCCGGGCAGCGGGCCAGCGGGAAGACACTGGCTGGTTCCGACGGCGCGGCCGGGAAGCCGGGCAAGGCGCTGACGCCGGGGAAGGGCAAGGCTCCAGCCGGACTCGACGACGACCTCGGCGACGTTGCGGAGATCCTCAAGCGGCGCGGGATCCGTTAGGCCTGTGTGCCGCTAGCGGGTGGCCTTGGCGGCGGCTTTCATGTTCTGCTTGTACGCGCGGACGGCTGCCAGCGAATCGCTGTCGGTGATGTCGGCAACCGAGCAGTGGGAGCCTTCCTCGCCGAAATGGCCGGCCGTTTCCCGCCAGCCTTCGGGCTGGACGCCGTATTGCTTGCCGAGCAGGGCCAGGAAGATGCGGGCCTTGCCGGGGCCGAAACCAGGCAGCTGCGAGATCCTGGCGAGCAGTTCGGTGCCGGTGGTGGCGCCCGCCCAGACATTCGCGGCGTCGCCGTCGTAGGCGTCCACGACCAGGCGGCACATCTGCTGCACCCGGCCTGCCATCGCGCGGGGGTAACGGTGGAGCGCGGGCCGTTCGCTGAAAATCGCCGCCAGTGCGTCCGGGTCGAAGTCAGCCAGTTCCTGGGCGGTGGGCTCGTGGCCCAGCCGCCGCACCAGGTCGCGGGGCGAGGTGAAGGCTTTTTCCAGCGGCACCTGCTGGTCGAGCAGCATGGCGATCAGCAGTGCCAGCGGGCTGCGGGAGAGCAGGTCGTTGGCGTCGGCGTCAATCGGCAGCGACAAGGTCATGGGTTCCTCCCAGGCACATGGACCATCCTGGCAGGCCGTGGCGGTTGCCGCGACCAGGGACGGGGGCGGGCCTGCCGTCCGCGCTGCGATAGCCGGCGCCGCAGCGGACTACCGGAAGCTCATCCGGCGTTGGCAGTAATAGTCCAGGATGTGTGGAGTGGTCCTGGGCGTGCGGCGCGGGAGATGACTCCCTCGCCAAGGAGGAGGCACAGGTGTCGGGTTTCTCGAAGGCGGCCATCGGGCTCGGGGTGGTCGGCCTCATCTTGATGATTTTCAACTTCTGGCTAGGGCTGATCGTGATCGTGGCCGGGGTAGCGATTCCTGTCGGCGCCTACTTCATGCTCGATCCCGCCCAGCGGCGGCGCTTCCGTGAGATCCGGCGCCGTAAGCAGATCGGCCGCTGACGCACTCCGGCCACCGGACTGCTTGCGGGCCCGCCGGGAACCGGGAGCGGTCCGGGCAGCATTTTCCCTGACAGCAGATTCTCGCCGGGAGGGCTCGCTATGGCTGTGCGCCGCCTCAATCACGCCGTGCTCTACGTTCATGACCTCGCCAGTGTCGTGGACTTCTACACCGCGACCCTCGGTCTCGAGATCAGGACCGAGGTCCCCGGCCGTGCCGCCTTCCTGCGGGCACCCGGCTCGGAGAACGACCACGACCTGGGCCTGTTCGAGGTAGGTGGAGCCGCCATCCCCGCCGACGTCACTCCGCAGCCGGGGCTGTACCACCTGGCCTGGGAGGTTGGCACCCTGACCGAGCTTGATGAGATCCGGCAGGCACTGGGTGCCCGCGGTGCGCTGGTCGGTGCCAGCGACCACCGGGTCTCCAAGTCCTTGTACGCGAAGGACCCGAGCGGGATCGAGTTCGAGGTGATGTGGCGGGTCCCGGTGGAGGACTGGGAGAGCGAGCTTGCGCAGGGAAGCATGACCGCGCCGCTGGACCTGGGCGCCGCCCTGGCACGCTGGGGAGGCCGGGTCACCGGCGCCGCCGCGGGCTCGGCCACCTGACCTGGCCGGCCGGTGAGGTGAACCCGGTTCAGCTGCGGCGCGTGACCCGGATCTTGGACTGTGCGTGCGGCAGCTGCTCCCAGTCCTCCATGAGCCGTGCGTCGAGGCCGTACCGGCCGGCGAGCGTGACCAGGGTCTGGGTGCGGTAGTAGAAATCCTCACGAAGGACCTGGTGCTCGGCACCGTCGGTGCGGTCGAAGGTGAAGTCGAAAATGGCGTCGCGGGCCATGATCCGCCCGACATGCGCCAGGCACTCCTCAATCACCTCGGGCGGCGAGTGGGAGAACACGCTGTGCGCATGGATCACCGTGAACCCGGCGGCTGGCAGGAATTCCAGTTTCAGGTCGCCGACCAGCGTCAGATGCGGGAGCTTGGCCTGGAGGCCAAAGTCCGACAGTGTCCGCTGCGCGGCCACGAGGATGTCGGGTGAGATGTCGATGCCGTAGTAGTGGCCAGGGTCGAGGTAGCCGATGAACAGGCGGCCTGCCCGCAGATTGCCGCAGCCGATCTCCAGCATCCGGTCGCTTGGCCGGAGGCCGTGGCTGAGCAGATAGTCGAACTGCAGCTGGCCCAGCTTGAGCCATGACTCGTGGGTGTGGCTGCCGACCGCGGCCTCGGCGCAGCGGGCCGCGTCTGACTTCATCACCGCCCGGTAGTAGCTCACATGGTCGCCGGATTTCAGGCTCAGCAGGGCATCCCGGCCACGGCGGCGCGCATAGGGAACGACGCGGCCCGGGTGCCGGAAGGCGTAGCCGAGCTTGTACGACAGGCGCGAGCGGTCACGATCTGTCACGACAACCAAGTGTGACACATGCTCAGCGGTCGTGCAGGCTTAGTCAGTGTCGGCGTGGTTCGCCATCCTCAGCTTCCTGGTGGCGGCCCGCATGGCCAGCAGCCGGGCCGTCTCGATGCCGACCCCCAGCACCACTGCCCAGCCCAGCGCCTCGCCGATCCCCACGTGGGGATCGTGGGGGTCGCTGGGGGGTTCCTTGCCGGTGATCTGCTTCCAGCCGAAGGTCAGGACCTTGCGGGTGCCATAGGCCGCGGCCAGGGCGGCGATGGCCCCCAGCGCCTTGCTGGCGCCGTTCCCGCGATTGTCTGACATGCCAGTCCTCTCTGCTTCCGGCTGCCGTGCCCCGTCCTCGCTGGGCCAGCCGCTCGATCATCCCACGGTGGCGTCGTCGGCGCGGGGAGCGGGCCGGGTCCGGCCGATCGCAGCGGCCAGTTCGCCGGGGTGCCGCGTTGCCACCAGCCAGTAAGGGGTTCCCAGGCCCGGATCGGTCACCTCCACGTACACCGCCCGCCGCAGGTAGGGGCGCATCAGCTGGAAGGCCGCCGGGTCGGCGCGCGGGCCGTGGATGGCCCGGGTCTGTGCCTGGTCGAGTGCGCTGACCTGACCGGCGGCGGCGAGCGGGAGGCGCGCCCCGCCGGCCCTGAGCTCATCCCCGGCCACCTCGACCCGCACGCGTCCCCACGAGGTGAACATCGCTGCGCAGCCGCCTGCGAGGGCGGCGAAGATCGCCCCGGCCACCGGCCAGCTGAACCCGGCGGCCAGTTCGGCGCCGAAAAGGACGGTCACCACCAGGCCCAGCAGCCACCAGGGGACCGGCACCCAGAGGCGTTCGTGGTAGACACGCATGACACCAAGGTAGTTGGTTACATGGGGATGTGATGGTGCGACGGCGATGGCGCGGCCACCGGGACCACAGCGGCCCCGCCGGGCCCGGTGCGGACGGCGTCGCGCCGGGCGGCGAGACCGCCGGGGTGGCGGGCTGGGCGGAGCCGGGCACAGGCACCACCGGGCAGGTGCCGGGCTGGCTGCAACTGGCCGCCGGCTGGTCATGGCGCCTGCTGGTGGTCGGGGTGGTGGTCTACCTGACCTTCCGGGTGGCCAGCATGCTGCGGCTGGTGGTGCTGCCGTTCATAGCCGCCCTGCTGTTCACCGCGCTGCTGCTGCCACTGACCCGGCGCCTGCGCCGCAGGGGAATGCCAGCGCTCGCCGCGACCTGGTGCACGCTGCTCGCCGCGATCGCTGTCCTGGCGGGAGTGGCGGTACTGGCTGCCACCCAGACATCGGCTGATTACCAGACGCTGGTCCGCGAACTCGGAAACACCGTCCATGACCTGCAGAGATGGCTGGCAGGGCCGCCTTTCCGCTTCCGGCAGTCCAGCCTGGAGCAGTTGTCCAACCGGCTGCTGACCTTCCTCAAGCAGCATCAGTCGGCGGTCGCCGGCACGGTCCTGAGCGGCGGAAGGATCTTCCTGGAGATCCTCGCCGGGCTGATCCTCATGCTGTTCGTCACGTTCTTCCTCCTCAAGGACGGCGACCGGATCTGGGCCGCTCTGGTGGGCTTCCTCAGCCCGGAGGGCCAGCGGCGAGCCAGGGGGGCGGGGGCGGCCGCCTGGCAGGCTCTGACGTACTACGTCCGCGGCACCATCGCGGTGGCGGCCATCCACGCCGTGGTGATCGGATTCGCCCTGTGGGTGATGGGAGTCCCGCTGCTGGTCCCGCTGGTGATCCTGGTGTTTCTCGCCGCGTTCATCCCGCTGGTCGGGATCCTGGTAGCCGGGGCACTGGCGGTCGCCGTCACCCTGGGCACCAGGGGGTGGGTCGCGGCGGTGGTGCTGGTGGTCATCTTCATCCTGGAGAACCAGCTCGAAAGCCATCTGCTCCAGCCGCTCGTGGTTGGCCGGATGGTCCGGCTCCACCCGCTGGCGATCATCCTGGTGCTCGCGGTCGGAGCGGCGGTCGCCGGTATCGCCGGCGCGGCGGTGGCGGTACCCACCGCGGCAGCGCTTGTCCGCGCGGGCCCCTACTTGCGGGGCCGGAGCCCGGGACAGCCCTCGCCAAAGGCCGATCCGCAGAGCCAGGCCCCGTTGCGGCGGTAGGGTTCACCACCGTGAACCAGAACGTTCCGGTCCTCATCAAGCGTCTCGACCCCGGCCTGCCGCTGCCTGCGCGCGCTCATCCTGGCGATGCCGGCCTGGACCTGTTCGCTGCGGCAGCGGTGACCCTGGAACCTGGCGAGCGGGCAGTCGTGCCCACCGGGGTCGCGATCGCCCTGCCCGACGGCTACGCGGCTTTCGTTCACCCCCGGTCCGGGCTCGGCGCCCGGCACGGTGTCACCATCGTCAATGCGCCCGGCACCGTGGATGCAGGGTACCGTGGCGAGATCAGGGTCACCCTGCTCAACACCGATGCCCGTCACGCGGTCAGTTTCCAGCGCGGGGACCGGATCGCCCAGCTTGTCATCCAGCAAGTCGCCCGCCCGGTGCTTTACGAGGTCGGGTCGCTGCCGGAGTCGGCGCGCGGCGAGGGCGGTTTCGGATCCACTGGCGGGCATGCGGCCGGCCGGGCACCGGACGGGGCAGGCAGGGATGACACGCCTGCGAGGCAGTAAGGGAGTGGGTCGGAGTGTTCCGTCGCCGTCGCCGTGAGGACGCGGACCTGTCCGGGGCGGAGCCAGCCGGGACGGCGGGCGCCTGGGAGGGCACGGAAGCCGGGGATGAGGCTCAGCCGCCCGGCCGCGAGGCCGGGGAACTGTCAGGTCCCTGGGACGCGAATGAGGACGTTCCGGCCCAGGAGCGCGTCGATTTCGGCAGCCTGCTCGTGCCGGCGGGAGAAGGCTGCGAGATCCAGGTCACCGTCATGGAGGACCAGGCCGCCTGGGTCACGGTGGTCCACGGGAACAGCGGCCTGCAATTGCAGGCCTTCGCCGCGCCGCGCAGCGGTGGCCTGTGGGACGAAGTCAGGCACGAGATCGCGGCCGAAGTGGCCAGAACCGGTGGCGAGAGCCACGAGTCCGACGGCCCGTTCGGGGTGGAACTGAAGGCGCGGATCGCGCCCGCCGAGCCGGTCCACGGTGCGCGGCGCGGCGCGCTGGAGCAGGTCCGGCTCCTGGGAGTGGACGGGCCCCGCTGGTTCCTGCGCGGCCTCATCAACGGCCCAGCGGCCCGGCATGAGGAACCTGCCAGGCCGCTGGAGCGGGTATTCGCGGGCATCGTCGTCGTCCGCGGTGATCACGCGGTGCCGCCGAAGGAGATGCTGGAGATCCGGCTTCCCGAACAGGCACAGCAGGCCTTTGCCGAGCACGCCGCCGGGCAGGAGGAGCAGGGCCGGTGGCTGCTGGAACCGTTCGAGCGCGGCCCCGAGATCACCGAGACCCGCTAACCACCTCCGGGACCGCCAGCCAGCCCCGGCCCGGCCGGGGAAGCGGATGCCCGTAACCCGTTTGTAACCAGAAGCAGCTGGCCAGTGACGCCTGGTTAACATCAACCCGATATCGTTTAGCCTGTGAGAATCGTCACAGCAGCTTCGCCCGCCGAGCACCGTCAGCGGGTCCGGGTGACTGGCCCGGTGGGCCAGGTCCGGACGAGTGGCCCCGGAGGGCCACCGGTGCTGCGCGCCGAACTCGGGGGCGGCGATGACAAGGTCACGATCATCTGGCTGGGCCGTACCCACATCACCGGCATCGAGCCTGGCCGCGTCCTCGCGGTCGAGGGCACGCTGAGCGTGCAAGGCGGGCGGAAAGTCATCTACAACCCTCGGTACGAGCTCGGGCCGGGCGGCCCGCCGCAGTAACGGGGGAGCAGATGGCGGTCCCCAGCCGTGGCCAGCCCCGCGCGGCTGCCAGCTGACCGTGGTCAGCGCTCACCCGCCAGCAGGCGGCCGAGTTCCTCCTCGACGTTCTCGCTGGTGACAAACAGCAGTTCGTCCCCCCCGCTGAGCGGGTCATCGGGCTCGGGGACGATCACCCGTCCTTCCCGCAGGATCGCCACCAGGGCGGTGTCGGCGGGCCAGTGAATGTCCCCGATCCGGGTGCCCGTCAGCGGCGCGTCGTCGGCCATGGTCAGCTCGACCAGGGTCGCGTCGCTCTGGCGGAAGGTCATCAGCCGGACCAGGTCACCGACGCTGACCGCTTCCTCCACCAGGGCGGACAGCAGCCGGGGCGTGGAGACGGCCACATCGACACCCCACGATTCGTTGAAGAGCCACTCGTTCTTGGGGTGGTTGATGCGGGCCACCACCCGCGGCACCCCGTACTCGGTCTTGGCCAGCAGTGACACGACAAGGTTGACCTTGTCGTCACCGGTGGCCGCGATCACCACGTTGCACCGTTCGAGTGCTGCCTCATCCAGCGACGTGATCTCGCACGCGTCTGCGAGCAGCCACTCCGCTCTCGGCACGCTGTCCACGGCGATCGAGCGCGGGCTCTTGTCGATGAGCAGGACCTCGTGACCGTTGTCGAGCAGTTCACTGGCGATCGACCGGCCGACCGCACCCGCCCCGGCGATGGCGACGCGCATCAGTGTGCTCCCTTCCCGTGGGATCTCCCGCCCGGGCGGTCGCGGGCGGCGAATGCCGTCCCAATCCGTTCCAGGTCGTTCTCCACCGCGATGACGTGCAGTACGTCGCCCTCCTGCAGCACGGTGCCCGGAACCGGGAGCATGGCCTCGCCGAGCCTGGCGATGAACGCCACCCTGGCCCGCGCCGCCTCCTCCAGGGCCTGCACCTTCTCACCCACCCACTCCTCCGCGTAGGCGACCTCGGCCAGCACGATGGCGCCGGTCGGGTCCCGCCACAGCGGCTCAGTGCCGTCGGGCAGCAGACGGCGGAGCATCTGGTCGGCGGTCCAGCGGACCGTCGCCACGGTGGGGATGCCCAGGCGCTGATAGACCTCGGCCCGCCTGGGGTCATAGATCCGTGCCGCGACACGTTCCACGCCAAACGACTCGCGGACCACCCGGGCCGCGATCACGTTCGAGTTGTCCCCGCTGCTTACCGCCGCAAAGGCGCCGGCTTCTTCGATGCCGGCCTCGATCAGCACGTCCTGATCGAAACCGACCCCGGTGATCCGCTTGCCCTTGAAGCCCGAGCGCAGGCGGCGGAATGCTTCCCGGTCCTGGTCGATGACGGCAACCGAGTGGCCCTGTTCTTCCAGGATGTGCGCGAGCGTGGAGCCAACCCGCCCGCATCCCATGATGACGATGTGCACGGCCGCCCTCCAGTGACTACGGTGCCCGCCCACCGTAATCCCCCGCAGGGCGTGGTCCGACTCCAGGCCGGCATACTGGGGGGCGACAGGGCAAAGGAGCACTGTGGAATCTGCGATCGCGAGCACCGCCGGCCCGGGCCAGGACGGCTTGATCGAGCTGACTGTCGGCGATGCCGTTCATGGTGGCTGGTGTGTGGCCAGGCAGCCCGAGGGCAGGGTGGTGTTCGTCCGGCACGCGCTGCCGGGTGAGCTGGTCCGCGCCCGGGTCACTGATGCCACCGCCAGATTCGCGCGGGCGGACGCGGTCGAGATCGTGCAGGCCTCGCCCGGCCGGGTAACGCCACCGTGCCCGCACGCCCGGCCCGGTGGCTGCGGTGGCTGCGACTGGCAGCATGCCAGCCCGGCGGCACAGCGCAGGCTCAAGGCGGCCGTGATCATGCAACAGCTCCGGCGCATCGCCGGCCTTGACCAGGAGGTCACGGTCGAGCCGCTGAACGGTGACGAAGGGGGCCTGGGCTGGCGGACGCGGGTCCGGTTCTCGGTAAGCCCTGGCGGGGTGGCCGGGCTGCTCCGGCACCGTTCTCACGAGGTGGTGGAGGTCGGCGACTGCCCCATCGCCCACCCGCTGGTGCGCACCACGGGCGTGACCGCGCAGCGCTGGGAGCAGATCGCATCGCTGGAGGTGGCGGTTTCCCCGGGTTCGGGGGAGCGGGCCGTGGTCATCACGGCGGAGGGAAGGCGCCCGGAGGGCGGAGGCGGCCAGCAGCCTGAGTCCCCGGCCCAGCGGGCGGCGGCGAAGCTGGCCGGCCTGGCGGAGACGGTCCTGGAACAGCGGCCGGGTGACCGGCTCAGCGCGCTGCAGGGGCGGGGGTACCTGCGCCAGCGCGCCACCGGGCGGACCTGGCGGGCCGGGGCCGGCACCTTCTGGCAGGTTCACCCGGGTGCGGCTGACGCGCTGACCATCGCCGTGCTTGACGCGCTGCGCCCAGCGGACGGTGATGTGGCGCTGGACCTGTTCTGCGGCGCGGGCCTGTTCGCGGGCGCGCTGGCGGAGGCGGTCGGGCCGCAGGGTGCGGTGATCGGGGTGGAGGGTAACCGGGGGGCGGTCCGGGATGCCCGGCACAACCTGCGCGGCTGGCCCTGGGCGCGGGTCCACCACGGCGATGTGGCCAGCGCACTTGCCAGGCAGGGCTGGCCGGAGGCGGGGCTGGCCGTGCTCGATCCACCCCGGGCTGGGGCCGGCCGCAGCGTCATCCGGCATCTGGTCCGGCCACCGGCTGCGGGCGGCTCCGCCGGCCGCCTGCGCCGGGTCGCGTACGTCTCCTGTGACCCTGCCACGCTGGCCCGGGATATCGCCGTGTTCGCCGGGCTGGGCTGGGAACTCCAGGCCCTGCGAGCGTTCGACGCCTTTCCCATGACCCATCATGTGGAGTGCCTCGCCACCCTCGCACCGGTCTGAGCGTGCGGTAGCGGAGCGGCCGGCGCGGGCGCGCGTGACCGGATAGGCGAGGATGGGACCATGCAGCTCCGGATCTTCACCGAACCACAGCAGGGCGCCGACTACGGACGGCTGCTGGCCGTCGCACGGGCAGCGGAAGAGCTGGGCTTCGACGCTTTCTTCCGTTCCGACCACTACCTCAAGATGGGCGACGTCAGTGGCCTGCCGGGGCCGACTGACGCCTGGATCACCCTGGCCGGGCTGGCGCGTGAGACGTCACGGATCCGGCTCGGCACCCTGATGAGCGCTGCCACCTTCCGCTACCCGGGACCGCTGGCGATTGCGGTGGCGCAGGTGGACGAGATGAGTGCGGGACGGGTCGAATTCGGGCTGGGGACCGGCTGGTTCGGTGCCGAGCACTCCGCCTACGGGATCCCGTTCCCCGCTCTGGGGGAACGTTTCGAGCGGCTGGAAGAGCAACTGGAGGTCATCACCGGGCTGTGGGAGACCCCAGAGGGCAAGACGTTCTCCTTCGACGGCTCCTACTACGCGCTCACCGACTCACCCGCGCTGCCCAAGCCGGTGCAGCGGCCCCATCCGCCGATCCTGGTCGGCGGGCACGGGCCGCGCCGGACACCGGCGCTCGCGGCCAGGTTCGCCGATGAGTACAACATCGTCTTCGTCAGCCCCGGGGAGACCCGGGCGGCGTTCGGCCGGGTGCGGGACGCCTGCCAGGCAGCTGGCCGCGATCCGGCGTCGCTGGTCTATTCGGCCGGCCAGGTGGTGTGCTGCGGGCGGACCGGCGCCGAGGTGCGGCGGCGGGCGGCGGCCATCGGCCGTGACGTCGCCGAACTGGAGGCGAACGGGCTGACCGGGTCGCCCGGGCGGATCGTGGACAAACTCGGCCGGTTTGCCGCGGCTGGCGCGTCCCGGATGTACCTGCAGGTCCTGGATCTGCATGATCTGGATCATCTGGAACTGATCGCCGCGGAGGTCATGCCACACGCCCGTTAGCGTCGCTGATTCCGGCGGCCGGGGCGGGGCAGGGGGCCGCGATAGCCGGCCCAGGGGTCGTAGTCCACCTCCAGCGCCTCCTGGGGTGGGCGCTGGTCCTCGGGAACATGCTGCAGGTTCAGCCGGATCCGGGTCCAGGTCGAACTGCTGCCGCGCATGGAGTCGACCAGGATGTCGGCGGGCTCCAGCAGCGGCCAGACATCGGGGTGGCGCTGTCTCCACCGCGCCAGGCCCTCGCGCGCCTCCGCCTCGCTGGCGGCGCGGGCCACCTCGATCAGCGGCATGGTGGTCCGGCGGCGGCCGGTCGGGCCGCTCGTTTTGCCTGGTGCAGGGGATGGGGTGGTGCCCGCCCGCCGTTTCGAGGGCTGGACCCGGGGTGGCTCGCCGGCCTGCTTGCCGTAGTGCGGGGGCCACGGCGCGTCGGCCAGCCCGGCTGCCTCGTGCTCGGCGGCCAGGGCGAGCAGTGGCTCCAGCGAGCCCGCCGTCTTGTCCATGCCCGCCCAGGGGTCGCCGATCGCGGCGAACCGCTCCGGCATGGTGGTGAGGGTGAAGGTCTCCGGCCGGCAGCCGGGCACCTCATCCCAGGCCAGCGGTGCCGACACCCGGGCGTCGGCGGTGGGGCGGACCGAGTACGCCGAGGCCACCGTCCTGTCCTTGGCGTTCTGGTTGTAATCGACGAAGACGCCGTGGCGCTCCTCCTTCCACCACTTGGCGGTGGCCAGGTCGGGCGCCCGCCGCTCGATCTCCCGGGCGAGCGCCACCGCGGCCCGGCGGACCTCCGTGAAGGTCCAGCGCGGCTCGATCCGCGCGTAGATGTGGAAGCCGCGCGAGCCGGAGGTTTTCGGCCAGCCGGTCAGGCCGAAGTCGGCCAGCGCCTGCCTGGCGACAAGGGCGACCTGGAGGATCTGCTGCCACTCCACGCCGGGGACCGGGTCCAGGTCCACCCGCAGCTCATCGGGGTGGTCGAGGTCAGTGGCCCGGACCGGGTGCGGGTTGAGATCGATGCAGCCCAGGTTGGCCACCCAGGCGAGCTGGGCGGCGTCGCGGACCACGATCTCCTCGGCGGTGCGCCCGGATGGGAAGCTCAGCGTGATGGTCTCGGTCCACTCCGGCCGCGACTCCGGCGCCCGCTTCTGGAAGAACGCCTCCCCGTCGGCGCCGTTCACGAACCGTTTGAGCACCATCGGCCGCCCAGCGACCCCCCGCACGGCGCCCTCGGCCACACTCAGGTAGTACTGAACCAGGTCCAGCTTGGTGTGGCCGGCGGCGGGGAAATACACCTTGCCCGGGTTGGTGACCACCACCGAGCGGCCCGCCACCTCCAGGACCTCCCGTCGATCCGGCATGTGGCCACCATAACCGCCAGGCCCGGGCTGCTGTCAGGTGCGTATCTCCTCGATGATCGTGATGACGTCGGCCAGCGCCGGGCGCAGGACCGGGGAGGACGTCAAATCGACACCAGCCGGCCGGCCAGCGGCACGGTGCGATCGATCAGCAGGTAGGTCTTGGCGCAGCCGGGGGAGGTGTCGTGCACCCAGAACATGACGATGCCCAGCGAGTACAGCCACAGCAACTCGGGTGGCTCGGCGCGCAGGCCCGGGTCCAGCTTCACCGGTGAGCCGTCGAAGACCTCGCGGTACAGGGCCAGCGCGGCTGCCCGGACCGTCGATTCGCTGCTGAACGGGCTCAGCGGGTTGCTGGGCCCGGCCGCGTGTTTGAAGAACTTGGCGGCGAAGGCGTGGTAGGGGCTCATCACGTCGATCAGCGCCCGGAGCGTGCCGCGCAGCCGGGCCGCGAACTCGGTCCCGGCGGCCAGCACAGGCCGGCAGGCCGCCTCGTGCTCGGCCTGGTTGCGGGCATAGAACTCGCGGATGAGTTCTTCCTTGGAGCCGAAGTAGTAGTAGTAGGCGTTGCCGGTCGGTACCCCGGCCTCGCGGGCGATCGCCCGCATCGTGGTGGCCTCGTAGCCGGTCTCGCGGAACAGCCGCAGCGCGGCCTCGCTGATGGCGGCCCTGGTCTGCGCGGCCCTGGATATGGCGCCGGTCCGTCGGAGTCCGGGCGCGCGGAACGACGATGAGGGTGTGAGCGAGCAGCCAACGGGATGGGTGGGGCCGACCGGGCCGGCCAGAAGTCGCCGGCCTGCTCGGCCGCACCGTCCACGCGACCGAGGCGCTGCTGGCCCGGGCCCGGTCAGCGTTCCGGGCCGTCTATCTTCACGGCGGGAAGGAGGCAGGGCGATGACCGGTCCGTTCCGTGTGCTGCGGGCGCCGGGCACCCCGGCGGACCCTGATCCCGTTTTGCCGCGCGGCCACCGGGCGGCCGGCCCGGCTGCGCCGCCAGCCGCACGGCACCATCGGGGTGCTGGACATCGCTGACGGCGCGCTGCTGGCCGCCAGGATCGTGCCCGTGACTTGGCCGGCCGACCCGCTCCCCGGTCATGACCGCAGGACTACGTGTCCCTGGCGACTGCCTGGTTGTAGAGCGCGAGGATGTTGCTGCCGAAGTAGGGCGAGTACGAGATGTAGGAGAGCAGGCCGCCCTGCTGGTAGCCGCCGATGACCCCGTAGACCCGGTTGCTCTTGATGATCCACGGCCCGCCGCTGGTGCCATTCGGGTATCCGGCACAGACGAATTTCATCTGCTGGTGCTTGCGGAACCAGGTCGTGGTGGTCGAGCACTGCACCGGCTCACTTGTCCTGTCTGGGTAGCCGATCACGTTCGTTACCCGCGGTGACCGGCCGATGGTCAGGCTCAGGGAGCCCGTCTGCGGTTCGATGTCAGAACCGATCTGGAGGAAAGCGGTGTCGTCATTGATGTTGTGGTGCACCGACCAGGCGGTGTTGGTGTAGATGGCGGTCAGCGGGTACACGCCGTAGGGGAACGTGCCGTTGGCGTAGCCGGGGGCGAACGCCACCGAGGCCGGTGCCCGCCTGGACACGCAGTGGGCCGACGTGATCAGCAGGTTGCCCTTCGGGCTGTTCACCACCGACGCCGTGCAGAAGTGTGCGCCGAGCACCCCGTTGCTGTCGTGGAAGAGTGCCCCCACGTACGGGACGCCGCCGAAAGCCTGGCCCTGCGGGGAGTTGGCGGCGGGCGCACTGGCCGCCAGGGCGAGCAGGAACGCCAGCAAACCCGTCGCCAGGATCGCTACCCGCTTAGCTGAGTGCATCGTTCGGCCCCTTATGGTTTTCCCCGATCACCACCTGCAGGCCGGAGCGGGACCGGTCACGGTGCGATCAGGGATGTGTATGGCGATCAATGATGATCCTGAGGTAATCGTCCCCGATAGCGTAGAGCCGTACCGGGCCGGAACTTGCCGGGCCGGTGAAACAGTCCCCGCTGTATGGGGTCTGCTCCCGGGTCGCGCCGGGAGAGGCCGACTGGCCGGTGCTGATCGGCAGGATGGGGGGACTGCTCGCCCGTGACTACGACTGGACGGCCGAGACGGCCAGGATCACCGCGCCGGTCATGCCCGTTTTCGCCGACGCCGGCTCCATCCACCCCGCGCACACGGTGGATAGCCGCGAGGTCAGCCGCCCTGCCCGCCGCCGTCGCCATGGTGATGGCCGTCCCCGTGCTGGCGGGGGGCGAAGGCGGCGCTCAGCACGATCGTGCTGGCGGGCGGCACCTGGCCGCTGGGGGCGACGGACAGGACTGTCCCCGCCTGCTGGCCGGAGGGGTGCCACCGCACCTGGACGGTCAGGCCGAGGCTTTGCAGCTGCTGGCGCGCGATCGTCACCGGCTGCCCGATCAGTGAGTCGGCGCTGACCGTCACGAGGCTGGGCCGCGCCGACGGGCTGTGTGTTCCGGGCGCTGCGGCCCCGTGCTGCTGCGGCTGGGCGCCACCGGACAGGGCTTTGGCCACCCCGAGTACACCCAGAAAAGCCAGGACGGCCACCCCAGCAGCCATCCGCCAGGACGGCCGTCCGCTGCCCCGGCCGGGCAGCCGCCTGTCCCGCCGCCAGGGCAGCCGTTCACGGCGGCGGCGCCACGGGTGCGGGCCGATCTGGCTGGCCACCTCCGGCATCTGGCCGGCCGCCATCACGTCGACGAGGGTGTCCGGGTAAGCGGGCCGCCAGGAGGCGGCCCGCACGGGGACGGTCCCGGCCGGATGGTCCCACGGCCGGACTTGGTTGTCCCACTCCCGGCCTTGGGGGGCCCCAGGCCG
>OFHK01000268.1_pt1 | contig 16502 bp, 13 predicted proteins | sample 1521951 | NCBI WGS metagenome assembly OFHK01 (sample SAMEA2468436, study PRJEB22500) | soil metagenome | biome: Glassland; feature: Farmland; material: Clay | place: Australia | collected 2013-01-31 | depth 0.55 m
TACGCGCGGTCCGCAGCAGGGGGCGAGTCGTTTGCCGGGGCGGCTGCGCCCGGGGCCGCTGGTGGGGGGCCCGGTGGTGGCCGATCTGCAGTCAGCCGCCCGCTGGGCGGCCCCGGCGCGGGCTGGCCTGCGCGCCGCTCCCGCCTGGCCTGACTCGCCACGGCCGGTGCTGGCGGCCGACCTGCTGCCCGAGCGCGCGCTCGATGGCGACGAAACCGCCCGTACCGAACTCGTCCAGCACGTCTATGAGCCCCTGCTGAGCGGCGGCTCGGCTCTCATCGATACCGTGGTGACCTACCTAGAGCAGGGGTTCTCACTGGAGGCGACCGCCCGGCTGCTGTTCGTCCACCCCAACACGGTTCGCTACCGGCTGCGCCGGGTCAGTGAGCTGACCGGGCTCAGCCCGGCCAGAGGCCGCAGCGGATTCACCCTCTGGGTGGCGATTGTCCTGGGACGTCTCGTTCACAAGCGAACATAGACTGTGGAACTTCTACAGAAATTCTCCGCACAACTTCGTGGTCTTCGTCATCCATGTGGCAGAGTTCTACAGTGCAGGGTGGGAACATGCTCGTCTTTGCCGCGCCGGGACAGGGTGCACAGGCCCCCGGCTTCCTCACGCCGTGGCTGGAACTGCCCGGCTTCGCCGACCGTCTCGCCGCCTGGTCCGACCTCGCTGGCTGCGACCTTATCGCCTGCGGCACCACTGCCAGCGCGGACGAGATCCGGGACACCTCCATCGCCCAGCCACTGCTGGTGGCGGCGGCCATCGCGGCTGCGGAGGCGCTCTGCGGCGATCTCGGCCAGGCCCGCCGCCAGGGCGGGATCGCGGCCGGCCACAGCGTGGGCGAACTGGCCGCTGGAGCCATCGCCGGGGTGCTGACACCCGAGGACGCCATGCGCCTGATCGCCGTGCGCAGCAAGGCAATGGCGCGCGCCGCGGCGGAGGAGGAAACCGGCATGACCGCCGTCCTCGGCGGGAACGAGTCCGAGGTGCTGGCCGCCATCGAAGCCCGCGGGCTCACGCCGGCGAACATCAACGCGACCGGGCAGATCGTCGCCGCCGGGACACTGGCGCAACTCGCGGCCTTCGCGGCGGACCCGCCGGCCGGAGCCCGGCTGCGGTCGCTGTCGGTGGCGGGCGCATTCCACAGCCCGCACATGAAGCCCGCGGTCGCCGACCTGCGCCAGGCCGCCAGCGACGTGGACGCCGGCGATCCGGCGATCGTGCTGCTGTCCAACCTCGACGGCGCCGCCGTCAAGTCCGGCACCGACTGGCTGGAGCGGATCATCACCCAGGTCAGCGCGCCGGTGCGGTGGAAGGAATGCATGCAGTCCATGGCCGGCCTCGGCGCGAGCGCCTTCATCGAACTGCTGCCCGGCGGTACCCTGACCGGCCTGGCCAAACGGGCACTGCCCGGGGTGGCGGCGGTGGCCCTGAAGACCCCCGATGATCTCGCCGCTGCCCGTTCCCTGCTGGCCGAGCACGGCGCACTCGACCCCAGGGATAACGACCATCTGCCCGAGTGGCGGCTGATCGTCTCGCCGCACGACGGCACCTTCCGGGCTGGCGACCCTGGCCGGGCAGCCACCCCGGGGGTCTCGGTGACCACCGGTGCTTCGCTCGGCCATGTCGAGGTCCGCACCGGCCAGCACGCCATCCCCCCCTCCTTCCCCGCCACCATCCTGGAGTGGCTCGTCGAGGACGGAGACCCGGTCAACACCGGCCAGCCACTGGTCAGGTTGCAGCCTGAAGGAACCGAGTGAGCCCCACAGAGCACGGGAAGGGCGGACCACACATGCGTCTGATCGAGGGTTCACCGGCTGCCCGGATCCTGGCCTTCGGCGGGTACCAGCCCGCGAAGGTGGTGACCAACGACGACATCGCGGCGAGCGGGGTGGACACCAGCGACGAGTGGATCCGCAGCCGGGTCGGGATCGCCAGCAGGCGGATCGCCGGCCCGGACGAGAGCCTGGCCGACATGGCCGCCGCCGCTGGCGGCAAGGCGCTGGCCGCCAGTGGCCTGTCCGCTGCTGACATCGACCTGGTGATCGTGGCCACCTGCACCCCCGAGGCGCCGATCCCGAACACCGCCGCCACCGTGGCCACCAGGCTCGGCATCCTCGCGCCGGGCGCCTACGACCTGAATGCGGCCTGCGCCGGCTTCTGCTACGCGCTCGCGACGGCCAGCGACGCCGTCCGGGCCGGCACAGCCCGGCATGTGCTGGTGATCGGCGCCGAGAAGCTCTCCCAGTGGGTGGACTGGACGGACCGTTCGACCTGCATCATCTTCGCCGACGGTGCGGGCGCCGCGGTGGTCGGGCCGGTCACGGACCCGCAGGCCGGGCCCGGCATCGGGCCGGTGGTCTGGGGCAGCGACGGCGGGATGGCCGACAAGATCGCCATCGCGGACCGGAACTCGTTCATCGTGCAGGAAGGGCAGGCCGTGTTCCGCTGGGCCACCACCGCCCTGCACCCGGTCGCGAGAAAGGCCTGCGAACTGGCCGGGGTTGACCCCACCGAGCTGGCCGCGTTCGTCCCGCATCAGGCCAACCTGCGCATCATCGAGGCCATCGCGCGCAAGATCGGTGCGCCGCAGGCACGGGTCGCCGACGACATCGTGCATGCCGGCAACACGTCGTCCGCGTCGATCCCGCTCGCGCTGTCCCGCATGATCGAACGTGGCGAGATCGGCTCCGGCGAAGCCGTTCTGCTGCTGGGATTCGGGGCGGGGATCAGCTATGCCGCCCAAGTGATCACGGTACCCTAGCCGGGCCCTGGCGCCGGGGCCCTGTTCCCCGAGCCGACGATAACCATACGAAGGAGAAGACGGGCAGATGGCCATGACCCAAGACGAAATCCTGACCGGCCTCGGCGAGATCATCGACGAGGTGGCCGGCGTTCCGGCCGACCAGGTAACCCCCGACAAGAGCTTTGTCGACGACCTGGACATCGACTCGCTGTCCATGGTCGAGATCGCGGTGGCCGCGCAGGACAAGTTCGGGGTCGAGATCCCCGACGACCAGCTGAAGAACCTCAAGACAGTGCAGGACGTCATCGACTACGTGCACACGGCGGGCGTCTCGGCCTGAGACGGGGCACCGCCCCAGGCAGGCCACGCGTCACCGCGGCACACAGCGAAGGAGCGATTCACAGTGCGGGCAGACCAACCACGCGTCGTCGTCACCGGTTTGGGCGCGACCTCGCCGCTGGGCGGTGATGTCGCCTCGACCTGGACATCGCTGCTGGCTGGGCGCAGCGGAGCGCGCGAGCTCGCCAAGGACTGGGCACCGGAGCTTCCGGTGCAGATCGCCGCGCCCGCCGCGGTCGACCCGGCCACGGTGCTCGACCGCGTGCAGGCGCGCCGGCTGGACCGGTGTGAGCAGTTCGCTCTGGTCGCCGCCCGCGAGGCGTGGGCCCATGCGGGCGCCCCGGAGGTGGCTCCCGAGCGGCTGGGAGTGGTCGTGTCCAGCGGTATCGGCGGCGTCGCTTCCACCCTGGCCGCTTACGACACGCTGAAGGAAAAGGGCTGGCAGCGCCTGTCCCCCTTCACCGTCCCCATGCTCATGCCGAACGGCTCCGCAGGGTGGATCGGGATCGAGCTGAACGCCCGCGCCGGGGTGCACACCACGGTCAGCGCGTGCGCGTCCGGTGCGGAGGCCATCGGGTACGCCATCGAGATGATCCGGTCCGGCCGGGCCGACGTCGTGCTCGCGGGCGGGACCGAGGCCGCGATCATCCCGCTGAACGTCGCAGCCTTCGCGGCGATGCGGGCACTGTCCCTGCGCAACGATGAGCCGGAGCGGGCGTCGCGCCCATTCGACAAGGGCAGGGACGGCTTCCTGCTCGGCGAGGGCGCCGGCATGGTGGTGCTCGAATCGGCCGAGCACGCGGCGGCCCGGGGCGCGATGGTGCACGCGGTCGCGGCCGGCGCCGGCTACTCGGCCGACGCCCATCACATCGCCCAGCCCGAGCCCACCGGCAGGGGCATCGTCGCCGCGATCGAGCGGGCGCTCGCGGACGCGGCGCTCACCCCCGATCAGGTGGTGCACATCAACGCGCACGCCACCTCGACCCCGGCCGGGGACGTGGTCGAGGGGCAGGCCATCAGGGCGGCGCTCGGCCCGGCGGTGGACGGCGTGGTGGTGTCGGCCACCAAGTCGATGACCGGGCACCTGCTCGGCGGCGCGGGCGCACTGGAGGCGGTCGCCACCATCCTTGCGCTGCGGGAGGGGGTCGCCCCGCCCACCATCAACCTCGACGACCCCGACGATGAAGCCGGCATCGACATCGCTACCGAGCCAAGGGATCTCAAGCCGCACGGCAGCGCGCCGATGGCGGCGCTGAACAACTCGTTCGGGTTCGGCGGGCACAACGTGGCGCTCGCCTTCACCGCCGCATGAAGCGGAGTCACTGCCGTCAAGCCACGCTCTGCGCCACCGCAAGGAGACTTCCGTGACAGTAGTCGACAGCCGGAGCCCGGCTACCCCGGGCGCACCGGCCCAGGCCCCGCAGGCCGACGGCGGGCCTGCCCGCCCGGCGGCCATCACCCGTGACCCCGAAGTCAGGCTGGAGACCCTGTTCGATCCGGGCACCATGCGGCTGCTCACGCCGCACGACGCCAGTGGGGCGCTGGCCGCCACCGGCGAGATCGGCGGCACGCTGGCGGCGGCGTTCGCCAGCGACCCGCGGGCACAGGGCGGTGCGCTGGGCAGCGCGGGCTGCGCGGCGATCGTGGCCGCTTACGACGAGGCGGTGGCGCAGGGCGTCCCGGTCATCGGGCTGTGGCACTCTGGCGGTGCCAGGCTGCGGGAGGGCGTGGAGAGCCTGCACGCGATCGGCATCGTGTTCGCCGCCATGACCCGGGCCTCCGGCGTGGTGCCGCAGATCTCGGTGGTGCTCGGCGCCGCCGCGGGCGGCGCCGCGTACGGCCCGGCCCTCACCGACCTGGTGATCCTTTCCGAGCAGGGCCGCATCTTCGTGACCGGGCCCAACGTGGTCCGCAGCGTGACCGGCGAGGACGTGGACATGGCCCGCCTCGGCGGGCCCGAGCCGCATAGCCGCCGGTCCGGCGTGGTGCACCTGGTGGCGGCGTCCGACGCCGAGGCGATCGCCCGGGCTCGCGACCTGACCCTGCTGCTGGCCGCCCAGGGCGAGGTTAACCTGGGCAAGGTCCAGCTCGACACGGTGCAGGACGAGACGGTGCGGCTGGAGTCGGGCGGCCGGGATGGCGGCGACCTCGCCTCGTTCCTGCCGGACTCCCCGCGCCGCGCCTACGACGTGAAGCCACTGCTGGCCGGCCTGCTGGATGAGCCGGGCACCGAACTGCACCCCCGGTGGGCACCGAACGTGGTCACCGTGCTGGGCCGGCTGGCCGGGCGGGCGGTCGGCGTGATCGCCAACAACCCGCTGCGCCTGGGCGGCTGCCTGGACGCCACCTCGGCCGAGAAGGCCGCCCGTTTCGTCCGGATGTGCGATGCGTTCGGGGTGCCGCTGGTGGTGGTCGAGGACACCCCCGGCTACCTGCCCGGGGTCGGGCAGGAGTGGGACGGCGTGGTCCGGCGCGGCGCGAAGCTGCTGCACGCGTTCGCCGAAGCGACCGTGCCGCGGGTGACGCTGATCACCCGGAAGGCCTACGGCGGCGCCTACATCGCGATGAACTCCCGTTCGCTCGGCGCGACCCGGGTGTTCGCCTGGCCGGGGGCCGAGGTCGCGGTGATGGGGGCGGTGGCGGCGGTGCGGATCCTGCACCGGCGGATCCTGGCCGACGTGCCGCCCGAGAAGCTGCACGAGGTCGAGGCCGAACTCGCGGCCGAGCATGAGCGGGAAGCCGGCGGCCTGGAGCGCGCCCGCCTGCTCGGCGTGATCGATGAGGTCATCGAGCCGAGCAGGACCCGCGAGGCGATCGCCCGGGCCATCGCGGAGGCGCCGCGGGTACGTGGCGCCCACGGCAACATCCCGCTTTGACCGGCGCTGGGCGACCGTCACCGGCCCGGCGCCTGCTGGTGGTCGAGCACGACCCTGACGCCCCGGCCGGCCTGCTGGCGGGCTGGGCCGCGAGCCGTGACCTGACGGTCACGACCGTCGCGCTGCACGCCGGGCAGCCACTGCCGGCACCGTCAGCCTGTGACACCGCCGTCCTGCTCGGGTCCGAGCAGACCGCCTACGACGGCACGGTGTCCTGGCTGGCGGCCGAGCTGGCGTTCACCGAGCGCCTGCTGGCCGCGGCGGTGCCGGTGCTCGGCATCTGCTTCGGCGGCCAGGTGCTCGCCCGGGTGCTGGGCGCGCGCCTGTACCGGCTCGCCGAACCGGAGATCGGGTGGGTGCGGGTCACCAGCAAGTACCCCGCACTGGCGGAAGGGCCGTGGCCGTCCTGGCACCGTGACGGATTCGGCCTGCCGGCGGGGGCGGCCGAGCTTGCCGCGAACGAGGTGTGCGTGCAGGCCTTCTCGCTCGGCCCGCACACCGCCGTCCAGTTCCACCCGGAGGCAACGCAGCCGATCGTGGCGTCATGGCTGGCCGGCAGCGACCCGCCGCCGCCGCGGGACGTGACCGATCCCCTTTTCCGGGATGCGGACGCAGCCTGGCAGGAGGCGTCCGCCAACGCGGGGGTCTTCTTCTCGGCCTGGCTCGACGGCTGGTTCTGCCAGCCGCTGAGCGGGGTGCCGGTGGGCGAGGCCAGCCACCAGCCGTGAGCCCGTGCCTGGCCTGCCGTCATCGCTGCGCGTCCCGGCCAGCCGGGAGGCGGGCATAGGCGGGCAGCACCAGATCCCAGAACCCGGGCACGTCGGCCGAGAGGGCGACGAGCGAGTTGCACTCGCCGGGGCCGGGCCTGAAGTCGGTGACCGTCATGCCAGAGGTGAGCGCGCCAGCGGTCTCCACCAGGACCCTGGCGGGCCGGCAGCCGAACAGGGCAGGCTCGGCGACCAGCGCCAGCGCGCAGACATCATGCACCGGCGGGCCACCGCCTGCGGCCCGCGCGGACGGCAGTGAGCCGCCCGCTACCGGGGCATCGGGGCCCGCCGGGTCGCTGTCCTCCCCGCGGTATCCGCTGAGCCCCGGCAGCAGCAGGTCAGCGCCGAGCCTGCCGAGGGCGCGCATCCGCTCCTGGACCGCCGCGGAAGCACGGGCCTGGAGCGTCACGTCGAGCCCGACCATGGTCACCTGCCATCCGGCGGTGAACACGATCGCGGCTGCCTCGGGGTCACACGCGATGTTGAACTCGGCAGCCGGGGTCACGTTCCCGCGTGACGCCGACCCGCCCATGATCACAAAGCGCGCCACCTGGCTGGCCAGGTGCGGATACCGGCGGACGGCAAGCGCGATGTTGGTCAGCGGCCCGGTCGCCACCAGGGTGACCTCTCCCGGCGACGCGCCGACGGTCTCCATGAGCAGATCGACCGCATGTGTGTCCCGCGGCCGGCCGAGGGCCGGTGGCAGGTGTGCCGCTCCCAGGCCGGTGTCGCCGTGCACATGCCGGGCCTCGACGGGTGGGCGCAGCAGCGGCCGCGGGCTGCCCGCTGCCACCGGGACTCCCGGGCAGCCGATGAATTCCAGCACGCTCAGCGCGTTCGCCGTGGTCTGCTCCAGGCCGACGTTCCCGGCCACGGTGCTCACCCCGCGCAGGTCCAGGCCTGGATGGCCGCAGGCGAAGGCGATCGCAAGCGCGTCGTCGATACCTGGGTCGCAGTCCAGGAAGATCTTGTGCGGGCGGTCAGCGCCCTCAGCCGGTGGCATGCAGCCAGCGGACCGGGGCGCCGTCCCCGGCGCAGCGGAACGGCTCGAGCTCGTCGTCCCAGGGCTGGCCGAGCAGCCGGGCAAGCTCGTCCTCCAGGGAACTCACCCGGTCGGCCGGTGCTCCCGGGGCGCCGAGCCGTGGCCGGCAGACGACCCCGGCGGCGGCGCCGGCCGCCACGGTCATCGCCGCCCGCAGGCGGCCCTCCGGGATGAGGACGTCACCGTTCGCCATCGTGACCGCGGAGAAGAGCCCGAGGCTGGGGGTGTAGCTGTAGCGCATGGCATCACAGCCGGGACTGGCCTCCTCGGTGACCTCGAACCGCAGCCGGTTCCAGCCGGCCAGCCCAGAGGTGATGGCCGCGGACGTGCCCGGCGCTGCCTGCCAGTCGAGTTCGGCACGCACCATGCCGGGCGCGGCGGGCTGACCTACCCACGCCAGATCAACGGCCATGCCGACAACCCCCGCCACTGCCCACTCGATGTGCGGGCACAGCGCAGGGGGCGCTGAATGAACCTGCAGCACGCCACGAACAGACACCAGGCCTCCTTGCGAGCGAACGAGGTGCGTCTTCCCCTACGACCTCAGCTCAGCGCGCTGGCGAGCCCGGCCCCCGTTGCAGGCAGGTGCCGACAGAACTCCGGTTCGTATTCTGCCTCACCACCAACCCTCTGCACCAGCACTTACCGCGTGTCGCGGCGGCGTGATGTAGTGGGCAGGTGACCCCCAGCCAGAGCCCGGGTGCCCATCCCCCGCCGAGGCACCTGGCCGCGCGTGACATCGCGGGACTGCTGTTCGTCGCCGACATGTACGGTGTGCAACTCGATCAGGTGGCCACCGCGCTCGGGGTGAGCCAGTCGCGGGCACGTGCCGTCGTGCTGGCCTGGCGGCGGGCCCGGTACGCCCAGTCCGGCCGGATCGGGCCGGGCGTGCCGTGGGTCTGGCTGACCCGGGCCGGGCTGGCCGCCTGCGGCCTGCCCTTTCCCGCGGCCACGCCTGCCCTGGCCCGGCTCGCGCATCTGCGCGCGGTCACGGCGGTGCGGCTGGCGCTTGAGGGCACGTCCGGCTATCTGGCGGCGGGCGCTTTCTGGCGCAGCGAACGCCGGCTCCGTGCCCGGATGGGCGGCCGGGTCGGCTTACGCGAGCACATCCCGGATGCGGAGGTGCACTGGCCGGACGGGGCCGCCGTCGCCTGGGCCGGCGAGTGCTGGGCGATCGAGGCCGAACTGACGCGCAAAACGGTGGCCAGGACTGCCGCCATCATGCGCGAGATCCTCACCAGGACCGGGGACTACGGCTGCCCACCCGCCCAGGCTCACCTGCCCGGCCACCCGCCGCGCCATGCCCGCGTCCTGTATCTGTGCTCGCCCGCGGCCCGGCCAACGGTGGCCAGGGCCGCCGGCCTGGCGGGCCCGCTCGCTGCCCGGGTCGAGATCCGCGACCTGCCGCCAGCCGCTGCCCTGCCCGGGGCAGCCCAGTGATCCGCCGCTACCTGGGGCTGCTGGCCCTGCTCGCCGCCATCCGTGTGCTCGCCAGAGTGCTCAGGCTTGCCGCGGCCGCCGCGCTCGTGGCCGCCGCGGCGCCGGTGTCGCTGGTGGCCGCGTACGCGGCGGCCCTGGCGTGGCTGGCGGGCTGGCCACCACGCGTGCTCTACCGGGCCGCACTGTGGTGCCTGCCGATGCTGGCGGCCTGGCTCGCCGCCACGGCCGTCAGCACCCGGTCGTGGCGCCAGCTGATCGCCGCCCCCTACCTGGCCTGGCTCGCGATGTGGCAGTGGGCTGGCGCGGGATCGGTCGCGCGGGCCGCGGTGACCATCGCCCCGGTGGCGATCCCGCTCGGCCTGGTGGTGGGTGGCCTGGCCTGGTCGCGGCGGATCTATTCGATGGAGACCGGCACCGGCGGCCTGTCCCCCACCGCCCCGGCCGCCTTCGACCAGCGCCAGTGGCGGCACCAGGTCCGGACCGCCCGGGCCAGGATCGCCGCTCCCGGTTCGGTCCCGCTCATTTCCCCGAACGATTCCATCGTGGCCGGTGCCGTCATCCGCTCGGTCAGGCACCGGGCGCCGGCCCTGGCGGCCATCCCGTACCAGCGGCTGCGCTCCCATCAGGTGGTGATCGGGACCACCGGGACCGGCAAGACCACCCTGCTGTTGCGGTTGTGGGCCGGGTTCCTGGCGCTGGGCCTGCAGCGGCACGCGGCCGGCGCGGGCCGGCGGCCGCTGCTGGTCGTGCTGGACTGCAAGGGCGGGGCTGATTCCCGGCGGGTGGCGGACCGGGCCCGGCGGGTCCTGCGCGGGGTGGGCGCCCGGTCCACCGCGATCTGGCCGGACGAGGCCAGCCTGTCGTTGTGGGCACTGCCGCCGGCGCAGCTCACCACCACCCTGATCGACATGATCGAGCACGGGACCGGCGCGGCGGCCTATTACGCCGATGTGATGGAGGCGATCGTCGCGCTCGCGGTGAACGCGCCGGCCGGCCCACCGGTCAGCACGGCTGATTTCCTTGCCCGCCTTGACGCCGGCTGGCTGACACTGGCCTACGCCGGCTCCGGTGACGGCCAGGACGCGGCGTTGCTGCGCTCGGCCTCGCGGCACATCAGCGATATCGCACCGCGTTTCCGCACGCTGTTCCGCCGTCTCGGCGACGGGCTCGACGGGCCGGGCGGCTTCGGCGACGCGGACGTCTGGTACTGCATCCTGGAGGGCACCTCCGAGATCGCGGTGGCGGAAGCGCAGGCGCGGGCGCTGGTCGACCTGCTCGCCAGCTACGCGGCACACCGGCGGGGGCAGGACCGGGAGATCCTGCTGGCGGTGGACGAGTTCAGCGCGGTGTCCCGGCGGCTGCCGATCTGGCAGCTCTACGAGCGGGCCCGCTCGCTCGGGCTGGCCGTGCAGGTCTCGGCTCAGTCGTGGCAGGGGCTGGCCGCCGATGACGACGACCGTTACCGGGTCGCGGCCACCGCCGACGGCGGGATCTGGTTACTGCGCACCCCCCATCCCGATCCGGTGACCGGGCTCGCTGGCACCCGCCGGGCCGTCGACACCACACGGCGCCTGCTGGGGGTGCCGTTGTGGAGCCACGAGGGGTCGTCCCGGGTGCGGCAGACCCCGGTGGTCGATCCGGCCCTCATCCGCGCACTGGGCATCGGCCAGGCTGCCTACATCTACCGGGGAGGCGTGACCTTCGTCCTGATCAAGCGGCTGGTCGCCGCCCCTGCCGAGCTGAGCCGCCAGCCGGTCACGGCGCAGCAAGAGGCCGCCGCGGTGACAGCCAGTCATGCTGCCGTCCCCGCCGCGGGCCAGGAGCCGCCAGCCGCAGCGGCCGCTGCCACCGGCGCCGGGGACCCCGGCCGGGACCGGGCCCAGCCGCCGGACGCCAGCCCACTGCTGGACGAGGCGTTCGGCGGGGAACCGGCCTGAGCGCGCACGATCACGGTCACGATCCCGGGCGGCAGCCAGCCAGGCCTACCAGGATCCACCGCCCCCGCCGCCTCCCCCGCCGCCGGAGAAGCCGCCGCTGAAGCCACTCCCGCCCGACGCTGACGTTGGGGACCAGGTCGTGACGCTGTGCGCGGCGGCGTGATGGTAGGTGAAGAAGTAGGCGGAACGCGCCAGCAGCGCCATGTCGCCCACCCCGAGCGGCCTGCTGCTGCGGTACCACGACGGCGTCTGGTCCGCCTCGGTCAGTGCGGCTGTCACCGTGGCCCAGTCATCGGTGCACCTGAACACGATCGCGTATGGCAGGTAGCCAAAGAGCACGTCATCGTGCCCGGCGGGGTGAGCCTGCGAGACCGCCGCGGCCCTGATGTGATCCCGGAACCTGCGTAGCCGGGCGGCCAGATACTTCCCCTTCGCGGTGCGCACCGGCATCCAGCGGGCACCAACGATCATGGCCAGCCCAGCTAGCACGAGCGGGATTGGCAGCAGCCCCCCGTCGCCGCCGATGGCCACCAGCAGCAGCAGGAGCACGCTGATCACGAACACCAGCCAGCCGGCGACGCGCCATCTGCGGCGGACCCGGTCGGGGCGGCCGGTGAACCAGCCAAGGCCGGCCGCGTCCGCGTAGAGCGCGTTCCGCACCTGCCTGAGTGACCAGCCCATGGAAAGTGAGGACAGCCGCACCGATACCGTGCCGGAGTCCGCCCCGGCGTCCCTGGGCTCCGCCACGGCGTCCGTGGACTCCTGCGCAGCGTCCTCGAACAGCCCATCCAGCAGTATCCGCTCGTAGTCCAGGAGGTAACCACCCTGGCCACTGGGTTCGCCGAGCCGGACAAGCTGCAAGTCCCGCGACGCCGCTGCGCCCGGGACGTCTTCGATCCGCAGATAACCGCGCACCGCCAGGTCCACGATCGTGCCGGTGATCTCGCGGGATCCGGCCAGGCCGGTCAGCAGCACCCCAGCCTGCGCGGGCCGCAGGCCCTCGGGGGGCCCGGCCTCGATCGCTGGCTGATCACTCCCTCCTGCTGTCTCCCACGGCAGGCCGGCCGCGGGCACCGGTGGCCGCCGGTCACGGTGTTTCACCAGCACGATCACCGCCCCGGCGATGACCAGGATCAGCAGCAGGCCACCGGAAACGCCGAGCATATCGGGTGTCGCGGCAAAGGCCCGCTGGAAGGACCACCGCTCCTGCAGCACCGGACGGGCCGGCACGACCACGCCAGCCGGGATGGCCACCGCGACGGTGACACCTTCATGCGGGCCAAGGCCGGCCTGGGTGAAATGAGCGACACCGTCGGTGATGCCGCCCTGCTGGCAGGAGCTGGTGGATCCGCGTGGCCCGGCAAAGCACACCGCGCGGGTCACCGCCACCGGCGCGCTCACCCGCACGGTCGCCTGGCCGATGGGAACGCCCCACTGGTTCCCGGTCGCATTCCAGTAGAGCTCATCGTGGCTGGCGAACGCGTTCAGGGCGCCCCGTAGCACGTAGGTCAGCCGGTAGGTGTGCATCCCGGTGATGAGCACGCCAGGATCCCCGATCCTGATACTGGCCACTGAGCCGTTGTTCTCGACTTTGTACTGGGCCGGCGCGTCAGGCGACTGAACCGACCGCACAGTAAGCGGGTAGAGCCTGTCGTAGCTGCCGTTGTAGCGGGACCGGACCGGTATCTCGCGGATGATGCCGTGCCGCATGTCGCTGCCGAAGTCATAGACGATCTGCTCGTTGACCAGGACAGACCCGTCGCTCTGAATGGTGAAGGCGGTGTCATAGCTGACGATCCGCTCAGGACTGCCCTGCGCGCCCGCCCCGGCTGGTGCGGCCAGGATGACGGCGAGGGCCGCAGCCACGATGGCACCGGCCACCACCGGCCCTAGCAGCACTAACCGGAGGAAAGTTCGCATAACAGGCTCCCCTCTCGCCACCGCGAAAGCGGCGTGTACCCCGGAGCCGCCCGGACAGCGCGCTTCGGAGCCGTCCCCTTCGTCCAACCTAGCCATCCCAGCGGCACCGGCCAGGGGCGGATGTCCTGCCGCCGCGGGACCGATGCCTTCCGCAGGACCGGCTGCTCGGCCGCGTTTCAGGCGGCAGCCGCGTCCGCTGCGGGACGCGGCATTCGGCGGGGAGACGGCCTGAATCCACCGCGATGCCCGCTACGGTGATGGCGGGACCGGGGCCGCATCCGGCTGGATCCGGAGTGCTGGCCGCCGGCCGGGGGAGGCGATGGATGGTGCCGCAGCCCGCGCTGGAGCCGCTGCGTCGATGGGATCCCGACCGGATCGGGCCCTATGTGCTGCTCGGCCGCCTCGGTGCCGGGGCGATGGGCCAGGTGTTTCTAGGACGGTCCACGGCCGGCCGGCTGGTCGCGGTCAAGACGATCCGGATCGAACTGGCCGACGAAGCCGGATTCCGTGCCCGCTTCGCGCACGAGGTGGCCGCCGCCCGGCGGGTCAGCGGCGCCTTCACCGCCGCCGTGGTCGCCGCCGATCCCGAAGCTGAGATGCCGTGGCTGGCCACCGCTTACGTGCCCGCACCGTCGCTCAGTGCGCTGGTGCGTGCATGCGGCCCGCTCCCGGTGGCGGCGGTCAGATGGCTCGCGGCAGGATGCGCCGAGGCGCTGGAGTCGATCCACAGTGCGGGGCTGGTGCACCGGGACCTGAAGCCCTCCAACGTGCTCGTCTCCCCCGACGGCCCGCGGGTCATCGACTTCGGGGTGGCGCGCGCCACCGAGCGCATTCAGCTGACGGTCACCCGCGGGGCAGTGGGGACGCCCGCGTACATGGCCCCCGAACAGGCACGGGACACCCGGCAGGCGTCGATCGCCAGTGACGTCTTCTCGCTGGGCGCGACCCTGACGTTCGCGGTTACCGGGCATGCTCCCTACCACGGTGAGACGGTCATGGACATCCTGGTCCGGCTTGCGACCGAGCCACCTGATCTCACCGGGCTGCCGGCGGAGCTCACCGGCCTCATCGGGGCGTGCCTGGAGCGCAGCCCCAGGCGGCGGCCGACGTCTGCCGCGCTGCTGACCCAGCTCGGGCCTTTCGTCGATGCCCCGGACGGGCCGGGCGGCGGCCGGCCAAACCTGCCCGGCCCGGCGATGGCGCTGATCACCGACTACCAGCGCGGGCCGAAACTCGCCGGCCGGGCCCAGGACATCGAGATCGAGGAGGACAGCGAGGACGCGACGTTCGGTTCGCACACGGCACTGCCGGCCGCCTCATCCGCCGGGCGGGCAGGCAGGCCGGCTGGCGGGGCACGCCCCAGCTGGCGCCGGCCCGGCCGTTTTGCCGCGATCCTGGCTGTGACCGGCGCGGCCGCGGCGCTGGTGGGTGCGGGTGCCATCCTCGGCAGCTCACTGGCCGGCCCCGGGCACGAGGCGAAGGATCCCCCGGCCACGGTCGGTTTCCCCGGCGCGCCGCCCGGACCGCCCCCGAGCGCCTTCCCGGCAGTGACCGGCACTGCACCGGCCATCGTCATGCTCCAGCCCGTCGGGGACGGCGCCACCGTGTTCCTGATCCACGGCACCGGCTGGATACCCGGGAGCCGGGTAACCGTGACCCTGGCCGGTCACGGCGTCTCGCCCGTCCGCCCGGTCGCCGACCGGCAGGGAACCTTCAATTACGCCATCAACCAGGCGCACGAGTTCTTCGCCGGGCGGATCCCGGCCGGGGTGTACCAGGTGGTGGTGACCGCCCCGGGGGGCCGGCGGGCCGGGGCGCGGTTCGAGGTCAGCGGGCCACCACCGGGTGCCGGGCCCTCATCTCCGGCGCCATGAGCTTGCCCGGCCCCCCTCTGCCAATGGGTCACCTGCCCGTCAGGGGCCGCGCGTCCACCACAGGTCCTCCTGCCGGGAGCACCATGCGGGATCACTCAGCCTGGCCAGATCGGCGGCCGTGATGATGCCGTGCTCGATGAGTACCCGCACCACAACCTCATCGGAGAGCCTCGTGTCAGCCCGGATCAGGCCACGGTCGCTGATCTTGCGGCGCAGCACCTTGATGTGCTCGGCAACGCGCGCGGACAGCAGATCCCGGAAGGCCGGGTCACGGTCGAAGCGCTCGAGTTCGTGGTACGCGCCCGTCACCTCCAGGGCGGACCTGGCGATCTCCGGGGTCCTCGGGAGCGGTGAGGTCTCGGCCGGGTCGATCAGCCACGGCCGGCACCACATCAGCGCGACGAGGAAGAGCTTGGTCATGGGATCCAGGTACAGCGGGAGCAGGGTCGAATCACCATCCGGGCGGATCAGGGTGAGATCCTGGCCGGCATCCCAGGTCCCGGCCTGCCCGGCCACCGTCACCGACAGCGGCTGGCCCTCGTCGAGCATCGTGCGCGAGCCGACCAGGGCGGTACCCGCCCGCACGAACCAGCCCCCGGACGGCTCGCCATGCTCCTCCATCCGGGGCAGCCTGATCCGGTACCCCTCGCCCTCGGCGTAGAGAGCGTGCGTCTGGCTGATGTTGGCGATCCAGGCCCCGCCCGCCACCGCACTGATCACCCCCGCCCGCCGGGACAGCCCGCGCCCGGCCGCGACGGTCACATCAACGTCTGGTCCTCTCCCGAAGACCACGCGGCTGCCTTCCGGGATCCCCACCATCAGCCCGGACGGCGTGCTTACCCGTGCCGCCACTGAGGAGGTGGGCTGATGAGCCATTGCCTTCCTGCCTGCGGGTGCCGGTGCGCGGAGCACGGGGATCGGGTAGCCAGCAGTCTAGGCCGGGCCGCCAGCACCGCCGGATCCACGAATCCGGGGATGGCCTGCCGCGGTCCCGTGCGATTGGCTGGGGTTGCCCGGGGCGAGGGCAGGCACCGGGATCGCGCGGAACCTGCCTCCACACGGCAGGCGGGCCCGGGCCGGACCTCAGGTCACGGTGCGGCCAGGAGCGCGTCCACTCACCTCGTGGACAGCATCCGCCGGCCGCCCGGCTAGCGGTGCGCGAGGAGCCGGAATGAACCCACCCAGCCGAGCCGATCCGTTCGCCGCCCTCGGGCTGCCGCCCAGGCCCGGAATCACCGACGACGCCGTGCGCGCAGCCTGGCGGCGAGTAGCGGCGGCCAGCCACCCGGACCGGGCCGACGGTGGGGATCCGGCACGGTTCGCCGCGGCGGCTGCAGCCTATACGGTCCTGCGGACCCAGTTCGGCCGCAGCGAGGCGCTCGCAGACCTGGCCGAGCGGCGGCGCGGCACTGCCTGGCGCAGGCGGGCGCCCCCGCCGGATGGGCGGGGTCCCGGGGATGCAGGGCCGGGGGACCGGGGGGCCGGTGAAGTTGTTCCGGGTGGACGGGGGGCCGCTGATGGACGGGGCGCCGCTGGCAGGGCCGGCGATGGACCGAG
>OFHK01000269.1_pt1 | contig 16488 bp, 15 predicted proteins | sample 1521951 | NCBI WGS metagenome assembly OFHK01 (sample SAMEA2468436, study PRJEB22500) | soil metagenome | biome: Glassland; feature: Farmland; material: Clay | place: Australia | collected 2013-01-31 | depth 0.55 m
AACTCCGGGGCTTTCATCTGGAAGTGGGCTTCAACCTGGGCCGCCGCCGTCTGCTTGGCCGGCTCGAAGTCGAACTCCGGAGCGGCGGCCTCCGGGACGCGGCCGGCCGCCGCGCCGCGGGCCCGGAAGAGCATGGGGCCTGGCTCCCGCGCCGTGGTGAGCATGTGCTGGTCGGCGACCTCCAGCAAGCCGGACAGCCGGCCGCCGAACGCCTCCGCGTACTCGCGCGCACGCAGCATGGCGTCCTGTGCGGCGGCGAGCCGGGCCTGCCGCCGGGCGGGACTGTCCACCCGCAGCTGCCACCAGGGCCCGGTCACGGTGACCATCTCCTGATCAGCCAGCTTCATCACCAGATCGCCGAGAATACTGAAATCGCCGACCGTTACGGTGACGCCCGCCCGGGCCACATAGCCGATGACCCGCTCCCTGCCCTTGGCGTCCTTGACTTCCGGGCTGACCTGGACGGGCGAGCTGTCCAGCCGTTCCACCGCCGCGCCATGTGCCCTGATCAGGGTCAGTATCTGCTCGTTGCGCCTGGCGAGCAGATCCAGCGCCCGCTGCCGTCCTCTGTCCCGGGCCGTGACTGAGACCTGGACGACAGCAAGCTCAGGATCGACCTCAAGCGTCGCCTCGCCGCGAACCGTGATGGTGGGCTGGCTGCTCATCTGGCTGCTCCGTTCCGCGTGCCTCCCGCCTGACTACCCCATCGTGCCCCATCACCATGATCACGGAATCCTGCCAGTCGTATCGCCTGGGAGGATTCCGTGATCATGGAATGGCAGGGGACCGGCGGCCGGGTTTACACCGACTTCTGGTAGGCGCGGAAGGTGAGCACCGACAGCGCGGTGACGGCGATGGCGAGCAGTGCCAGGCCACCGCCCTGGATGAGCACCCTGGCCCAGTCGGGGCTGGCGCTCATCGCCGCCCGCCCCGCCTCCAGTGCCCAGTTCACCGGGTTGCCGGCCGCCACGATCCGCATCCAGTGCGGCATCAGTGCCGTGGCCATGAACGCGGTGGACAGGAATGTCAGCGGCAGCAGCAGGAACGTGTTGATGCCGATGATCGTCTCCCGTTGCCGGGCCAGCATGCCGACCGTGTTCGAAAGGGCGCTGAACACCACGGCGATCAGCACCGATGCGGCGATCAGCACCAGCATGCCGGGCACGCCACCCGGGTAGTGCGCTCCCGCCGCCCAGCCGAGGACGACGATGATGAGCGACTGCACCGTGGTGGTGAGCGACTGCATGACAACGGAGGCGTTGATGATCGCCGAGCGGTGCAACGGCAGCACCAGGAAGCGGTCCATGATGCCGCGGTCGATCTCCTCCAGCACGGTCATGCCACTCCACATGCTGGTGGACAGCGCGCTCATGATCACCACTCCGGGCACCAGGTAATCCAGGTAGGACGGAGCCCCGAAGCCGGGCAGTTCGACCACCTTGCGGAACAGCGAGCCGAACAGGAACAGCCAGATCACCGGCTGGATCAGGCTGATCACCAGGTAAGCGGGCTGGCGGGCGAGCGCTTTGAGCTGCCGCCCGGTCATCAGTGAGGTGTGTGCGGCGATGGCGGTCATCGTGGTCCTCCGGCGGTGCTGGCTGGGTGCTGGTCGGCGTCGGCGAAACGGCGGCCCGCATGACGCAGGTACACGTCATCGAGCGACGGGCGCGCCACGGTGGCGGCGCGGACCGGCAGGCCCGCGTTCTCAAGTGCGGCGAGCACGGCAGGCAGGGCGGCGGCGCCCACGTCGGCGCGGGCGCTGACATGGTTACCGTCCATCCGGACCTCGCGAACCGCCGGCACCCCGTCGAGGGCGGCCAGCAGCGCGCCGCGCTGGGCATGATCGGCGAGTTCGACGTGCACGGCGTCGCCATGGAGCTGGCCCTTGAGTTCGTCGGGGGTTCCCCCGGCGACCACCCGGCCCTGGTCCACGATGGCGACGTGATCAGCGAGCCGGTCGGCCTCCTGCAGGTAGTGGGTGGTGAGCAGGATGGTCAGCCCGTCCGCGGTGGCGAGCCGCCCGATCTCGTCCCACATCGCCGAGCGCGACTCCGGGTCGAGGCCGGCCGTGGGCTCGTCGAGGAAGAGCACCTGCGGCTGGTTGATCAGGCCCATCGCCACGTCCAGCCGCCGGCGCATGCCGCCTGAGTAGGTGCGCACGAGCCGGCCGGCGGCCCCGGCCAGGGCGAACCGGCTGAGCAGGTCATCAGCCCGGCGGGTAAGCCCGCTGCCGCGCAGGCCCTGGATCCGGCCGGACAGCAGCAGATTCTCCCGGCCGGTGGCCATGGGGTCGGCACCGCTGCGCTGGGCGACCACGCCGATGGCATGGCGAACCTCAGCGGCCCGTGCCCGCACGTCCAGCCCGGCCACGGATGCGGTGCCCGCGTCCGCCTGGGCCAGCGTGGTGAGGATCTTGACGGTGGTCGATTTCCCGGCCCCGTTGGGGCCGAGCAAGGCGAAGACCGTGCCCGGGTGAACCCCGAACGTGAGCCCGTCGAGGGCACGTACTCCCTTGGGGTAGGTCTTGACGAGGCCGTCAGCCTGGATCGCGAGGGCGCCGCCGCCCGCATGGGCAGGCGCGAACGCCTCTGCCGGACTGGTCATGTCAGCTTTCTCCCTGGTGGGTAGTGGTGTGCACCGGTCCACGAGGGAGCAGCCAAGTATTGTTGAGGTGCTCACTCGATCTGGTCTCGCTCCCGCGGGACCGGTTTGGTGGTCACGGCCCTCGGTCGGGTGTTGCCGCACCTGCCGGGGGCCGTCTGCTGGTCAGTCTGGTCCGGCGCCCTCCTGTCTGCCCGCGTCCTGGTGTGCGGCGAGTTCCACGAATTCCGGCGGAGGCTCGCCGGTCGCCTGCCATCTGCGCCACCCGTCCAGGCCAGGGAAGGTGCCATTGCCAAACTCGGTCAGCAGGCCGCGGACCCAGGACAGTTCGGCTTCCCGCATGGCCAGGTGGTATTCGAGTTCGAGCAGGAACAGCCGGGGCAGCCCGTGATCCGCCTGGAGCTGGGCGTGCCAGCTGGTGATCTCCTTGCTGAGCGCCGACTCCCGGTCCCGCAGCAGCGCGGCCACGTGCTCGGGCGCGAGTACGGGCAGCAGCGAAAGCGCCGCCTCGAACCGGGGGTACTCCTTCACCGGCACGGCGAGCAGTTCCGACATCCAGCCCTCTAGCTCGGTGCGGCCTGCGGCGGTGAGGTAGTACACCGTGCGCTCCGGGCGGCGGCCCTCGCGATGGGCCTCGCCAGCTTCTATGAGCTGGTGCTTGGCGAGGTTGTCCACGACCGTGTACAGCGACCCGTAGTTCAGCTTGATGCTGTGCTCCTTGCCACGGGAGCGCATGGTGGTGGCCATCTCGTAGGGATGCATGGGCTTTTCCCGCAGGCACGCGAGGACGGCAAGCGCCAGGGGATTGGAGACCACGCGCCGCGCCGCCATCTGCCTGGCACACTCCTCTGGTCAGATGATCCGGTGACGTATATCCGGTTACGACTATACGGGTACGGCTATCCGTCTGCAAGCATATTGACAGCCAGGGAAGGATGGAGCCGTGGGTGTGGTGGGGAAAGTCGTGGCGGTACGCATAGCCCGGGCCGGGGATGAAACGGCCCTGGCCCGCCTGGACGCGGTCGCGTGGACGACGGCGTCGGGGTTCCCGTCGGTGATGGAGCGCGCCGGCGATCCCTTCTACACCTTCTTCACCGACGACAGCCCGCCTGGGGCACACCTGGTGGCTGAACTCGACGGCCGGCTGGCCGGCTACCTCCGGCTCAAACCGGTTACCCCGCTGGCCGAGAACGCGCACGTGCTCGGCGTGATGGGGCTGGCCGTGGCACCGGAGGCGCGCCGGCGGGGAGTCGGTACCGCACTGCTGGCGGCTGCTGAGGAGCAGGCGCGTGCCCGTGGTGCGCGCAAGCTCTCCCTGCGGGTGCTGAGCACCAACGAGAGCGCGCTGCGCCTGTATGAACGGCTCGGTTTCGAGCGGGAGGGCGTCCTGCGGGACGAGTTCTGCATCAACGGCCGGTACCTGGACGACGTGATCATGGCCAAGCACCTCGGTGCGGGGGGCGGGCCGGGCTAGCGGATCTACGCTGTCCCGGCGGCGCCGCCCACACCCAGGCCGGTCATACAGTCAAGGCATGCCCGGGATCCATGCCGCCCGCCGTGACCGCCTGCGGGCTGTGCTGGCGGCCGCGGACGCCGACGCGGCGCTGATCACCACGCTGGTCAACGTGCGGTACCTGACCGGCCTCGCGAGTTCCAACGCCGCGCTGCTGGTCGCCGCGGACGGCAGCCCGGTGCTGGCCACCGACTCCCGCTATGCCCTGACCGCGCAGCGCGAATGCCCCGATCTCGAACTGGTCACCACCCGCACGGTCGAGACGGAGCTTGCGGGCCTGGCGGGCAGGCGCGGGCTGCGGCGGCTGGCGTTCGAGGCGCACGAGATGACGGTGGAGCGGCGCGACGCCCTGGCCGCTGACGGTGACCTGGCACTGCAGCCACTCGGGCGGGCGGCCGAGGATCTGCGGATGATCAAGGACGAGGGCGAACTGGCGCTGCTCGCCCAGGCCTGCGCGATCACCGGCCATGCCTTCGATGTGGTGGCGCCCCAGATCAGGACAGGGATGACCGAACGAGAGCTGGCAGTACTCATCGAGCGGGCGATGATCGATCTGGGGGCGGAGAAACCCGCGTTTGACACGATCGTCGCCAGCGGGCCGAACGGGGCCATCCCGCATCACACGCCCACCGACCGCGGTTTCGAGCCCGGTGACATGATCACGGTCGACTGTGGCGCCCGCTACCGCGGGTACCACGCGGACATGACCCGGACCGTGGTACTCGGTGCGCCCGCGGCCTGGCAGCGGGACCTTTACGCGCTGGTCTTCGCCGCCCAGCAGGCCGGGATCGGGGCGGCCGGGCCGGATGCGGCGATCGCCGATGTGGATGCGGCTGCCCGCGATCTGATCCGCGAGGCCGGCCACGAGGAGCATTTCACCCATGGCCTCGGCCACGGAGTGGGCCTGGAGATCCACGAAGCACCGATGGTCGCGCCCGCCAGGCCCGGTAGACTTGCTTACAGGGTTCCCATCACCGTCGAACCGGGTGTTTACCTGCCCGGCCGGGGCGGCGTCAGGATTGAGGACACCCTGGTGGTGCGCTCCGGGGCGCCGGCGGCAGCCCCTGACATGCTCACCACGACGACCAGCGCGACCGGCAGGGAGTTGCTCGTCCTCTAGGGTGGACACGCCCTGGCTGGTGGGCCCCCCGTACCCAGGAGAGACGACAGACGTGGCCACCACGAACGACCTCAAGAACGGCATGACGCTCAACATCGACGGGCAACTGTGGAGCGTCGTGGATTTCCAGCATGTCAAGCCCGGCAAGGGCGGTGCCTTTGTCCGCACCAAGCTCAAGAACGTCCTGTCCGGCAAGGTGGTGGACCGGACCTTCAACGCCGGGGTCAAGGTCGAGACGGCCAGCGTGGACAAGCGGGAGATGCAGTACCTCTACCGCGAGGGGGAGGACTTCGTCTTCATGGACACGCAGGACTATGACCAGCCGCGCATCCCGGCCTCGGTAGTGGGTGACGCGGCGAACTACCTGCTGGAGGAGCAGACCGCCACCGTGGCCTTCAACGAGGGCGTCCCGCTGTACGTGGAACTGCCCGCCGCGGTGGAACTGACCATCAGCCAGACCGACCCCGGCGTGCAGGGTGACCGCTCCACCGGCGGCACCAAGCCGGCCACGCTGGAGACGGGGGCGCAGATACAGGTGCCGTTGTTCATCACCACGGGCGAGAAGATCAAGGTCGATACCCGGACCGGCGAGTACCTCGGGCGGGCGTGACCACCCCCGTGCCCGCGCGTAGCAAGGCCCGTAAGCGGGCGCTCGATGTCCTGTTCGAGGCGGAACTGCGCAGCCAGCCGGTCCTGGATGTGCTCGCCGGACACGCGGCGGACGAGGCCCGGCCATTGCCGGGTTATGCCGCTGATCTAGTGCGGGGGGTACACGCCCACGCCGAGCGGATTGACCAGTTGCTGGCCGAGCACGCTCACGGCTGGGCGCTGGAGCGGATGCCTGCCGTGGACCGCAACATCCTGCGCATCGGGGCCTACGAGTTGCTGTGGGCAGACGACGTCCCGGACGCGGTCGCCATCAGCGAGGCCGTCCACCTCGCCAGGGACCTGTCCACTGAGGGCTCGCCGGCCTTCGTGAACGGCCTGCTGGCCAAGCTGCTCGAACTGAAGCCGACCCTCACCCTCTGACTCCGCCTGCCGTCCACTCGCGTCCCACAGCCCCCTCACACCCCACGCCTTTTCATGATCGTGGAACAGGGGGAGCGGAGGCGGCCCGGCGGGGAGCGGAGGCGGCCCGGCGGGGGAGCGGGAGCCGGTTCAGGCGGGGGCGAAGCGCAGGCGCAGGCCGAACTGGCGCAGGACCGACCGGAACCACAGCGCCGAGACGGCGATTCCCAGCACTACCAGGGCCAGGGTGAGCGCGGTCGAGAGCATCAGGAACAGCGCTGTCGGCTCGGTCATCATCAGGACACCCAGGCCGGCGGTGAGCAGGAAGAAGATCCCGGCCCACAGCCAGGTAGCGCCCTGGAAGAAGCGGTGCAGGCCCGGGTGGTGGCTGGATGGCTGCCGCAGGGCCACCACCTCGGCGGCGAGCCGGGCGACGAGCGGGCTCGGCCCACGGGCGGTCCGCGCGAACAGCACGCACATGACCAGGTTGGCGACCGGGAACTGGAGCAGGTAGAGCCAGAGCTGGCCGGTGGTGAGCACCATCGCCGTCTGCAGGGTGAGCACGGCCGCCGAGATCGTGAGCAGGCTCGGGACGCTGCCGGTAGCGATCTTGCGGATGATCGCGGTGAGCCAGGTGGCGATCAGGCCCGCCAGCAGACTGGCATCCCGGCCGTAGAGCCAGGCCGCGATAGCTGCGGCACCCACCGGAAGGCCGGCGGATTCAGTCAGACTCCAGAGCGCGGTGCGCAACAGGCGGAACGGCCGCGGCAGCTCCAGGTGCTCTCGCATGCCGGAGAGCCTAAGCGGTCACGGCGACCGTGGGCGCCGGAAACCGGAAGTGTCAACGTGAATCCCATCACTCGGACGCGTGAGCCCGCCGTTCATGTGGATCAGCGGGCCTGGTGTTCGCGCAGATCATGAGCGTACAAGACCGTGTTGTGACGCCGGCTGCCGACGGCCCCGAAGTCCTTCTGGCGGCCATATCCAGTGAAACCCAGGCCCGGTGCAGGTGCAAGGTCCTACGTTGCCCGGCCCGCCGGCCCGGGAATGTCCCCGGCCGGCACTAGATTGGTGCCGAGGGCAGGCGAGGAGGTCGGCATTGCCAAGTGCGCCGGGGCGGCACTGGAGCCAGTACGACGACGCACGCACCGCGGTGGTCCGGGATGTGCTGCGGGCGGTGGTGTCCGCCCTGGTCGCGGAGACCGGCCGGACGCGGCTCGGCATCGTCGATGCTGGCGGCGGCACTGGTGGGTTCGCCGTTCCGCTCGCGGGCCTGGGTCACAACGTGACAGTGGTGGATCCCAGTCCCGATTCGCTTGCCGCTGCGCAGCGGCGGGCTGCCGAAATGGACGTCCCGCTCACAGCCGTCCAGGGAGACGTCGCCGACCTTGCCGGAGTTGCCGGTGAGCAGAGCGCGGACCTGGTGCTCTGCCACAGCGTGCTGGAGTACGTCGACTCACCCGCGGATGCGCTGGCGGCGATCGCCGCCGTCCTGCGGCCCGGCGGGGCGGTAAGCGTGCTCGCCGCCAGCGCGGTCGCGGCGGTGATCCACCGGGCACTGGCCGGGCGGTTCGACGAGGCCCGGCGGCTGCTCGCGGGGATCAGCACCGGCAGCAGCCAGGCGGCGGGCCCGGCCGAGCCGGGAGCCGCCCGCGCCCGGCGGTTCACCATGGCCGGGGTTGTCGGTCTCATCGAGGAGGCTGGCCTGCGGGCGGGAACCGCCCACGGCATCCGGGTTTTCGCTGACCTGGTTCCCGGTATGTTCGCCGACGCTGACCCGGGGGCGGCCGACGCGCTGCTCGCGCTGGAGCAGGCTGCCTCAGCCCATCCCGCGTTCCACGACATCGCGACCCAGTTCCATATCCTCGGGTACCGGTAAGCGCATGGCCGGCGACGATACGGGTTGCCACATCCTCCATGCCGACATGGACGCCTTTTACGCCAGTGTCGAGATCCGCGACCGGCCAGAACTCGCCGGGCTGCCGGTCATCGTGGGCGCTACCGGCAGCCGCGGGGTGGTGCTTTCCGCCTCCTACGAGGCCCGCGTGCTCGGGGTCCGCTCGGCGATGCCGATCACGCGAGCGCGGCGGCTGTGCCCGCAGGGGATCTACGTCGCGCCCCGCCACGCGGTCTATGCCGCCGTGTCCGCCGAGGTCATGGCGGTATTCCGGTCGATAACCCCCGAAGTGGAGCCGCTGTCGCTGGACGAGGCGTTCCTGGACGTCTCCGGGTCCATCCGGCGGCTCGGCTCCCCGGCCCGGATCGCCGGGCAGATCCGGGCCGCGATCGCGGATCAGCAGGGGATTACCTGCTCGGTCGGGGTGGCCAACTGCAAGTTTGTGGCCAAGCTGGCGTCGGCACGATGCAAGCCGGACGGGCTCCTGATCGTCCCGGCCGACCGGGTACTCGACTTCCTCCACCCACTGCCGGTGGCCGCGCTGTGGGGGGTCGGGGAGCAGACCGGGCAGGTCCTGGCCAGGCTCGGCCTGCGCACCGTGGCCGATATCGCCCATACCCCCGTCGCGGTGCTCCAGCGGGAACTCGGCCAGGCGGCCGGCGGGCACCTGTCGGCTCTTGCCTGGGGCCGCGATGAGCGCCCGGTGATTCCCGGGGCAGTGGACAAGAGCATCGGCGCGGAGGAGACCTTTCCCGTCGATGTCGACGACCCCGAAGTGATCCGCAGGGAACTGCTCCGGCTATCGGGGCGGACCGCCCGTGGCCTGCGGGCGGGCGGGTCCGTGGCCAGGACGGTCGTGGTGAAACTCCGGCTGGCCAACTTCACCACGATCACCCGGTCCCGGACCCTTCCCGAGCCCACCGATGTGGCGAGAAAGATCTATGACACAGCCTGCGCCCTGTACGCGGCGGCCGGGCTTGACTCCCGGGCGAGGCTGCGGCTGGTGGGTGTCCGTGCCACCGGCCTGCTCCCCGCCAGCCGGGCAGCCACCCAGCTGGCCTTCGGTGAGCGGCAGGTGTCGTGGCGTGACGCCGAGCAGGCGGTGGACCGGATCGCCGGGAGATTCGGCCAGGACATGGTCCGGCCCGCCGCGCTTGTCAAGGGCGCCGGCCAAGCGGCAGAACACGGGCCGGCCGGCACTATCCGCCCACCTGGGGCATAACGCAGGCCACAGCCTTGGGTAGACTTGAACCGAACTGCTGTTTGAGAAGTGAGTCATCGGGCGTTACCTGGGCGGGTGCGGATGAACATGGCGGCAGCAGGTGCGCACCGGAGGCGGACGCCAGAACATCATCAGCCAAGCCTCTCTTTGCACTCCCACGACTCTTTCCGAGTGCCTGGCAGCACTCGTATTGTGGAGGGAACCAGGACCGGGAGATGAACGTCATCGCACCTGTCCCCACGCGTGAGGTTCATGGGAGGCGCTGTGCCGCTTTCTGAGCACGAGCAGCGTCAGCTCGAACAGATCGAGCAGGCGCTCTATGCCGACTATCCGAAGCTTGCGCAGGCCGTGCGCGCCAAAGACCCCCGGGTCCACTACAAGCGGCGGGTAGTCGAGGCTGCGATCGGGTTCCTGCTCGGAGTGGGTTTGCTGCTGGGCGGCGTAGTTTCCCAGTACATCTTCGTCGGCGTCGGTGGCTTCGTGGTGATGCTGGCCTGCGCGATGTGGGCACTGACCAGTTGGCGGCATATGGGCGGCATCGTCAGCGGGCGCGGTTTCGGACTGGCCCGCGGTCCTGGCGGGGCACGGGGCGGTAGAGCACGGGGACCTGGTGGTACAGCGGTCAGGGGCGGTGCACGGGGCCAGCGCCGCGGGCGCGGTCCGGCCCGGGACCGGCGCCGCGGGCGCGCTGGTGGCGGGGGATTCATGGAGCGCCTGGAAGAGCGCTGGCGCCGTCGCCAGGAGGGTGACCGCTAACCCCCTCAGGCTGGCCGCTAACCCCTCAGCCAGGCCTGCCCGGGGACGGTGCGTTTTCTGTACGCCAGGAGAAGGCTGGCTGGGCACGTTTTCCGTGCCCTCCGCGCCGCAGCCCCGTGGTGATCACTTCCATCCAGCCGAACACGTCAAGGGCGTTCTGAACAGCTGCCCAGGCCGGCGTCATGACGGAGGCGGGCAGCACCGCGGCGGCCAAGCGTGCGCCTGGCCGGGATGATGTGGCGACCGCCCGCCTGACCGTCGCCACATCATCCCGCAGCCCGGCGGATGCGACCGGGCTGCTGGCGTACAGGGCACTTTCCTCGGCGAGGGCAATCCGGCCGAGCGCGGCTCGCTGCACCTCAGTGAGGCTCAGCGCCGCACCGATGCGGCGGGCGAGCGCTCGCGGTGATTCGCTGGCCCGGCAGGCGATCCGGTGGTCGGCGAGGTCATCGCGGATCTCCCCCCAGGCAGCGTGCGCGCGCTGGGCGTCATCGGCCGCCGCGAGCCACCGGCGGCGCCGGGCGAGGGACCGGGCTGCCCGCGGTGTGACCGCCATCAGCGTGAGCACCGCGAGAACGATCAGCCCGGCCGACAGCGGAGCTGCCTTCCGCTGTCCCGCGCCCGCGCCTCCAGCGCCGGCGAGCCGCCTCAGCTTGGCGTTGAGCCCGCTGGGAGGTGTGGCGTTGGGGCCCACGCCACCGAGCTGACTGCCGGCGAAGGTGGGCAGTGGAGCGGGTACCGCGCCGGCCAGCGGCGGGTAGGAGTAGGTCGGCTGCGACGCGGTGGCCTGGCCGGCCTGCCCGGTCGAACCGGACGGTGTCGGCTCGAACCGCAGCCAGCCCGCTCCCGCGAAGTACAGCTCGGGCCAGGCGTGGGCGTCGCTGGTCCGCACGGCCCAGGTGTCATTGCCCCGGTAGACGCCCTGCGTATAGCCCACGACCACGCGGGAGGGGATGCCCAGCAGCCGGGCCATCACCGCCATCGCGAAGGCGAATTGCTGGCAGTAGCCGCGTTTGCTGCGGGTCAGGAACGCCAGCAGGGCGTTGGCGTCGCTCGGCTGCGCCACGTTCAGTGCGTAGGTGAAGTTTCCTGGCCGGGTGAACCACTGCTGCAGGGCCACGGCCTCGTCATACGGGCTGCTCTGTCCCGCGGTGATCCGCTTGGTGAGTGGCAGGATCTGCCGGAAGACCGGCGGGACTGCCAGGTACCCGGATCCGGCGGCAGCCGGCGGCGCCCGCCGGAGCTGCTGCGGAGACGGGTCGACATCCTTGCTCGTCACCGTGTACCGCAGCCCGGCCAGCGGGGTATCGGCCGTGAGGACGGTGAGCGAGCTCGGGTCCACCCGCCAGTCACCGGGCACTGTCACCGACCGCGGTGCGTACGGAACAGGCAGGTAACTCTCTTCGTGGCTGCCGCTGCGCAGGTTGCTGCCCAGGCTGATCGTCTCGCGCACTCTGAAGGCAGGGACGGTGCTGGCTAGCCCGGGTACGGCGGGCAGCGCGCCCTTGCCCAGCGCGGATGTCGTCACTGGTGGCGCCATGCTCCAGTTGCTGGTGCTCAGCTGGCCCAGCACATAGACCTGGAGGTATGGCGGGGTCGTGGTGGCGTTGGAACGGTAGGTGAGGACCGTCTGCGGGTGCGGTGCGTGCAGTTGCTGGTTCAGCTGGACCAGCGGCTCCGGGAGTGAGAGCGAGCCGGTATAGCCGCGGCCATGCCCGGTGCCGGGGATCAGGCGGTGGTGCTTGAGCCCGGGCAGGAACAAAGGCACCAGCAGGGCCAGCACCACGGCGGCGAATCCGATCCGGCGGCCGGCCGCAGTCAGTTGCCGGGTATCGGGGCCCCTGGATGCGGACCCGCCCGGCCAGTGACGGACCAGGCGCCCCCACAGCCGTACCCGTTCCCGCCCCTCCGCTGACAGCAGCGCCAGATATCCCATGATCCCCAGGCAGAACACCACCGCGGCGCCGAAGCCGCCGGGCCGGGCATCCGTTGTCAGCGGCACGCAGAACAGCACCAGCAGCGGGAGGCCAGCGGTGGCGGGCCGGCGCAGCCGCACCCCGACCAGGTCGGTGATGGCAGCGACCAGCCCGATCCCGGCAGCGGTCACCAGCGTGATCCCCTGGCTGACCGGGACCGGCGGGGCGTACTTCGCCATCACGGCCGACGCGCGGCCCACCAGCCACACCAGGTGATGCACCGAAGCGGCGGTCGGCACCACCCGGCCGAACGACTCCGGGCCCGCGAACAGGGCGTTGAGGTACAGGAACTCCCCGGCCAGCGCGGCCAGGAAGCAGATGACGGCCGGGAGTACCCGCAGCCGGGTCAGCGTGCCGATGGCAGCGGCCAGGGCCGCTGCCCCCATGCCCAGGAAGAACCAGCGGGTATTCGATATGAGCGGGTACAGGGCAACGGATGCCAGCACGGTCGCCGCTGCGGCGGTCACGGTGAGCCGGTGGTTCATTGCGCTGCGCCCGCCGCTGATACCTGACCGGGCCGGCCGTGCTGGCCGGCCCGGTGGTGGAGCATCTCCCAGGCCACGGTCAGCGGCATGCCGGCGGTGACCGTCGCCACCCGCCACCCGGCCGCCGTCAGGATGCTCGCAGCGTCGTCGGTCTCGCCCGGTATGCGGTCAGCGGGACGTTCCGCGCTCCAGGTGGACACGGCAAGCAGCAAGGCCATCGCTGACCCGGCTGCGTGCCGGGCGGCGGCGAGCTGCCGGGCCTCATCAGCGGACATCAGGCCCATCACCGCGATCAGGAGCCCGCTGTTGCTGCGCGGGATCTGGGCGAGGCCGGGAGCCAGGGTGCCGAGCCGGGAGGGGCGGATCACGGCGAGGGCGTCAAGCAGCGCATCCTCGAACGTGCCATGGGCGGTGGCTGGGCCCGCCTCGGTGACGAATTCGCCGTCGATGCCTTCCCGTGCCAGATGCACCCCGATCGAGGCGCCAGCGCTGATGGCGAACTCGAAAGACGAGGCCGGCCCGCGGCCGCCATGCGCGTGCGCCCGGGTATCCAGGAACAGGACCGCCCGGTTGCGCCAGCGCTGTTCCTCCCGGCGGACCATGAGCTCCCCGTGGCGGGCGGTGGACCGCCAGTGCACCCGGCGCAGCTCATCCCCGTCCCGGTAGGAACGCGGGACGACATCGTCCTCCCCGGCAGCGGCTGCGGTACTGGCCCGGGTCCCGCCCTCGCCGAGCCAGGTCCCGGCAAGTGCCGTCCATGGCAGCGCCGTGATGGCCGGGGTGACCACCAGGGTTCCCGGCAGGGCCACCGAACTGCCGATCCTCACCAGGCCAAACGCATCAGCAACGCGGAGATGCAGTGGCCCGATGGTGAACTTGCCGCGGTGGTCGGACTGCAGTTGATAGGTCAGCAGCCGGTTGCCGCCGGGTTCGATCCGGTCCAGGACGAACCGCGGGCGGGTGCCCAGCGGGTAAGGGACGGTGTCCTCGGCGAGCAGCAGCCCGGTGGGAAGCCGGGTCACGTTGTCCAGCCGGACGGTGACGTTGGCAGTCTGGCCGGCCGGGACGCGCGATGGGGTGATCTGCCGCTGGCAGCGGACCCGGTACCTGGCCCGGCTGGCGGCAAGCGCAGTGAGCAGCGGCAGGGTGATCAGCAGGCCGCCAAGGCTGATCAGGTCGCGCTGGCCCATGCCCAGGCCGAATGCCCCGGTGGCCAGGCCAGCGGCGAAGAAGGCTCTGCCACGTGTGGTGAATCCGGCGAACAGCGACCGCATCCTGGGCACTTCCTTCCACCTGCTCTCTCAACCTACGGTCGGCTCCGGTGGCCTAACGGAACTGGGGCAGCGGGACGTTCTCCACGATCCCGGCCAGGACCTGCTCGGGAAGCTGGCGTGCGACCAGGGCCTCGGCGCTGGGCAGCAGCCGGTGGGCAAGGACTGGCACCGCCAGCGCCTGGATGTCGTCGGGGATGACGAAATCGCGGCCATCCAGTGCGGCCCTGGCCCGGCTCGCGCGCAGCAGGTGCAGGGTCGCCCGGGGCGAGGCGCCCAGCCGCAGTTCGGGGGCGGTACGGGTCGCGGTCACCAGGCTGATCACGTACTGCTTCAGCGCGTCCGCGACGTGCACCCTGCGGACGGCAGCGATGAGGTCACGCATGTCCTCGGCCCTGGCCACCGGCTCGAGCGTGTCAAGCGGCGAGGACGAGCCATGGGCGTCGAGCATCGCCAGTTCTGACTCCGGGCTGGGGTAACCCATGGAGATCCGGGCGGTGAACCGGTCCCGCTGCGCCTCCGGCAGCGGATATGTCCCCTCCATCTCGATGGGGTTCTGGGTGGCGATGACCATGAAGGGCGGGGCCAGCGGATAGGTCCGGCCGTCAACGGTGACCTGCCGCTCCTCCATGCATTCGAGCAGCGCGGACTGGGTCTTCGGGGAGGCCCGGTTGATCTCGTCGCCGACCACGATGTTGGCGAACACGGGACCGGGCTTGAATTCGAACTCACGTCGTTCCTGGTTGTATGCGCTCACCCCGGTGATGTCGCTGGGAAGCAGGTCTGGGGTGAACTGGATGCGCCGGACCGAGCAGTCGGTGGACCGCGCCAGCGCCTTGGCCAGCATCGTCTTGCCCACGCCGGGGACATCCTCGATCAGCACGTGCCCCTCGGCCAGCAGCACCGTGATCGCGAGGCGCACCGCGTCGGTCTTGCCTTCGATGACGGACTCGACGGCGGTACCGACCCGGTGCGCGGCCCGTACCAGGTCGTCAAGCGTGTGGCCGGTGTCGTGCCCGGTATCCAGGGCCACTCGTCCTCCTCGCGTCGCCATCCTGCTCGCGGCACCCGCGCACCTCACCGCGAGCAGGTCCGCCGCAGGCCTGATCGTGCGTACCCGACAGTACGTCTTGCTCGGTCCACGCGCGATTCTCCACCCGGGTTCAGGGCCATGCCTTCTGGCCAGCCAACTCTGCGGTCAGGTGGAGCGCGGGGGGAGCAAGGGGATTGGACGGTGGGGGATTGTGGGGTACAGTGGAGCGCGGTGGGGTACCGGGGTCACCTGGTGGTCCACCGGCACGGTCAGGGGGAGCGGGAGGTGAGTGCCGGTGTTCCTGGGCACTCATACGCCTCGCCTGGACGAGAAGGGACGGCTGTTCCTGCCGGCCAAGTACCGCGAGGAGCTTGCGGGAGGACTGGTGCTCACCAAAGGCCAGGAACGCTGCCTCTACGTTTTCCCCGCAGCGGAGTTCGCGCGGATCACCGAGGCTCTGCGCACCGCGCCGGTGACCGCGAAAGCGGTGCGGGACTACAGCCGGGTCTTCTTCGCCAGCGCTTCCGATGAAGTGCCTGACAAGCAGGGCCGGGTGACGATCCCGCAGGGGTTGCGCGACTATGCCGCGCTGGAGCGGGACTGCGTTGTGATCGGTGCCAACACGCGGCTGGAGATCTGGGACGCCGCCGCCTGGGCGGCCTATGAGGCCGATCAGAACGAGGCGTTCTCAGCGGCGTCAGAGGAGGTGCTGCCTGGCGTTCTGTGAGTGATGCCGGGTGACCGGCGTCACTGTGTCCGGCGAGGTCTCCACCCGCGCCTGGGTGATCAGATCGGCTGGCGCCACTTCCCCGGCGCCAGGCGATGTCCGGGCCGCCCGCGCGCAGCGCGGATGGAGACCTGGCCGGGCACACCGCAGAAGCCAGTGCTCAGCACGGTGGCAGGCGGCACCGTGACAGGCCGCGGCCTGGCGGGCAGCGCAGTGGCAGTCAGCACAGCGAAAGGGGGGTTGATGGGCCCGGAGCCAGCCGCGCACGTGCCGGTCATGCTTGACCGGGTTCTTGCGCTGTTCGCGCCTGCCCTCAACCCACCCGGGGCGGTCCTGGTGGACGCCACCCTCGGCCGCGGCGGGCATGCCCGTGCGCTGCTGGAGGCACATCCCGGGCTCGCGCTGGTGGGGCTGGATACCGACGAGACCGCGATCACCGAATCGGCCCGGCTGCTCGCCCGCTACGGCGGCCAGGTGACGCTCGCCCATGCCGTCTACGACCAGATCGCCGAGGTACTTGCCCGCCAGGGCGTGACACAGGTCCAGGGAGTTCTCTTCGACCTCGGGGTCTCCTCACCTCAGCTCGACGAGCCGGGCCGGGGGTTCGCCTACTCCTACGACGCCCCGCTGGACATGAGGATGAACCGGTCCCAGTCGCTGACCGCCGCCGAGGTGCTCAACACCTACCCGGCTGACCGGCTCGCCCGCGTGCTGCGCGAGTACGGGGAGGAGCGTTACGCGCACCGGATCGCCGAGGCGGTGGTACGGGCGCGGGCCAGGGCACCGCTGACCTCGACCAGCCAGCTCAACGAGATCATCCGCGACTCGGGCCCCGCCCCCGCCCGCCGCACCGGGGGGCACACGGGCACGCGCACCTTC
>OFHK01000270.1_pt1 | contig 16487 bp, 19 predicted proteins | sample 1521951 | NCBI WGS metagenome assembly OFHK01 (sample SAMEA2468436, study PRJEB22500) | soil metagenome | biome: Glassland; feature: Farmland; material: Clay | place: Australia | collected 2013-01-31 | depth 0.55 m
GCCTTGAGTCCGGCACCTCGCCCACGTGGGCCGGCACCTTCCCCATGACACCGCCCGAAATGCCCGGTTCTTCATCGGCATCGTAAACGCCGCCAAGATGGGGATCCTCAGCGCCGGGCAACACCTGAGAATCCCGCCCACCTCGAACCAGGCCGAACGGGACCTGCGGCCAGCGAAAACACAGCAGAAAATCTCCGGCCGCCTCAGATCCGAAAAGGCCACCCGCGACCGGTACGCCATCCGCGGCTACATCTCCACCGCCGCCAAGCACGGCGCATCCGTCCTGACGGCCATCCGCGACGCCCTCGAAGGCAGCCCCTGGATGCCGCCAATCCCCGGCCCGCCGTAACCCCCGCCGGCCACAGGTCCGGGTCCGTACCCAAATCACACCGCCCCAGCACGCCAATCAGACGTCAGGGGTACCTGAATGTTTGCCATTCTGGGATGCACGTGACTGGCAGCAGCAAAAGCAGATTGAGGCCGGGAAGATCGATGCCGGCACCCGCGGTGCTGTCACTGGGGGCACGCAGATGGGTGCCCTGGAAACCCTGCTAACCGATGTCCTGGTTGACGCTGGTCTCCCCCGGTCCGACATCCGGGCGCGCACTGCCCTAGAGCTCCCCGGCTACTACCGGCCGGAGAAGAAATGGGACCTGCTAGTCGTCGCCGATAACCAGCTCCTGCTGGTTGTCGAGTTCAAGTCCCAGGCCGGGCCGAGCTTCGGCAACAACTTCAACAACCGCACTGAGGAAGCCATCGGCAACGCGGAGGACATCTGGACTGCGTACCGGGAAGGACGCTTCGGCCAGCATCCACATCCTTTTCTCGGGTACTTCTTCCTACTCGAAGACTGCGCCCAGGTTCACGCGCCGGTCGCCAACAAGGAGCCCTACTTCAAAGTGGACCCAGCCTTCAAAGGCGCTTCCTATGCCAAGCGGTACGAAGTCCTATGCCAGCGGCTGGTCCTGGAACGCAAGTACACAGCTGCCTGCCTGACCCTCGCCACCAGAGAACACCACTCGCAGATCAGGCACCCAACCGCTTCCCTCGGCTTCCGCCAGTTCGCTGCTGCCGCCGACGCCCACGCCCGCGCTTTTCTCAACGCACGAGGCTAAAAGTCCCCGTGGCCAGGGAGTCGGAGCCGGGATGCTGCTGGACACACAGCGGTGCCGCAGTGAAACGCAGCACCGGCCCATCAGGAGCAGCTGTTCAGCCGGGGCGTGAAGACCGGACCGGGTCTGCTCGCGACGCATGGTCACCGATGCCGCCCCGGTTCTACTCGTTGGAGTTCCATGCGATCTCGAAGAGATGGCCATCGGGATCGGTGAAGTACCCGGAGTAGACGCCGAACGGGCGCATATGGGCGGGTGCTGTCAGCGTGCCACCCGCGGCTCCGGCCTTCCCGAGCAACTCGTCGACCTCTGCCTGCGATCCGGCGGGGATGCCCAGGCTGAACTCAGTTGTGCTGGGCGGGCCGGGCGGGAGGCTGGCGTCCTTGGCGAGATTGGCGCGCTCATACAGCCCGAGCATCAGGCCTCCGTCGAGGGCGAAGAAGGCGATGGTTCCATCGGCACCGGTGACCTCGTCGTGGAACTCCTGGCCGACGATGCCCTCCGTCTGCCAGCCTAGGCCGTCACGGTAGAAGGCCAATGATCGGTCGAGATCGTCTGTGGCCAGGGTGATGAAGCTGATCTTCGCTTGCATTGCCATCTCCTGTCGGGACCGCTGGCCGGTGGTTGCCTGGCCAACGCGGATAGGAAGAGCCTGCCTGCCACCACCGACAAACTAGGCGTCGCGCGCCGGCCCGGCGTGGTGGCTTGATCACGGGCGAGATGTGCTGATCACGACGACTTGTGCCTGGCGTGTCACCTGGTCCCGCCTGTGGCTCTACCGGCCCGGCCGGGTTCTCCCGGCGCCCGGATCATGTCACCATGGCCCGGCGCCTGTGGACTTCGACGGCACGGCTCGCGAGTATGCCGCGCACCGGACCCCGTTCCCTGCCGAGCTGTTCACGCGGCTCGCCGCCACGGGGGTGGGGCTGCCGGGCAGCGGATTGCCGGCCTTGGGACCGGAACGGGCGCGCTGGCCCGGGGCTTTGCCGCCGCCGGGTGCGCGGTGACCGGGGTCGACATCGCCCCGGAGATGCTCAGCGAGGCCCGGCATGCGGACGCCGCCGGTGGCCTGGAGGTCGCCTACCGGGTCGCCCCGGCCGAGGAGACTGGGCTGCCAGGGAACGCCTGGGACGTCGTCTGCGCCGGGCAGCGCTGGCACTGGTTCGACCGCCAGCGGGCCGCTGCCGAGGCACGCCGACTGCTGGTTTCCGGTGGCTCCCTGGCCATCTGCTACCGCGACTACGTAGTGACGCCGGGCAACGTGTGTGCGGCCAGCGAGGAACTGGTCCCCGCCCATAACCCCAGCTGGGCCATGGCGGGGTGGACCGGCATGCCGGCTACGTGGGCCGCCGAACTCGGCTCGGCGGGGTTCACCAACATCAAGACGTTCGGTTTCGGCATCACTGTCCCGTTCACCCACGAGGCGTGGCGGGGACGCATGCGGACCTGCAACGGGGTCGGCGCGAGCCTGCCGGAAGCCGAGGTCGCGGCGTTCGACGCCAACCTTGCCCGGCAGCTGAGTGAGCGGTTCCCCCAGGAGCCCATCATGGTGCCCCACGGGATCTCGACACTGATCGCCCGGCGGGAGATCGTGCGGTTACCCCGGAACGTTCACCGGTCTGGCGGCTTTGATCTTGGGCAATTCTAAGCAAGATCACTCGGGTTTCTCCGCCGCGACGTAGTAGCCAAGGCCGGGCACCCGATAGACCCGGCCCTCGTCTTCGAGCACCCTAAGCGCCTTGGCTGCCGTCTGGCGTGCGACTCCGTGCTCTTGGCTCAGGGTCGTGATGCTCGGGGTCGGCTGACCCGGCCGCAGCGTTCCGTCCGCGATCTGCTGGCGCAGTAGCGCCGCGATACGCAAGTACCTCCGTGGGTCGTCTGGGGCCGTCGTCATGCCACATGACTACCCGGTAGCATCCTGCCATGATCGCCTAGCGTCGTGACTACTCGACTACTCTCGACCTATGATGTGCGGATGCTCGACGATGACGCTCGGGACCTGCCTGCCGACTCTCCGCGCTGGCGCGCGATTCTGGCTCATAGCCACCCCGCCTACACCTTCGAACGCATCCAAACCGCGCTTGCGCCCAAGTGGTCAGCGACTGCGTCGCACTTAGGAGTCCACCCCTGGTGCGTGGTGACGAGCGATCCCCGCGAGTTCGGTATCCACCTTCCCGCGACCTCCGCTAACGGCCATGACTGATGATCAACTGAGCAAGCTACAGGGCGACTACCCCGGAATGCGCTTGGGCACGGTCTGGGCTAGCGCCGGTCGAAGGCGGCGTCGCTTCTGGGCGCGCCGTCTCGCCGATGGCGCCCTGCTCACGTCATGGTCGGTCGAAGCGTTGCGTGAGCGCATCGAGGTGGAGCCCCTCTGGATTGTCAACCGCTACTGGGCCGATCCGGCCGCCACACCTGCCCAGGTTGCCCGCACCATCACCACCGCACTCGACGCCGTCAGCGCCCTGTTCCCCGCCTCTGACGATGCGCGCACCATATCGACGAGAAATCACCGTGATCTTGGGAGTGGTCAACCGGGCGCCACCTGCTGGCCCACCTCGGATGGCGCTCCGTCGGCATCGGGAACTCGACGTAGACGATCCCGAGATGTTCTCCCCCCCGCCCCAGGGCTGACACTCCCCTGGGTGTTAGCGCAGGTCGAACTCGCCGTCCTTCAACGCTGCGGTGAACGCCTGCCACTCCTCGGGAGCGAATGCCAGCACCGGCCCGCCCCGGTCCTTGGAGTCACGAACAGCGACAAGCCCTGAGCGGGTCTGGGCCACCTCCACGCAGTCACCGTTTTGGCCGCTGTGACTGCTCGTCCGCCGGGCAGGGACAACCGCGACCTCGACGCAGCTTCCGTTTTGGCCGCTGTAAGAACTCGTGCGCCATGCAGCGTGGGACAGGTCGCAATAGGTCACCCTGTCCCTCCTTCCGCGGCTACCTCAGATCATCGGCCGCTGCGCGAAGCATAGCTCTGGTGTACGCAGGGTCAGCGAGCGTCGCGCGCAGGTGATCGAGCGCGATGGCAAGCTGAATTCCTCGGCGTTTCACGGGGCGACCACCACAGCCTCGCTGTCGCCAAGCTCGGCTGTCAGCGATCCGCCACGTATGAGCCTTTGCCCTGAACGGTGACGACAAGCCCCTCATCGCGCAGGATGCCGACAGCCTTACGCACAGTGTCCCGCGAGACGCCGTGCTCGCCCATCAGAGTGGACTCCGACGGCAACGGCTTGCCAGGCGCGAGCTTCCCGGACGCGATCGACTCCCGGAGCAGGTTCGCGAGCTGCCGATACACCGGCACAGCGGACTCATGATCAAGCACCTGACCAGCGTAAACATCTGCCTCCGCCCGTCCTCATTAGCCTACGGGGGCAGACAGGTACAGATAGGTGCCTATAAGATATACCTATGGATCCCGTCGAAGGACTGGTCTGGCACGGGGGTTTGCCTCCCAAGACGCCAGCTGGCCTCGCATCTGGCGCCCGTGGGACCGAGGTCCTGGCACATCTGAACCAGCCACAACAGGCCAGGCTGAGCGAGCCCGCGACCCAGGCTGCCTTCATGCGCCGGTCTCGAAGCTTTCCCGGTCGCGCTGATCAGATAAGTGTGGCCCGTGGCTTCCTTAACGAGGTCGCGCAGGGATTCCCCCGAGCCGACGACGCGACACTCTGCCTGTCCGAACTGGCGGCCAATGCGGTGGTCCACAGCGCGTCGGGCCACCCCGGCAAGCAGTTCACGGTCTCCATCAAGGTCCACTCGGACTATCTCCGCGTTGAAGTCTTGGACGACGGCGGTCCCTGGACACCACGTCGCGACCCTCCCGATCAGTGCGGACACGGGTTACTCATTGTCGATCGACTGGCCAGCCGCTGGGGTATCGAGGCAGATGACCGGGCTTGCCGGACAGTGTGGTTCGAAATGGACGGAGACCCCGCCGAGTCGTCGGGAGACCGGCATCCTGAGGCTGATCTTGTTTGCCCAGGCACTCCCCGGCCAGCCTCAGGGCAGGGCGAACGTGACTGATCACGACCAGGACGACACCTCCGGCATCGACGAGAACACCGGAGAGCGGCTGAGGGTCATCGGCGCCGAACTCTCGGCGGCAGGACTGGCTATCCAACTGCACCACACCCCAGCCGGGCTGGACCTGACCGCCACACTCCATCACTCCGGCCGCCACGAGACGGACGTCATCGTCGATGAGGACGGTTACACCGAACTGCACTATTGGGCTGATCCGGCTGCCACCCCTGCCCAAGCTGCTAACGCCATCGTGACCGCGCTTGCCGCGGTCACCCCTGACCTGGCCAGGTCAGCGCACTATGGCCAAGAACAAACCGTTCTGCATTCCGCCCCCACAACACCTCGCCATACGCCACCTCGGGCGAACGAGCCAATCACCGGTTACGATGGCGCGGTCACCGAACGTGCGGGAGACGGCGGCATGGCCAAGCCCAAGGACACACCGACCGGCGAGACGACTAACCCTGACTCGGTGACCTCATGGAGTCCCGAGCAGGTCCATCCCGAAATCGTCAAACGCCTGGAGAACCTGGAACACGGTCACCCCTCCTCCCCCTACAACGCCGACCACACCCGCAAACCCCCAGTCCCCAACCCCTTCGCCGACGACTACCCCATCCCCGGCGACCCCGACTACGACCTTGTCGCACCCAACGGCCCTGAAAGTAGCCAAGGTCCGGCCACGTCCGACACTCCCACAGAGGATCAAGCCCAGGGTCCCGAAGGTAAACCCGATCAGGAATTACCGACTGAGGACAAGCCCGTGATCGGCCCTGACGGATCGTGGAAGTGGAACGGCCGCGAACTTCCCCCCGAAGCTTCCCGCACCGCGGAAACACTGGTTGACCGGTGCTCGACAGCGGAGGGACGCGACGCGGAAGGCAACTATGGGGACCGGGGCCTAACGTCGGCCATGCGCCGGATCGAAGCCCAACTCGATCACGGTCACCTGGTCGACAAGACTGAGGAGTACGCACTCAAGACTGCCGATCGCCTCAAAGAGAAACTTGCCACGCTGATCGCCCGTTTTCCGGGGGCGGATCCTAAGGAACTGGCCGACGGCATTCATGATGGAATTAGATACACGTTTATTTTTGACTTCGAGCACTATACGGAGAGCGTTGATCTGGCCCACAGCAAGATCAGTGACGCCGGATATGAGCGGATCGAAACTAAGCCAGGATGGCACGGAGATGAGTACAAAGGCGTAAACAGCCAGTGGGGCGATCCCGCATCAGGCCTAAGGTTCGAAATACAGTTCCATACCCAAGAAAGCTGGGACGCCAAACAGGTAACTCATAAGGCTTACGAAAAGATTAACGCGTTGACTACACCAATCGAGGAGAAAGAGCGCCTGCGCGCTTACCAGCGCGAGGTTTCCGCAGCGGTAAGAATTCCCCCAGGTGCCCTGGACATTCCCGCCTACAAGAAGGAAGGCAGGTAGCGAGTGTGGTGAACGAAGTCAAGTACTTCGCGATGGTTCGGAGCGGCGATAGTGCAGACCACCCATCCGGGCTCGCACGGCGAACGCTGACGCCCGAAGGTCGGCTAGACGAAACCCTTCGCCGGGACCTGACCTGGATGCGCGACTCCGCGATCTATGAGTGGGAACGCGGCGAGGAGATGGGGACAGACCTGGTCGCGATCAGTGAGGCTGATGCTGAGGCGTTGATTGAGCGGTTCCGGGAGAAGTGGGCGGCGGAGGGCTGAGACCGTCAGCCCGGCTCGGCGCCCTGCATCTTGCGCAGGCGGGCCAGTACCTCGGGCAGGTCGCCTTCACACACCACGCCGAGCCGCTGGGTGGCACGGGTGATCGCCACGTACAGATCGTTCAGCCCGTGGGGTGAGTCGGCCAGGATCCGCCCGGGATCGGCGACGATGACCGCGTCGAACTCCAGGCCCTTGGCCTGGCTCACGCTCAGCACGACGACTGGGCGGTCCAGGTCCGGGTCGTCCGCGCTCACCACATCGGGCACCATGTCGGCGACCGCCTGGGCCAGTTCTTCCAGCCGGGAGCCGGGCACGATCACGGCCAGCCTGCCCGCACCGATCCGCTCGGACTCGGCGGCGGCGGTCACGCCCAGCACGCTGCCCAGTTCCCCCGCCCGCGCCTGCCGCAGCCACGGCTGGATACCGGTTTCCCGGACCGGGCGCGGGGGATGCAGTTCGGGGTCGATCTCGGCCAGCACATCGCTGGCGAGGTCGGCGATTTCGGCGGGGGTGCGGTAGTTGATCGTCAGCCGCTCCAGCCGCCACCGGTCGCCCAGATGCGGCTCGAGCACCTGCTGCCAGGATGAGCCCCCGGCCAGGTCGCTCGCCTGCGCCATGTCCCCGACGACCGTCATCGACTTGGTGGGGCAGCGCCGTATGAGCATCCGCCACGCCATCGTCGACAGCTCCTGCGCCTCGTCGATCACGATGTGGCCGAACGCCCAGGTCCGGTCGGCTTCCGCCCGCTCCACGGCAGTCCGGTCATCGTCTTCCTCGTAGCGTTCGGCCAGCCGTTCGGCGTCCAGGATGTCGTAGGCCGAGAGGATCTCGGCCTCCTCCTCCGGATTCAGGTCGACCGACCGCGACCCGTAGGCGAGGTCCAGCACCCCGCGCGCATAGGCGATCCGGCGCCGCCGTTCCCGCTCGCCCCGGGCGCGGGCCGCCCGGTCGTCCTCGCCGAGCAGTTCGGCGGCCTCGTCGAGCAGGGGCACGTCCGCCGGTGTCCACCCGCCGCCGGGCTCACGAGCCAGCAGCGAACACTCCTCCGGCGTGAGCAGCCCGGCCCCGGCGGAGGCCAGCCGTTCCGGCGAGCTGAACAGCTCAGCAAGCAGCCCATGCGGCGTCAGCGACGGCCAGAACGCCTCCAGCGCGGCCCTCACCTGCGGGCTCTCCCGCAGTTCCCCGCGGATGTCGGCCAGGTCTTCGTCGCTGAGCAGGTTGCGCCCGCCCAGCACGTCGAACCCGATCCGCCCCGCGACCCGGCGCACCAGGGCGTCGATGAGCAGCCGGTGCGCGACCGGTCTGGCCTGGTTGTGCGGCAGCCGGGAGCGCCGGACCCGGTCCCGGATCCGCGCGCACGTGCGCCTGTCCAGCCGCAGAACATCCCGTTCGTGGCTGACCTCCAGCCCGGAACACGCGCCTGCCTGCCGCTCCCGCACCGCAGCGGCTATCACATCGGCCATGCCGGCCCGCCCCTTGACCTGGGCGGCGGCGACCGGCTCTTCCCGGCGCGCGGTGACCCCCGGGTACAGGTCGGCGATGGTGGACATCAGGACCGAGGTCTCGCCGAGCGAGGGCAGCACCTGGCCGACATAGCGCAGGAACGTCGGGTTGGGGCCGATGACCAGCACCACCCGGCGGGCCAGTTGCTCACGGTGGGTGTAGAGGAGGAACGCGGCCCGGTGCAGCGCCACCGCGGTCTTGCCGGTGCCCGGGCCTCCCTGCACCACCAGCACGCCCTTGTGCGGGGAACGGATGATCCAGTCCTGCTCGACCTGGATGGTCTCGACGATGTCGCTCATCTGGCCGGTACGGCTGGCGTTCAGCGCGGCCAGCAGCGCGGCCTCCCCGGTCAGCCCGTCCGCCAGGCCGTCCCGCCCGGCGGCGGTGAGGTCGAGCACCTCGTCGTCGAGGCGGATGACCTCCCGGCGCAGCGTCTTGATGTGGCGCCGCCGCCGGACCCCTTCCGGCGAGACCGGGGTGGCCAGGTAGAACGGCCGGGCCGCCGGTGCGCGCCAGTCCAGCAGCAGCGGCTCGTAGTCGTCGGCCTCGTCGCGGATCCCCATCCGCCCGATGTAGCGGGGCTCGCCCTCATGGAAGTCGATCCGCCCGAAGCACAGCCCGTTCTCAGCCGCGTCCAGCTGGGCCAGCCGCTGCGAGTACATGACCGCGTTGACGTCACGTTCGGTGCGGGCCTGGGGGGTCCCCCCGGTCTGTCTCAGCGTCTGGGCAAGGCGGCCTGAGGCCCGGTCCCGCAGGCCGTCCAGATGGTCGTAGAGCATGGACACATACGCCTGCTCCTGCCCCACGTCTCGCTGTGACACCCATCCAGCGTAAACAACGCTCGCGAGTTCGCGAATGCGGCAGGCCAGGGTTAACCCTGCGCTAACAGCAGAATCCCACCCTTAACGAGGCGTCGTGGCGGCCTTGCCGAACCCGTGCCGGGCAGCGCTGGTGTCAAGCCCTCCCAGGCCCTGTTCGACCAGGTGCTGCCAGCGGTCACGGACGGCTTCCAGCCCGGTCAGGCCCTGGCCGGGTGCGGCATCGAGGGCCAGGCCGATGTCCTTGAGCGCCCACTGGAGCGAGAAGTCGGGCGAGTCGTCGCCGGAGTCCATCTTGCGCGCCTTGCCAGCTGCGACCGGCGACGACATCCGCCCGGTGCCGAGCAGGTCGAGTACGGCGGCGCGTTCCACGCCGAGCGCATCGGCGAGGGCCAGCACCTCGGCCGCTCCCTCGATCAGGAAGACGAGCCACGTGTTGGTCACCAGCTTGAGCCGGGTGCCCGCACCGGCTTTCCCCAGCCATCGGGTCGACTGCCCGATCGCACCGAACACCGGCTCCAGCGCCGTCTTCGCCCGGTCGGGGCCGGAAGCGAAGATGACCAGTTCCCCCGCCTCGGCAGGGGTCCGGCTGCCGGAGACAGGCGCGTCCACGAAGTGGACGTCGGGACGCTGGGCGGTGACCGTGCCCGCCAGTTCCTCGGTGGCCGCCACCCCGATGGTGCTCATCTGTGCCCAGACCGCACCAGGCCGCATCGCGGTGAGCACACCCTGTTCCAGCGCTACTGACCGGACCGCGGCCGCGTCCGCGAGCATGGTCACCACCACATCGGCGGACGCGACCGCGTCGGCCGCATACCTGTGCACCACCGCGCCCATCCCGCCCAGGATGGTGGCAGGCGCGGGCGTCCGGTTCCACACATCGACCTGCAGCCCGGCCCGGAGCAGGCTCCGTGCCATGCCCGCGCCCATCGTGCCGATGCCCAGCACGGCCACGCGGGGCCGTTGCGCCGTGGGATTTTCTCCGGGGAGGGTCATTGACCGATACCTCTCTGCATCGGTGCCGGACCGTCACTGGCCCGGCCGCCTGTGGGATGTTCAGCGGGCGGCGGGTGTGTGCACCAACCGCCGGTAGATCCCTGCCCGCCCAGGCCGCCGGATCACCTGCCGGGCGACTTCCGGCCTGCCCCCGAAGGCACGGCCGCGATCCGGGTACGCCAGGCCACCACCGTGGCCAGGGCCCCGGTCACCGCACCGGCGAGCATCGCCGCCCGGTCGCCGGACGCGCTGGGTGCGCTGCCGTGGTGGCTGACGGCGATGGCGATGGCCGGGAGCATCGCGGCGCCGACCGCGGCGCCGATCTGGCGGCCGGTGTTGATAACCCCGCCGACCACGCCCTGGTCCTGGTCGGCTACCCCCCTGCTGGCGCTGACCAATGCCCCGAACGCCGTACCGGCGCTGCCGAAGCCGATGAACATCACAGCAGCCAGCAGCGGGCTGTAGCGGCCAGTGGCTGGCAACTGGGTGAGAACCAGGAACCCGACCGTGGCAGCCAGGTTGGTGAGCACCAGCATCCGCCGCAGGCCGAGCCGGGAACTGAGCCGGGCCCCGAACATCCCGGCGGTGAAACCGACCACACCCTGCGGGGCGATCGCGAGCCCGGCCATCAGCGGCGAGTCGTGCAGCACCTGCTGGAAGTACAGGGAGAGCACGAGCATCTCGCCGCCATTGTACACCCCCAGCAGCAGGATCAGTGAGTAGGCGCGGCGCACGCCCGGGCGGCGCAGCAGGCCGATCCGGATCAGCGGGTCGGGGTGGTGCGCTTCCACGGCCAGGAAACCCACCGCCGCGGCGATGGCCACCAGCAGGGCGCCGCCGACCACGGGCGAGGCCCACCCGAGCGTGTTCCCCCGCGAGACGGCGAACACGACCGCCGCCACCGCCCCGGTGATGAGCAGGGCACCGGTCACATCCAGCCGCCGCCGCACCCGGCCCGTGCCGGCCCGGCCGAGCAGGAACGGTGCCGCGATCGCGGCTGCCACCCCAACCGGCACGTTCACCAGGAACACAGCCCGCCAGGAGGCGTACTGCACCAGCACTCCGCCGAGTACCTGCCCGGTCACGAAGCCGATGGACGAGGTCGCCCCGTAAAGCCCGAGCGCGCGGGTCCGCTGCGGTCCCTCAGGGAAGCCGGTGGTGATCAGTGAGAGGGCGGCAGGGGCGACGATCGCCGCGCCGGTGCCCTGCACCACCCGGGCGGCCACCAGCAGAACGGGGTCTTGCGCCAGGCCACCAGCCAGCGAGGCGGCGGAGAACAGCAGCAGGCCGGCCACGAACAGGCGGTGCCGCCCGAACAGGTCGGCTGCCCGGCCGCCGAGGATCAGCAGCCCGCCGAACGCGATCGCGTACCCGGTGACGACCCACTCGACCGCCGCGGCCGGGAAGTGGAGTTCGCGCTGGATCGAGGGGAGGGCGACATTGACGATGCTGAAGTCGAGCACCACCATGAACGCCGCGGTGAGGATGAGGATCAGGCCCGCGCCGCGGTAGCGGGGGGCGGGCTGGCTGGCGTTCCCGGCCTCGCTTGGACGCTGAGCGGGCCCGGTGTTGTGGGCCTGGGCGAGGTTCTGGGCCTGGGTCCGAGTGACGGGGTGCGATGACAGAGCTGATGACGGGGGCCGGGTGGTCGCCTGAAGCATCTACCTGTTCCGATACGCAACGTTTCGTTTTATGTTGAGTGTAGCGTCGTGCGAATGAGGCCTATTCCGCGGGTCCCGGTCCCGGCTCCCGGTGGTCGCGCACCCGCTGATCGCGTACCCGCTGATCGCGCACCCGGTGATGGCGTGCGCCGTGGCCGGCCCCGCAGCGAGGAAGCCGACCGGGCGATCCTGCGGGCCGCCACCGAACTCCTGGCCGAACGCGGGCTGGCAGGGATGTCCATCGAGGAGGTGGCCGCCCGTGCCGGGGTGGGCAAGGCCACGGTCTACCGGCGGTGGCGCTCCCGCGGCGCGCTCGCGCTCGACGCCTTCGTGCGGGAGTTCCAGGGGCTGCAGCCGGTACCCGACACCGGCACGCTCCGCGGTGATCTGCTCGCCGCACTGCGGGCGTGGGCGCGGGCGGTCACCCGCACCCCGATGGGCAAGGTGCTGCTCGGGCTCGTCGCCGAGGCGCAGCACGACCCCGCCCTGGCGGAGGCCTGGCGGCTCCAGGTCATGGAGCCGCTACGGGCACGGCGCACCGTCATCATCAAGCGGGCAGTGGACCGCGGCGAGATCCCGGCCAGCACCGATCCCGACGTGGTGCTCGATCTCCTCTATGGCGCGTCCTACCACCGCCTGCTCCACGGCCACCGCCCACTGACCGACGCCTTCATCCGTGATGCGGTGGACATGATCTTCGCCGGCCTTGCCCCGGGAAGCCCGCCGAGCGACCCGGCGCGCCACTGACCTGAAACCGGCCTAGCCGGGGCCTAGCCGGGATCGCCGCCGGGCTTCCGCCGCGGACGGCGAACTGGAGACGGCCCATCCGGGCGCAGGGCCTGCATCCACTCCTCGGAAGGATCTGGCCGGGCATCCGGGGCAGGCCAGGTTTCCCGGGCGGACCGGGCCTCCGGGGCAGGCCGGGCCTCGGGAGCAGGCCGGGCCTCCGGGGCAGGCCGGCTATCTGTACCGGGCTGGGCTTCTTGAGTGGGCCAGCCCTCTGCCGCCGGCGAGGCAGCCTCACCGGGCCAGTCCTCGGCGGCGGGCTGGGCTTCTGGGATGGGCATGGCTTGCGGGGCCGGCGGCGGTCCAGCCGGGGTCCACACGTCCTGCCCCGGCGCGGCCTGCGGGGCCGGCGGCGGTCCAGCCGGGGTCCACACGTCCTGCCCCGGCGCGGCCTGCGGGGCCGGCGGCGGTCCAGCCGGGGTCCACACGTCTTGCGCCGGCGGGGCCTGCGGAAGGGGCGCGGGTCCAGCCGGGGTCCAGACGTCCTGCGCGGACGGAGGCTCTGCAACCGGCCAGCCGCCTTGAACCGGCGGGGCCTGTGGCGTCGGCCATGCCCCCGGAGCCAGCCAGCCCTCGGCAGCGGGCGGGACCTGCGGAACGGGGCGGGGCAGCAGCCTGGCCGTCGGCGCCCGGCGTGCCGGGCGCCGGGATTTAACGCTGACCCGGCGGGCTCCCGGCACCGCGATGGCGACCAGCACCGCCCCGCTGAACAGCCCGCTGGCGATCAGGCCGAGGCCGACCAGGGTGGCCGCGGACAACCCGCTGGACCGCCCCTGGCCAAGGAAAGCGGACACGGCCGCGACAAGCACGCCCGCTATCAGCACGACGGAACCGGCCACGGCCAGCAGCACGCAAGCGCGCCTCGCCCCGGCACTCACCGGCCCCGCGTTCACGGCCCCACAGTGACACGGCGGTCACCGCGCCGCAACCGGCGCAGGCCGCGAGCGTGCGGGCGGCGCCAGCGGCGGGCGCAGCCCGGCCACAGATGGTCGGGCTGCGCCGGTTCCCGGACCTCGGAACCTCTCCCACCAGCGCAAAAGAGCGGCTAGTGTCGCACTGATCACCTTTCGCCCTGGCCGCCCGGAGGCATCCATGGACCACCAGGTCAAGTACCTTCTGCAGGAATCCGAGCTGCCACGGCAGTGGTACAACATCATCCCTGACCTGCCCTCTCCCCCGCCCCCGCCGCTGCACCCGGGCACGCATGGGCCGGTCGGCCCCGACGCTCTCGCCCCGCTGTTCCCGATGGCGCTGATCCAGCAGGAAGTCTCCGCCGAGTCGCACATCGCCATCCCGGAGCCGGTCCTGGACGTCTACCGGCTGTGGCGGCCCACCCCGCTGTTCCGTGCGCGGCGGCTGGAGAAGGAACTCGGCACCCCGGCCCGGATCTACTACAAGTACGAGGGCGGCAGCCCAGCCGGCTCACACAAGCCCAACACCGCCGTCCCGCAGGCGTACTACAACGCGCAAGAGGGCGTCACGAAGCTGACGACCGAGACCGGCGCCGGCCAGTGGGGCAGCGCGCTCGCCTTCGCTTCGGCCATCTTCGGCCTGGAATGCGAGGTCTGGATGGTCCGGGCCTCCTACGACCAGAAGCCCTACCGGCGGCTGCTGATGGAGGCATACGGGGCGACAGTGCACCCGAGCCCCTCCGACGTCACCTCGGCCGGCCGGGCGATCCTGGCCGAGCATCCCGACTCCACCGGCAGCCTGGGCATCGCGATCAGCGAGGCGGTGGAAGTCGCCGCCGGTGACGACGCCACCAGGTACGCGCTCGGCAGCGTGCTCAACCACGTGCTGATGCACCAGACCGTCATCGGCGAAGAGGCGATCAAGCAGCTTGCGCTAGCGGGCGACACCCCCGACCTGATCGTCGGCTGCACCGGTGGCGGATCCAACTTCGCGGGCCTGGTCTTCCCGTTCCTGCGCGAGAAGATGGCAGGCCGGATGAACCCGGTGCTGCGGGCGGTCGAGCCGGCCGCCTGCCCGTCGTTCACCCGCGGTGTCTACGCCTACGACTTCGGCGACACGGCCGGGATGACACCCCTGCTGAAGATGCACACACTCGGGCACGACTTCGTGCCGGACCCGATTCACGCGGGTGGGCTGCGCTACCACGGCATGTCCCCGCTGCTGTCGCACATCTACGAACTGGGCCTGATCGAGGCGGTGGCCAAGCCGCAGTCGGAATGCTTCGAGGCCGGCCTGCGGTTCGCGCGCACCGAGGGCATCCTGCCCGCGCCAGAGCCCACGCACGCGATCGCCGCCTGCATCGAGGAAGCGCTGAAGTGCAAGGAGACCGGCGAGGAGAAGGTGATCCTGACCGCCGTGTGCGGCCACGGCCTGCTCGACTTGACTGCCTACAGCAGCTTCCAGGCCGGCCAGGTGACCGACTTCGACCTGCCGATGGCAGCCGTGGAGGATGCCCTCAGCCGGCTCCCCACGGGGGTGTGAGGGCCTGAGCTATCCCGCCGAGGCGGCCCAGCCGGTCCAGCGTTCCACCAGGACGCGGATCACCGGGCCGCCCGGTTGGCTGGCGCGGTACTGGGGGTAACGCCGCGCCAGCAAGCTGAGCGGCCCGGTCATCTGGCCGGGCTCGCCCAGCAGGGTCGCGGTGCCATCGGCGCGCACCCACCACAACCGCTCCCAGTCCCCCTCGTAGTGGTCGGCCAGCAGGCTGACCCGGGGGTCGGCCGCGATGTTCCGCAGCCGGCGCAGATGCGCGGTCGTCTTCGGCTTGACCTCGTCGACCGCGGTGTAGATCTGGTCGCCGTCCACCGCGAAGGTGATGGGGACGATATGCGGGCGGCCGTTCGGACCCAGCGTCGCCAGCCGGGCCACCGCGGCGCCGGCGAACCGCAGCCGCGCCTCGTCCGGTTCCAGATTCACCCCACCTCCACGGCACAGAAGCCCGCGCGGACGCCCACAGCCATCGGATCACACGGAAGGTGCGCAGGTGCGGACAGCCATCGGGATCACTGGCTCGTAGGCTGGCCGGGTTCCCTCACACCCAGAAGCTCCGTCAGGGCTTCCGCCTTGAATCTCACGGTCTCGGTGTCAGCCTTCAGCTCGGCACGCTGCTGGTCGGTCAAGACAGTGCCGTCCAGGCTGATTGCCACGCCATCCAGGTCGTCCTCTGCCGGGAACACCGGATCCGGGCACGCTTGACCTCCGCTGATTCCATAAGGCCGAGCCTATGCTTTCTGCTTCACCCTCCTCCACCAACGTATGTGATCTACAGCGTTCATTGGTGATCATCTACGGTGTGGATCATGGAGAGCTGGATCACGGTAGCGATACACCCGTGTGCATCCAGCTCGCCAGAATCCTCCGTGACCGGATCAAGTCCGGTGAGCTTCCCGAACGCCGACGCATACCCTCAGAAAATGATCTTGTTCAGGCGTACGGAATCGCTCGCGACACCACGCGCAAAGCTGTCGCCTGGCTCCGTGACCGCGGCTGGGTCTATACGGTCCCGCAACGCGGCACCTTCGTGAGTCCTCGCAAGGACTGGCAGTCCGTTGATGGGGAAAACGCCTGACGCGAGTGCAAGTGCACGCCGCACCCAGGTGGCCAAACTGCCGCAATGGAGCCCGCTGCTGAGCGCGGCGGGACGACGCCGTCAGGCCTGGACCGACACGCTCACCACCACAACGGGGCCGCAATGGAGCCCGCCGCTGAGCGGCGGGACGACCGCCCGGTCCTGCCCGCCGCTGAGCGGCGGGGCGCCCCCCCCGGCCGGGCCGGGCGGGCCGGCAGGGGGGCAGCCCCCATTGAGCCCCCCCCCTCGGGGCGGGGCCACACCAACCCGCCCAACCGTTGCTGGGGTGAGCAACAGATGCCGCAACGGGGCCCGCCCGCCGGCGGCGGGGACG
>OFHK01000271.1_pt1 | contig 16440 bp, 17 predicted proteins | sample 1521951 | NCBI WGS metagenome assembly OFHK01 (sample SAMEA2468436, study PRJEB22500) | soil metagenome | biome: Glassland; feature: Farmland; material: Clay | place: Australia | collected 2013-01-31 | depth 0.55 m
GGTTTTGTTCCTTGGCCGCTGTCGGCGGTGTCATGCATGCAACGATGACCACAGCCGCCAGCACGGCTGTCGTGCGCGGATTCGTTCGCGGATCACTCATCGTCTTTTCTCCTAGCGTGATGCTGCGTAACCCAGCGCGACTGATAATCTCGTTTCCATCGCGCGCTCGATCTGCAGATTCTGTAAATCGCGCGAGATCGTTGCCACCGCGAGCGTGCGACTACCGCGCTTGTAGGACACAGTGCAGGCGCGTGCGCCGAGCTTTCCATCGATCTCAACCGCGTCCCAACTCTCCGCGTGGCCGACGTAGTTGATGACGATGTCGTAGTGCTGGCTCCAGAAGAACGGCACGTCGTCGTACGAGCTGCGGTTGCCGAGCATGTTTCGCGCCGCGGTCTGGCCCTGGCGCTCGGCGACGACCCAGTGCTCGACGCGCATGCGCTCGCCCGCGTGCGGGTCCGGCCCGAGCCACACTTGGCGCACGCGGAGGTGGCGGGCGGGCGCCCGCACGTACGCAGGGCCGGGCGCCGCGGCCGCGAAGGTCGGCGCGAGGAACGGAAGGCTGGTCGTGTCCCATGTGGCGTTGATCCCGCCGAAGCCGAAGAAGATCGTCGAGGCGCTGTGGTCCGCCGCGAGCAATCCGCCGGCGTAGCCGCGCGCCCAGAGGGCGCCGTCCACGAGGTTCGGGGAGATGCCCTCCTGCCATCCCGCGACGAAGGAGGGCGGCGGGATCGCGATGAGGGCGTTGCCCGCGAGGAGGACGCCGGCCACGGCCACGGCGACGGCCCGTCGCCGCCCGGTCCTGCCCAGGAGGTCGAAGAGGGCCACGAAGCCCACGGCCGCGAGGAGGCCGAGGGGCATGACGACGTACTCCATGTGCCGGTACGGGATCAGGACGAGGGGCGCCGCGACCATGCCGACGACCGCGGAGCCGAGGAGGGCGAGGAGCCAGCTGTCCACGTCGAGGCCGTCCCGGGCGAAGTCGAGGAACGCACGGCCGGGCGCGGAGAAGGCCAGCACGAGCAGGAAGGGCGCGAAGGCCAGGATCACGCCGGGCGGCACGGAGATCGTCGTGGAGGGGATCGCCCCGACGACGAGGAGCGCGGAGAACGCGCCCAGGAAGACGACCGTGGCCGCGAGCATGCGGGACGCGTGCCGCAGGTCCGCCTGCCGGGGCCGGAAGCGCCAGACGACGCGGCGCCTCGCCAGGATGATCCCCGCGAGCAGGAGGACGAGGACGGGGAACGCCGCGGGCAGGAACCACCAGGGCACGAGGCTCACGTTGCGGAGCACCTGGTCCCAGAAGGGCGGCACGCTCGCCCAGAACGCGAACGTGGCGGCGCTGAAGAAGGCGAGGAAACCCGCCTCCCGCGCCAGGCCGGTATCACGCACGACCGGCCGCACCAGGTTGCGGATCAGGAAGGCCGCGAAGATCATGATGAGGAGGAAGTAGGCGGACAGGTGGTGGGTCAGGATGGCCGCGGACGCGACGAGGGCGAGGGGGAGCAGGACCCGCGGGTCGCGACGGAGCCGCAGGAACAGGAGGAGGCCCGTGACCGCGAACAGGTCGCCAAGGCTCGCCGGCGCGGTGTGGGATGTCGTGTAGGCGTGGGGCATGGCGACGGCGAGGAAGGCCGCGGCCAGGAGGGCGATCCGCTCGTCGCCCGTGACCTCCGTGCCGATGAGAAAGAACGGGAGGACGGCGAGGCCGCCCAGGACCGGGACGATCAGGTCGACCGCCGTGGGGACGTCGATTCCGCCGAGGAGCGCGGGCGCGTCCTGGGCGAGGAACATCCCCGGGAAGAACGGGTAGGTGATGCCCCAGCCCGCGTACGTGGTGGGCAGGCGGCCCGTGACGTTCAGGGTGCGAAGGATGGTGAAGTACTCGCCGATGTCCGAGCCCCAGAACGTGAAGGTGAGGAGCGGGGAGAGGCGGATGAACACGGACGCGAGGACGACGGCGGCGAGCGCGAATCCGGTCGACTTCCGCACTCGTGCGCGAACCGGCGGCCGCTACTTGAGGGTTGTCCCGCGCGGTTAGGGCCGGACGTACGCGCGCCACTGCCTGGGCCCTGTTCCCGTGAACTCGTACAGGGCGCCGCCGAGGCTGATGGCCACGCCGAGGAGCCCCAGTAAGATTCCGAGGAGCTCCCCGGTCGGTCCCGTCTCCGCCAGGATGGCGCCCAGAAGGCACACCGACACGCCCGCCACGGCGACCGTGGTTCCGCGTCCCATGTCCTGCATCCCTCCGTTCGCGGGACCCCATGCCGTCGGCGACCTACCTAACCGTGATGTCCCTGCCATGCGGATGCGGCAGGGGGCTCGCCGCCACGCCCCGCCTTCACCGTTCTGCGGCACGGACGAAGGGCGAGCGTTCCTCCACGCGTTCTCCGAGTCGTGCAGACGAAGACCGTCCGGGGGCGCGATCAGCGGCGGGCACGCGGGGCGAGGCCGCCCTAGAAGACGTATCCTCCGATTCCGACCGTGACGTTGTGCTGCAGGCAGGCCGGGTCCGTCGGGATTGCCGAGTCCGTGACGACCCGGTGCACCTCGACCGTCGCGCCCGAAGGGACGAAGTCGTACGCGTGGACGAGGCCCGAGCCGTCGATCGAGATGACCAGGGCCGCGGAGGCGCTGGTCCCCCGGTTGGTGACGTTGGCGTACACGCTCCAGGAAGAGACGTTCCCCTGGGTCGTGTTGAAGAAGCAGGACCGCTGGTAGTTCACGCCGCTGACCGAGAAGGCGGGACCGGGCACCGCTCCCCACAGGACGACCGCCGCCATGACGACCACCATGGCGAGGATCATCGCAACCGACCGCTTCACGAAACCACCGACGCACGCCCCGATATAAAAGGAAAGGGGATCGGTGCCTCGACGTCGCATATGTCGTGGAGGTCTTCGGGCCTCGCCACGAGGACGGATGCCCACGGGCCGCGCGCGTCCCGCGTCACGGCCGGCGGGCGAAACCCGCTTCCTCGAAGTTGTGGTCGAAGGTGAAGGCTTCTTTCACCTGCAGCTGGTCCATGACGACGAAGCTCGTGCAGTCCGTCAGGCTCCAGCGCTTGTCCTCGTGGCGCCGCAGCCGGTCGAGCGCCGCGACGAACTGCTCCCGGTCGACCCATACGACCGTGACGCTCCGCGACCCCAGGATCGTGTCGGCGAGGCGCGCGGCGGTCGAAACGTCGGCGTTCATCCGAGTCAAGGTCACGGCCTCGTCCGCGACGAAGTCCGTGGTCAGGACGGCCCCGTGCGCGCCTCGGGCGATCTCGGCGTACAGCTTGCGGGCCTGCGCCGCGCGGGGATCCCCGGGCACCGCCAGCGCCACCCACGCCTCCGTGTCGAGGAAGATTATGGGGCCGACCCGTAAAGGTGGCGGTCGTGCTCCTCGGCGGCGTTGCGGAGCTTCCCGGGCTTCTTCGTGAGCGGGAACGCCCGGAAGACCGGGTCCTCGGGATCGACTTGGTCCCGGAGGGTCATCTTCCGCACGGCCTCCCGGACCGCCTCCTTGATCGTCGTGCCTCGGGACTTCACGTACGCCTCGAGGAGTCCGTGCTCCGCCTCGGACAGTTCGGTCTGGACGACTCGCATGGCAGATGTTACATGTCCGATGTGGCAGTTAGCATGTTTGGATGGAAAGGACGAACCGCGGGCGTCCCCCGCCACCGGAGACAACCTACATAGCCCCACGAAGCCATGCCGCCGCGAGGGGATCCCTTGGCTTGGTCTCCCGAGACGGAACCCGGACGGTTCCGGCGCATCGTCGTCGCGACGGATGGATCGGAGGACGCGCGGCGGGCCACCGCCGCGGCGATCGGATTCGCGAAGCGGGACGGCGCGGAGCTCCTCATCGTGAGCGCCGTGGAGCACATCACGGGCATCGACGCTTCCTCGGCGGACACGGTCGGAGGGGTGCGGGCCCTGACGGAGTACTTCGATTTCGCGCATGCGGAAGTCAAGGAGGTCCTTCGAGAGGCCACGGCCCTTGCGAAGGCTCGCGGTCTCGAGGCCCGGAGCGTGCTTCTGGATGGCGCGTCCTCGGCCGTCCAGATGATCACGGAGTTCGCGAAGAAGGAGAGGGCCGACCTGATCGTCGTGGGGACGCGCGGGCTCTCCGGGTTCCAGAAGCTCCTCCTCGGCAGCGTCTCCAGCGGCATCGTGAGCCACGCGCCCTGCTCCGTGCTCGTCGTCCGCTGACACGCCGAGCGGTCGGGCGGACGAGGACGTCGTCGGGGGAAGGCCCACAGACCGGATACGGTCCGTCGCGCATGCGGAGACCGAGCGTGGAGGCATGCCGCCCGTCTTCCCCCCCGCCGCCCGAGACCCGGGACCCGCCTCCGACCGCCTCGCCCGATCCCGCTTCAACCGTTGCGCCCTCGTCGCGGCCGCCCGTGCCGCTCGAGGCTCCCACGCCCGATGGGACGGCGATCACGCGCACGAAGACGGGACTCGGGCTCCTCGTCGTCGCGGTCTTCCTCCTGTGGATTCCCGTCATCGAGTACCTCGGGCTCGTGGTTGGCGCGATCGGGGCCATCCTGATGATCCTGGGCCGGCGCCCGTTCGGCGAGCGCCACGAGACGCTCGCGTTCGTCTCCGTCCTCCTGTTCATCCTCACCCTCGCCGGGGAATTCGTCGTCGGGGCGGGCTTCGCAGGCTCCGTGATGTCGATCGGGTCGAGCTCGGGGCCCGCGGCCGCGGCCACGTTCCTTGACGCCTGGCACGGCCTCGAAGAGGCCGCCCTGGTCGCCGTCGCGCTCACCAGCGTTTGCTTCCTCCTCATCGCCTTCCAGCTGGAGGACACGCCCGGCCGCCTGCTGCTCCTCGCCGGCGTCCTCTGCCAGGTCCTCGTCTCCGTCTCCCTGCTCGTCGTGGTGGTCGACCCGATCCTCACCCAGGCCGTGACCCGGGCGTTCGCGTCGAACCCCGTGGACGTCTCCGTCCTCGAGGCGGCGGACACGCAGATTGACGGGCTCTCGGCCCTCAAGGCTCTGAACGTGCTTCCGGCCCTCCTCTTCGCCGGGGCGTATGCGTGGGCGTGGCGCTGGATTGACCGGCGCGAGATCCCGCGGCCCGCGGCGAAGACGGCTCCCCCGGCCGCGCGATGAAGCCTTCTCTCACCGAGGATACCCGGTTCGGAGGGCGGCAACGGGAGGCCGCATGCGCGATTCGAGACATCGTCGGCGGTCGATCCGCTCCGTGTACTGCGACGCCTACTGCGACGCCTGCCGGACGATCGCCTCGACGCCCGGGACGCGCGGCGGAAGCGGAGGTCTTGGGGGGATCACGTACCTCGATCCGAAGACGCTCTCCCCTTGGACGCGCTTGACCCGGCTCGGATCTCGCCTTCGCGCCTCGCGCGAACCCGGTCCGTCGAGGATGCGGCCGCGCCCGCGCCGCGTCGCCGCGCCGCGCGGTCAACCCCTCTTGACCTCGGGCCTTAAGCCGTCCCCCGTCCACGGACCGCGTGCGTGGAGGGGCCGCCGCCCCCCCGATCGCCCGAGGAAGCCTCGCCATGGATGCCCCCAAGCCCGACGCCGGCGTGGACGCGATCACCCGGCTCCGGTTCAAGGTCTGCCTCGTCGGGGACCGCGGAGTCGGGAAGACGTCCCTCCTCAACCGCTACGTCTTCAATTACTTCGACCCCGCCTACCGCGGCACGCTCGGCGCCACCCTGCGCTACCTGAACGTCCAGGAGGCCGTCACGGGGCGGCATCTCGTCGAGGCGGAGACCGCGTTCTTCGACCTCATGGGCGAGACGCACGTCCGGGACAGCTTCAAGGACATCTTCTTCTGGGGCACCCAGGGCTTCCTCGCCGTGGCCGACGTCACGCGGCCGGAGACCGTGCGCTCCCTGGCGAGCTGGATCTACGCGGTCCAGGGCGTCGCCGGGGACGTCCCCTACCGCATCCTCGTGAACAAGTCGGACCTCACGGCGGACGGACGTGTCTCCCCGGAGGCCACGGCCCTGCTCTTGGACGAGTTCCCCGGGGCGCCCTACCACCTCACGAGCGCGAAGACCGGAGCCGGCGTCGAGCGCGCCTTCGAGTCCCTCACGGACCGCATGGTCGAGGCCGCCCTCGAGCACGCGAAGGTGCGCCGGCAGTCGCGGATCGTCGGGGACCGCATCCTGGCGTTCGCCGAACGCCGTGGCACGCTCGGCCTGAGCAAGCGGGACCTCCTCGCGGCCTTCGCGGACGTGGGCGCGGACGTCCTCATGCGCGAGGTCGACGACCTCCAGACCCTAGGCCTCGCGACCGTCGAGGTCATCAGCCCGAGCTCCTTCCGCCTCAAGATCACGCCGAAGGGCCAGCGGGAGCTCGACCGCGTCCTCGCGCCGGAGCGCGTCCGGGACGAGACCGAGTGAGGACGATCTCGGCACGATCTGCTACCTGTACTGCGACGCCTGGGACGCGCACCGACGTCGCAGGAACCGAGGCATCGCGTACGTCGACCCGAAGACGCTCGGTGCCGCATCGGTCTCCCGACTGAGGCGGCTTCTCCAACGGGTGCACCGGGCTGTCGGCTGAGCTGCTCGAAGGGTGATTCGCAAGCCTGCTCTCCATCTTCATATCCTTGGACTTCGTATGTCCATTTGGCCATGAAATGTCCAAAAGGAAGACCTACGAGATCTTCCTCTCCACCGAGGACCGTATCGATGTGGACCTCGAATTCAGGAAGGCAACTGGCACCGCGCCCCGTTTGGCACGATTCGCCATCGCCTACTCGGCGCGGATTCGAGGCCGCTGGAGGGAGGTCGTCCGGTACGACAACTTCCACGGGGCCGTGCATCGGCAGAGATATTGGCGGACGGGCGAACCGGAGAGAGTCCCGACGATGGAGCGCCTCCCCCTCGCCGCGCTCCTCGGCGCGTGCCGTCGGGACCTGCGGGAAAACTGGAAGAGGTACCGAGGCTTGATGGAGGAACGGGAGGAATCACCATGATCCCGGACAACAAGGAGATGGCGCGGCGAATTGACGAAGCGTTCGCCTTCGTGGAGCGCGTCGTGGAACAGCCCGATCAATACCCGGACGAGGCCATCCTCTTCCTCCTCGACCCCGCCGAGATTGCGTCCGCGGTGACCAAGGAGCGGCTCCGCCTCCTCCGCGAACTCTCCGCCCGGGATTACCCGTCCATCTTCGACCTCGCGCGGAGCCTCGGCCGGGACGTCAGCCGAGTCCGCAAGGACCTGGTCGCCCTTGAGCGCCTGGACCTTGTGACCTTCGCGAAGTCAGGGAACCGCATCCGCGTGCGGCCGGCGGCGACGGGCATCTATATCCCGCTGTTCCGCCCGCGCAAGGGGCATGCGGCGAGCCGCAGCTCGTGACCACCCTCGGCACGATTCGCCACGGCTCCCGCCACGCCGGCCGGACGATTGCCGCGGACGCCTGGGACGCACGTCGGCGGCAGACGAGCCGGGGCATCACGCACGTCGACCCGAAGCCTGTCTCGACGGACGCGAGGTGGGAGCGATGACGGCCTTGCGTTCCCGGGCCGTGCCCGAGCGGTCCGACCGGCGGGCGTCGGTGGAAGGCATGGGGGAGACCCGCGCCGCGGGATCGTTGAACACACGTTGTCGTGGACCATAGGTTCCGAGGCCGCACCTACCCCGTCCCGCAATGCTCTGTGTGGCACCGTCTCCCGGCCGCGCACGAAAGGTTTTTCCCCAGCGCCCATTTAGCCGGGCCGAATGACGGACCGCTGCCCGGAGTGCGCCGCGGAACTCCCGGAGGACGCGACGTGGGTCTGCCCGACGTGCGGCTACACGTTGCGCACGCCCGCGGTCTCGAAGGTCGGCATCGTCTTCATGCTCCTCGGCGTGGTCACGGTCCTCGGCTACGTGGTCGGCCCGGACAACATCGGCCTGACCTCCGGCGTCATCCCGACGCCGCTCGCGGACTGGATGGTCGCGAACTTCGTGCTCCTCATCGTCGGCGCCTTCGGCTTCGGGATGTTCCTCATGTTCGTGGGCGCGCTCTTCATCCGCTCCCAGCGCGGCAAGGTCGCCGCGGGCGCCTAGAAGAAGTCGTCCAGCTTCAGGTCCTGTGCCTTGTCGTTCGTGAAGAGCGACGCGATCGCCTCCTCGATGAGGTCGATCCGCTGGCGCAGGTAGTTGGACACCTCGAACTGGCTGCTGATCTTCTTCGAGATCTCCAGGTACTTCTTCACGGAGCTCTCGTGGACGGTCAGGGTGAGGTTGCCGCCGCACGCCAGGCACCGCCCGCGGAGGGGGATGCGGCGGAACTTCTCGCCGCACTTCGTGCAGCGCACCTGCTGGCTCGAGAAGGCCTTCAGGTTGCCGATCAGGTCGGGCAGGAAGTGGTGGACGACGATGCGCGCGACCACGTCGTTCGGGTCGACCGCGCGGATCTTGAGCGCGAGGTCGAGCTGCTTGTCGATCTTCTCCGCCATGTTCCCCTCGCCGTACGCGGAGGCGAGGGGCCCGGCGGCGACGTTCGCGCTCTCGTGCGTGTAGGCGAAGCCCTCGTACTGCAGCACGGTCCCGATGCGCTTGCTCACCGTGTCGATGAGGGGCTCGACCTCCTTCGGGTGGGCAAAGCGCTCCGCGGCCTGGTACAGGGCGACGGGATACAGGGGCATGAGGTCCAGGTTGTGGGCCTCCTTGTCGATCTCGTTCGGGTCGATGCGCATCGTGAGGACGAGGGGCGCGTCCATGAGCCCGCCCCGCTTGTCCGGGAGGAAGGATCGGGAGAAGTTGAGGAGGCTGTCGAGGAGCAGGATGAGGGAGTCCTCGTCCCCGTCGCAGTTGCGCCGCCGCGCGGCGATCATGTACGGGTGGGCGAAGCAGGCCTGGGCCTTCGTGAAGCCGACGATCCGTGCGAGGACGCCGCCGCTCGTGTGCGGGGCGAGCGTCACGACCAGCTGGCCGAGCATGTCGTCCGTCGACTTGGCGTTGTAGAACGCGGGCAGGCCATAGTACTTCACCAGGAGCTCGTCGACGAAGGCTGCGACGTGGACGAGGTAGTCGCCGCCGGAATCCGCCATCAGGATGTCCTGGGCGCGGAGCTCGAGGACCTGGTCCTCCCGCTCGAGGGGGCGGCCCTGGGCGTCGCGCTCGTAGCCGAGGCGCCGCGCCTGCTCGACCGTGATGTGCGCCTCGTTCGGCGTGAAGTGCGTGAGGGGCAGGTTCGTCATGTCGTACCGCGTCGTGCCGTCCTTGAAGACGAAGATCTCGTGCTTCGCGCGGAGGATGCCCTTCTCCAGGGCCTCCGGCGTCTTCGTGCGGGAGATCATCCCCATGACGGCCTTGACCTCGGGGGCCTTCGCCTCGCCGAGGCGGTCCAGGGCGCGCCGCAGGACGTCGGGGAGCGGGATCTTCTGGCGCGCCGGCAGGCCGCGCGGCACGGTGTGCCCGCCGCACGAGCACTCGGGGAGGAACCAGCGCTTGCCGCAGCGCGTGCAGACGCGGAGGCCGACCTCGACCTCGATGGTCTCCTTCTCGATCGCCTCGGAGACGAGGCGCTGCGCGCCGCCCTCGTGGCCGATGGGGAAGAGGGAGTGGGGCGCGGGTTGCATCTTCCGCGGCGCCGCCTTCTCCGGACGGGCCATGCGCGCGCCGATGCGCGTCGGGCCGCGGGCCTTGACCGGGAATCCGGCGAGGGCGGACACGAACCCAAGCGGGTCGTCCGCCGACGGCTCGTCGCGCGCGACGAGACGCCCGTCCTTCGACTCGAGGCCGAGGCAGGCGAGGAACGCCTCCGTGTGGCGCTCGAGGACGACGCGGCCCTCGCGGAGATGGAAGGGCGCGCCGAGGCGCACGAGGAGCTCGCGCATACCCTCGTCGGCGGCGAGGGAGAGGCGCCCGTCCTCGAGGGTGCCCTGGGACGCCGCGAACGCCCGCAGCGTGCGCAGCTCGTCGACGGTGAGGTCGTGCCAGAACAGGTTGTACCGCGGGTGGAGGGGCACGCCGTGGCGGCGGGACCACTCGAGGGCCTGGGCCGCGTCCGCGGTCTCCCAGCCCTGCGGCAGGCCGATCACCTTCTCCTGCAGGAGTTGCCCGTACCACTCCAGGCAGAACGCCCCGGGCATGAGGACGTGGTTGTTCTCCAGGAACTCGCCGAAGGGGACGAGGATCTCGCCCAGGTCCGCGATGACGCGGACGTCGGGGGCGAGGCGCTTCGCCGTGACCGCGTCGTCGACCTCGACGAAGTCCCCGGACTTCAGGACGACGAGCGGGCCCTCGATGCGGTCGCACGCGGTGATCGCGCCCGCCTTGCCCGGGCGTTCCGTCTTGACCTGCGTCCCGATCGCGATGAAGTCGTCGAGGATGTGCATCGTGGCCGGGTGCATCGCGAGGGCCGCGAGGCCGGACGCCCGCGTCCGGCCGTACCGGAGGCGGAGGCCGCCGGCGCGGCTCGGGTGGCAGAGGACCGGGCGCCCGGCGACGATGTCCTCGATGAACTTCTCGTTCGGCCCCACGCCGACGTCGTCCTTCGTCTCCTCCAGGTGGGTCGCCTTGCTCTTCAGGTAGGCGTCGATGAACTCCCACCCGTCGATCTTGAGCTTCTTCACGTGCTTCTGGATCTTCGGCGCCTTGAGGCACATGCCGTCCGCGAGGACGAGGCACGCGCCGCCGCGGATCCGGTTCGTCTCGATCCGCGGGAGGTCGCGGTAGCCGCTGATCTCCGCCTCCTCCGTCCCTTCGCCGTTCAGCCCGACGGGACAGTTCGAGACGATGAGGACGATCTCCTCGTCGGAGGGCGTGTACTGGAGGTGCTGGGCCTGCTTGTAGAGCGGGATCTCCTCCTTGAAGCGCTCGACCTCCTCACGCGTCGGCTGGTACCGCCCGATGCCGAGCTCCCTGCGGACGACGTCGGCGATGAGGACGCTCAGCGCCTGCCCGGTTCCGCCGGCGGAGCGGATCGGGCCGGCGTAGAACAGGTCGACGTAGTTCGTGCCGTCGCGGTTCCGCTTCACCTTGACGTCCGCGAGGCCCTCGAGCGGGGCCACGAGGATGCCCTCCGTGAGGATGGCGAGGCCGACGCGCACGGCGCGCTCCACGGCCTTCTCCTTGCTCGGCGCGGGGCGCGCGGCCATCTCCTTGGCCACGAGGATGGCGAGTTCCTCCCGGTCGTGCTTCTTCGCGAGCTCGCGGATGCGCCGCGCCACGCCCTCGACGTCGTACTCGCGCAGGAGGCGCTCCACACGGGACGCGAGGTCGTCCGTCAGGGGGATCTCCACGTCCAGCTCGGGGTCGAAGCCCTTCGCCCGGGCGGCGCGCGCGACGCGGTAGCTGGACTCGACGCCGTCCTGGAGTTTCTGGAAGTAGGACTTCACGTCTTCCGATGCGATGGGGGAACTCATCTCATCCCTGCGAGAAGAGAAGCGGGCGGCCGTATCCCCAGGTCGGGTATATCTTCTCTCTCCTTGCGTTGCGCCTGGAACCCGGACGAAGACCGGCGGCGTCGCGCGCACGGAGCACGTTCTCCCTGGCCGACCTGGGATGCCATGTTCCGTCGCGGGCTCCTAATCTCGTAAGCCGCTTAAGCCGAACCGCCATAGGTCCGCGCGTGGGGCCGAGGGGCTGCGCGGACCGCATGCGATTCCTTGGGGGATGACCGCGGAGGTCGCGGACTACAACGGCACGACGCTCACGGACACCTACGTCTACGGCGCGGACCGCGGGGGGCAGCTGGAGACGCTCAGCGGCGGCACGTACTACCTCTACCACGGCGACGCCCTCGGCAGCGTCGTCGCCCTGACGAACGACAGCAGCGGCGGCGTGGCCGCCAGCTACGCCTACGGCGCCTACGGCGCCGCGACGGCGTCCGCCAGCCTCACGTCGAACCCGTTCGGCTACACCGGCTCCCGTTTCGACGCGGCCACGGGCCTCGTCCACGACCACGCCCGCTCCTACGACCCGACGACCGGGCGGTTCCTGTCCACGGACCCGTGGGGCGGCGCCGGCACGTCGACGTACGCCTACGCGGGCGATAGACCGATGCAGGGCCGGTCGTGCTGGAATGGCTCATGACTTGGGCAGCCATACTCGGACCGGCCACAGCCAACATGGGCCGTGCCGTGCTGCGTCGTCCAGCCCGCGGCGTCTTGCGTTTCGGCAGTCGCCGTAACCCACTCGTCAAGGTTTATTGTCGACGGCCGCGTGCGACGCGCCGTGCTCGACGTGAAGGACGCGAAGGCCTTCAAGGCCCAGGTCCTCGAGTCCCAGGAGCCCACCGTCACGCTCTTCTGGGCCACGTGGTGCCCCTTCTGCCGCCGCTACAAGCCCGAGTTCGACAAGCTCGCGGCGAAGTGGCCCTGGCGCTTCGCGAGCGTCTACCTGGACGACGAGTCGAACCCGCTCTGGGACGACTACAGCGTCGAGGTCGTGCCGACCCTCGCCCTCTTCCGCGACGGCCAGCTCGTCGACCGCCAGGACGGCGTCCTCGGGTACGGGATCGACCGCAAGGCCACGGACGCCTTCGTGGCCCGCGTCACCAAGGCCCTCCCCTGAGGACGCGAGCCTCTCAGCGGCGATTCTCAGGTCGTCACGTTTTTAACACGTCTCGCTCGATGAAATCGACGTGCGCAAGATTACCAGCGGGATCTATGGGCTCAACCCGCTCCTCGACGGCGGCGTGAACGAGAACTCCACGACCGTCGTCATCGGCCGCTCCGGCGCCGGGAAGACGACGCTGGCGACGCAGTTCATCCGCCGCGGCCTGCAGGACGGCCAGGAGGGCGTCTTCGTCAGCTTGGACGAGAACAAGGAGCAGATCATCCGCGAGGCCGTCGAGATGGGGTGGTCCGACATCCTGGACTACCTGGACGACGAGCTGCTCGTCTTCATCGACGCCTCCGGGCGGGAGTTCTCCAACTTCATCCGCAAGGAGCTGCCCGCGTTCGTCGCGGACTGGAAGGGGAGCAACGCGCGCATCGCGATCGACCCCCTGACGCCCGTGCTGTGGTCGACGAAGGACCTGTACGAGCAGCGCGACCTGATCGGCTTCATGCTCAAGCAGACCCGGAAGGTCGGCACGGTCCTGTGCACCCTCGAGGAGCACGGGGCCACGGACCTCACCGGCCCGGAGACCGTCATCCCGATGTACCTCGCGGACTGCGTCATCCACCTGCGGTTCGACCACGGGCCCTCGAAGTACACGCGGGAGCTGCAGATCATCAAGTGCCGCAACAGCCGCCACGACCCGGACGCCCACCCGTACGAGATCCTCCGCGGCCTGGGGATCGTCCTCCAGGGCGTGGACGTGCACCACGTGCCGACGGCGAAGGGGCCGTCCCAGCTGCGGCAGCTCCTCCTGACGCGCGCGATCCCCAAGGACGTCCGCGACCGGCTCGAGAAGTCCCTGGACGGGCTCACGGACGACGACTTCCGCGGCCTGAAGCCCGAGCAGGTGCTCGAGCTCGTCCTCCAGGAGTACGCGAAGGGGGGATGAGATGGCGCGGAGCCTCGGGCGGGCCCTGGAGACCGTCCTCGCGAAGAGCGGTCCGGGCGAGGACCTGGAGGTCGAGGGGCCGAGCCTCGCGAACGCGCGACGGCGGCAATTGTTCCGGTACCTCTGCCTGCGTCCCTGCGCCCGCGTCGGGGAGATCGGCCGCGTGGTCGGCATCTCGCACGCCACCGTGCGGTGGCACGAGCGCGTCCTCTTCGAGACGGGGTACGTGGAGCTGGACGGCTCGCGGGCCTTCCCGCGCGGCCTCGTCGACCCCGAGGACGCCGACCTCTTCGCCCTCCTGGCCACGCCGGGCCGCACGGCGGTCCTCCTGGCCACCTTCTCCGACCCGGGCCTCTCCCTCCTGGAGCTCGCCGCGGCGGTCGGGCTGACGCGGCAGAGCACGAGCAAGATCGCCTCGGAGCTCTCCGACGCCGGGCTGGTGACCCTCGTCGAGGACGGCCGCTTCCGGCGGCACTACCCGACGGACGCGCTCGTGAAGAAGCGCGAGGCGAACCGGCCCCGGGCGAAGGCCTTCGCGGACGCCCTCCTGCGCCGCCTGGCGGAGGAAGGCCTCTCGCCGGAGCTCCTGCGCTCCGACGACGGCTTCGTCCTCGTACGTTTTGGGTCAGCCGCAAAGCGGGTCGTCCTGGACGTCCCCGTGGACCCGTACGCGAGCGCGTGGCGGTCCGAGCCTTGAGCGAGACAGGGTAACGGATTCGATACTCAGCGTGATTCGGGGGATACAAGGCCCTTAATAAGGGAGGGCCACGGCCTCATCCAAGATGGACGAGAGCTACCTCGAGTGGCTACAAGTTCTCCCCGGCTTCTCCGCGGAGAAGGCCCGGAAGGTCGCGGAGCGCTTCCCGACCTTCGAGCACCTCCGCGCTGCCACGCACGAGGAGCTCGCGTCCGTGGAGGGCCTGTCGCCCCGCGACCTCGAGGCCCTCCACCGCATGGCCCACGACGCACGCGGGCGGGACGCGGAGGGCCACCTCTTCCTGTGTCCGGAGTGCGGCTCCTTCGCCGGCCCGGCGTCCACCGAGTGCCCCTTCTGCGGCGTGTCCTTCCAGGAGGCCGAGGAGGCCGCGACCGTGGGCGAGATCGACGCCTTCCTCCAAGACGAGGAGGCGCCCGCCCTCCTGTGCATGACCTGCGGCGCCTCCATGGCGCAGGGCGCGACGCGCTGCGACGTCTGCGGCCGCGAGTACAGCCCGCGGGAGGCCGCGCTGCTCCCCGGGTTCGCCGAGGAGGCCGCGTCGGGGCGGTTCTGCGACCGCTGCGGCGCGTACCTTGCGCCGGGCGCGTCGGAGGGCGCGATCTGCGGCGTCGACCGCATCCGCGCCCCCGCGGCCGCGACGAACGGCCACAACGGCCACGGCCTCGCGGAGGGCTTCCTGAGCCGCTGGCAGAAGGTCTCCGAGGCCGCACCCTCGTCGGAAGCGGAGCGGCTCCAGGAGGCGGTCGAGCAGTACGACCAGCTCCTCGAGGCGGACCCGTCCCTGGGCAAGGTGTGGGCGAAGCGTGGGCGCGCGCTCGCGAAGCTGGGCCGCGCGGCCGAGGCCGCCGAGAGCCTCGCGAGGGCCGCGGAGATTGATCCCCGCAAGGAGGAGACGTACCGGCTCGAGGTCCTCGACCTGCTGAAGGCGAAGGGCGACCTCTCCTTCCTCCCGCCGCGGTGGGCCCAGCCCCGCGCGACCGCCGCCCCCGCCCAGGTGGACCCGCGGCTCCTCGACGCGCTGCGCCACTACGACGCCCTCCTGGACGCGGACCCCGAGCTCGGGGTCGCCTGGCGCACGAAGGGCGAGATCCTCGAGCGCCTCGGCCGGGCGGACGAGGCCCGCGTCTGCCTCGAGCGCGCGGGCGAGCTCGAGCGTCACGAGGATGACCTCCTCCGGGCGCGCGTGGCGGGACTCCAGGCACCCGGAATCGGATCGGCGCCGCTCGCGCCTTCCGGCCACACGAACGGGCGCACGAGCGGACGGACGAACGGACGGACCAACGGCCGCACGAACGGCCGCACGAACGGCCGCGTAAACGGCGTCGCGGAGGGCCGCGTGAACGGCCTTACGAACGGCGCGGCGGGCGGCCGCGTCCTCGCCCCCGGCGCGACGAACGGGCTGGGCGGCTTCACGAGCGGCCGGACGAACGGTCTCGTCAACGGCAACGGATTCACGAACGGCCGCCGCGGCCGCTACACGCCGTCCCGGCTGCCGAAGCCGCCGCACTGGGCCCGCTCCCTCGTCGGCATCGCGGCGGTCATCGCCCTCATGGTCCTCGTGCCCGTCCTCGCCAGCGTCTTCTCGCCGGGGCCGGGCGCCTACTCCCCGATCGCGATCGACCACAACTTCAGCGAGTGGGCCACGTACGCGGCCTACGTCAACACGGCGCCCGCGACGCCGAACCACGACATCAACATCGCCGTGGTCAAGGTCGCGACCGATCCGTCGAACCTCTACGTGTACGCGCAGGTCCAGGGCCTCTTCTTCCAGGCCCCCTGGACGAACGGCACGGAGAGCGTCTTCCTCTTCGTGGACGCGGACCGCAGCGCGGCCACCGGCTATCCGATCGGGAGCATGGGCGCGGACCTCCTGGCCGTGGTCACGGGCTGGGACGGGCAGATCCAGAGCTCCATGCTCTACGCGTTCAACGAGACGGGCGTGGCCCGCTCCAACGACTTCCGCCGGTTTGTCCCCGCAGGAAGCGTGAGCGCGGCCTTCCTGGGCGACCAGTTCGAGGTCCGGATCCCCATGACGACGGACCCGGCGATGGCCCGCGTCCTCGTCTACGGCGCGGACAACCGCGGGAACCAGGACCCCATGGCGGGCCTCATCCAGCCCGGCCGGCCCACCGACGCCGCGAGCCAGGCGACCGCTGCGCCGGGCGTGACCACGCACCTCACCTCCCCGATCCTCGAGACGACCCTCCTTCCCCTGGGCGGCACGCCGCCGGTCGCCTCGGCGGACGCCACGCGCCCGTGATCCTCGCCGGCCGCGGGTACCGCGGCCGTGTGCCGCCATCCGCGGGCAGG